>Ga0065714_10065300_pt1 | contig 11054 bp, 7 predicted proteins | sample MisRhiReplicate2_FD_59101 | JGI IMG/M metagenome (GOLD analysis project Ga0065714, IMG submission 59101) | Miscanthus rhizosphere microbial communities from Kellogg Biological Station, MSU, sample Rhizosphere Soil Replicate 2: eDNA_1 v2... | ecosystem: Host-associated > Plants > Roots >... | reverse complement strand
TGAATTGCTTTCAAAAATTATTATCTTCGTGATTGATCACAGCAGACGATTATAATTCATTTACAATTGTTGAGTTGTGAATTGCTTTCAAAAATTATTATCTTCGTGATTGATCACAGCAGACGATTATAATTCATTTACAATTGTTGAGTTGTGAATTGCTTTCAAAAATTATTATCTTCGTGATTGATCACAGCCTTCGCTTCTCCGACACCTGCGTCAATGTCGTTGTGAATTGCTTTCAAAAATTATTATCTTCGTGATTGATCACAGCAAATCAAGTGAATAACGAAAGTAAGACAGAGTTGTGAATTGCTTTCAAAAATTATTATCTTCGTGATTGATCACAGCCTCAAAAAACAATCTACTGATTTTCAGTAGATTGTTTTCGTTTTTAGGATTTAAAATTTAGAATAATTCAAGCTGTTGGAAGGTGGGTGGTGGTTCTTCTTTATTCCTGGCAAAGAATATTTCGATGTCACCAAATTGCTTATCGGTGATGCACATTATGGCTACTTTCCCTGCTTTCGGGAGCATAAATTTTACTCTTTTAATATGAACCTCAGCATTTTCACGACTCGGACAATGTCGTACATACATCGAAAACTGAAATAAAGTAAAACCATCATCCAACAAAGATTTACGAAAGCGATTAGCATCTTTCATATTGGCTTTAGTTTCCGTCGGCAAATCATATAATACTAAAACCCACATAATTCGGTATGCATTAAACCTTTCGGCATTCATATCAATTCTGGATAAGAGATCAGACGTTTTTCTCCCGTATAACATTTATACAGTGAGGTCGCAGTTGTCTTTACAGCAACCAACAATGGTCTTGTTTTATCGTCTATTTTCACATCTCTGGTTGCAATTTGTAAGATGTAAGCTTTAAATTCTTTAGTCAAGTCTTCTGTTTCTTGGTTGATTTCAAGCCATCGCATCACCAATAAATCGACAAATGGACGATAAGGCTCCATCAAATCATCTGCAAGACAATAAGGATTGTATTTATTTTTATGGAAAATTCCGAGAACGGGAAGCAATCCTGTCTCAACAATCGCTCTCGCTACAATACTTCTGAGAACCGAATAACCGAAATTAAAAAACTGGTTAGGTGAATCTCCAAAACGCTGTCTCAGGAAATCAAGACTGATGAGGTATTTCCAGTAATGTTGTGCTGCGATACCTTCCATATTGGTAATATCTCCACTTTTGACGTTATTTTGATAATCAATCATTGGTTCGTAATAGTTTCCTAAACGTCTTAAAACCTCTTTTTGGTTTTCAATTTTACATTCGATGGTTTGTTTCCAGAGTTGTTTTTTGAGGGGTTCGCTGGCTTCTAATTGATCTTTAATTCGGTCGGAATGTTCAGTGTGACCGTAAAGCGGAAGCATTATTCCGTGTGGCAAATGATGGGAGTCGCAACTGACCACTACCACATTATTTCCCATCATCTTTTGAATGAGCTGATGAGAAATGGTAATCTGAAAATGATCCAACATCAACAATCCCAAATCTTCAACAGGAACTTTGCCTTTCATCTCATTGGAAGAAGGTTCCATAATGTACATTTGCTCATCTTTGAGTTTGAGATAAGCGGGATTGCCGATGTAGATGGAGCGGGTAATCATAATTCAATGTTTAATATTCCCCCACTTTCACAATATCACCAAGATGATTGAGACGGACTTTTATAATATTCCCTAAAGGACTTGTACTTCTTATACTTACATAAGCAACATCTTTTAATTGTACTACCTCATCTACAGTAGTTTCTAAATGATGTCTGAAAAAATAATTTTTAGTCGCCAATTTCTGCACCCTAAATAAATTCGGACTTATCTCCTTTTTATTTTTCGGGTCTAATAAATCAATTTCCTTTGGATTAAAGCCTGTTTTTTCATTAGGGAAAATGAAATATTCGTTTTGCTTCATCGTGAACAAAAATTGCCAACCCGAACCTTGATTGTAATTTTTATCAATCACAGGTTCTCCTAGATTCACCAGCTGAACGGCATCAAATAACGACACTACCCTTTCCTGCAAATTTCCTTTTTCGTCTCGGTAAATTGCAACGTGATGATTATTCCCGGTACTCACAAAATCAACCGGAATTTGTTTACCATTTTTATCTAAAATTTCATTGCCAAAATGGTCTTTTTTATAATGCAAAAACTCGGCATTTTTCACTCCGGAAATAGTTACTCTTTTGATAGAAATTCCTTTTGCTTCATTGAGCCAAATCGGGTTTTTATCTAAATCTGAAAATGCTTTTTTCGGGTCATTTCCAAATTCTTTTAGTCGGTTGAGTAAAATTCGTTTCACCCCTTCATCTAATATTTTTTCTATTGTTTTTACATCTTTAAAATTATCAGGCGTGATGTCTTTTCTGATAGAATAATCTTCTTCCAACCAAGTTAATTTTACAGTTTCAGGAAGTGTTTCTGTTTTTTTTTCATTCAAATAAATTGGATTTTTACTCAAAATATTTTTCCCTGTGAACGCTATTTTCGGGTCGTTTCCATTTTCGGAAAGTCGTTCAAGCAACAGTTTTTTATAAATTGGATTGGCTACTTTTTTAATGGTTTCTTCATCAAATTTTGCACTTACTTTTTCTTCCTTATTAATGTAATATTGATATTTTCCATAAACAGTTTCTTTGTGCAATTGTCCTCTTGGTGTGAGTTCAACCTTAGTTTTTTCACCGTTTTTAGATTTTGTTTTGTTTTTATTTTTGGTTACGACTTTATTTTTCGCTTTGTGAGAAACCAAAACATTTTCCAAATGTTCTTTGGCTTGTTCCCTAAAATTGGGAATCGGCAAATTGAACACTCTTTTTTTATTTCCATCATCATCATATTTCCAAGTAGTTTCTTTGCCTTCGATGCCGATAATTGCATTGTGTTCTTTATGATTTTCGTTTTTTCGGGCGTTTAGGAAATTAAGAAATTGAATATGACTATGTTTCGTAAAAGCCACCGTCAAAGCATCCATTGCGTGGTGGCGATGGTCGTTTCTTTTGCTCCAATCTACGATGCGTTCTTTGAAACTTCCATCTTTTTTCTCTACTTTTTCTGTTAATCCTAAAGTTTTGAATTTTTCAAAATTAAGCTCTTGCATAATATTGATTAAATCCCAATCTTCACGCAATCTCGCCGTCACACTTCCGGTAGTTGGCGTTACTACACGGCAAATTTCATATAAAAGATTTCTTGCTTTCTTGGCGATATATTGGCTGTCACGCAAATCTCTATCAATGAAACCATCACCAATTTCAGATTCTTGTTTTAATAATTTTTGATATTTGGCTTTAGAAATTCCCTCTTCCTTATTTTTCTTTCCTTGTTCAAAAAGCATTTCAATCCTTAATTTGAAATCTTCTACTCCAATTTCTCCATATTTTTCTAAAATATAATCAAAGGCTGTTCGGTTTCCTTTTTCTATATTATCTTTTCTAAAAACCACAGATTTATTAGAAAAACTATCATCAAACATTTTAGATTGTGGGATAAGATGATCAATATCAATCTGTTTACTAAATAAAATTTCCCTTGGAATATAAGTATTGGAATATAAATCTTTGTAGCCATTATTTTTCAATTCTTCATACAAACGATACCGAATAATATCATTTCTCGTAGGATTTTTGATATGAAATTCATTTTGAAGCAATTTAAAAATCTTTTCGTGGGCAATTTTGGAAGCATTGATGTTGGTCGTCATTTCCCTTCGCTCTTCCGCATTTTTCTTCAAATCACGGGATAGTTCTACCCGAATTTCATCAAATTTAAAATACTCGGTAATGTTTCCTTCTTCGTCTTTTTTGCTGTTGGTTTCGATGATGGTATTGATGACATTTACCAATTGGTTCAGAATTTTTTCAACAACCGGATTTCTCAAACTATTCTTCTTAAGCAATTCCAATTGATTTTTCAACGGGCGATTTGCAATTTCTTCTTTGGTTAAAGATGAAGCAGAATGTCTGTAACCCGCCTGTAAACAAGCTTTATCATAAGACAATTCTTTGATGTGTGGATAAATTTTCCGCATCGCTTTGCTACTCAAATTTCCATAATCATCAGAAAAAGCAACGTTTGCCATAATCTGCGAATGTTCTTTTTTGAACCCGAATTTTTCTTCCAAAAGTCTGAATAAAGTATCATTTCCTGTTTTAGAATCGTCTTCCTGATATGAATACAACAGATGCCAAAGCTGATAAGAAGCTTGTTTTTCGAAATCTTTTCCGTCCAATTCTGCATCGAATTCCAAAATTTCGGTATTGATGTTCAACACTTCAAAAATACGTTTTACCATATTTTTTATTTCCAAAACCGGTGCTTTCAGTTCAGAAACATCAATATCATCTTTCCCTTGAAGTTTCAATAAATCTTCATCATAACCCTCCAATTCTAAAATTTTCAGATAGGCATCGTATAATATTTTATTGGTTCTATTGCCTTCCAATTCAGAATAATTCATTTCCCAATCGGCTGATTTATGACCCAAAAGTTCAATAATTTTTGCTGATTTCAGATTTCCTTTGATATTTAATTCATCAAATAATTTCTGCTTTGTTTCCAAATCGAAAACGAAAATTTCCTTTTCTTCATCGAATAAAGTTGGAGCAGTTTCTTTTACCACTCTTTTTTTGTTTCCTTTTTTACGGACTAAAACATTATTCAAAACCTGCCAAATTTTAAATCCCTGAAATAAAGGTGAAGACTTCGGAGCTACTTTTAAACCTATTGTTTTTTTATGTCCGTTGATGATTTTTTCCTGGCTTTCAAATTCACAAAAACTCACCAAACCTTTTTGAGACTTCAGTTTTCTTTGGTAAAAAATAACAATATCTCGGATTTCAGATTTAAGTTGTTCCGTCAATTCAGGATGAAATTTTGCTTGTGTTTCCCAGATTTTTTCAAATTCATCCAAATAATCCTGACGATAAAAAACCTGATTTTTCAATCTCGTATGCGGATTTTTTTTAAATTGTTCATACAGATATTGCCCAACCGTTTGATTGTTAAAATACAATTCCTTGCTTCTATCGCTGATTGCGCCCAAATATCCGCTGGAATTGTTGAGATTATTGTTGATTTCGGTAATGACAAAAGCGACTTCCTCTTTTTCTAATTCTTTATCAACCGCATCACTTCTCCACAAGTAAGCCTGCAACTTTTTATCTTCTCTCGATTTTGCTTTATTTTCTGCAGTATTGAAGCCATATTTCGCCCAAAACATTGCAGAAGTAGCACGTTGTCCCTTTCCTTTTAATTCTTTATAAAATTCATCGGTCAGAATTTCTGGATAAAATTGTTTCTGAAAATCCCAAACTTTATCAAATTCCGACTGTAAATCTGAGCGGTAAAAATCCGGCAAATACTTTTTTCCATCTTTTAATAACTGATAAGCCAATTGTCCTGGAGTCAGATTTTCTTCGTACAATCTTTTCGCAACCGTCATTCCGTCGATGATTTGTCCTTCATCTTCATTTTTAGCTTTACGACTGCTTTTGTAACCACGTTTTTTATTAATCGCTAGGAAAACTCTTGCCAATTCTTCTTTTTCAATTTTTTCAACTGCAGATTTTGCTCTAAAAAAATAAGTAGAATGCGTTGTATTTTTCCCATTTTCAGCTAAAATAGTTTCTGTGGTAATGATATTCGCTTTCAATAAAGCGTCTATCAAATTTTTTCTCCTGTCTTGGTAACGGTCGAGATTTCGCCTTGCTCCACGCTTCAACGTTCTGTCAGCATTTACAGAAACAGGTTTCCCTTTTTCAAAATTGGTTTGTTCGTCCGTTGTTAAAGGATTTACCCGAACTCCAATTTTTTTGATCGAAGATTGTTCCGTAGAATCGCCTTCGATAATATGAGCAAATCCAATTGAAGTCGTTCCCAAGTCAAGTCCTAATATATTTTTTGTCATCGTAATTAGTTTTTTAATAAATATAAAAATAGAAATAAAAAAATTATCCAAATTATGGTTTTCCGTAAATCAACTAATAAATTTTTAATCTATATTTGTATCAATAATTTTGAAAAGCAATTCACAATAAGGATTATTCCGTTGTGAAAACATTTAGCGCCTCGCCTATCTGCGGGGCATTTTTTATGTCTAAATGTTTCGTGAATTCTTTTAAAATCAATAAATATTAATGAACAAAACATTCAAGGCGGGGCAACTCGCCTTTTTTCTTTTTAAAATCTTATTTTAGCACTTCCAAAAATGCCGCATGAATACGACTGACTTTATAAAAAGCATACTCCATATATCCGATAAAAGCATTAATGCTACTTTAAAATTACTTTCAGAAGATTGTACCATTCCGTTTATCTCGCGTTACCGAAAAGATGCAACTGGAAATCTGGATGAAATACAGATCGAGCAAATCTCAAAACTCAATAAACAGTTTGAAGAAATCATAAAACGTAAGGAGAGCATTTTAAAATCAATTGAAGAACAAGATGCTTTAACATCAGAATTAAAACAAAGAATAGAAGAAAGTTTTGATATTCAGGAATTGGAAGATCTGTATCTGCCTTTCAAAAAACGCAGAAAAACCAAAGCTGATACCGCCAAAGAAAAAGGTTTAGAGCCTTTAGCTAAAATCATTATGAGCCAAAAAGCGAATGACTTACAACATTTGGCTTCAAAATACCTCAACGACCAGGTTTCATTGGAAGAGGAAGCTCTACAAGGTGCGAGAGACATTATGGCTGAATGGATCAATGAAAATATGTACGTCCGCAAAAATCTCCGCCGATTATTTCAGCGTAAAGCAATGATCACTTCAAAAGTGGTAAAAGCCAAGAAAGACGAAGACGGAGCTCAGAAATTCTCACAATATTTTGAGTGGGAAGAAAGCCTCAACAGAACTCCATCTCATCGACTTTTAGCAATGCTGAGAGCGGAAGCAGAAGGTTTTGTGAAAACCAATATTGAAATTGATAAAGATGAAGCTATTGATTTTATTGAAAATGCCATCATCAAATCAAGAAATGAAAGTTCGGAGCAGATTGCTTTAGCCATCAAAGATTCTTACAAAAGACTTCTTGAACCTGCAATTTCCAACGAAACTTTACAGGAAGCTAAGGAAAAAGCAGATAAAAAAGCCATTGAAATTTTTTCGGAAAACCTGAGTCAGCTTCTTTTGGCTCCACCTTTAGGAGAGAAAAGAATTTTAGCGATTGATCCGGGTTATAAAAGTGGCTGTAAAGTAGTCTGTATTGACGAAAAAGGAGACTTACTTCACAATGAAACTCTTTATCCGCACGCTCCTCAAAACGAGAGCGGAATGGCGATGAAGAAAATCCGTTCGATGGTGAATGCATACAACATTCAGGCAATATCAATCGGAAATGGAACTGCAAGTCGTGAAACTGAATTTTTCATTAAAAAAATTGCTTTTGATAAGCCTTTGCAGGTTTTTGTAGTTTCGGAAGCCGGAGCTTCGGTTTATTCTGCAAGTAAAATTGCGAGAGATGAATTTCCAAGTTATGACGTGACCGTTCGTGGTGCGGTTTCTATTGGAAGAAGATTGGCAGATCCTTTGGCTGAATTGGTAAAAATTGATGCTAAATCTATCGGTGTCGGGCAATATCAACACGATGTCGATCAGACTCAATTGAAAAACGAACTGGATTCTACAGTAATGAAATGCGTTAATTCTGTCGGAATCAATTTAAATACAGCAAGCAAATCTCTTTTAAGCTATGTTTCCGGAATTGGTGAGAAAATGGCGGAAAATATTGTGAATTACCGTGCTGAAAATGGTGCTTTTGAAGACAGAAAGCAATTAAAAAAAGTTCCAAGATTAGGTGAAAAAGCCTATCAACAGGCTGCAGCTTTCATTAGAATTACCAATGCTAAAAATCCATTAGATAATTCTGCAGTTCATCCCGAAGCGTATGGAATTGTAGAGAAAATGGCAAAAGATTTAGGCATAAAAACCGATGAACTGATTGCCAATAAAGAGAAAATTGCACAAATAAATCCCGAAAAATACATCAATGAAACCATTGGTATTTTAGGAATAAAAGATATTTTAAAAGAACTTGAGAAGCCTGGTTTAGATCCCAGAAAAGCTGCCAAAGTCTTTGAATTTGATCCCAATGTAAAAAGCATTAAAAACCTTAAAACAGGAATGATTCTTCCGGGAATCGTCAACAATATCACCGCTTTCGGATGTTTTGTAGATTTAGGTATTAAAGAAAGCGGATTGGTTCACATTTCTCAATTGAAAGAAGGCTTTGTTTCTGATGTCAATGAAGTGGTAAAACTGCACCAACATGTTCAGGTAAAAGTGACTGAGGTTGATGAGGCGAGAAAGAGGATTCAGCTGAGTATGATACTTTAATTAAAAACTCATGAGAATTTCAGAACTGAAAGAAAGAAAAATAGTTCGCAGAGCAACAAGAAATTTTGACTTTGAAGGTAAGCGTATTTATAATGAATTTGAATATGATTTACCTTACAAAACCATTTATATCAACAACGAAAGAGACCGGTTATTTGCAAAAATCATTGATATGATTCCTTGCTTTTTAATATTTCTGTTTATTTTTAAAGAACCTGCTTTTTTTTCATTAATTTTCTCGATTCTGTGTGTGATTATTTCAGGAACAATATCTGAAAATTTATTCGGAACAACGTTAGGAAAGAAGATATTTAAAATTAGAGTCATTGATGATTTTGGCAATGATCCCAATTTCTTTAAATCTTTTATGAGAAATCTTTTATGTCTGGCTAATTTTTTTCCTGTATTTACAGATTATACTTCATCAATCCATGATTCTTTGAGAGTAGAAGGTATGCATATGAATTTCAGTATGCACTTAAATAATAAATTATGTAAAACTCATACAGTTAAAGAATATCAGTTTTGGGAAATTAAGAAACTGCTTGATCAAGATATTTTAAAACAAAAAAATCTGTGAAATCTGTGGATAAAATATTCTCACACAGATTTTCACAGAGATAATTTAAATTCTTACAAAGGATATTTTATCGCTTTATCCAGCTCAATCGGATTATTATATTTTCTAACGGATTCTCTCAAACGCTCATTCACTTCACGCGAATTATTTTCTCCGACCTTTGTACCGTCGTTGAGGTAGAATTCTTCATTGGTTTTTGTTGAGCCACTATTGTTTCTCAATGTGTTGATCGGAGAATCGTAGTATTTCAGTTTTGTGGCTGTATATTTTTCTTCATTTACCGGAACACTTTGCTCAATCATGTAACTTATGTATTGGTTGACATAAGGTTTTGTCAGCTTCTGAGTTTTCACCAATTCAAATTTGTAATTATTTTGATCATCATAAAGCTCGAAAATCAGTCCCGGAAGACCATGAAACTTGTAAGGACCTTCCTGAAAGGGAATATCAGAAGTAAACCATGCAACCCAGTTTCTTCCGCCCCAAGTTGTGGTGGCTTTCTGAAGATTAAGGTCTTTCACTTTCTTTTTCTCATCCGTCAGTTTCCAGTTCTGTTTGTTTTTTGATGGAAGTTTCAGAACAATATTTTCAAGAACATCAAAATATTCATAATCGTCAGTTCCTGATTTGTGAGTGAGAATGTTTGAGGTATTAAAATTTGATCCATTTGGAATCGCAAGATTATGGGCAACCAAAGAATCTCCAACAAAAAAATCTCGCGGATAATATTTTATTTGTTTTGGTTCAATATCAAGATGATAATTTTCTTTGTTGGTCAAATTTTGTGTAGAATCTTTCTTGTATTCTACATCGTAAATAAAACGGTGAGTCTGTGCATTTGATGCAAATGAAGCTAGAATAAATGCTGATAAAACGATTTTTTTCATAGTCTGTTATTTCTGATTGATAAATTCCTGCTCTTCTTTTGAAAGTAAAATTGTAGTTTCTTTATTTTCTTTTACAGGTATGTTTTCCCATATGCTTTTATTGAAATCAATTTTAGATTCTAAACCTTTTTTATCAGACTTTGAAAAACTATTATAGACAATTTCCCGGCTGGCTTTTTTCGTATGAACTTGGTCTTCATAGAAAATAACAAAATTATCCGTATTCAAACTATTTAGCGAAGGTAGATATACACCATCTTTTTTGTAAAATTCAAATTTTATCGTTGCATTACCGAGTTTTCTGCTAAACTCTTTTCCATCGGTAGTTACTTTCTTTTGTGTCGGAAAATCACCCTGTAAGTAAGTGAATTCATAACTTGTAATTACTTTATCTTTTTTATTGTACTTAATTTCTCCGCTGATATTAATGCCATAGTTTGATTTTATTTTACAGTTAATGATTTGCTCTTCACCATCATCAGAAATCAAGTTACCGGAAAACTTGGTCGTTTTATTTCTCAAATTCAATAAAGTGCGGTAGATTTCAAAATTAAAAAAGAAATTCCCAACGATCTCATGGGAGAACTCATCCGTTTTTTGGCTGAAAATACTGTCTGATTTTATATTTTTTAAATATTTGACATTATTCAGCTGAATCTGCAGAATATCATCATAGTTTTTCCTGAAGCCATCTTTGAAGTTGTAAGTATTGCTTTTGCTCCACAGTTTAGCTTCAGCAATCACCATAAAGTGCAATTTATCATTATCAAAAGCCCGCTGCTTTAAGGTAATATCGTAAAGTGATGGATCGTCAAAGTATCTTTTATAGTAATTTTTAAAGATATCTTCAAAAATCGTCTTAATATCAACATTCACCATCTTTACCTCTTCAATATCTTTAAAACTCGGTTTTAATTTTACTAAGGCGGTAAATGTATTAAGGTTTTGTTTAGTGAAGCCAGTCGCAGAAACCTCAAGATTTTTCTCTGTAGATTCTACAGGTGCAAAACCGTCATCATTAGTATAAACTACTCTATTGTCAAGAATAATTCGGGCATTTCCAATGGGCTTGTTATTTTCAGCATCAACAACCTGTATTTTCTGTGCTGAGAGAAGTGTTGAAACAACAGAAAATAAAATAAAAATTCGTTTCATATAAATTTGTTATCATGTTTATTAATAAGACAAATATATATTTCAAATCAGATACAATTCAATACGA
>Ga0065714_10003128_pt1 | contig 11056 bp, 8 predicted proteins | sample MisRhiReplicate2_FD_59101 | JGI IMG/M metagenome (GOLD analysis project Ga0065714, IMG submission 59101) | Miscanthus rhizosphere microbial communities from Kellogg Biological Station, MSU, sample Rhizosphere Soil Replicate 2: eDNA_1 v2... | ecosystem: Host-associated > Plants > Roots >... | reverse complement strand
TGATTGACGCCTACGGGATACAGCATCGAGCGGCGACCCGCGACTTTCTTACCGGGTTGTACAACCGACGGGAGGCGATGGCACTGGCAAAGGCGGAATTGGCCAGGGCCATCCGTACGCCCAGTTCGTTGTGCATATTGATGCTGGATATCGACCACTTCAAACGGGTCAATGATACCTACGGCCATGACGGGGGAGATGAGGTGCTGAAGTTTTTTGCCCAGCTACTTAACCAGGTTGTGCGTCAACATGACCTGGTCGCCCGCCTCGGCGGGGAAGAGTTCCTCATCCTGCTCCCAAATACCGATTTGACGGGCGCACATACGATGGCCGAGCGCTTGTTGCAGATCCTGCGCGATTCGACGCTGGACTATGCCGGAACACGTATTGGCGTCACCTGTAGCATAGGTGTCACCGCTTGGCGTGGGCCTGAAGACAACATTCAGGCCATGCTTATCCGTGCCGACCTTTTGCTTTACCAGGCCAAACAACAAGGCCGTGACCGCTATGTGAGTGATGAATGCTTATTAACTATCAATGGAGGAGCACAACAAGTCATATAGATTCAAGCCTGGAACATCTGCTTCATCATCGCCACGGCGATGGTGACCCTGATGTGCAAGGTGCGCCCACCGGCCGCGCCGTCAGCGGATGCTCACTGATCAGGCTTGAGGCATTTTGCGGAAGCCAATCGCCAGGCGGTTCCAGGCGTTGATGGTGGTAATGGCCACGGTCAGGTCGACCAGTTCTTTCGGGCTGAACTCGGACACAGCCACTTCGTAATCCTCATCCGGCGCATGGGTCTGGCTCACCAGCGTCAGCGATTCGGTCCAGGCCAGCGCCGCACGTTCACGCGGGGTGAAGAACGGCGTTTCGCGCCAGGCCGACAGTGTGTGCAGACGGCGCTCGTCTTCACCGCCCTTGCGGGCATCGGCGCTGTGCATGTCGAGGCAGAAGGCGCAGCCGTTGATTTGCGAGGTGCGCAGCTTGACCAGTTCAATCAGGTTTTTTTCCAGCGGCAGCCTGGACACCGCGGTTTCCAGGGCGATCATGGCTTTGAGCGCATCCGGGGAAGCGGTGTAGAAATCGATACGAGGTTGCATGGGGGGCTCCGGTACAAGTGGTGGTGGAGCCACGTTAATCCCGCCTGCCCTTCTGACAAATAGCCAATATTCCAGAAGTCGAGGAGGCCATTGGATTGCTAGGCCTTTTTGCGCAACCACTGCAAAAACCCTTTGCGCTCCACCACCTTTGGCACTTCCTGAGTCAGCGTCTGCGCCTTGCTCAAACGGAAATCCAGCAAGGCCTTCATCGACTCGCCAATGTCATGCCGCGCATCCAGGCAAGGCTTGAGGTAGTCCTTCTCGACCCGGTACACGCTACAGGCGGTCTTGGCGATGAAATCGGCTGGCAGCGCGGTATCCGACAGGATCCCGCCCTCGCCGATCACTTCGCCCGGGCCCATACGCCCGGATTCGAACTTGACCCCGCCACGGCTCAATTCCACCGAGACCACTCCGGATTCGATGATGAACAAATGATCGCTGACCTCACCCGCCGGCAGGACCATGTCCCCGGCACGAAAGTTTTGCAGGGTCATGTGCTGGCTGAAAGTCTCTTTCTCTTCCTGACGCAAGGTCGAGAAAATCGCCGAACTTTCCAGCAATGCCCGAGGCCGTGACAAGCCGCCAGGTGCATTGGGTTCTACGGTCGACAACAGGCTGACGCCCGCCGCCTGCAAATGCCGATAAGACAGATCGAACAGCAAATTGCGCACCATGCGTTTCTGGTCCATCGAGACCACGAAACCACTGATTTCGTATTCCACGCCAGCGGCGCTGGAGCCTTTGAGTACCACGCACGGTGCCGGTTTGTTCAACAAAAAGCGGCAGCCTTGCATGGCCCGCTCCAGCGCATCGATCACCGTTTGCGGGCGCGCGTGCGGGCTTAGTTGCAAGCTGATCGATACGCCAAAAATATCGCTCGGCCGGCTGAAGTTGATGATCTTGGCCTTGGCCGCCAGCGAGTTGGGGATCACCGCCATACTGCCCTGTGAGGTTTGCAGGCGTGTGGCACGCCAGTCGATGTCGATGACCCGGCCTTCGGTGCCATCGATGGAGATCCAGTCATCCAGTTGATAGGGTTTGGTGGTGTTGAGGACGATCCCGGAGAACACGTCGCTGAGGGTACTTTGCAAGGCCAGGCCGACGATGATCGCCAAGGCGCCGGAGGTGGCCAACACGCCTTTGACCGGTAGATCGAGCACGTAGGCCAGCGCCGCAATGATCGCGATCAGGAAGATCACCGCGCCAAGCAGATCCTGAAGCAAGCGCCCGGTGTGCCCGACCCGCTGCATCATCACTGCGCCGATCAGCACCGTCAGGGTCCGCGCGCCGAACAGCCACCAACCAATCTGCAAACCAGTGGCCGCCAGGTGCAACGGCACGTTGTCGGCCCAAGGGGCTACCTCCAGCGGGTTCAAGCCTTCGTTGAAGAGCAGGACGCTGAACAATGAGAAAATCACCAGCCTGACCAGCAGTTTCCAGTTGCTGCCATTGGCGCTGATCAAACGCCACAACCCAAGATCGACCACGATCAGGACCAGTGCGCAAACCAACGGATGATCGGTGAAAAAAGACAGCATCGAGCGACTCCAGCAAGGGCCAATGGCGCGAAGATCTCATACATTGGGCACAGTGTAGGAGCAATTGATGCAAAACCAATGTGGGAGCGGGCTTGCTCGCGAAAGCGGAGGATCAATCGGCACAAACGGTGACTGATCCATCGCTTTCGCGAGCAAGCCCACTCCCACATTTAATGGGGTATGACACCCAATCGGGTTAACCGTGCATCCGGCCGAAGCGACCGGACTGGAAATCGGCGAAGGCCTGGTGAATTTCCTGTTCGGTGTTCATCACGAACGGGCCGTGACCCACAATCGGCTCATCGATCGGCTCACCACTGAGCAACAGCACGACTGCATCCTCGCTGGCTTCAAGGGTCAACTGATCGCCCTCGCGATCGAACAACGCCAACTGACCTTCGCGCACCGATTCCAGGCCATTGACCTGAACCGTACCGCGCAACGCCACCAATGCTGTGTTGCGACCCTCGTGCAGGTCCAGGGTCAGCAACTTGCCGCCATTGAGGCGCAGGTCCCAGACATCTATCGGCGTAAAAGTGCGCGCCGGGCCGGTATGGCCGTCGAACTCACCGGCAATCAAACGCAGGCTGCCGGCCTGATCCTTGAGCGGGATGCTCGGGATGTCGCCATCGAGGATCGTCTGGTAACCGGCATCGGCCATTTTGTCCTTGGCCGGCAGGTTGACCCACAGCTGCACCATTTCCAGCGTGCCACCGGATTGGGCGAAAGCTTTGGAGTGAAACTCTTCATGCAGGATCCCGGACGCAGCGGTCATCCATTGCACATCGCCCGGGCCGATCTTGCCGCCACTGCCGGTGGAATCGCGGTGCTCCAACTCGCCCTTGTAAACGATCGTCACGGTTTCGAACCCACGGTGCGGATGCTGACCCACACCCCGTCTATCAGTGGTCGGCGTGAATTCGGCAGGGCCGGCGTGATCCAGCAGCAGGAACGGGCTGATATGTTTGGCCAGGTTGTCGTAGGAAAACAGCGTACGAACCGGAAAGCCGTCGCCTACCCAATGGGCGCGTGGGCTGGTGTAGATACCGATGATGTTTTTCATGGTGTCTCCTTAAGAGGTGGTTGAAGCCATGCACAAAGCTTAAAACTGAACCCTCTGTGGCACTAGACGGCAAAAATCAGTCTGAGCGTTCTATCTGGGGAACGATGGGAGAGGCGGTTAACCTCGCTGACATCACTTGAATGACACGACACACGGCGCTGGCGGAGTTTTTATTTCGGACATAATATCAATCTAAATTACAGCCATAATATCCGCTCCGCGCGAGGACAAGATCATGCAAAGCCCCACCCGCGACGCCACGCTGGCTCAATGGATCGCCCAGGAACGGGCCATGCGCGCCCGTCTTGCCGGCCCTGGCAGCCTCTCGATGGCCGATGTCAGTGCGCTGTCGCCTGCCGAATTCTTCGACGGCATCGGTAACGGTGAACTGCCCTCGCCGCCCATTGGCACGCTGATGGATTTCATTCCCATCGAATGGTCAGCCGGACTGTTTATCTTTCAAGGCACCCCGGACGCACGGCATTACAACCCGCTGGGCAGTGTGCATGGCGGGTATGCGGCGACGTTGCTGGACTCGTGCATGGGATGTGCGATTCATACGCAGCTGAGGAAGGGTCAGGGCTACACGACTCTGGATCTGCGCATCAGTTATGTGCGTGCGCTGACCGGCGCCAGCGGGCCGGTGCGCGCCGAGGGCAAGATCGTTCACTTGGGGCGTTCGACCGCGCTGGCCGAGGGACGGATTTATGATGTGGATGGGCGGCTGTATGCGACGGGATCGACGACTTGCATGATTCTTGAGGCTCGCGGGTAAGGCATCGCACCACGCTAGTCTGGCTTGAGGTGCTGTCCGAGACTTTTCATGGCGTGCTGCAGGTGATCGACGGCCTCGTCGATCAACGCCGCGCGGCCCTCGGCGCAGGCTTGTTCCAGGTCATCGCAACACTCCATCAAACGTTCTGCACGGACCATGCGCGCGCAGCCCTTGATGCGGTGCGCCAGTTCACGGAGGCGCGGCCGATTGTCGCCGGCGTGAGCTTGCAGCAGGTGAATGCGGTCATCGCGGTTGGTCTCGGCCAATTCACGCAGTAATTGATTGATCAGCGTGCGGTCTTCACCTACGTAAAGTTCCAGGCCGGTCAAGTCCATTTCTCGGGAAGCTTGCGTGTCGACCGGGATCGGCGCCTCACTTGAAAATCGTGATGCCAGCCACGCGCTCAAATCCGCCAGCAGGATGGGTTTGAACAAGCAGTCGTCCATGCCCGCGTCCAGGCATCGAATCTTTTCCTCAGGCTGCGCATTGGCGGTAAACCCCAGGATCAGAGTGGGCGACAATCCATAGGCACGCTCTTCATCACGAATCGCGCTCGCTAATTCATAACCGCTGAGCCCAGGCATATTGCAGTCGCTGATGACGACATCGAACTCATGGGCGCGCCATAGTTCGAACCCTTGTTCGCCATCCTCGGCGTCTATGACGCGGTGCCCCAGATAGCTCAGCTGACGGTTCAGCAACAAGCGATTAGCCGGATAATCATCGACCACCAAAATCGTCAGCGGTCGGGTGGATGGCGCTAATCCACTGTCCGCCGCGTCACTGGGAGGCAAGGCTTTCAACGCCACCAGCGACAGACTGATGTCGGCTTGAGTGCCCCGCCCAAGGACGCTTCCGAGCACCAGCCGCCCTCCCATCATTTCGCACAAGGTGCGGCTGATTACCAGCCCCAGACCGGAGCCCTTGCGGCCCGACTGGTGGCTGTTGTCCGCCTGGACGAACGGTTTGAACAAGCGCTGCTGATCAACCGCGCTGATGCCAATGCCGGTGTCTTCGATGTGTACGGCCACCGCCAGATGACCTGAAATGCCCGGCACCACCCGCAGTGTCAGGCTCACCTCACCGGCATGGGTAAACTTGATTGCATTACTTAACAGATTGGACAGCGCCTGCTTTAAACGCGTTGGGTCGATCAACACGTCACGATCACTGCGCGCGTCCAGATCGACTCGCCAGGTCAGGTCTTTTTCCCGGGCCAGGCCTTCGAACACACGGCACACCGATGCCACCAGCGCATGCAAATTGACACGTTCGGGCGTCAGGGTCAGGAGTCCGGATTCGATGCGGGCGATGTCCAGGATATCGCCGATCAACGCCAGAATCTGCTGTGCGGCGGTGGATGCCACCTCCAGCGCGGAGCTGTCAGCCACGCCCTCTTTCGCCCGCACCCCGGCCAATTCGAGCATGCCGATCAGCGCATTCATCGGCGTGCGGATTTCGTGGCTCATGGTCGCCAGAAACGTGGTTTTCGCGCGATTGGCGTCGTCGGCGGCGTCCTTGGCGTCTTGCAATTGCTGCAACCACTGTTGACGTTGGCGGATCTGTCGACGCTGCCAGGCGATCCAGCCCAGTGCCAGCAAGAGCAAGGCGGCAGCGACGGCAAACGCCTGCAAGATGGCTGGGCGATGACGCAACCAATAGCTGTCATCCATCACCAACTCATTGCCCCAGCGAGCGACCAGACCATCCATTTCTTCAGGCGAAATACTCAGCAGGGCCTTGTTCAAAATCGATTGCAACTCCAGAGCACCGTGCTCTGTTGCCATGGCGATGCGCGCCGGCTCATCGCCAACGGTGCTGCTGATCCGCAAACGTCCCTGGTAATACCGGGCAATCAAGTAACGAGTCACGAACAATGAGCTGACTGCGGCATCGGCCTGTCCGTTCATGACCAATTCCAGACCTTGCGCCGGGTCGTCAACATCCACCATGTGCACATCGGGTACCCGTGCCTTGATAAATGCGCGTACCGGGTGACTGTGATAAATCGCCAGTCGTTTACCGGCCAAGTCATCCAGAGATTTCGGGCTGTCGGGCGTGTTGGCACTGACCAGCGTGTACGGATTGGTCACATAGGGGCTGGTAAAGTGCAGATCCGAGACACCTTCGGTGGCCGGAATGATGGCGGGTAAAACATCGATCTCGCCTGCTTTGAGTCGTTGAATCTGTTGGTCAAGGGACCGGCCCCTCAGCACATTGAAGTTCAAACCGCTGCGTTGACTGATCAGCGTGAGCAGTTGCGCGGTCAACCCGCTGAATTGCCCCTCGGCATTGAAGAATGTCAGCGGCGCAAAGTTCTCGACCACCCCGATATTTACCTGTGGGTGACGGTCCAGCCATTGTTGTTCACTGGCGCTCAAATTGACTCGAGACTGACTCAACCTGTTGACTTTGCCGGCGCTCCAGCGCTGATCGATAGCCGCCCGTTGATCCAAAGGGATAGCCGCCAATGCCTTGTCGATGATTTCTTTCAGACGCAGGTTATCCCTGGCCAGAGCAAATCCGAACGGGTTTGCGTCGAGGCCGGATGGTCCCATCAACTGAACATCATTGAGGTAATTATTGTTGATCAGGTAGCTGGCGCTGATGAGGTCTCCCAGGTACACGTCATCTTGCCCATACGCCACGGCGCCAAGCGCATCGAGTGCCGATGGATAACGTTGCAGACTCGCCCCGGGATAAAACGTTTCGACCGTTCGTGCAGGCAGATAGTCATCGACCATGGCGATGCGTTTACCCGCCAGATCCTCGGGCATGCGCTCCTCCAGTCGGGTGACCAGCATCGGTTGATCTTCAGCATAGGAACCGGAAAGAATCAACTCGGGGTCGGCCGCTTCGAAATTATTCGAGGTCCCGAGTAAATCAAGCGCATCGTATTTCAAGGCCTCCATGGCCGCTTCCCGCGTGCCATAACGCTGAACTTCAATGGGGATGTTCAACAGTTGCGCAATCAATTGGGCGTAATCGGCAGTGATGCCTTCCAGCTCATCGTGATTGCGCGTGACTTCGAAGGGCGGGTAATCCGACCCGCTCACCCCAAGACGCAGGACACGCTTGCTGCGCAGCCATTGCCGGTCGTTCTCATCCAATTGGACGTCGTAGCCCTCCACCGTCGAACGCCCCAGCAGCTGCAAGGACTTCGGTTGATCTTGCTTGGCGGCCACCGTCGGCGGCACCAGGCATAGCATTAAGGCGCACAACAGAATACGCACGTTCAGGCAGCCTCAGATCAAGTGATTGCGTATGGCGAAATCGCGCAGGTGCACGGCCGCCTTCACGCCAAGCTTTTCGATCAATCGGGTCTTGTAGGTACTGACCGTCTTGTGGCTCAGGTGCATCAACTCGGCGATGGCCTTGTTTGTGGTCCCCCGGGCCAGGTACTGGAGGATGGTCAGTTCACGGTTGGAGAGTTTTTCGATCATTTGTTTTTCACTTTGCTGCAGCGCGTCCATTGATGCACTGGGCAGCTGCGCGAAATAGGTGTACCCGGCCATCAACGCGTGTATCGCCTTGTGCAACTGACTGAGGTCGTTGGTCTTGCCGACATAGGCCAAGGCCCCGGCGCGCATGCAACGCTCCTGGAAAAACAGCGGGTCAAGAGATGTGAATACCAGCACCACACACGACAAGTTGCTGACTTTGATTCGCTCCAGCACATCCAGCCCGTTACCGCCGGGCATCACCAGGTCAAGAATCACCAGATGAACGTTTTGCTCACGGAGTATCACCAACGCCTCACCGACGCTGGAGGCTTCATGAATCAGTTTGAAACCTTCCCGCTCAAGTACCAGTTTGACTGCGGCGCGAACTACCGGATGATCGTCCACAATCAGCACTGACTTCATGGAAACTCCCTGTGCAAATGATCGACGATGAGGCCAGACTGCGCGCCGGAAAGGACCGGAATAGACACAGCAGCGGCATGGAAACTTTTGCATGACCGGGTGGTTAAATGTACCTGTCAGAAATGACAGTTCCGACGAACGGGCGCCTCGAATCAACCCANTGTTTGCGGGTATTGCACCGACAGGCGATGACGTGTTGGCNTCGACGGATCGATGCTCGACATCAGGTGCTGGATGCACACCAGGTCAGGTAGCGCCTGTGGACTCACATGAATCGTCTGTTTTACGCAGAATGGTATCGGCGCCAATTGCGCAGGCTGGTCATTGAAAATCAGGGTATGACGCACCTGGCAGTTGTCGAGGAAGAACACGTGCAGGTCCAATGATCCAGCGGCTAGGGAAGCATTGATGAGCACCAGGTCAAAGGGTTCGCAACCGTACTCGATCAGGGTCAACAGTTCTTCAAGGTTTTGAACCGGTGCCACGCGGTAGTAACCCAAATGGTTGAACAGGCGCTCGACCTTCATCCTGTGAAAGTGTTGATCATCGGCAATCAGGATTCGTAAAGCTTTGTTCGTCAAAGTGAGGTCCGCTGGGTATCAATGTGGGGCGTAAGGCTACGGAAGCCTCGGAACGGTTGATGTAGGATTTTTCCTAAAAATTCATTACCTTTTCCGAAATTATCGAGGGCTCATGGCCGGATCTGTGATTCGTCGCGCTGTCTCAGCCAGCGCAAAAACCCCTCGCCACTCATCGGCCTCGCATACCAGTAGCCCTGTCCCACGGGGCACCCAAGAGCCAACAGTTGCTGGCGTTGAGCATCGGTTTCGATGCCTTCGATCACCACCGACATGCCCAACGATTCACCCAGTTCCAAGGTGCTGCTGATCACCGCCCGACATCGCGGCTCATGTTCCAATGTGCGGACGAACTCGCCATCAAGCTTGATCTCGTTAAACGGCAACTGACACAGGCGTTGCAGCGAGGAAAACCCTGTACCAAAGTCATCGATCGACAACCGGCACCCCATCATCCACATCCCACGACAAAGCACTTCCACGCCACAGACTTGCGTGGTGCGCAGGTTGAATTTTGGACGTAGATCGCCGGACAGTGAACTGCTGATGATGAACGCTTTGACCTGCCCTGTTGCACCTACGCGCTGCAAAAAATCCAGGCCATCCATGCCCTCCATCTGCAAGTCGCACAGGGCAATATCAACCGCACCGACCGCTTGCAAAACTGCCAACGCCCTGGCTCCGTCGCTAGCCTGAAAGACCTCGCCGCAGCCCAGCGCTTGCAGCATCTTGACCGCGACTGAACGCTGGAAGGCGTGATCTTCAAGCACTAAAACACGGAGCGGCAGGAAGGGCATGGTGATTGTCTCGGCGATGGCGGGAGGGGGATCGAGTTTCCGCTAATCGAGCGCCCGCCTCGTTAGGAAACGTCGCAGGTTTTCGCGGAAATTTCCTAAAATAACGAGCGGCTTCAACAGCCAGCCAAGCGGCTGTCGATCCAGCGTGCGGATCAGGCTCGGTTGGCGTCGGTCTTACGTCGCGATTTTTGCTGAGAAGTCGAAAAAAGGACGAAGGATGGGGGAAATGCGGGGATCTTCAGGAAGGGGGCGGAACTCAAGAATTATGCTGCTCTTGAAGGCCTCATCGTCGGAACGCCGCGTTCCGACGATGGCGGCCTCGCCGGTGCCGAAATTCTCAGCTGGCAGTGGCTAACAATAAGTCCACTACCGACCGGCCATGCCCACGGTGTTTGCCATGTTCATACAACGAACCCGCTATCTCATCCGCCCGAATCGGCAGGATCGACAATAAGGTGTCGCTCAACCCATGGCTTGCCTGGCAGAAGCCCTGCATATAGATGCCGGCCTTGCAGCGTTCATCAGTGATCAGCTTGTAGTTGCGATCAACTTCAAAATCTCCCAGGTACTGTTCCATCGGCGCCAGCAATTTGCGGTGCATCTGCCGCTCATAACCGGTGGCCAGGACCACGGCGTCGTAATGACGAACCGTGACTTCACCCGTGGCATTGTTGCGCACCGCCAGCTCGATCCCGCCCTCGGTGGCGGTGGCTTTTTCAACCGTGGTCAAGGTGCGGAACGCATGCCGAGCGATGCCCGAGACTTTCTGGCGATAGAAGATGCCGTAGATGCGTTCGATCAGGTCAATGTCCACTACCGAATAGTTGGTGTTGTGGTACTCGTTGACCAGGCGTTCGCGCTCGCTGTGGGCTTGCTGGAACACCAGGTCGGTGAACTCCGGCGAGAACACTTCGTTGACGAACGGGCTGTCATCCGCCGGTTTCAGTGCCGAACCGCGCAGGATCATGTCGACTTGCACCGACGGGAAGCTGTCGTTCAAGTCGATGAACGCTTCCGCAGCGCTCTGCCCGCCACCGATGATGGCAATGCTCATCGGCTGGTTGTTCACGCACGGTTGTTTGGCCATTTTCGCCAGATACTGCGAGTGGTGAAACACTCGGTTGTCATCCTTGAGCGACTTGAACGCTGGCGGAATGCGCGGTGTCCCGCCGGCACTGACCACCACTGAACGAGTGGTGCGAACATGCTGCTGACCCTGGGCATCGCGCGAGATCACCCGCAACGCTTCGACTTGCTGGCTGTGCAGCACCGGCTCGATGGTCAGCACTTCTTCGCCGTAACGGCTCTGCGTTTCAAATTGCGCGGCGACCCA
>Ga0065714_10065299_pt1 | contig 11063 bp, 8 predicted proteins | sample MisRhiReplicate2_FD_59101 | JGI IMG/M metagenome (GOLD analysis project Ga0065714, IMG submission 59101) | Miscanthus rhizosphere microbial communities from Kellogg Biological Station, MSU, sample Rhizosphere Soil Replicate 2: eDNA_1 v2... | ecosystem: Host-associated > Plants > Roots >... | reverse complement strand
ATGGCTGCCGGTGATCTGGACAGCGCCGCCTTCAACATGCTGAATGAAGTGCTCGTCTATTTCCGCTCGTGGTCTGCGGCTATCTACGATCTGGAGTCGGCCAGCAAGATGATCTTCCAGGAGATCGGTTTCCTGACCAACGTACTCGCCCAGTACGAACGTGGTCGTGCGGCATGCCAACAACAATCCTACAAAGACCCAGAAGTATCGGCACAGGTTCACAAAGAAGTGGAACAAGCGCTGAAAGAGCTGCGTCGTAAACTTCGTTAAGGGAACCATCATGCCACTGGCAATGTCGCACCAAGAGCGTCGTGACGCTCGTAACCTGCTCGCCCGGATGCAGCAACTGGGAGATCGCTATAAAACCCGCTTGGCTGAAGGCACGGTCACTCAAGAGTCATTGGAAGCATTCAACGACATCATGGCGGCTAACTTCGAATCCATGAGCCTTGAAGTAAAGGTTTCTCTGGAAAGCGAAAGTCCGGCGCAGGCACTTGAGCCTGGACTGGAGGCGATCGCTACAGTGATCAAGGCTATCCGTAATCTCTTCAAGGCGGATAACTCCAACAAGAAGATCAAGGATAGTTGGGGCGAGCGACGTGACAAGCTCGATGCCATGTCCAAGGCGACCTCGGCCAACCTGAAAACCACACCGATCAAGATCGGGGCCAACTTCGCGGGCTGGTTCTGCATCAATGGCAAGCAAGTCAGTGATGTGATCAGCGCTGTCCGTAAAGACATGGCTGAAATGAAAAGCATCGAAGCCTCGGTGGAGTCGGGCCGTAAAGCGGTACTGGCATACGGGGAGAAGGTCTACAAAGCCATCTACCCGTTGCTTGAAAAAGACGATCTGGAAGGCGCCAAGGCCAAGGCGGTTGAACTGGCCAAGTCTGCACCGCCAAACATCTACGAGAAGATGAAGGTCAACCAAGGCAATTTGCTCGGCACTACTCCTGCCAGTAAGTTCGTTGTGGTTCGCCACAATGAGAAGGCGTTCGATATGGACATCTTCGCGGCGAAGTCTGAAGCATTGATGTTGCCACCGCTCACCTTGCAGCAGTACAACGAGTTGGCGAAGTTGGCCGTCGAGTTGTCCAGCTACAGCTACGAATGCGAGTACAAGTGGGAAGACGTCATCGACATCCAGAGCCTGAACTCCCAACAGGAGTACCAGGAAGAGGTTGATGTGTTGATGAGCGCCAACCCACGCTTGCGTGAAGCTGATTACTACGTCATGGCCGAGTATCGCTGCGACTACCTGCTGACGCTGGGGTATCGTTCGTCTGAGCTGTACGAGTCCTTGCTTAAGTACTTGTACGAAGCGACCGAGTAACAAGCGGCATAAAAGCCCGGCTGTTGAAGGCCGGGCTTTTATGCCGTCTACAGCTTAATCGACTTGGTGACGTTCGAAGGTCACCGCCAGATCGTTCTGCACCACAATCGTGCCATCAGGTTTGCTGACAGCCTTCTTGCCAATGCACAGACGACCCGAGTCGTTACGCACCGTCACCACACGGTAACCACTGGTACCACCCATGCCCTCAATCTCAAGGTCGATCACATCCCCGCCTACCGTAGCAGCCAAGGTAGAACGCATCGACTCAAGCGCAACCACTGGCTTGAGCATTTGCGCACTGATCACGTTCAGGGCACTTTGGATCAACGACGCACGCAGATCAGGGTCTTTATAGACCTCATCACTTACGAAGTAGGTAACCCGCAACGACTGAGCCGCTTCGACTTGAGTCTTCTTGCTACCGTCTACCGTCACATCGATCAAACCGATGGTCGACTTAGGGTGCAAGTACAGCTTGGTTTGTTCCAGCAACTTCTTGGACAGCGGGACAATGTCCTTAGCCAACCAATCAACTACCGTGGCAGGAACCGTATCACGGTACTGGACGTCTACCGCACCACTGGCGAAGTAGTAGACACCGTCCATCACGAACAGATCCACTCGCCGTTGCATGGCCCGCGGATCTTTAGGCACAGGATCGCCGAACTCGTCGAGGATCGCGTAGCCTTTGTGATGAAGCACGGTTGGCTTACCAGCACCGTCCAAGACCACAGTCCCTTTACGGTACTTGACTTTGAACGTCGGCTTACCGTCAACGACCACGATGAGTTTGGCCCCTGTGACAGGGTCAGTCTCATAGACCGTTTGGCCCCACGTTTCGTACACGTCTTCTTCGTAGGTCAGGTATTCCAGAGAACCGATGACCGAACGAGCCCGCGTCCACAGACCTTCCAGGTTGTTCCCCAGTTTGATCTGGAGCTTCTCTTGGTAGACCCCCACCGATTGAGCCGGGAGCAACCAAGCACCTTTCTGCGTGTCGATCCAGCTTTCTTCCTGACCCTGAACGAGGCGGTTGGCCACGATGTAGACCAAGTTGAAGTCAGTGACCAAGTCTGTCATGAAGTTACGGTTGACCGCTTCGTACATGCTGAAGTTGGTCAAGGTAATGTCATGGTTAGCATTGACGTCCCAGTTGGTTTCAATGAAGAAGTCGTAGATGCGTTCATTGGTGTCTTTCTGACGACCCACCAACGTACCGTTCATGACAGCGAAGCCATCTTCACCAATGGGCTTGAAGGTCAACTGAACAAACACGTTAGCGTCGTCCAGGGCATTGAATTCATCACCACTGCTGGTCACGATCCGCAGACGCCATCCACCTTCTACCCGCGTCAGGTCGTGTTGCGCCGAACTCACCCCTACACCCGAGGTATCGTTGTCGGCCAAGAAGTACTTGGCTTCGATCTCAGGGGTCTTGAAGTAATAAGGACGGGTGACGAACGTGTTCTCGGTGCTATCGAAAACGTAGGTGAACGGACTGAACAGGTAAGTGTTCGACTCCAGGTGATCCACCAACCGATCGTTGGACAGTGCCTTGAGTGTAGCCACCTTATCGTCAGGGACAATCGACAGCACGCCGTTGTTACTGGCATACAGGGTGTCGGGTGTCAAGGTCAGACGTTCGCCGTTGTCGATGACCGTCTTGATCCCAGTCAGCTCTTTGATAGAGGAGACCAGCGTGGCCATTGCCGTACCCATACCCACCGTCAAGTCGCCGATGGTTGGTTTAGGGAACATGCGCGTTGCCAAGAACACCCGGTTAGTGATGTTGTCGGTGTTGAGCACGGTGGAGTAACCGGCATCGGACAGCTTGGCGGTGATCTGAGCGTTGGTGATCGGCAGGTCATTGAGACCCAGCGAGTTGCTCATCACACGTTCACGCTGCTCTTCAAAGCTCAGGCCGAGACTACCACCTGTGACTGTATCGTCACTATAGACAGACAACGACGTCATGCGGCTCAGAGGCGCGCTGTAGATGCCGTTGTCGGACTTGTCGAGGTCGATCCATGTCGCTTTGAACTGATTGACGTCAAACGTCTGTAAGGCCAGCTCAAGCGGTCCTACGGTGGTGTAGAAGTCCAGACGCAGTTCAGTGTTCAGCAGACCGGTGGTGAAATACACCTGAGGCAAACTGGCGTTAACGATGTCGTCTTGAACCCGCAGCAGAACCGTTGGCTTGAGAGGGTCAAACACTTGGTCACTGTGCGTGGTCAGGATCTCTACCCAGTTCCCTTGCAGGTCAGCCATGTAAGCGCGGCAGTAATAGAAGTTACCCTTGAGGCTGTAGGTCTTCTTGAAACCGGTAGCACCGTTCAATGGAGCGACGTAACTGGTGAGGGCCAGTTGCAACACCGGGATGTCCAGCTTCACGAAATCGTCGTGGGGGCTGTAGTAGTTCTGAATCGACCAGTCCAGCTTGTTACCGGTCAAGGTCTGGATCGGCGAAGGACGGCTGGCATCGTAAACAATGTCCATACCACCGTGAGCCATGATGCGAATGTCCACCGGGTACTGCATGGTGAACAGATACCCACCCACCGAGAACACGGTGTTACGCGGGATGGTCAGCTTGCGAACCCCGCCCGCACCCGTCGCTACCGCTACGGCATATAGCTCTTCTTTGCCCATCAGGATCGAGAAGACAGTCTTGGACGGGGTGCCAAAGCGACCGATGTAATCCACGTCAGCCATGTGGAAGTACAGGTCTTCGTAGGTCAGGGCCACGGACGGGTATTGACGACGGGTCAACACTTCCGCTTGTGTCATGGCCTGCGCACCAATAGTAGCGGCGGCTTCACACAAGAAAGCAAACGGGTTCATCCCGTCCATGATCTCCAGTTCGCCCTTGTGGGTGCGTTCAACCTGGCTGATCGTCAATTGCTGAATAGAGCCTGGGTCATAGCGCGCCGTGTCAATCAGGGCCATGAATTCGCTGCGTTCACTCATCTCGGTGCTCCAAAGTTACAGTTTACCCTTCAGGTAGGCTTCGTAGACATTGTTGTCCACCCACCATTCCAACTCCTGGGTTTTAAGGTTGACACGTGGGTAGCCGCTGTAGTTAAACAGGCTACGCTCGGACGGTGCCAACTTGCGGTAATACTCTTGCCGAGCACCATCCTCCATGGCCGGGTTAAACATCTCCCCTACCTTGTTGAATTCCTCCAGCACGATGTAGTCGTTGTACATGGCCCCGATGCACACGAACGGCACGGTGATCTGACTGTTCTCTTCACTGTACGGGTTATCCCGACTGAAGTTGAACGCTGCACCCATGCTCAGTGCTCCGGGTTGCGCTGCACCACATGCCGCCCACTTCTGAATGAAGCGGCCCGAGTAGTCCAGAACGAAACGGTAGATGCGCGTCTGGTAATCGACCTCGTTTTCCGTGATCGAATATGGCCATGGCATCATGGTGTTTGTGTACACCGCCCCAATGTAATGCAGCCAGACGAAGAAGAGCAATGTTATAGGGTCGCCCAGCATATTCTGGAAACTGATGCTCAGATCGTAGCGTCCGTTGATTTTCACCTGACCGTCGTTCATCATCCACGATTCTTTACCCACACCTTCACTGGACACGTAAGTGTTCAATGCCAGATCGGGCCAACCCGAGCAGGAGATGATGGAGTTACTGAGTAGTGGGATGAATGCACTCTTGTCGTCCACAATGCCCGGCGAGTTTACGTTGCGCTTTGAAGCGCTGTCATGGTCGAGAATGGTGCGGATGGCTCGCTGGTAAGTGTTGCCATAAGTGGTCAACAAACCTGTCAGTTCACGCACGCCTGCGACGTTATCGTATGATAAATTCATGTTAGGGCGTGTGAAGAACGTCATGCCTTGCAAGTCCGTGTTACTAGGCACACCGGCGTTACCTTGCATCCTTCGGTTGATCCCATAAAAGAGATCGCCGAAGATGGTGCCTTTATCGCCGAGTGCTTGTTCTCTGGACAGACGAGTCATCAATGCTTCTGTGTTCTCGAAGCCTGCCTGTCTGGCAATGCTGTCGATAATTACGGACAAATCATTTTCTTCGTCCACTGTTTCCACTCCAAGATCTAAAGGATCAAAATTATGACGGCTGGCAAAATTGTACTCGGCGCTCTCGGCGCGGCCGGGGTTCTGGCGGTAAACAAGTTGGCCGACAAGTTGGCCGAGAAAGTTGTTACCGAAACGCCTAAAAAGGTTATTGACTTCGCGAAGATCGCGATGCAAAAGAGCCAAGGCACTAACCTGATCAGTTATAGCCAAGCTGCGCGGGTTGAACCGATCCTTTTGCTGGACGATCGAGCCACCTATGTGCCCTTCGTCCAAGACACAATACACACAATGTTCGCACTCTTCACTGGCTACTACCTCCAGTCGATTGCGATGGACACCACCCTCAACGGTGTGAAGGTCATCAAGCGTCTCGAACAGTTCGCTCCTGATCGCGATCTGGCCGGCGCTACGCTGTCCATGATCTCCACCGAAGCTTATGCCTTTGGCCTGCCACACTACGGCGACAGCATCGGCCTGGAAGCCTACGGTATCGATCACCAGTCGACCATGGAGCTGATCTCCCTGGAATCGCTGGATGACGACAGCTTCATCGAGGGGTTGAAGAAAGCCCGTGACAAGGCCAAGATCGACCAGATGATCAAGTCCGAATACGGCGAGCCAGGTCTGACTGAAGACCAGATGTACGCCAAGGCTGCCAAAGACGCTGTTGTGCGTCAGCGCATCGAAAGCGAGTTCGGCATCAAGTCCCTGGGTGGCGACATGTCTGTTAAAGACATCACCAAGATGGCGACTGACATCACCAACCTCGCGGTCGGCAAGATCGTTGAAGTCAGCATCAGTGAAAACGGTCAGACGGCCAAGATCCCGATCACGATCCGTCTGCGTGTTACTGGCATGGCACCACAGTCGCTGGTGGAAACCCTGTCCGTCAACAGCCGCGACAACTCGGCCAAGCACCGCAAGTTCATGATGAAGGCCGGTGACCTGTCCTTCATGGATGCCATCTTCGCACGTGACCGTATCATCGCTCACAAGCAAGCGGCCATGAAAGACGCCAGCGGTTACTACTCCACCGTGGCCAAGCGCGTTGCCGGTAACATCCTGACCGAAGCCCTCACCGGTAAAGTCTCGGTGGGTACTGCGTCCTCGATCGTTGTCATGACCGAGCAGACCAAGGTTGAGCTGGAACGCACCCTGGGTAACAAGTTGTCGAACTACCGTGCTCGGGAAGCGATCTTCCAGGCCAGCTACGCCATGTTGATTGCTGTTATGGACCCTGAATGGGAAACCGTGACCATCTATCACGCTGGCATTGAGATGCCTACCAACCTGTCGGCCAAAGACATCAAGGCCGCTGGTCGTGGCAATGGCCCTGACGTGGCTGAAGTGCTCAAGGCCTACCAACTCGGCAACGCGCCGGTCCGTCTTTAATACAGGGAACTTAATTCCATGCGTAACATTCTTCAATTCCTTCGTTCCCTGACGCCGTCGTTTAAACGCGACGACCTGGTCGAAGCCATTCGCCAGTTGCGTGAAGGCGTCGTCGACCAAACCCTGCCGCCTTATCAGACTGCGCTGGCTGACTTCCCGTCGGCTCAGTTCAAGTCCAAGGTCGCTCAGGATTACGCCAAGAACTTCGATCGCTTCGTTGACACGAGCTATCGCGGTAACTGGCTGGCCGTGACCACTGCGGTGCTGACTGCGTTGCCTGACCACATCGATCGTCTGATGGCTGCCTCTAATAAGGCTTACGGCTCGACGATCGCCGTGGCCGGTATCAACTACCAGAAAGCCACCATCCTGCAACTGCTGGCCATCACGGACTTCGCTGTTCGTTATTCCCGTCAGATGCTGCTGTACGTCCTGGCTGCCGAAGCCAACGTGCAAGCCAAGACCTTGGTCGTTGGTAAAGAGCGTCCACAGCCAGAGATCAACTGGCTGGAGCAGAACCAGCGTGCTTACTTCACCGTGTTGGGTGTGCTCTCGGTTAAAGGTCAGGATCTGATTCAGGATCTGTTCAGCATTCCTGAGCTGACCATCACTGACGAGAACGTCGACACCGTGGAAGAGACCGTCGGTGCCAACAAGGTTGACCCGTTCGGCTTCAACCTGCTGCCGGCTACCAACTGGAACCCGTTCTTCTTCTTCGGCATGGCTTGGGCCAATCTGCAAGTGGCTCGCTGGCAGCGTGCGAAAGACGAGAAGCGTGCGCTGGAGTTCCGTCTGGAACAACTGCGTAGCCAGAAGGCGGGCAAGGAAGACGCGAAGCTCGAAGCGACCATCGCGGTATACGAGAACGAAGTCAATAAGCTGGCGGCCAAGATCGCTAAGCTTGAGGAGTGACTATGAGCCTGGCGTTTACACACCGTGGTTTTCTGGTAGGGTCAGGTCGTGGTCCTGGTGACATCCGTCCTGGCTATTACTACGCTAACCCGGCCATGAATCGACTGTACGAAGACTTGGTCTCCATGCACGTCGATCGTTCGGCCTGGGAGTGGCGCAAGAAGGCCATCGAAACCCTACAGGACATGTTCGACAAGGCACCGAACTTCTTCGCCAATCACATCACGGGTGGCTTCATGCTGCCTTCGCGTGTGATCGACTTCCTGCACGGCACCCTGACGTTCATCCAGACCGGTCGTCGTCCACTGTCGGTTTACAACTGGATGGAGCTGCTGGACATTCACCCGTCCCAAATGCTCCCCGTCAGTGCCAAGGTGGGTGAGGACTTCGCCAAAGACTTCGGCAGTCTGCTCAGCAAGCCTGTTCATCAGCTCCTGCCATTGTGGTTGTGTCAAGAGAATGGCCTGGAAGATGCCATCATCTCCTGCCTGATCATGTTCGGCAGCATCCCGGACAGCGACTGATTCTTTATTAGGGGTAGCTTCGGTTACCCCAACCTTTTTAGGAGTTACACCATGTCACTGCTGGCACAACTGAAGGTCTCGCTGGAAGAGACTGAATTTCAAACCGAGGTCGAGCAACTGAACCTCGTCACCGACCAAACCCCGACCAACATCGACGAAGCGCTGGACAAGATCGTCGACAAGGTGGACTACGACGCCATCAACGAAGCCGACGGCAACGTGGCCAAGCTCGAAGCGGCTCAAGAGTCCGTGCGTAACCTGATGCTGACCCTGGAGTCGGCAATGGCTACCGGCGGCATGTCGGAAACCGCTGCCAAGGGCTACCGCATCGCCATGGAAGACGCCCTCACCGGCCTTCCAGTTGCTGCCAACGATTACACCGTGTCGTCCGAGTCGTTCGGTGAGAACGGCGACGCCATGCGCGCTACCATGGAAGACATTGCTGCTGCTAAAGATCTGTTGGTCAAGATCTGGAACGGTATCAAGGCCGCTGTGGTCGCTGCGTTCAAAGCCGTGATGGAATACATCAAGATGTACGGCAAGACGGCGGACGATCTGGACGCGCTCACCAAGAACATCCGCATGCGTGCGGCTGCCTTGTCGGGCAAGCAACCAGTGGGCACGTTCAACTTCTCTCCCTATGCGGACAAACTCGCCATCGACGGCGTGAAGTTCAGCGGTGAAGTAGGGAAGTCGGTTGACCTGTTGACCAAGGCTTTGTCTTATCGAGTCATGGCCTATAGTCAAACCGTCTCCGGCGGTCTGCGCGCCCTGGGTAAAACAGTGGCCAACCAAAGCGCCACTGTTGATGTAGAAAGTCTGGAGAAATACTTCGCTTTCAACTTCAACATTGAAACCTTGGAGAAGATGTCGGCGTTCGACAAATTCCCTGGTGGTTACGTTTTCACCAACGATGGAGCCCGCGGCGCTAATACCGGCGTGGAAACCATGGATGCACTCCTCAATGGCGCCCTTGGCTACGGCAAGGTCGACAAGGTGAGTCTTCAGGGTGTGGACAATAACCTGCCCAACCTGTTGGAAGTCTCGCTGGGCTTGAATGCGATCAACGCGTTCTGCAAAGTCCTGCGCGATTACACCGAGTTCTTCACCCATGAAGTCGACTCGGATATCAAGGCTTTCACCGCCTCGATGGATGCTCTGGCCAAACGCGATTTCTCCGAAGATGCAGGTTCCCAGAAGGGCGCCAAGCTGCTGATGGAAAACTCGACGCGCCTGACCAACCTGACCCGTGGTGCTGCGAATTCGTTCTTGCCTTCTGCTGCCGGTTCTGTCAAAGCCGGTCTCCAGTTGTACAACAACGTGCTCAAACAGTACGAGTCCGGTAGCGCCAAGTAACCAGTAATGGTGGGAGGGTCGAGAGACCCTCCTGCTATGCTGTGTGAGCTTAATAAATCGAGGAATTGAGAATGTCCTTAAAATCTGAACTGGCCAAGGTTATCAGCCTTGAGTCACAGCGCATCGGCGAGCCCAGTCTCGAAGATGACCTGTTGATTCAGGGTGACCTTGGGGGCGACTTGGGGATGTGCGCTCGCCTGCTCGATGAGATCCAACGCATGGAGTCCATTCGCGATTCCTTGGAACAGTTGGCCAACTGCACCCGTTCGATGGAGTCGATCACCCCCAGTGAACGCACATTGATCGAGATCGCCAGTAACATGGCGTTGGCGGGTAGCGGCAAGACCTACACCACGTTCTATCCTTCACTTGAAGACATCAATAGCCTGACCGTCTCTAATGAAGCGATTAGCGACATGGTCAAGAACCTGTTGACCCGTATCCTTAAAGCGTTGGCTGAACTGGCTAAAGCTTTCTTGGCGTTCTGGAGCAAGATCTTCAGTTACGTCAGCATCCTTCGTCGTGCGAACGCTCGTATGGCCGCTCGGGCAGATGCAGCCATTGGGCGTGGGATTGCCAACAAATCCATCACCCTGTCGTCTGAACTGTCTGCTCTGACAGTACGGGGAAGTGTTCCGAACAATGCCGCTGATCTGGTTCGTTCGTTGACGGAAGGTCGCCGTCAGACAAAAGTTATGATGAATACCTACGTCGGCAACGTTATCAAGGTAGGGGAAGATCTGGTTAAAGCCTTGGCTCGACCAGAAGCGATGTCGCCTGAGGATTACCTTAATGGTGCCATGCATGCTGCCAGTGGGCTTCGTCTGGAGTTCCTGGCATCGGCGTTGACTGCGCGTCAATACCGCGACCCCCGTTTCAATGAAAGTGTGATGGCTGCCCCTCCTTTGATGGGTGACAAGTCTATCTTCATTGATATCCCTGACGATGATCGTGACACCTTGCTTGGCAAGGCTGAGCGGTTGCGTAGTTGCAAGGCTGCTGTGTTGGACACCGACGGTAACTCGGCGACCATTCCTGCTGAGCAATCCTTCCCTACTGTGCCTGCACGGATGGTAGCGCAGATGGCAGAAGTCATCGAAGGCATCTTGGGCGAGATTGAAAACTTCGCCAACGGTTCGAGCGGTACGGCCATTACCAAACTCACGGCCAAGCTGTTGGAAACCACCAACTCGGCCAAGTCTGTGGTTTTCTCTGACGACTTGACCCAATTGGATACGCAGTACTATGCAGCAGCGCTTCGCTTCAACACAGCGTTCGTGGCATGGGCTGAGGGTCCACAAAATGCACTTGCTACCTTGATGCTGTCCGCGTGTCGCGGCGCCATGATTGTCGGCAACAAATCGCTTAAACAACACGACTAAGGGTGATACTCCATGTTGAATCAACAGTTGCAAGCCGCACTGAAGACCTCGCTGGAAGCCAAAGCTTCTCTCGAATCCGAAGGCGATGCTGGCCAAGACGTT
>Ga0065714_10065298_pt1 | contig 11068 bp, 10 predicted proteins | sample MisRhiReplicate2_FD_59101 | JGI IMG/M metagenome (GOLD analysis project Ga0065714, IMG submission 59101) | Miscanthus rhizosphere microbial communities from Kellogg Biological Station, MSU, sample Rhizosphere Soil Replicate 2: eDNA_1 v2... | ecosystem: Host-associated > Plants > Roots >... | reverse complement strand
ATTCTCAATGTCAGCGAAAAACGTTTTAGCGGAAGTCTGCAATTCCTCCTTATAACGGCGCATGTAAATGAACTGCTCCCCCGAACGCACAGCCTTACGCAACACCTTCAACTTTGACCCATACGTTTTACCCAAACCACGGGAACCAACAAGAAAATTAAACATGGCGTTATAGGAATAAATTTTGTCGAAATTATAGTAGCTAAGGGCCGGGGCTTTTGTGGCGTTCATAATTAAAAGAATACACCGTGGCCGTTCAGCACCGGGCCTGGGTCCATCGGGTCACCGTAGGGCGGGGGCCAGGGGTTATCGATGTTCCCTGAATAGATTTCAAAGTGGAGGTGCCGGCCTGTCACATTCCCGGTGGCACCCTCATACCCGATCGGGTACCCCTTCGGAACCACCTGCCCGGGTACCACGTTGAGGGACGCGTATTGCATGTGGTAGAAAGCGAACGTAAACAAACCATCGGTGGTGTGCGCCTTCACGCACCAGCCCGTACTGGCGTTCAGTTCGCCGGCCCGGGTGACGACCATGTCAGCGGGTGCCACTACCGTGCCGGCCTGACCCCCGCCCGGTGTTGCGAAGTCGATGCCGTAATGGAATGAAGCTAACCCGTCGAACGCGCGCGGCCCGTAACCGGACGTCATCACACTCCCCGGCAGCGGATGCGTCCATGTACCCGTACCGGCCGGTGGCGGCGTGGTGGGTATGGTGGGTGTGGTGCCGGGTGCTGTGGTGACACCGGCGCGGGGCATGAACCTACCCCGCCCGTCAGTGTAGGCTTGCTGAATTTGGCCGTCCTGATAATGGATGTGGAGTGTGCTACCAACACGTTCAATATAGGTGATGTTCCCGGTGAAGTTCGCTCCACCGTTCCCCACACCAACGACAGGGTTCGCTGGTGTGGTGTCAGGGTCGCCAATGCCCGAAATGTCGCCGGCCAGGATCAGGTCACGCGCCGACGTATACCGGGGCTCATACGCGCCCAACACAGGATCAGCGAGGACAGCGTCATAAAAGTTGGTGAGGGTGCCTGTGGGTGTTGCCACGGCCAACACGTCAAGTGCCGATGACGGGGATTGGTGGTACATGGTGAAAAAGAAAATCAGCGACTCAGTGTTCGTGTCAGGGTCCATGCCCTGCGCTATGGCAACGGCTTTGTACACGTCCAGGTCGGTGATGAGTTGGTCAACCTGGATCGCAGCACACGCCAGCAGCACAGGTTTCACCGTGTCTCCTTCACTGATAGTGAGTTCGCGGGTGTTCCAGAACACATCATTTTCGGGGATGGTCGCCAACTGTGAATCCAGGGACGGTGCGACACCAGACCAATGTGTGGTGGCTTTCATCCGGTTCAGCACAGCGGCCGCACGCACACCAAACCACTGAGCAATCCCCACCGTAATCGGGTCACCATAATTGATCGCCTCATAATCAAGCCCGGATTCAACCGTGCCGATCACCTTGGCGGCAAGCTTTTTCGCGGCGTCATTATATGTCATGTGCCGAGTTTAGCAGGGCATGAGAAAGCCCCTCACGCCGCGACAGTGTGAGGGGCTCCCATCCACGCTCAATGGATGATTCAGTGTACTGCTAAGAAAGTATTCCTGTATAGATCGCTTCAACGCTGATTGTTGTGCTGTTGACATAGGCGACTGTTACGACAGTGTGGTTGTCGATGCTTTTGGCAATGGCGCGTTTGGCTAGTTTGCGGGCGAGCTCTTCCGGATAGCCAACAGTGTTTGTGAGACATGATGTGAGATGCCTTATTCCGTCAGGGATGGTGCGGCATGTGGTGGTGTGACTTGTTTCCGTGTGGCTGGTGATTGTGACCATGTAATGAGTATACACGAAAATGGTGTCACACAATAGTGTGACACCATTTTCAGTGAATTTTATTTCTAGTCAGAGATCCATTCTGCCCTGATTTTGGTTCCCACTTCCAGGATGTTGGTGGGTGAGTTGAATGTGATTCCCAACTGCACCAGCACGTCCCCGCCCTGGTGCCTCACATCCTCAGACCATTCAATGAGTTGTGGCTTACTGTTTTGCACCCCACCGCGTTTCACAATCCGTTGGCCCGCGATTTCGAGCCAGAGGAAACCGTCGGTGTCCCCGTAGCAGGACAGGTAACCCGTGAGCCGCCACTTACCCGGTTTGGCCGCGTAGATGGTGCCACCGGCCAAACCAACACCGGATGTGATGGAGGTGACCACCTCATCGTCAAAGAGTGCGTTGCGGTCGAACGCGGCCTCCACTGCACCGCCAGGGCCAGTGTTCTCCAATTTGGCCTGCACCCAGCGGGCGATGAGGATTGACCCAATGTCGGTGGGGTGGCCGCCGTCACCAGCATTGGCGGTGTCGGCACGGTTCTGCCGTAGCCACAACCCGCCCTCCACAAACCGGATGTCCGATGGAACATTGTTCCTGATCACGGCTTCTGTTGACAACATGGCGTCGGAGGGCTGGACATTCCACCACATCGGGGACAGGATTACTATCTCAGCATTGGGTACACGGGTGCGGATCGCCCCGATGGTTTCCGTCACACCATTAGCAATCTGCGAGACAGTGAACGAGGTGTCGTTGATGCCGCCGCACACGATGACCCTGTCGGTGTCGAGGGGAATGTTTGCGGCCTGTGACGCGAAACGCGACGCACCACCAACACCCTCATTCACGTAGCCTGACGATGACACGGCGTGGTTGGATTCAACAAACCCCGAATAACCGGCATATCGTGACGTCCACCTGTTCGCCAGGGTGGACGGGCCAACACCTGACGCATACGAGTCGCCAAGGAACGCGGTTTTTCCGCCACGTACTTTGGCCCGCCTGTCAGGGCTGAGCCCGTCAACCACGTTCTGTTTCGTGGGGTACAGGAGTGTTGCGGAGGCTTTGGTGAGGTTGGCTGACTGATCAGCGGACCTGTCTGCTGTTGCGGACGCCTGGGTTTTGTAGGTGGTGCCGGCATCCGTAATGGTCAGGTACGTGGCGGCCGCCGTGGTACTGGACAGTTTGGTTGCCAGGGTGGTGAGCAGGTTGCTGAAGGTGTAGGAGTTTTCCTGAATACGCCATGTGCCACCCGAAACGGGGACGAGTGTGAAAACGGTGCGTGCGTTGGGGGCAGGGTCGAGTTCGAGCGGCCCCGTGATGCCGTCACCCAGTGTGATGGTGCGCCCGCCCGTGGCGTCCTGCAACACGTCAACCATGATGTGTTGGTTGTCCGGCCACACCGGATCAATCTCAAGCAGGTGCGGTGTGGGTGAGAGTGTGATATGTTGCACGGCTTCCGGGCCGACACGGTTATTGATCGCCATAACCGACGCGTTCACCGTGGCAACAAAGGCAGCGAACGCTGTATTGAATTGGCCTTCCTGCACTTCCATGCCCTGATTAAATTCGGTGATGACCCTGTCAAGTTCATCGTTGAATTCGCCGCGCAAATTGTCGTTGATGTACACCCGCAACTTTTCGAGCAGTTGCAGGTGGGACATTCCGTCACGGTAGGTGAACGGCTGAATGTTGTTGAGCGGGCCAATCCTAAAAGGAAAAACCGAGGGCGTTGTTGTACCCATAATTATATGACCTTTCAAAGTAATCGTCTGATGAGTCCCATATTCCCATGAACAGGATTTCAAGCTGTGCAATAACATCCATGTCGGTGTTCACCATTGTTGCACGCCATTCAGCGATAAGAATGGCAGGGTTTCCGTTATAACCGGATGTTTCAGAATCAACACTACCCGTGTTAGCTGTCGTCTGCGTCTCGGCAGTCGAACCGGCCGCTGTGGTGTTGGAAATGATGTCCTGGGCCGCGTCCGCATAATCACCGTTATCCGACAACTGCCCTTGCGGGAACGTGGACGACACCGCACGCGACTTCGCATCGGACGTGCTGTTGGATTCGCCGGAGCCGGTGACGGTGCCGTTCGCCTCCGTACCGGACACTGTTTTGATGGACATTGTTTTGAGCGGGTCAAACTGTTTCTGGGTTGCCACGTACTGCTGGTTCCAGTACGGCATGATCTCATTCATTCGCCGGCGCAACTGCTGACGGAACATGGATATGGTTTCCATACCGATTTCACGGTTCCAAAAATGCTGAATGATCTTACCATTCAACACAACCCGGTGAGCCTCATCAAAAATCGGGTAACTCGTCAACCCAATATCCGTTTCCAATTCAAGGACTTCCCACAACTCCATTGTGTAGGTGGCCATTTACACCACAACCCAATCATTCGCGAGGATGTCAGTCTGACTGGCAAACCAAGGAACGCGGTCACCTGTAACGGTGTTGATGAAAATGTAGGGGAGTGTCATTTTAGAAAACGCGTCAGGGGTTTGTAGTTCAAGCCACTGTCCTGCCCCATTCCATCCTTTTCGTGAAACGAATTTTCCTTTTCGCATGTTTTCAATTGCTTCACTGATGTTCATTAGGAGACTGCTTTCATTACGGGAGTTGCATGCAATTGGCTCTCGGCCTCCGAGCAGGGGATGGTTGTGTCTACCATGTCGTCGAATTTGACGTTGATGTTTAGCCCGAACATTTTGTTGATTTTGTCGGCGGCTGTTTTGCGTGCTTTGAGGTGGATGTTGCGGGAGGCCATGACCTGCTCATCATTGGCGCTGACCTCATCAGTGACCAAGCGTTCTTTCTTGTCCTGATTCGCATTGTTGAGTCCCAACAACCCCATGCATTCGTTCCAGGTTTTGGATTTGGTTTCCAACAGTTTGGGGAGCGTTTCGGGGTGTGCACCAACATCCAGTGCCTGTACCTGTCCGAGGTCGAGGGCTGTGGTGCCCAACACGAACGGGTCGCCTTGCTCAATTTTGCGCATCAGGTTAGACCATGTGAGCCGTTGCGACTCATCCACGGTAATGACCTTTGTGTACCGCAAATTCTTGACGTTCAGTTCGATGGTGCGGTCCAGGTTGGCGAGTTTCATGCTGAACAGGTTCACAATGTCGGTGTCAGGTGTGCGGAGCGCATTACAATAAATCGGCACACACTCATCATCAGACAACACTTCCGATGTGAAAAGCTCACCCATCCCCAGTGTTGTCCACTGGGTGGGGTTGTCATACCAGTTAATGGGTCCGGTGCCGGCAGCACGGGCCAAATAGTACCGGTCATTCGTTTTGGACTGATAAAACAAGGTCACAGCGTTGTAGAAGGTGTTCAGTTCAAGGAACCGCAACACTTCCCCGTCAATCTCTTCAGGCATGTTCTCCCACTTGAAACGGTTAATACACAGCTCCGTCAAATGGCGCTGATACATGCGCTCCGTCAAAACCTGCTGATTCATCACAGAATTACTGTTAGACGACAGCGGACGATCAGGACGGTAATTTGAATACTTCAGGTCAGGCTTGCGACTACGGGCCATTAGAGTGTGACTCCCGTCAGCGGTTGGTTGTCTGCAATATCAATAGTGCCAATATTGGATGGGTTACTCCACACAGTAACACCTTTCTCAAAAATGCCGCGAATGGCCTGCTTGAAATTCTCCGGGCAGGCCGCCCCGGTAATGTACGTTTCCTTCAACTTCCAGTAAGTGAAGTTTTCCATGACCATAAAATTGGTGGGCATGGTCGAGAACCTGTTGCACTGGTACCCGTAACGGAGCCAATACTCACCAATGGCGTTCATGGCGGCACCGCCCACCATTTTCAGTTTCAGATCATAACCCCACTTGTAGAGCGCTAGCAGGAATGCGTCCCCGCCAACCTGCCCCGCCGTGGTGGGTTGGATCAGTTTGGCGTCCTGAATTTTGGCTTGGATGCCGGCAATCGTGTTCTCGTAATCGCCCTTGTTCGCATACTCGGCATAGTCGCGGTTGCTGTCACGCATGTACGCAGCGTTTTTGTTCGCCGCCTGATTGGACAGTGCTGACGCGTTCGTCGCAATACCCATTGACTGGTTGTTCTGGTTGGTTTGGATCGCATAGTTCGCCGCCGTGCCGGCCGCACCGGCCACACCACCCAACGCGTCACCGCGTGACGCGGAGCCGATCAGGCCCTGTGCTCCGCCAACAATGGCGTTGTAACCTGCCGTCTCGTTCGCAAGGCTGGTGTTCTGCCGTGCCGCGTTAATCCCAATCTTGTTGATGTCCTGCGACGTGCCGATACCTGAGTTGGCTTGACCGTACGCTGTCATGATGCCCTGTTGTGACCTTTGCTGGCCCCAATCAGCGCTGCTGTGCTGGTACGCGATGGAGTTGGCATTGGCGGCCAGGAACGCTATACCACCCTCATTCACAATACTGAATTGGGGGAAGTTCATGATACCTGTCTGCATGTCCAGGAACTCGCCGCCGTCATTGAGGACACCCATCGCGTCCGTGGTTTCGGCAACACCGGACGCGTTATACCGGTACGGGTAGAACGCGAGACGCGGATTGGGTGGTGCGAAGTGCGGTAGTTCCATGACATGCCCGTCAGGATCATTCCAGGACTCCGGCTTGAGGAGGAGCGGGTTGCCTGTATAGGAGGTCAGTTCCATCACACAGTAAGGGTAGGTCAAAAACTTTTTGAGGTTCGAATACCGGCCCAAATCAACGGTGTTCCGCCATGCCGTGGCAACAGGGGTTTTTCGGCGTGACATGGAATTAGCATCCGGGATGGTCGCAAACGCTGTAGCCCCAACATCAACATGGGTGCCGCCCGTAAAATAGATCCCGGACGGCGGCACAGCGGTAATCGACATGATGCCCTGGGTAATCCAGGGTTTGTCCCTGAATTCGAGCAGGAAATTGATGAACTGGACCTTGTTGAACAGGTAGATGGTGGCACCGTTGGGCAGGTTCTCCCACCTAGAGCCCGGACCCGTCTCCAAATTGGGGTGGTCCTTGGTGCCAGGGTCAGCTATGGCAAGGTTCGTGGCCGAAATTACCATGATGTCATAAAGGCCGTTGGCGTCATCAATTTCTTCGCCGCGGGCATGGGCTATGGACTGCACCCACTGCTTTTCTATCCGGTATTCTCCGCCCACGTCCAAACCTTCGGGGACGGTGAGGAATTCGCGGCCGTAGTCAGCGAAGTTGTTTTCGTTCGCTATACCGATGTGGCCGCGCTCCACATAACAGTTGCCGAACGTCACACCGTAACCGAACGTCTGCCACACATCCAACTGAATATTCAGTTGGGTTGTGTTCGGGGCGAGACGGCGGGGCTCATTCAGGAAATAGTAGAACGCACGCGGCACATCCCCCGTAATGGGCTGTGCCGGGTTGAACACCCGCAAATAATTGTACTGATACACCGTGTTCAAGGGCAGGTCAATGCGGATCGGGTCGCCAGGGTTGGCGTACGTCAAATTCGTCAACGTAATCCGGGGACCAGTATTCGTGTTCAAATACGTGTCAAGTGCGGCCTGATTATCGAACCGGACAACGTCACGGTAATCAGAATTCCACGGCACCGAACACAACTGCACCACCGTACCGGGGGACCACACAGAGTAGTTAAATTCCAACCCTGCATTCATTTCATGTGGCAACTGCTGTATCTGATTCATTCCACAACAATAGCAGGGCAACAGAAAACCCCCACCCTTTGTGAGGGTGGGGGTTTTCCAGGAGCGCCACATGCCCCGTGAATTTCAGCCCCGGCTGGCCTAGTTCACAACATCACTGTAACACCAAATGAAACAACTCCCTAGGTGAGTGCACCCAGGGAGTTGTTTCATTGACTAAGCCGTGCTAATCAGCACCGCCTAGCGGTTAGTTGACGGTGACGGTGTAGGTGGGGTCGCCCGGTGAGGTGGGGCTGTAGACGGTGAAGCTGTCGCCGGCTGTGTTGAGGGTGATGGTGACGTCGTTGGTGTCGGGTCCGGTGACGACGATCTGTTCGAGGGTGGTGGTGCCGCCGGGGACAACGACGGTGTATGCGAACGTGCCGGCCGCGAATGCGGGGCTGACGGCCACACCTTCAACCGTGATCCCGGTCACAGCGGCTGATTCGGGGAACTCCGGTTCCAGTGAGCCGGTGACGGTGAGCGCCAGGGTGTCGGAGTATCCATCGTGCTGCGGGTCGGCCGGGTTGATCCACGTCGTGGTCGCCTTGGGTGTGATCGTGGTTGACGGCTCATCGACACCGACGTGGAGGACGCCCTGCTGGGTGACATACGTCTGCATTGAGGTCTGGCCGGTGATGGACCATTTCACACCATTGTTGGGGCCGGTGGTGACACCCTCAGAGATGAGCGAGTAAATTTCGCCGCGAACCACACTGGTGACAATGTCGCCGTCACGGTTGTAGGCGGTCACATCGGTGATGCCGGTGACGGGGGTCTGGATGCTGATGATTTCGTCGCCTGCCTTGGTGGTGAACAGGATCGCCGGCACAAACGTGGACGCGCTGACGATCTGGTGGTGGTGGAGGAAAAAGTTGTGCGTCAGGCCGACAGCGTTCTCCTGTGACGTGGTCTGCCAGAGGGTGTCACCAACGATGAAGAAGTTGCGGGTTGTCATGATCGCCTGGGCACCGTCAATACCGAAATGCTCTTCGGGGATGGGGATGATGCGCGAGTTGAGGTTGGCTCGGTCCAGGTTGAACGCACCCGCCAGGGCATCCACATCCACGGCGGCACGGAAAGCCGGGGTACAGAAAATCACCAAATCTTCCGGCTTCGCGTGCGTGGACATTGCGGCCGCATTGTATTTGCGGGACCGGAACGTCAGGGTGTCAATGAACGCGCGCATAACCTTCAACACGGTCCGGGCGTGTTCGGGCGTGGAGTTGATGGTGTTCAGGTCAGGTACCTGAATTTTGAAGAAACCACCGTTCCGCTCATATTCCTTGAACAGGTTGACCATGACCAGGAATTCGTCCCACTGATCAGATTCCATCGGGGCCTGCATGATCTGACCCGAGAGCGTGGTCAGGCCGGTGTCATTCAGGAACGCACGCCGCAACACCGACTCTTTGACCGTGATCGGGTAGAACTCTTCACGGTTGATTCGGTGGAAGTTAGTTTTGACGCGCGGCGCGTACTGCCCGAACAAATCCTTTTCCATGTAATTCCGGTCATGGGAGTACGTGTGGGCCTCAACAAGGTCCACCATGTAATCCTCAATCGTGTCACCGTGGGTGAGGAGACCTTTCTTGAACTCGGAGAGCGGGTTGGTCCACGAAATGTTCTGGGCCATGATAAGCCCGATCTGGTTTACAAACGCACTGATGAACTGGTTCATCTGCGGACGGTACTTGGTCAGGTTCTCCAGGGTGTCCTGAATGTTGCCCTTGGTCGCTTCCGGAATGCGTGCCTGATATTCCAGGGTCCCCTCATTCCGGATCGCATTCAGAATGTCATAATTGGGAACATCTTTCAGGTCAACAAGTTCAAGTCCCACGGTTCACTACTTTCTTTTGGTGAAAAGGTCGGCAACTTTGATGGTTGCAGCGCGTTCGGCCTCATCATCGTCGTCATTGTCAGTTGTTTTGTCATTTGTAACAGTACTACCCGGAAGCTTCATCATCAAACCATAATTAGCCAGCTTGAGAGTGGAAATTTCCTTATCCCGCTCCGCCAACCGTTCCTCACGGTCCCTCACAGCCTGATCCCGCACCGACATGTCCTGATTATAAACCTCAGTCACACCCGCCAGAACCGTATCAATATCCGGTGTTTCGGAGTCGCTAGGGTTGGTGAAGCTTTCAAACTTCGCCACCAAATCATCAAGGGCCATAGTGGCCACCTCATTCCAAATATTTTGGTAGCACTAATGCTACGTCGTATAACTACTAGGGAAGCGAAAACCCCGCCCACCGGAGGGCGGACGGGGTTTTCTGTTTCGGATTCAGGCATTCATGGAATGTAGTGCGCGTACACCACCCAGACACTAGGCCGTATTCAAACGGAGCACCCTAGCCGGACATTACATGAACGGTCCCTAAATCACGCTTTGGCGGGAGCACCCTTGACGGCTTCGGGGGCGGCGGGGGCTTCCGGCTTTGCCTCGGAGAGCAGACCTTCACGCTCCGCATACTGGGTGAGGGCGAGTTTCACGACGTCGACCATGTTGAGGCGGACAGACCAGCGGTGGTCCTCCAGCTTGGTGAACAGTTCGTTGTCGATGGTGGCGTGAACCTGCACACCCTTCTTCGCAGCGGTGGCGGTGGTCTTGGAAACGGCTTCATTGGCAGACATGTGGCTTACCTTATCTTTCATTATGTGGGCCGGTGTGTTCCGGCTATGGACAAAACACTACACCATGCTCAAGGCATTGTGAAACCTGAATCAATCAACACCACACCGCCGGGTACTCGTTTTGGCGTCAATTTTCCGGGCAGGTATGTTCCTGATTTGAAATGTTCGAACGTCATTGTTTTCTGCACTGCCACGGGTAGGCCGGCAATGTGTGTGATGTGCTGCCCGTCCACTACTTCGGTGTAGGTTTTGGCACGGACAAACAAGGCTTGCTCGAAAATGTATTCGCGTTTCCATGCACCCAGCTTTTTGGGGTCCACATCCAGGGTGTCCGGATCATCGTCAATGAGCAGGTGTAGTGAGTCGGTGTCAGCGTAGGCGAACGTATCATAGTGGGTTTGCGCGGCCCTGATGGTTAGGTCACGTGCGTAGGCTGTGATGAACACGCCCATTGCCGTGTAGACAGGGTCACGGGTTTCTTCCATGCCGGCCTCGAACTGGACGGTGTTGTCACGGAAAACAGGCACCTTGCCTGTTACGTCGGGATTGGTGGCGAACTTCCCATAAAGTGAGGTCAACATGAGTTTACTCAAGGCACGCATACCGCCCTCACTGTTCATTTTCACTTCCATCCATTTGTCAATGTAGGTTTTGAAAATGCCTTGCACGCCTGTGAACAGCCACCCGCCATTATAGGAAAGGATGTCCATGTCATAATGGTCCTCCCACAACGCGAGGTCAACACTGGTGCACATGAGTGTGACAGGCTCCGTGATGTGTGTCTGGTATTCGGTGTTCACAAACCGGGAAAACCCTTTCACCTGTATGCAGGGAATGTGATCCTTTTTGAGTTTCGCGGTGAACGTCACTGACACAATGAATAGCGGGTATTCTTCCGTTGCCGCGGGT
>Ga0065714_10000100_pt1 | contig 11068 bp, 10 predicted proteins | sample MisRhiReplicate2_FD_59101 | JGI IMG/M metagenome (GOLD analysis project Ga0065714, IMG submission 59101) | Miscanthus rhizosphere microbial communities from Kellogg Biological Station, MSU, sample Rhizosphere Soil Replicate 2: eDNA_1 v2... | ecosystem: Host-associated > Plants > Roots >... | reverse complement strand
ACAGAGCGTGGGAACGAACACGCGAAAGAATATTAATTCCACCATTTGCAAATAAGGAATATTTATTCCATAAATAGCCCCTCCTGAAAACAAAATCCCAAAAGGACCCCGGCTATGCGCGAACTCGGTATCGGACTCATCGGCACAGGTTTCATGGGCCGCGCCCATGCCTTGGCGTTTCGCAACGTCAGTGCGGTTTTCGAACTGCCCCTCAAGCTCAAACTCGCCGCCCTGGCCGACGCCGATCCGCAGCGTGCCCGCCACTGCGCCGACGCCTGGGGTTTCGACACCGCGCATAGCGACTGGCAGCAACTGATCGATGACCCCAAGGTCAATCTGATCGCCATCACCACACCCAACCACCTGCATTACCCCATGGCCATGGCCGCCCTCGCCGCCGGCAAACCGGTGTATTGCGAAAAGCCGTTGGCGGTGAATCTGGAACAGGCCGACGCCATGCGCCTGGCGGCCAAAGCGGCNGGCGTGGTGACGCGGGTGGGTTACAACTATCAGCACAACCCGATGATCGGGCTGGCCCGGGAGCTGATTGAAAACGGCGACCTGGGTCAGATCATCAGTTTCCAGGGTGAATTCAGCGAAGACTTCATGGCCGATCCCGCGTCGCCCTGGTCGTGGCGTTGCGATGCCAATCATGCCGGTGGCGCACTGGCCGATCTGGGCAGTCACTTGTTGGCCATGGCCCGCTATCTGGTGGGCGATGTCGAGGCAGTGAGCGCCGACACCCAGACCGTGCACCGGCAACGTCCCGCCACGGCGGGCAGCCCGGAACAACGCAGTATCGCGGTCGACGATCAGGTCCACGCCTTGTTGCGATTTGCCAACGGCGCCCGTGGCACGTTCAGCAGCAGTTGGCTCAAGCACGGCTACAAGAATCACCTGAGTTTTGAAATCAGCGGCACCCGAGGGACGNTGGTGTTCGATCAGGAGCGCCTGAATGAACTGCGTCTGTTTCGTGCCGGCCAGGACGGTTTCCAACGCTTGCTGGCAGGGCCGAATCTGCCGGGTTATGCGGCGTTCAGTCCGGCGGCAGGGCATCAGTTGGGTTACAACGAACTCAAGACGCTGGAAGTCCATGATCTGGTGATGGCGCTGGCAGGCTTGTCTCAGGGTGGAACGGATTTCGAACAGGCGTGGGAAGTCGAACGCCTGGCGACGGCGATCCGGTTGGCAGCGCGGGAGTCGCGTTGGGTCAGGATCGAGGAAGTCTGAGCGAAACGCGCGGACACCCGCCAGCAGCACAGTGCCGCTGGCGGTTCANCGTGANCCGATGGAGGCTTATTGAGTGACGCAACGAGTGAGCGTCGTTTCCCGGGTCACCTGCCCCTCAGCCCTCACATCGCCTTGTACATCAGTATTTTCAGTGGTTTGGCAGGTGCGCACAGGGGGTGGAGGCGGCGCAGCGGGAGGTGGCGGTGGCGGACTCGCACAACCACCCAGAATCGCCATCCAGAGTGCGAACGACAGTGTTGTAAAAGTGCGTTTCCCAAGACTTTTCATAGATTGACCCGCGGTAAGTGATCGACATATTCCGCGACCCAACGTTCTCACCGCGTATCCGCGGACCGGTCACAGAAAAATACTCTCGTATTCCTTGTACGACCGTCGGCAAAACCTGACAGTTCCTAAGATGTCTCGCGACAATGCAATGTGTTGCTCTCAAGTTCATAACGCAGCTCTTCGATCAACGCTGCCACCGCCTCCGGCGTTCTGAGGTTGGCCACGCTCAACCCACTGACCACCAGATCCACCTGCCCCGACACCGGATGATAGAGCTTCACCGTCAGTGAATGTTCACCCGTAACCTTGCACTCACAGGCCAACGGCGAAAAGCTCCGCTCCAGTTGCATACGCAATTGCGTCACATAAATCATCTGGCAGTTCCTGTCGCTGTTTTGAAAGGACGCGATACCTGAAGACCTGTATCGCACCCTTACAGCCTAAGAACTGCCGCCCCCGTCCAGAACATCAATTTGCACCCCATCGAGTAGTGCATTTGCACCTAACGCTGAGCCTTGGGCCGCCACTCGCTGGAGAACAAACCGCGCTCGCGAGCCCAGACAATCGCCTCGCTGCGACTGTGAACATCGAGCTTGGAATACACCGTCGAGACATGGTTGCGCACCGTATTCGGTGCAAGTTTGAGCCGTGCAGCGATTTCCTTGTCGGCCAGGCCTTCGCAAATCAGNCCAAGCACATCACGCTCNCGGGCAGTCAGGTCGGTGAAAGACACACTAGGCAACAGCGGCGAGTTGACGTTTTTCACATTAGCCAGTTTCTCGATGAGCGTGCGGCTGAACCANGAGGCGTCTTTCATGACCTCTTCGATCGCCGACACCAACTCCAGCTCTGTGCGTTTACGTTCGGTGATGTCCATAAACACCAGCAGGTAGCAGGGCCGGTCCTGAATGTTCACGGTGTCGGCCGATACCGCGCAATCGATCAGCCCGGCGCCTTTCTTGCGTACCCGGACATCGACACGATCCACGCTTCCGTTTTTTTCCAGCGCCGTAAACAGTCGCGCGCGGGCACCTGTGTCATCAATAAAATCGATCTGCGTTACCGATTTACCAAGCACTTCTTCACTGGAATACGCGAGCGTATCGAGGAAGGCTTCATTGACGTCCATCACCACCTGATCGACGGCGTTGCACACCAGGATCGGCACAGGGGTCAGTCGAAAAGCCTTGGCAAAACGTTCCTCGCTCTGGCGCAGGGCGACTTCGGCTTTATGCCGAGGCTCGATGTCGACGAAGGAAAACAGCATGCAGGCTTCGTCGTTCAGTTCAAGGGGCTGGCCAGCGACGATCACCTGTTTGCTGCCACCTTCGGCTAACTGCAACTGCGCCTGCATTTGCGGAATGGTCACCCCTTCGCGCAACCGCTGCTTGGCCAGGTCTCTGTTTTCGGCGCCCTCCAGCACGTCCAGTTCATAGGTCGAACGGCCGATCACCTGATCACGGGTATAGCCGGTCATCTCCAGGAAGCCCGGGTTGACCTTGATGTAGCGTAAATCGCTGAGGCGACAGATCACCGCCGGGGCCGGGTTGGCATTGAAGGTTTTTTCGAAACGCTGTTCGGCGCTGGCCCACTCCGTGACATCGTTCATGATCAGCACCAGCGACTCCGGCTTGCCAGCGCTGTCGGCCAACACCATGCTGCGCACGCTGTGAACCCAGGTGCGCTCTTCGTCGTCGGCAGGCGTCACCTCAACCAACACATCACTGAAGGACTCGCCTCGGGCGACGCGGCTGATCGGATAATTGTCGGTCTGAACCGGGTGATTATTGCGATAACGCAAGGCGAAGCGCTTGGCGTACTCCCTGGCATCCGCCCCCAGCTCGCTGAGTTGCCCGACGCCGTGCATGGCCAACGCGGCGTCATTGGCCCAGAGAAGGGTCTGGTCGAGCTCCAGCAGAATCACCCCATCGGACAGGCCGGCGATGATCTGCTGCAACTGACGGCGATTGGTTTCGGTGGTCAGGACGTCCTGGCTCATTGGATCTCCACGCGTACGGCGGCGCATTCATGCGCCGCCCTGTGAAGATTACGACCGCGNGGGGGTGGGATAGTGCAAATGGCTCACCTGCGGGATCTTGCGAACGCGATCCCTGTGACGAGGACGGCAAATTTCCGGAGGTGAGATCTTTGTGCTCGCCTATACTCAAAAGGGTAAATAGTTCTGCTGGGCGCGATTGGAAAGCTATTGATAAATATGGAAATTTAAAGGCTTGGGTATCCTTGGAGATTGCTGGTTAAAGAATATTTCTCTGTGATGATTTGGTGTCGTGAGGATTTGATATGAACGTCTTGTTGAAAGAACTTCAGGCCTATCATCATGAGGTGGCTATAAAAATCACTCGGATCAAAGAGTTGCTGAGAAAGATGAAGCATGAACCCGATGGTGCTGATGACTGCAAGCTGTTGTTCAAGATGCTGGAAACCTTGCATGGTGATGCAGAGCGACACCACCACGAAAATGAAGAACTTATTCGGCTGGCCTTGCTAGCGACTGAGGCACCGATCCACCAACGGGTCAAGGATATCGAGCGAGATCACCAAGCATTTGGACGCATTGCCGGACAGTTGAAGACATTGGAGGACACAACTCTGGAAACGAGAGTAATTGCTGACACTGTCGAGGACTTCATCAAAAAATATTTCGATCATATGGACTCGGAGGAAAATATTTTCTTTCCGGTGGCAGATAAGTGGCTGTCAGACGATCAGTGGCAGGAAATAACGCGTCAATGGCATTAATTGGAGCTCACCGTATACCGTCAATATTGCAAATCCCTTCGCTCTGGGGCACAACGCCGCTGCACTGCGTCACTGCACATCCAACAAATCCTGCAACCCCGCCAACTTCTCCGGGTTACGCATGATGAAAATCCGGCTCACCCGCCCCCCTTCATCAAAACCAAAGGTCATCGACGCAGTAATGACCCCGTCCGTCTTGATGATCACGCCTTGAGCACCATTGATTTCGCTGGGCAGCCATTCGCAAGTCTGCCAATAGACGTGCAACGACTGGCCAATGAAATCCAGCACGCTGGACATGCCAGACAACGTTTCGCGGATCGCCGAGGCCTTGCCGCCGCTGTCGGCGCAGAGTTCGACGTCTTCGCTCAGCATCGCCATCAGAGCGTTGGTCGAGCCGCTGGCGATGGCGCTATGGAAGGCGTTGAGCAACTGGTCCTGACGCGCCGGTTCCGGCTGAAAGCGCGTGTGCCCGCTGCCGAGGCTGGCCTTGGCNCGGGACACCAGTTTGCGGCAGGCAGCCTCTTGAACCCCGACCGCATCCGCGACTTGCGCGTAATCCATGTCGAAAATTTCGTAGAGCAGGTACGCCGCACGCTCCTTGGGGGTTAACCGCTCCAACAGCAACAGGAACGCGGTGGACAGCGACGAGGCCAGTTCATGCCGGTGTTCGGGTGAATCGTGATGGGTGGTGTGAATCGGTTCCGGCAGCCAGGTGCCGATGTAATCAACCCGCGACGTGTGAGCNGAGCGCAGCAAATCGATGCAGTGCCGGGTGCACGCCGTGGTCAGCCAGGCGGCCGGCGTGGCAATGGCGGCGCGGTCGGCCTCCAGCCATTTGATGAACAGCTCTTGCACGACATCCTCGGCTTCGGCGCGGGAGCCGAGGATGCGATACGCCAGACCGAGCAAAAAGGGCCGGCGCTGCTCGAACACAGCGGCGGCGTTTTCAGCGGAGTTCATCAAATCAGTGCCTCGACACCTGCAAACGGTTCCACAGGTTGATCATGCCGATCTCGGCCGTCAAGGCACCGATTTGCGCGTCATTGAAGTGGTCGCGCAAGTCACCGCGCAGGCTGGCGTAGTCGGTCTTTTCATCGAGCACGGTCAGGGCTTCGGTCCAAGCCAGGGCGGCGCGTTCGGCGGCGCTGAAATCACTGACGTGGCGCCAGACGATCAGGCGGTCCAGCCGTTCGTTGGTTTCATTGGCCTCACGGGCCTCGCGGGTGTGCATCTTCACGCAGAAACCGCACTGGTTAATCTGCGAGGCACGCAGGTGCAGCAAGTGTTTGAGGGTTGGGTCCAGATCGTGGCTGTCGAGGGTGACATGGACCTGGGTCAGGCTTTCGAACACCTGAGGAATCGATTGCAGCAGGTTGACCGGTTGGGTGTTGGACGACATCGTGTTGCTCCACTGTTTGGGGGATTCAACGAGATGACGATCCAGCGTTATGGTTTGTGACGCGCCGATAAAAACTTTGATCTTTTGGTCGTAGCGCCTTCTCGCGGCGGCTGCCCTAAGCTCAGGTAAAAGAGTGATTTAATGTTGTCCCTTACCTGCCTGGAGAGTTGCCATGATGCTGGATACGCTGCATTTCACACCTTGGTCCGCGTTGGCAGGCGGAGCGTTGATCGGCGTGGCGGCCAGCGTGATGGTCATGGCCAATGGACGGGTCGCCGGGATTAGTGGATTGCTCGGCAGTCTGCTATCGCCAGGTGATTCGGGACGGGGCGAAAAAGCCTTGTTCATCCTCGGACTACTGGCGGCGCCCCTATTGTGGGCGCTGTTTCAGGTGTGGCCGACCATTGAATTCAAGTCCGGCATCGTCGGGTTGATCATCGCCGGACTGTGCGTCGGCATCGGCACCCGTTATGGCTCTGGTTGCACCAGTGGCCACGGGGTGTGCGGTATCTCGCGGCTGTCACCACGCTCCATCGTCGCAACGTTGAGCTTCATGTTCGCGGGCTTTGTGACCGTGTTTGTGCTGCGCCATCTACTGGGGTTTTGAACATGAAAAAACTCACGGCTTTCCTCGCCGGCCTGTTGTTCGGCATCGGCCTGCTGTTGGCCGGCATGGCCAATCCGGCCAAAGTACTGGGGTTTCTCGATATCGCCGGTCTGTGGGATCCCTCCCTGGCGTTGGTGATGATCGGGGCGATTACCGTGGCCTGGGTGCCGTTTCACTGGGCCATGAAACAATCCAAGTCGTTGCTGGGGGAGCCTATGCAGTTGCCGGTCAGTCGTGAACTGGATCGACGCTTGATCGGTGGCAGTTTGCTGTTCGGGGTCGGTTGGGGCATTGCGGGCATCTGCCCCGGGCCGGCGCTGGTGCTGTTGCCGACGGGGCATTGGCAGGCGTGGGTGTTTGCGATTGCCATGCTGGCGGGGATGTTGCTATTCAGCCTGTTGCAAGCGCGTCGTTAAATCGCCTCGCCAGGTTTACCTCTAGAAGTCGTAGCCTTCGGCGGCGCACTCATTGCCGAAGGCTACGGTTTTTTGCGTTTCAGGCCGCCAATTCTCCGCTGGCAATCGCCGCCGACGCCGCCAGCATCGCCCGCAACAACACCGCACACCCGGCCGCCAGGTCATCCGGCGCGGCGTTTTCGATTTCGTTGTGGCTGATGCCGCCTTCGCACGGTACGAAGATCATCCCGGCCGGGCCGAGTTCGGCGAGGAAGATTGCGTCGTGCCCTGCTCCGCTGACGATGTCCATGTGCGACAGGCCCAACCCTTGAGCAGCACCGCGTACCGCTTCGACGCAACCTTTGTCGAAGTACAGCGGCGGGAAGTCCGCAGTGGGTGTGAGTTCGAAGGTCAGGCCATGTTCCTCGCAGGTGGTTTCGATGACTTCGCGGACTTCGGCGATCATCGAGTCCAGCCGCGCCGGTTCCAGATGCCGGAAGTCCAGGGTCATGCGCACTTCGCCGGGGATGACGTTGCGCGAGCCGGGATAGGCTTGCAGNCAGCCGACGGTGCCGCAGGCGTGGGGTTGATGGCCGAGGGCGGCGCGGTTGACTGCACCGACGATCACCGCGGCGCCGACCAGGGCGTCCTTGCGCAGGTGCATCGGTGTCGGGCCGGCGTGGGCTTCGACGCCGCGCAGTTTCAGGTCGAACCATTTCTGCCCGAGGGCGCCCATCACCACACCGATGGTTTTGTGTTCGTCTTCGAGGATCGGGCCTTGCTCGATATGGGCCTCGAAATAGGCGCCGACGGCATGGCCACTGACCTTGCGCTCGCCAGCATAGCCAATGGCGTTCAAGGCTTCACCGACGGTGACGCCCTCGGCATCGACCTTGGCCAGGGTTTCTTCGAGGGTGAATTTTTCTGCGAATACACCGGAGCCCATCATGCACGGAGCGAAGCGTGAGCCTTCCTCGTTGGTCCAGACCACGACTTCCAGCGGCGCTTCGGTTTCCACGCCGAGGTCATTGAGGGTGCGCAGCACTTCGACGCCGGCCAGTACGCCGAAGCAGCCGTCNAACTTGCCGCCGGTGGGTTGGGTGTCGATGTGGCTGCCGGTCATCACTGGTGGCAGGTTCGGGTTGCGGCCGGGGCGGCGGGCGAAGATGTTGCCGACGGCGTCGATGCTGACGGTGCAACCGGCCTCCTCGCACCAGTTGACGAAAATGTCCCGGGCCTGGCGGTCGAGGTCGGTCAGGGCCAGGCGACAGACGCCGCCCTTGACCGTGGCGCCGAGCTTGGCCAGATCCATGAGCGACTGCCACAAGCGGTCGCGGTTGATGTGCTGATGGGTGGACTGCAGAACGTCTACGGCAGCGTTCATGATGATCTCCTCAGGCAGTTGTTATAGGTTTCTTCAGGCATTTCNTGGGTGTATTCGAGGCCGNCNTCGCGNGCAAGCCCGCTCCCACAGTGAATCGGGTGTACACAGCATTTGTGTACGACCTCAATCCCTGTGGGAGCGGGCTTGCCCGCGAAGAGGCCCGTATTCACACCGGAGATTTCGCAACAGACGGGCTGGGCCGCATCGAGCACAACCCGTAATAAATCAGCCCACCCAGCACCGAGCCGGTGAACCAGCCATAGTCGTAGAACCAACTGAATGCATTGCTGCCGAGCGACAGCAGCGTCAGCGCCACCGGCACACCGAACGCGATAAACCCTAACCAGTTCCACGCCGGGTAAACGTCATCGCGATAGAGGCCGGCCAGGTCCAGTTGCTGTTTCTTGATCAGGAAATAGTCCACCACCATGATCCCGGCGATCGGGCCCAACAGGCTCGAATAGCCCAGCAACCAGTTGGAATACACCGTCTCCAGGCTTAAATCCGAGACGATCAAACCGAGCTTCTTCAACAGCTCATGGGCCATCAGCGCCAAGCCGACCAGGCCGGTGAGCATCACCGCTGTGGTGCGGTTGATGAGCTTGGGGGCGACGTTCTGGAAATCGTTGGTCGGCGAAACGATGTTGGCCGCCGTGTTGGTCGACAGCGTGGCGATGATGATCAGCGCCATGGCCAGTGCGACCCAGACCGGGCTCTGGATATGGCCGATCAGAGTGACCGGATCGGAGACGGTGACGCCCACCAGTTTTACCGAGGCGGCGGTCATCACCACGCCGAGGGAGGCGAACAGAAACATGGTCAGGGGCAAGCCGATAATCTGCCCGACGATCTGATCCTTCTGGCTTTTCGCATAGCGGCTGAAATCCGGAATGTTCAGGGACAAGGTGGCCCAGAACCCGACCATGGCGGTCAGCCCGGCGGCAAAGTAACTGACCACGCTCGCGCCTTCCGGACGTTTGGCCGGGATCGCCAGCAACTCAGTCATCGACACGTTCGGCATCGCCCATACCAACAGGCCCACACCCACCAATATCAACAACGGCGCCGAGAGGGTTTCCAGCCATTTGATCGAGTCCGCACCGCGTATCACCACCCACAGGTTCAAGGCCCAGAACATCATGAACCCGATCACTTCACCGGTACCGCCAAGGGATTTCCAACCGTCGAACACCGAGCCGAGAAACAGGTGAATGGCCAGCCCGCCGAACATCGTCTGAATGCCGAACCAGCCACACGCCACCAGCGCCCGGATCAGGCANGGAATGTTGGAGCCGAGGATGCCGAAGGACGAACGCAACAACACCGGAAACGGAATGCCGTATTTGGTGCCGGGAAAGGCGTTCAGGGTCAACGGGATCAGGACGATGATGTTGGCGAACAGAATCGCCAGCAGCGCTTCNCCGACGCTCAGGCCAAAATACGCGGTGAGCACGCCGCCGAGGGTGTAGGTCGGCACGCAGACCGCCATGCCAATCCATAGCGCGGTGATGTGCCATTTGTTCCAGGTGCGTTCGCGCACCTTGGTCGGTGCCATGTCGTGGTTGAAACGGGGGCTATCGAGGACATCACTGCCGGCTTCGAGCTCAAACAAGCCGTCGCGCTCGGTCACTTGCGATCTGATCTGTTGCATGGCCGCTCCACTGTTCTTTGAATTATTTTTTGCTCATCAGGGGCTGGCGGCATCAATTAACGTGCCGGTTACCCCGTTTGCGCATCGGGCAGTTCCATAAAAACTTTGTAACCAACTGATGTTTATCAGTTTTATTTAAATAGCCGATGAGTCATCGGTTACTTGCTTGTTCACTCAGGCCAAATGCCAGGCAAGTTGTCCGAACAGTCAGGACTCAATCTGGTGCACACCACTTTTTTTCAACGTCGCGCATCAACCATAGACCATCCTCAAGCGGCTGATTTCACATAAGAAATCTCGCCTATTTTTACAACCTGTCAAGTGCGTCAAAATGGTGAGAGGCCTCACCATTTTGGTGATCTAANGATTTAATTGTTAATTATCAGTTACTTAAAACAGATATAAGCTTATAAAAAATATTCTTGCTCAATCCTCAAACTCAGACTAGCGTTTATTCCTGACAGCGCTGACAGGAATACACCTGTTTGCGCAGGCTTCATATAAAACATTTAGAACCGGCANNAGTCGGTCATTGCCTGCGAGGAACTCGGAATGTCTCTGTTGATCCGTGGCGCCACCGTTATTACCCATGATGAAAGTTATCGCGCCGACGTCTATTGCGCCGACGGCGTGATCAAAGCCATCGGCGAAAATCTTGATGTTCCGGCGGGTGCCGAAGTGCTCGACGGCAGCGGCCAATACTTGATGCCCGGTGGCATCGATCCGCACACGCACATGCAACTGCCCTTCATGGGCACGGTGGCCAGTGAAGACTTCTTCAGTGGCACCGCGGCAGGACTTGCCGGTGGCACGACGTCGATCATCGACTTTGTGATTCCCAATCCGCAGCAATCCTTGATGGAAGCCTTTCACCAGTGGCGCGGCTGGGCCGAGAAGTCGGCGTCGGATTACGGTTTCCACGTCGCGATCACCTGGTGGAGCGAACAGGTGCGCGAGGAAATGGCCGAGCTGGTCAGCCAACACGGGGTCAACAGCTTCAAGCATTTCATGGCCTACAAGAACGCGATCATGGCCGCCGACGACACTTTGGTTGCGAGTTTCGAGCGCTGCCTGGAATTGGGCGCCGTGCCGACCGTGCATGCGGAAAACGGTGAGCTGGTCTATCACCTGCAACGCAAGTTGATGGCCCAGGGCATGACCGGCCCCGAAGCGCATCCGTTGTCGCGCCCTTCGCAGGTGGAAGGTGAAGCGGCCAGTCGGGCGATCCGCATCGCCGAAACGTTAGGCACGCCGCTGTATCTGGTGCATGTCTCGACCAAGGAAGCCCTCGACGAAATCACCTACGCCCGCAGCAAGGGCCAACAAGTCTACGGCGAAGTCCTGGCCGGGC
>Ga0065714_10000099_pt1 | contig 11069 bp, 11 predicted proteins | sample MisRhiReplicate2_FD_59101 | JGI IMG/M metagenome (GOLD analysis project Ga0065714, IMG submission 59101) | Miscanthus rhizosphere microbial communities from Kellogg Biological Station, MSU, sample Rhizosphere Soil Replicate 2: eDNA_1 v2... | ecosystem: Host-associated > Plants > Roots >... | reverse complement strand
GGGGTGGATTCATCTGACACGCCATTCCCATGACCGGACTGTCATCATTCCTGGCACTTACGGTCATTGCTGTAGGACGTCGTCTTACGGACAATCAACCCTTGTTTTCGTTGATGGATCACCGGTATGTCGCAACAGATATTTTTCGCCCACGCCAACGGTTTTCCCTCAGGCACCTACGGCAAGTTGTTCGCGGCGCTGGCGCCCGAGTATCAGGTGACGCATCTGCAGCAGCACGCCCATGACCCGCGTTTTCCGGCGGACGACAACTGGTACAACCTGGTCGATGAGCTGATTCATCACCTCAAGCAGCAACCGGAACCGGTGTGGGGTGTCGGCCATTCCTTCGGTGGCGTGCTGCACCTGCACGCGGCGTTGCGGTGCCCCGAGCTCTATCGCGGCGTGGTGATGCTTGATTCNCCGGTGCTGACCCGCGCTGATCAATGGGTGATCCGCGCCGCCAAACGCTTCGGTTTCATCGATCGCCTGACCCCGGCCGGCCGTACGTTGGGACGCCGGGAAGAGTTCACCGATCTGGACGCGGCCCGACTCTATTTCGCGGGCAAAACCCTGTTTCGCGGTTTCGACCCGGAATGCTTCGACGCTTACCTGCAACACGGCTTGCACAAGGTGGGCGACAGGNTGCGCCTGCGCTTCGACCCGGCCACGGAAATCAGTATCTACCGTGGTGTGCCGCACACCAGTCCCGGCCGCACACGGCAACTGAAAGTGCCGCTGGCGGTGGTTCGCGGGCACAAGAGCCGGGTGGTGATGCGTCATCACGCAAGCCTCGTGGGGCGCTTGCCGCTGGGCGAGTCCCTGACCATGCCTGGCGGCCACATGTTTCCCCTCGAACGTCCCCAGGACACGGCCACGCTGCTGAAGAACCTGCTCAGCCGGTGGGACGGTCGCCGCCAACAGGATTGCGCATGAGCAANGTCGTTGAAGAAGTTCGCCTGAGCCTGCCGCACATCGAGTTGGCAGCGCACTTGTTCGGCCCCGAAGACGGCCTGCCGGTGATCGCCTTGCATGGCTGGCTGGACAACGCCAACAGCTTCGCCCGGCTGGCGCCGAAGCTCAAAGGCTTGCGCATCATCGCGCTGGACATGGCCGGTCACGGTCATTCCGGGCATCGGCCGACCGGTGCCGGTTACGCGCTGTGGGACTACGCCCATGACGTGCTGCAAGTGGCCGAGCAATTGGGCTGGAAGCGCTTTGGGCTGCTGGGGCATTCCATGGGCGCGATCGTTTCGCTGGTGCTGGCCGGTTCGTTGCCGGAACGCGTGACCCATCTGGCATTGATCGACGGAGTCATTCCTCCTACAGACAAGGGCGAAAACGCTGCCGAACGGATGGGCATGGCCCTGCAAGCGCAGCTGGATTTGCGGGAGAAGCGCAAACCGGTCTACAACACCCTCGACCGGGCCATCGAGGCGCGCATGAAAGGCTTGGTCGCTGTCAGTCGCGAAGCCGCAGAACTGCTGGCCCAGCGTGGATTGATGCCAGTGCCGGGCGGTTATACCTGGCGCACCGATAACCGCCTGACCTTACCGTCGCCGCTGCGTCTGACCTCAGAACAGGCGATGGCCTTCGTCCAGCGAGTCAGTTGTCCTGCAAAACTGGTGGTGGCTGCCGACGGCATGCTCGCCAAACATCCCGAGTTGCTGGAGCGTCTACCCTTTAGCCGTGAACAGCTGCCTGGCGGTCATCATTTGCACCTGAATGACGAACCCGGTGCCGACCTTGTCGCAGACTGTTTCAATCGGTTCTTCGCNGTTCCTTGACTTGCGCCGGGCAACTGTCGAGGCTGGGCGGGTTGAAATGGGAGACAACCATGATAGATCTCTACACCGCTGCGACCCCGAATGGCCACAAGGTCTCTATCGTGCTCGAGGAACTCGGCCTGCCCTACACGGTGCACGCCTTGAGTTTCGACAAAAAGGAACAGAAGTCCGAGGGCTTCCTCAAGATNAATCCCAATGGCCGGATNCCGGCGATTGTCGACCGCGCCAACGGCGATTTCGCTGTGTTTGAATCCGGCGCGATCCTGATTTACCTGGCTGAATTGAGCGGCAAACTGCTGCCAAAAGACCCCAAGGGGCGCTCGGTGGTCCTGCAATGGCTGATGTTCCAGATGGGTGGNATCGGCCCGATGCAAGGCCAGGCCAACGTGTTTTTCCGTTATTTCCCGGAGAAGCTCCAGGGCGCCATCGATCGCTATCAACATGAAACCCGCCGCCTCTATGAAGTGCTCGACACGCGTCTGCAAGCCGTGGAGTTTCTGGCCGGTGAATACAGCATTGCCGACATCGCCACTTATCCGTGGGTCCGTGGCCATGAGTGGTCGGGTGTCGCGGTGGACGGTTTGCCGGCCCTGCAACGCTGGATGGCAACCATGGAGGCGCGTCCGGCGGTACAGCGCGGTTTGCTGGTGCCTGAGCGCATCGATGACGCCAGTATCATCAAGGGTGCCCAGGCCATGCTGATCCGATGAGTCTATCCATGCGTTCATTCAGTCTGCTGGCGCTGTGTTGTTTCAGTCCGCTGTTATTTGCCGCCGATGTCCCGGGCAGCCATGACTTGCCGATCGTGCCGCGTATGGCCGATGCGCAGATCGTTGACTATCGTCCGGTCGCCGAACTTGAGCGGATCTATCCATTGGGTTCGATCCGCAAAATCAGCGGCCAGTTGCGCTTCGACGGCCAGGTCGCTGCCCGAGGGCAAACCACGTCGGTAACCTACGAGTTGCCACCGGAGCATTCCTCCACCGAGGCCTTCACCGCTGCTCGTGAAGCCTTGCAGAAGCAGGAGGCCCAGTTGCTGTTCTGGTGCCAGGCCCGTGATTGCGGCGAAAGCAGCCTGTGGGCCAATGATGTCTTCGGCAATGCCAAGCTGTATGGCGCAGATGATCAGCAAGCGTTTTTGCTGTTGCGTCTGGCGGCCCCTCAGGACAACACGCTGGTGGCGCTTTACAGCATCACGCGCGGCAATCGCAAAGCTTATCTGCACGTCGAACAGTTTGACGCCGCCGCGCCGCTGGGTGATTTGCTGCCGACTTCTGCAACCTTGCTTCGAGAGCTCAAAAGCACCGGTGAACTCGATTTCCCCAAACTGACCGGCGATCCTGACGAGTCCTGGCTGCGCCTGATCTCTCGTGGGCTGAATCTGGACACCACGTTGCGGGTCAGTGTTTCCGGGCCGAAGGCCGAAGCCTGGCGTCAGGCACTGATCGGGCAGGGGGTGCGTACCGCCAGGATGGAAGCCGGCAGCATCGACGGCGCTGGNTTGCACATCGAACTGTTGCGGTAAGCTTTATCCGGCGAACGTACACGCTGCGTTCGCCTACTCTTTTGCGGACTGATTTTTTCGAGATTTAGATGATCAATAACGATCGGCTGTTGGTGCAGATCCTGCTCCTGGTGCTGTTTGGCGCGAGCTTCTGGGTGATGGCGCCGTTCTGGTCGGCGCTGTTCTGGGGCGCGGTGCTGGCGTTTGCCAGTTGGCCGCTGATGCGTTTGCTGACGCGNTTGCTCAANGGTCGCGAATCTCTGGCGGCCGCAGTACTGACGCTGGGCTGGATGTTGCTGGTGGCGTTGCCGTTGGTCTGGCTGGGGTTCAACCTCGCNGACCATGTGCGCGATGCCACGGCGTTCATCAAGGATGTGCAGGTCGACGGGCTGCCGGAAGCGCCGATCTGGCTGGGCANTATTCCCTTGGTGGGCGAGCGGCTGGTGGGGGTCTGGAACAGCATCGATCAGCAGGGCGCGGCAATGATGCTGGCGGTCAAACCTTATCTGGGTCAGGTCGGCAATTGGTTGCTGGCGCGCAGTGCGCAGATTGGCGGCGGGATACTTGAGCTGACGTTGAGTATCGTCTTCGTGTTCTTTTTCTACCGTGACGGGCCGCGTCTGGCGGCGTTTGTTCACGGGTTGCTGGAACGTCTGATNGGTGAGCGTGCCGGGTATTACATTGAGTTGGTGGCGGGCACGGTGCAGCGGGTGGTGAACGGCGTGATCGGGACGGCAGCGGCCCAGGCGGTTCTGGCGTTGATCGGGTTTTTGATTGCCGGGGTACCCGGGGCGCTGGTGCTGGGGATCGTCACGTTTTTGTTGAGCCTGATTCCGATGGGACCGCCGCTGGTGTGGATTCCGGCCACGGCCTGGCTGGCCTGGAAGGGCGAGTATGGGATGGCGGTGTTTCTCGGGATTTGGGGGATGTTCATCATCAGTGGCGTCGACAACGTGCTCAAACCGTACCTGATCAGCCGGGGCGGGAATTTGCCGTTGGTGATTGTCCTGCTCGGGGTGTTTGGCGGGCTGATTGCCTTCGGGTTTATCGGCTTGTTCATCGGCCCGACGTTGTTGGCGGTGGCCTACAGCCTGCTGAACGACTGGAGCAAGAGTCAGGCCCGGGTTGAGGATCGCCGGCCCTGAGATTGATCGTTCCCTCGCTCTGCGTGGGAATGCCGCATGGGACGCTCCGCGTTCCGCTTCGGGATGTGACGCAGAGCGTCACGGGATGCATTCCCACGCAGAGCGTGGGAACGATCAACCTGTAGGAGCAAGGCTTGCCCGCGAAGCTTTTGACTTAAGTGGCCTCGTTCAGGTACTTGCCTACGGTCGCCACGTTGTCGAGCGAGTACTGCTTGCTCAGGTTGGCGATCATTTTGTTCAGGGCTTCGGTCACGTTCGACTGATCGGTGGAACTGTCGGTGTTTCGCTCGCGGCCGGCTTGCAACGCCGCGTTCAACTCGTCGCTGCTGACGCCGCCACTGCTGTCGCTATCCAGCACTTTGAGCAACGCGGCGCTGGTGTCGGTGCTGGTCGATGAGGTGCTGCTGGTCTGCANCGCGCTGGTCAGCTCGGTGACGCTGACACTGCCGTCGCTGTCCGCATCGAGCTGGCTAAACAGTTCTTCGCTGGACATTTGTTGAGGTGGCGGCGGCGGAGGGGCCATCGCGGCCATTTCTTCACTGCTCAGGCTGCCGCTTTCGTCGCTGTCCAGGTCAGCGAAGTTCTTGCTCAGGCTGACCAGCAGACCGTCGTCGGTTTTCTGCGACAGGGCGCTCTTGAGTTCATCCTGATCCACCGCGCCATCGCTGTTGCTGTCGAGTTTGGCGAGCAGATCTTTCTGAAATTGTTGACTACGGGCGGAGCTGGTTGCGGTGCTGCTGGTGCTGGTATAGCTCGTATAACTGCTGACGCTACCGATCATTGCGCTCACTCCTTGGAATGGATAACCGGTGGGTGCACCGGTTTATGCAGCCTCAAGGGGCAAGTTGTCGTGGGTATGTGAAGTTTGTACCGAACGGTACACAGAACACACGGATCTGCTACACGGATCGAGGTAGTCGGATAACGGCGGTCAATCCGCCGCCGGGTGTTTCTTCCAGGCTCAACTGTCCACCCAGGCGTTCGGCCGCCTCGCGGGCGATGGTCATGCCCAGCCCGACGCCACCGGAGTTGCGGTTGCGCGATCCTTCCAGGCGAAAGAATGGCTCGAACACGGCTTCACGTTTATCCGCCGCAATCCCCGGCCCATGGTCGATGACCCGGATCACCAGGGTTTCGCGCGTGTCGTCGAGCGTAATCAGTGCCTGCCCGGCATAACGCAGGGCATTGTCCAGCAGGTTGTTGATGCACGAGCGCAAGGCCATCGGCTGCACTTGCAACGGTGCGCAGTGGCCGCTGGTCAGAACATCGGCGCCCTGGTCCTGGGCGTTTTCACTCAGGGATTCGACCAGCGCCTGCACGTCCATCCATTGCAGGGCCTCACTGGTGCGCTGCTCGTGCAGGTAGGTGAGCGTGGCGTCGAGCATGCCAATCATGTCGTCCAGATCCTGACGCATCTGGCCTTGCAATTTGTTGTCGTCGATCTGCTCCAGTCGCAGCTTGAGCCGCGACAGCGGCGTGCGCAGGTCGTGGGAGACGGCGCCAAGCATCCGCGAGCGTTGTTGCACTTGTTCACGAATGCGTTGCTGCATCTTGTTGAAGGTGTGTGCCGCTTGCCGTGCTTCCCGTGGGCCGGACTCATCCAGAGGCGGGCTGTCGAGGTTTTCGCTCAGTCGCTCGGCAGCATCGCTCAGGCGCTGGATCGGCCGGCTCAGCAGTTTGGCACCGTACCAGGCGGCGATGATCAGCGAGACCAGCTGAAAGGTCAGCGGCACCAAGGGGGCCGCCGAACCACGGCCGCGGTGGCCGACTTGCGAAGCGCGGGTCCATCGGCGGGCGCTGTCCGTCGACGTTTTCGGAAAACCCCGGCGGCGGCGGTGGCGGCGGTGGGCCGTAATAGTGAAACCAGAAAAACGCCAACAAATGCGCCAGGATGATCGCCACCAGCAGCATGCCAAACAGGCGGCCGAAGAGCGTATCGAAGCGCGCACGCATCAGCCGATGTCTCTGGCGTCGAACAGATAACCCTCACCGCGAACGGTTTTGATCAGTTGCGGGGCTTTGGGGTCGTCACCGAGTTTTTGGCGCAGGCGCGAGACCAGCAAGTCGATGCTGCGATCAAAGGCTTCGATCGAGCGACCGCGAGCGGCATCCAGCAGTTGTTCGCGGCTGAGTACCCGGCGCGGACGTTCGATGAACACCCAGAGCAAACGGAACTCGGCGTTGGACAGCGGCACCACCAGGCCATCAGCGGCGATCAATTGGCGCAGCACGCTGTTCAGGCGCCAGTTGTCGAAACGGATGTTGGCCCGTTGTTCGGTGCGATCGTCGCGTACCCGGCGCAGGATCGTCTGGATNCGCGCCACCAATTCCCGCGGTTCGAACGGCTTGGCCATGTAGTCGTCGGCGCCCAGTTCCAGGCCGATGATCCGGTCGGTGGGTTCGCAGCGGGCAGTGAGCATCAGGATCGGGATGTCCGATTCGGCGCGTAGCCAGCGGCACAGTGACAAACCGTCTTCGCCGGGCAGCATCAGGTCGAGCACCACCACGTCGAAATGCTCCGCTTGCAGCGCCAGGCGCATCGCGGCGCCATCGGTGACGCCGCTGGCGTGAATGTTGAACCGGGCCAGATAGTCGATCATCAGTTCGCGGATCGGGACGTCATCGTCGACGATCAGGGCGCGAATGCTCCAGCGTTTGTCGTCGCCGGGCGCTTTTTGATCGTCGTTCACAGGGGCGTGGAGGTTGTGCATGCGTGCGTTCATCTGCCAGGTAGGCTGCCAACCACAAAGATGGGCTGCGAGGTTGTGGTTTCAGCATAGGCGTCCGGCCCGGAGGCAGGAAGTGCTGTAGGACGTGTTGCGGCTGCCGAAGGTAACGTTGAAGGGTGTTGCAGGCGTGTCATGTGTGTATCTGACTCGACACAATGGGTGCAAGGGCTAGTCTTGCTTGAGCCGTCTCGACGAATTACCGATCATCGGGTCCCGCAGAGGCGCTGGTTCCGCTACAATGCGCGCCGATTTCGACCTGCCTGAGAGCCCACTCATGTCCGCCTGCCAGACTCCTATCATCGTCGCCCTGGATTTCCCCACCCGTGACGCCGCACTGAAGCTGGCCGATCAGTTGGACCCGAAGCTGTGCCGGGTCAAAGTCGGTAAAGAACTGTTCACCAGCTGCGCTTCGGAAATCGTTGGCACCCTGCGTGACAAGGGTTTCGAAGTGTTCCTGGACCTCAAGTTCCATGACATTCCGAACACCACCGCCATGGCCGTCAAGGCGGCTGCGGAGATGGGCGTGTGGATGGTCAATGTGCACTGCTCCGGTGGTTTGCGCATGATGGCCGCGTGCCGCGAAGTGCTTGACCAGCGCACCGGTCCGAAGCCACTGCTGATCGGCGTGACCGTGCTGACCAGCATGGAACGTGAAGACCTGGCGGGTATCGGTCTGGATATCGAGCCGCAGGAGCAAGTGTTGCGCCTGGCCGCGTTGGCGGAAAAAGCCGGGATGGACGGTCTGGTGTGCTCGGCCCTGGAAGCCCACGCGCTGAAATCGGCGCACCCGTCGCTGCAACTGGTCACTCCGGGGATTCGTCCAGCGGGCAGCGCCCAGGACGATCAGCGCCGCATTCTGACCCCGCGTCAGGCGCTGGATGCCGGTTCCGATTATCTGGTGATCGGCCGTCCGATCAGCCAGGCCGCGGATCCGGCGAAGGCTTTGGCCGCTGTAGTCGCCGAACTCGCTTAACCAAGCACTGAAGATCCCATGTGGGAGCGAGCCTGCTCGCGATGAGGGAGTTTCAGTCGACATCAATGTTGGCTGATCCACCGCTATCGCGAGCAGGCTCGCTCCCACATTTGTTTGGCGTTAAACCTTCAACACCAATTTCCCGAAATTCTCGCCGCTGAACAACTTCATCAGCGTCTCCGGGAACGTCTCCAGTCCTTCAACGATATCTTCCTTGCTCTTGAGTTGCCCCTTGGCCATCCAGCCGGCCATTTCCTGTCCGGCGGCGGCGAACTGCGCGGCATAGTCCATCACCACAAAACCTTCCATCCGCGCGCGGTTGACCAGCAGCGACAGGTAGTTGGCCGGGCCTTTGACCGCTTCCTTGTTGTTGTACTGACTGATGGCGCCACAGATCACCACCCGCGCCTTCATGGCCAGGCGACTCAACACCGCGTCGAGGATATCGCCGCCGACGTTATCGAAATACACATCGACACCTTTCGGGCATTCGCGCTTGAGGCCGGCCTGGACGTCTTCGTTTTTGTAATCGATGGCACCGTCAAAACCCAGTTCGTCGATCAGAAACTGGCACTTGTCTGCGCCCCCGGCAATGCCGACGACCCGGCAACCTTTGATCTTGGCGATCTGCCCGGCAATGCTGCCCACCGCACCGGCCGCGCCCGACAGCACCACGGTGTCGCCAGCCTTTGGTGCGCCGACATCGAGCAGGGCGAAATAGGCGGTCATCCCGGTCATGCCCAGCGCCGACAGATAGCGCGGCAGCGGCGCCAGTTTCGGATCGACCTTGTAGAAACCTCGTGGCTCGCCGAGGAAGTAATCCTGCACACCCAAGGCACCATTGACGTAGTCCCCGACCGCGAAGCCCGGATTACTCGATGCAACGACTTTGCCTACGCCCAATGCGCGCATCACTTCGCCGATACCGACCGGCGGGATGTAGGACTTGCCCTCGTTCATCCAGCCACGCATGGCCGGGTCCAGGGACAGGTATTCGTTTTTGACCAGGATCTGACCCGNAGCCGGTTCGCCGACCGGTACTTCTTGATAGGTGAAGGTCTCGCGGGTCGCCGCGCCCACCGGACGTTTGGCGAGCAGGAACTGGCGATTGGTCTGGGTAGTCATGACAGGCACTCAAGATGAATGAAGACTTGTTGATAGACCTTCATGAACGATGCCGCAAGTTTGGCTGATGCGGCGAATGCATATCGATCCAGTGCAGTGATAGTCGAGCCGGNGGTTTTATCACTGTCACTCATGGGCGCCCAACCGGCCTTCTGATAGTGCTGCCGCGCCGCANGCCCTTGTGGCTAGATTGAGAACACGCGATCCCCCGCATCTTCTCTTCGAGGACATAACAATGAGCATGACGTTTTCTGGCCAGGTCGCCGTTGTAACGGGCGCCGCCAATGGCATTGGCCGCGCGACCGCCCAGGCGTTCGCCGCTGAAGGCTTGAAAGTGGTCGTGGCCGACCTGGACGCGGCGGGTGGTGAGGACACGGTGGCGCTGATTCGTACCGCTGGCGGTGAAGCCACCTTCGTGCGCTGCAACGTCACGCTGGAAAGCGATGTAAAAAATCTGATGGACGAGGTGGTCAATACCTACGGCCGTCTCGACTATGCCTTCAACAACGCCGGCATCGAGATCGAGAAAGGCAAACTGGCCGAAGGTACGGTCGATGAGTTCGACGCGATCATGGGCGTCAACGTCAAAGGNGTCTGGTTGTGCATGAAGTACCAGTTGCCATTACTGCTGGCTCAGGGCGGCGGTGCAATCGTCAACACCGCATCGGTAGCCGGCCTCGGGGCTGCGCCGAAGATGAGTATTTATGCGGCGTCGAAACATGCGGTGATCGGCCTGACCAAATCGGCGGCCATCGAATACGCCAAGAAAAAGATTCGGGTGAACGCGGTGTGTCCGGCAGTGATCGACACCGACATGTTCCGCCGTGCCTATGAAGCCGACCCGAAGAAAGGCGAGTTCGCCAATGCCATGCACCCGGTCGGACGCATCGGCAAGGTCGAGGAAATCGCCAGTGCGGTGCTGTACCTGTGCAGCGATGGCGCGGCGTTCACCACGGGGCATTCGCTTGCGGTGGACGGTGGAGTTACGGCGTTTTGAAACCAGGCAGTTAAACGTAGGAAAAAACCCGCATTCGTGCGGGTTTTTTTTCGGTTCCTTAAAGGCGCCGGACAATGTGTTTCAAATGGTTAGAACTGAGGGTTTTGGTGGCGTTGTCGCACATCAGATCGACCGCTCCTGTGATTAACTGTTTCCCGCAAAACGGACAGGAGTTTGCTTGCTCATGGAGTTGAGAATCGATCGACAGGCATTGGTGCCGGTCGTACAGCAAATCGTCGACGCGCTAGCCTGCTGGCTTCGCCGTGGCGAGGTGCCGCCGGGAACGCGTTTGCCTTCCGTGCGGCAAATCGCCCGGATCAATTTGCTCAGTCAGGCCAGCGTCGCTGAGGCCTGTGAGCGTCTGGTGGCTCAAGGGGTGCTGGCGTCGCGCCAGGGCGCCGGTTTCATTGTCGCCATGCCAGCGCTGGCCGCTCAGGGGCAACAGGATGGCCCCTGGTTCGAGGGGGTAGAGGTGAAGCAGGGCGGCATCTCGGGCGAACTCAAACTGGGATGTGGCGGACTGCCCGAGAGCTGGCGCGAAACTGACGACCTGAGCTACGCGATCCGTCAGGTCAGTCGCACCGACATGACCGGCCTGTTCAACTACAGCACGCCGCTGGGCCTGCCAGCCTTGCGCCAGCAGATCCACAAACGCCTGAAACATCTGGATATCGTGGTGGAGGAAAGCCGGATCCTGACAACGGCCGGGGCCAGTCAGGGGCTGGACCTGATCGTGAGGACCTTGTTCAAGCCGGGTGATTGCGTGGTAGTGGAGAATCCCGGTTATTCCTTGCTGTTCGATTTGCTCAGGT
>Ga0065714_10003214_pt1 | contig 11083 bp, 11 predicted proteins | sample MisRhiReplicate2_FD_59101 | JGI IMG/M metagenome (GOLD analysis project Ga0065714, IMG submission 59101) | Miscanthus rhizosphere microbial communities from Kellogg Biological Station, MSU, sample Rhizosphere Soil Replicate 2: eDNA_1 v2... | ecosystem: Host-associated > Plants > Roots >... | reverse complement strand
GAGCCCGAGCCGATCCCGTGCAACAACACAATGGCCGGCCCGCTTCCGCATTCGCGAAAGGCCTGGCGAGCGCCGGCGAGCTCCACTGTGCGCAATGGAAACTGCAGGGCCAGCTGCGCCTGAAGATCGGCGGTGAGCGACGGAGCGCGATGATCGATGGCGTGCGACATGGGCTTATCCGCGCTTGATCGAGGCCAGGGGGTGTTCTGGCGGGTAGGTCGGGGTCAGCGGTTTTTTCGCGCCGAGCATCACGCACATCAGCGCATCTTCATCGCCGATGTTGATCTCTTCGCGGTACACGCCGGGCGGCACGGAAATCACGTCGCGGTCGGTGAGGATGGTTTCGAAACGCTCGCCGTCCTTCTCGATCACCACCTTGAGTTTGCCGCGCAGCACGAAGAACACTTCTTCGACGTCGGTGTGCAGGTGCGGCGGGCCTTCATGGCCGGCCGGGATCACCATGGTCGAGAAGGTGAAGTTCTCCGACGGGATGGTGTTCATGTCCGAGGTCACGCCGGTGCCGCCGGTGCCGATGTAGCGCATTTGCGCGCGGCGGAATTTCGGGTCGTAGTCAGCCTGGAATTTCAGGGCATTCCAGTCGTACTTGCGGGTTTCGTAACGGGCGATGCGGGTGTTCATCCAGCTTTCCAGGTCGCTGCCGGCCGGCTGTTCCCAGCTTTTCGGGGTGGTTTGCTGTGCTGATAAATCGGTCATGGCTGTCTCCAGATCAAAGTCAAGGCATGACGAACCCGCCGTTGACCGGCAAGGTTTGTCCAGTGATGAAACGGGCGAGGTCGGACAGCGCGAACAGCACGGCGCCGCTGACGTCTTCGGGAAGTTGTGGGCGCTGGATGGCCCGTTGATCGTTGTACAAACGGTGGCGCGCCTCGGGTACATAGGCCGTGGCCTCGACCAGCACCAGGCCGGGGGCAATGGCGTTGACCGTGATGTTGTCGGTTCCCAGTTCACGGGCCAGGCTGCGGGTCATGGCGATGATTGCGCCCTTGCTCGCGACATACGCCAGCAGGTTCGGCGCGCCCCACAGCGGGGTGTCGGAGGCCAGGTTGACGATGGCGCCCTGGCCGCTGGCGCGCAGGGCCGGCAGGCAGGCCTTGGTCATCAACCAGGTGCCGCGCACGTTGACCTGCATCACCTGATCCCAGGTGTCCAGGGTCAGCTCTTCGCAGGTCTTGCCGCCGGAATTGGTGATCGAGGCGTTGTTGACCAAACCATCGAGCCCACCCAGCAAACGGGTAGTTTCAGCGATGCAGGCATCGATCGAATCCGGCTGCGCCAGGTCAACCGTGACGCCGTGCACGCTCAGGCCTTCGGCGACCAGTTCGGCGGCCGACTGCTGCACGCGTTCGGCGAGGATGTCGGCGATCACCACCTGGGCACCGGCGCGGCCAATGGCCTGGGCAAAGGCGTAACCCAGCCCGCGGGCGCCGCCGGTGACCAGCACGCGGCGGCCTTCGAGCAAGCGATTGAAGGTCGTCATCATTGGGTACTCAGCATGGCTTTGGGCATGTAGTGCAGGACACGCTTTTCGGCCCAGACCACTGCGCCGTAGGCGAATACGCCAATCAGCGTGAGCATGACGATGGCGACGAACACACCCGCGGTATTGCCCTGGCCTTCGGCATCGACCAGCAGGAAGCCCAGGCCCTGGTTACCGCCGACCAGTTCACCGACGGTGACGCCGATGACGGCCAGGGTCGAAGCAATGCGCAGGCCGGAGAACAGCGCGGCCATGGCCGAGGGAAACTCCACCAGGCGGAAGATCTGCCAGCGGCTGGCGTTCATGGTCCGCACCAGGTTGATCATGTCCGGGTCCACGGTACGGATGGCCGACAGCACGTTGATCATCACCGGGAAGAACACGATCAGGATGGCGATCAGGATCTTCGGGTAGATGGTGTAGCCCAGCCACATGACGAACAGCGGGGCGAAGGCGACTTTGGGCGCAATCTGCAGCGCCAGGATGTACGGCGACAGCATGGCCTCGGCGGCGGGCGAGAGGCCCAGCGACACCCCGATCACCACGCCGAGCAGGGCACCCAGGCCAAAGCCGACGATGATTTCGAAGGCGGTGACCAGGGTGTGCTGCCACAGCCCGCCGCTGTGCCACATCACCAGGCTTTCCTGGGCCACGCGGCTCAGTTGTGGCATGACGAATTCGGGCATGCCGAGCAATCCCGGGCCCCACTGCCAGAGCACCAGGAACAGGACCAGCAGGGCGACGCTGCCGAGCATGGAGTTATTGAGGTTTTTCATCGTGTCGTTACCTTGTTGTCACTGGCCGTCATTGCGCGGCGGTTTGGGTGTCGATGAACTGGTTGGTGTACAGGTCGTCCAGCTTGGGCTCCTGGGTGACGATGCCTTCGCTGACATAGAACTGGCGGACCGCTTCAAGTCGCGCCGGATCGACGCGGCCCAATACGGTCTGGTTGGCATACACATGCTCGACGTAGAGCTTGAAGATCTTCTCCAGCGAATCTTCCTTGCCGGCATAGGTGGGCACCGCCTTGGCAAAGGTCACTGCGGCAGCGCGTGGGTCGGCAATGATGTCGCGCATGCCCTGCAGCGTGGCCTGGACCGCGCCGCGAACGATATCCGGGTGATTCTTGATGGCATCGTCGGAGGCAAGGATCGACTGGGCCATGCTTTCGAAAATCTGTGATTGCGGTATCAGCCTGATCTTCAACCCGGCTTCTTCGGCGTTGACCACCCAATCCGGCACACCCGCCATCGCCTCGGCTTTATTGGCCGAGAACAATTGCCAGACACCGGCCGGGCCGGCGGCCTGGATATTCACGTCGTTCTTGCTCAGGCCGGCTTTGCGCAGGGAGGCGAGCAGGGCGTAGTAGGTGGTGTCCGAGTAGGACATCACCGTCATGGTCTTGCCCTTGAGATCGCTGATGGAATTGATGTTTTGCGCCGCATTGGTGGCAATCATGGTCACGCCGCCGGCGCCCAGCACGGCCACCGCACGCACCGGAATGCCATTGGCGCGCACCACGATCGGGGTATCGCCGAGGGCACCGCCGAGCATGGCGTTACCGGCGCCGATCTGTTTGGCCACGTCCACGCCGCCCTTGGCGGCGATGAAGGTCATGTTCAGGTTTTGTGCGGCGTAGTAGCCCTTCTGCTGCGCGATGATCCACGGAGCGAATGCCGGCAGGTTCGGTGGCGCCGGCAACAGGTAAGTCACGTCGGTCGACTGCGCCTGGGCGGTGCAAGCCATGCCCAGGCCGAGCGCGATGGCGGTGACCTGGCTGAAGCGTTGAAACAGGGACTTGAACATGCGTACTCCTAATCGGTTGCGGGCCTTCAGGCGTGATCAATGCAGTTCGGTGTGTTCGCTGACTTGCAGCAACTCCATCAGGCGACCCACCAGCGGGCCGATCTCCGGCAGCTTGCGGCGCTCCAGCGGGTTGTCGCGAAACGGCAGGTCGATGTTGATTTCTTCGATGATGGTGCCGGGACGGGCGCTCATGACCAGCAAGCGGTCGGACATGGCGATGCCTTCGATCAGGTCATGGGTGATGAACAGTGCGGTCTTCTTTTCGTCGAACAGCATGCGCGCCATGTCCTGTTGCAGGATCATCTTGGTCTGCGCATCCAGCGCCGAGAACGGCTCGTCGAGGAACAGCACTTGCGGGTCGATGGCCAGGGTGCGGGCCAAGGCCGCGCGCTGACGCATACCACCCGACAGCTGGAACGGGTAATGGTCGGCGAAGCCTTGCAGGTGGCAACGACCAATCAGGTCTTCAGCCACGGCCTTTCGTTTGGCGGCCGCCACACCTTGAATCTCCAGGCCCAGTTCAACGTTGCGGCGAATGCTGCGCCACGGCATCAACAGGTCTTTTTGCAGCATGAAGGCGACTTGGCGGACCGGGCCGGTGACCGCTTCCCCGCCGACGAACACTTCGCCTTCGGAGGGACGGTAGAGTCCGGAACCCATATTGAGGATGGTGCTTTTGCCGCAACCGGAAGGGCCGATGATCGACACCACTTCACCACGGCGAATCTTGAAGTTGACCCCGCGAATGGCAAACGGAGCTTCGGGCTTGCCCTTGGCCGGAAAACATTTGCCGACATTGCGGAATTCAATCTCAGTGGGCTCCAGGTCTTCCTTGGGAGCGGGTTTGTTCCATTGCGGGGCGACGGCGTACATCTCTTTCACAGCCATTGGGAAGGGTCTCTGGTCTGTTTTATAGGTGATACGACGTTTAGTGCATGAACAATGCCAGAGATTGGCTGTACCGTTACTTTGTTTAAAAACCGTTTTAAATTAACGAGTTAAGTAATAAATTGAAATTTATCGGCGTTTCATATATGAAACGTGGTTTCTTGTATGGCACGAATTTGCACATCAGCCGTGCGAGGTTCAGGAATTTGCGACGCAGCGGTGCTTTTTCAGGTAACGCTGAGGGTGGGGGAATGACGAATTTGTTTTATGTGTGAAACAAGATTGACTGGAAGGAAAAACGGGCCCTGTAAGGCGCCCGTTTTTTTTCGAAGCCCTGCGTAGGCCGGGTTCGGCTTCTACATGATCGCTGGGGGCCAGATATCGTGCGCTTTGTCACCTCGTTCGCGACCACCGCCGAGGATGTCGATCATCTGTTGAGTCAGGTCAGGCGAGTGGTCGAAACGCTGCGCGCGTGACCGTCTGCAGCGCCGTCAGTGTGACCCCGTCGCCCTAGCGACGGTAGTAGCGGCGATCGTCCTCGTAGCGGTGCCGCATGGCTCGATCCTGGTGGCGATCCCAATCACGATGGCGCTCAGCTTCCCGGCGGGCTTGCTCTCTACGCCACTGATTCCTGCGCCATTCGTCCCGGCGCCAATCGTCCCTGCGATTGTGCCAACGGCCGTCGTGCCAGTAACGGTCGTCGTGGGCAAGCAACGGCCCTGGTTGCTTGTCGGCCACACTGGCCAAGGTCGGCCAAGGGTTGCCGGCGGCCTGGACAGGCGCCTCAACGGCGGTGACTTCAGGGGCGAAAACAGGGGTTGAGGCCTTCATCTGTGTTGCTGATGCCGAGCCCACTGCCGCGAGCGCGAACAGGCCGAAAAGCACCACCCGTGGGTCATGGAATTTCATGAGCTAAGACAACCTCTGTTTGGCAATTGGACGTGTGGCCATCTGGTAACCGCAAGCCTGCGGGTTCGCGCTTGCTGAGCAAATGTGCCTATCCACATAGACCGATAAACAGGAAAAAGTTCTAGGGGACGACTGTTTAAATAGCAGCTGGCCCTGCTCTTGGGTATGACAAGAAGGGCGCCGTACAGGCGCCCTGATCGTTTTCAGGCAATCCTGATCAACCGGCGGTGACGGTCATGCCGCCGTCGGCCATGACCACGGAGCCGACGACGAAGCTCGCACGGTCCGACGCGAGAAATGCCACAACTTCAGCGATTTCCTCAGGCTGCGCGGCACGACCAATGGGAGCGGCTTCGCCGTGTCGGGCCAAAAAGCCAGGGCCGTCGTCTACCACGTCGTTGAGGATGTTGGTCACCACGTCGCCGACGCCGATGGCATTGACGCGAATGCCATGCTCGATCGCCTCGAGGGCCAGCGTGCGGGTCAACTGGGCCAATGCGCCTTTGGAAGCGGTATAAGCGGCAATGGTTGGAAAGGCGAAATAGGATGCGTAAGAGGCGATGTTGACAATGGCTCCCGATTTGTTGGGCATCATCGCCTTGACCGCTTCGCGGCAGTGCAGGAAGGCTGCGGTGGCGTTGACCGCCTGGATGCGCTCCCAGTCTTCGCGGGTCATGTCGATGACCAACTTGTTGATGATGATCCCGGCGTTGTTCACCAGAATGTCCAGTCGACCGAACGTCTCGACGGCCAAACCGACCGCGCGCTCGGCGGCGCCGTCTTCGGTGATGTCGGCCACCAGTGGCACTAACCCGGGGCGGGCGAGTTCTTCGACGGCGCAATTGCGATCTTCCGCAATGACCTTGGCGCCACGCGCGTGAAGTAACAGTGCGATAGCCTTGCCGATGCCACTGGCGGCACCTGTGACCAGCGCGACTTTGCCTTCTACTTCGTTGGGAATGCTGTGATTGATCTCAGTCATGGTGCTCTCCTGCCTTGCAAGCCGACGAAGTATTCGGCGGCTCAGCGCCCGTGAGGCGCTGTCGTTATCGACGGGTTCACTGTCTCGCAAAGGGGAGGAGGGGGCTTTCGCAGGCTTGCCGAAGCTGTCGGAGTTTTGCGCCAACGTTAAAATGACTGAGGGAAGCCTGTGCAAATTTCATTTGCTGTCGCACGGGTCAGCGTTGAAAACGGCCTTGTTCAAGTATGCCGATGCCACGTTACCCTATCGACGCCAACCCCCATCCGAGGGCTTTTCGATGGAGCCTCCTGTGCACCAGCCTGAATTTGAAGACCTGACACCGAGCGATGCTCGGCTCATCACGGCTGAATCGATGCCGCATCACCTGCCGGGATCTGCGCAGGCATTGCCGCTGCTCCCGCAGCTGCAGGATGTGATGGTGCAGTTGTTCAGCCATCACAGCAGCGCCGAGCCGATACTGGTACCTGCCGTGGTGGAGCCTCTGCTGGTATTGGTCCTGGCAGGCACGGCCAGGGTCGAGGAGCGCTCCCTCGGTGGGGCATGGCAAGCCGTCAAGGTGCAGGCTGGCGACTTCTTTCTCACCAACACAAGCAAGCCCTACGAGATGCGCTGGCAAACAATCGGGTGCGACACCTTCGAAGTGATGCATCTGTATCTCGGCCTTCCACTGATCGACCAGGCTGCCCGTGATCTACTGGGCGAGCACACCGCTCCGGTGACCTTCCTCGATATCTCCGGGGCCCAGGATGAGCGGGTGAATTTCATGCTCAATCAGTTGCGCTTCGAGTTGATCGAGGAGCGTAAGCCCAGCCTGTTGTTCGTACACAGCCTGGCCCAGGCGTTGACCGTCCACCTGATACGCCGTTATCTCGATCCGCAAAGCACTACCCGTCGCAGCAACGCACTACAAGCGTACAAGCTGCGACGCGTCATCGATGCGATGAATGAACACCTGGCCGATGAGTTCCGCCTTGCGCATTTGGCTCATGTCGCCGATTTGAGCGAGTATCACTTCAGCCGGATGTTCAAGCGTGCCACGGGGCTGGCGCCATCGCAGTATTTCATCCGCCTGCGCATGAGTCGCGCCCGACATCTACTGCTTGAGACCGAGCGCAGCATTATCGATGTTGGCTTGGAAGTGGGTTATTCCAGCCCCAGCCATTTCTCCCAGGTTTTCCGTCGCGAGGTGGGTGTCACGCCTAGCGCCTACCGCCAAGCGTGACAGTTCCGGCAAGTTCTGCGCCTTGAGGCGCGCACCCGGCGCGAGTACTTCGTCTGCACACGCAAGTGGCGGCGCGTTACCAACCCTGTGCAATTAGTGGATCTTGAGGTTTGCCGCCAGGTAATCCATGAAGGCTCTGACACGCGTGGGCAATTTTCCTCCTTGCCCTACGTAGACCGCATGCACTTCAGTCTTCGCGACAGGCATGAAATCTTCTAGAACCGGAAGCAGGCGGCCTTGCGCCAGATCTTGCTCAACCTGACAAAATCCGACGCGCGCGAGGCCAAGCCCGAGGATTGCAAGTTCTCGTACTCCGTTGCCGTCACTGACCCGTGCGTTACCGGTAACGGATACCGGGGTCAGTTGGCCATCCTCGCTCAGGAAGTTCCACTCCATCATCGGTTGGCCGAAGGTGAACCCCAGGCAGTTGTGGTCTGCAAGATCGGCTGGAATTTTTGGTGTGCCGTGTGCCTCNAGGTAGGCCGGTGACGCCACGATNAGGCCTCTTGTCTCGCCCAAGCGCCTGGCCACGAGATTGGANCTTTTGAGTGGGCCGCTGCGGATGGCTACGTCAGCTCGTGCGCTGATCAGGTCGACGACTTCGTCACTGAGGAAAACCTCCACCGATACGCCAGGGTGGTGTTGCAGGAACGTCGTCAATAGCGGTAGCAGGTACAAACGCCCGATGTCGACGTTGCAGTTGACCCGCACTGTTCCCTGGGGGGTGGAGCTGGCTGCCGCTTCCAGCTCAGCCTCATCGAGCGCCGCCAGGATAGTCAGGCTGCGCTCATAGAATGCTGCCCCTTCAGGCGTGAGCAACTGTCGCCTTGTCGAGCGATTGAGTAAACGCGTACCCAGGCGGTTTTCCAGTCTTGTGACGAGCTTGCTGACCGCTGATGGGGTCATCGCACAGTTCTTGGCGGCAGCCGTGTAGCCGCCGTCTTCAACGACCCTGACGAACACGTTCATTTCGGCGAAGCAGTTTATGTCCAGTCGTCTCATATGAATTCAGATCACAAGTTGTATGCCCCAGACCCGGCTATATCAGCCGCGTTGCCCACTCGTACTCTAATCCAGAGGCTGAACGGTGCAGGTGAATTTCAGCAAATGACGTGCCACCACTTGGATGCCAAGTCTGGAGGATGAGATGAACAGCGAGATGAAACTGGTCCTGATTCACAGTGGTGAGGATGAAGAGGGATTCCGGCCTGTGCTGATGAAATGGGTGACGGATGTTTTAGCGCAACGAGCCGAGTTCGAGCCTTGGTTAGTAGAACCCGCCAGCCTCCTGGTCAGGCCTGGCAATGCGGCGGTTATACAACGACAGGAAAGCCTTCGCCATTTGGCCGAAGCTGATGCATTCCTGATCATTACATCTGAACAGAGCAATGTTTATCACTGCGAGCTGAAAGCTTTCATTGACCAGGTTTCGCTTCGCTGGCAAGCAAGGCCGGTTGCATTCATCGGCTACGGCGGCGCGTCGGGCGGACTGTGCGCGATCAGTCAGCTGCGCCAGGTACTGGCCGGACAGCACGCGGTACCCATCTGCAACGTCGTGTCTTTCCCTGATCCTTGGGCACTGATCGATGGGGCAGGGGCAATACGTCAGCCTGATCAGGCCAGGCTTCCAATGGCTCGAATGCTGGTCCAGCTGAACTGGTGGGCGAGAGCCCTGAAGGCTGCGCGTGAACAGATGCCCTATGAACGGGTGAGATAAGCCCTGATGCAAAGGCCTCGCTGCAGAATTGGGCAAAGGTTAAGCAGTATTCGACTAACGGCAACTTGTTGCCCGTCCCTAACCTTGTTTGCAGGCCCGCTCCCCGGGCAAACAGAAGAGGAAACCGATCATGTTGAACATCAAGGACAAAGTCATCGCAATCACCGGCGCCAGCAGTGGTATCGGTGAGGCTACCGCGCGACTGCTGGCTAGCCAAGGGGCGAAAGTCGTGCTCGGCGCTCGTCGTACCGACCGGCTTGAAAGGCTTGCTGGCGATATCAACGCCGCCGGTGGCAGGGCTGAATTCCGGGTTCTGGACGTCACGGACAGAAAAGATGTCCAGGACTTCATCGATTTCGCCGTTACCCGCTTCGATCGGGTCGATGTGCTGGTGAATAACGCTGGTGTGATGCCTCTATCCAAACTCGAGGCACTCAAGGTAGACGAGTGGGACCGCATGATTGACGTGAACATTCGCGGCGTTCTGCACGGTATCGCTGCCACGCTGCCGCTGATGCAGCGTCAACGGGCCGGGCAGATCATCAATATTGCCTCTATTGGTGCCTATGCAGTGAGTCCGACTGCAGCCGTTTACTGCGCCACCAAGTACGCCGTCCGGGCCATTTCAGAAGGTCTTCGGCAAGAGGTTGGAGGCGATATTCGGGTTACCGTGATCGCTCCAGGCGTTACGGAGTCCGAGCTGGCCGAGAGTATCTCTGATGAGGGGGGGCGCGCCGAGATGAAAGAGTTTCGCAAGATCGCGATCTCGGCCGACGCCATAGCAAGGGCAATCGCCTATGCCGTTGAACAACCTGCCGATGTGGATGTAAGCGAGCTGATCGTTCGGCCCACCGCGAGCCCATTCTGACGGAGTGCGTCATTGCGACCCCAAGTTGCCCTTTGACGCACGCAGCCCGGCTGGTTGTTTGCAGAAGTTTTTACGCAAAATTTACGCGGCTTTCAGGTTGGGCATCCGATACTGCGCGGTGCAAATCTGGAACGCTACTGTCATGTCCCTCGCAGCAATTCGGCTTATCGGCTTCATCCTGGGCATTTTCCTGATCACGCTGGCCGTCAGCATGGCTTTTCCCATGATCACACTGGTGGCCTATGAGCGTAGTGACGATCTGTCGGCATTTCTCTGGTCGAGTTTGATTACTTTCGTCTGTGGCCTCCTGTTGATCGTGCGGGGGCGTCCGGAGACTGGCCAGCTTCGTCCCAGGGATATGTACCTGCTGACGACGGCAAGCTGGGTAGTTGTGTGCACCTTCGCAGCATTGCCGATGGTGTTCATCAGCGATATCAGCTACACCGACGCATTCTTTGAAACGATGTCGGGCATCACGACCACTGGCTCGACCGTACTCACAGGTCTTGATACCTCGTCTCCCGGCTTGCTGATATGGCGCTCCATGCTGCATTGGTTGGGAGGCATCGGTTTTATCGGCATGGCGGTGGCGATCCTTCCACTGTTGCGAGTAGGCGGCATGCGCCTGTTCCAGACAGAGTCCTCGGATTGGTCGGAGAAAGTGACACCGCGTTCCCATGTCGCCGCCAAGTACATTCTTCTGCTCTACCTGGGCCTTACCGGCATCGGCGCTGTGGCGCTTTGGCTCGCTGGAATGACGCCATTCGAAGCGGTCAACCACGCCATGTCGTTGATCTCCACCGGAGGATTCTCCACGTCGGACGCCTCGCTTGGGCACTGGACGCAGCCAGCGATTCACTGGGTGGCAGTGGCGATCATGATTCTGGGCAGCCTGCCATTCACCTTGTACGTTGCGACATTGCGGGGCAATCGCCGTGCCCTGATCAAGGATCACCAGGTACGCGGGTTCATTGGGTTCTTGCTCGTCACATCGCTGGCTGTGGGTACCTGGCTTTGTTTTCACAGCGATTACGGATGGTGGGATGCGTTTCGTATCGTGGCAGTCAACGTGACCTCGGTCGTCACGACCACCGGCATTGCGGTGGGCGACTACACGTTATGGGGCAGCTTCGCGGTCTTGCTGTTTTTCTATCTGACCTTTGTCGGTGGATGTTCAGGCTCAACGGCAGGCG
>Ga0065714_10065297_pt1 | contig 11094 bp, 10 predicted proteins | sample MisRhiReplicate2_FD_59101 | JGI IMG/M metagenome (GOLD analysis project Ga0065714, IMG submission 59101) | Miscanthus rhizosphere microbial communities from Kellogg Biological Station, MSU, sample Rhizosphere Soil Replicate 2: eDNA_1 v2... | ecosystem: Host-associated > Plants > Roots >... | reverse complement strand
AGAATTAGAAATTTGCTATATCTCAATTCCAGAAAAAAATCGATGATAAGTAATAAAAACAAAAGCCAAAGATAGTTCGATCCCTAGTCCAGCTGCTAAAATTCGGTCAAGGTTTTTTGGTTTTTTCTTCGTTTTCTTTTAGAAATATTTCATCTGAAAAATATCCCAAGAGTAGAAAGAATATTGAATTCCAATTATCAATTCAAAAAAACGTGTTCAAAATTCAGCAATCTTTACTTGCAAATTCCAACGAAAATTTCTACTTTTACTACGTAAAATTTTTATATTGGATTTTACCGCTTTTTGCAAATGCCCTATTTAAGGCCTTTCACAAGATGCTACAGCGAAACGCTTATCAATAAAAGGACGAGAAGAAGTTACAAAAACCCTCTCTCTCCGCCAGTTGTGAGACAAAAAAAATTAAAAGCCTTTAAATAGTAATATTTAAAGGCTTTTTTGTTATTTATCATACATCAAAATAATGATAACAATAAAGGATCATAACATTTGTTTCTTCTGGTTCATTTTTAGATACTGACTGATATTCCTTAATCGAGATAACGTTTCTTAAACCAAGTATCTAGAATACTCATGCTGATATTAAGCATATGATAATTTTCTTTTATTGAAACGTTTTTTTGAACTCCGTGAATTCCGTATCCGTAACCTACATTCAGCATAACCTTATTTAAAGGAATACCTAATCCTATAGTTGCCTCTAATTTATCAATTTTCGCTTTGTTGATTTTATAATATCCGGTATCATAATTAACCCCAAAACGGTATATAAATGCTTCAGAAATTTTCTCAATCTGCTTTCTTCCAGGAAGAATTTCAAAACCTAGTCCATATGTGTTTTGTTTGTAATATTGCTCTGAAGTTTCGGTATTTTTTACTTTATCCCAATTACTTTGCGTAAAGTCAAAAGTCATCCGGTATTTTTCATTTTTCAAAAGACCAATTCCTAATCCCATTTCAAAAGGCAGCGAAGAATCCTTTGAAGAAAGTTTTGAAGTAACACTATTCGTATAGTCTTTATTTTCTGTATATGAAACTTCCCCTTTTGAAACAAGCTTACTCCCAAAATTAACGATACAACCTAAAGTCAGCTGAAAATTATCTGTAAAGTCTTTTTTGTATTGTGTTCCTAGGTTATAACTGAAGCCGGTATATCTTGTACTTCTACTAATTTCCACCTCAGACGTCGTTGTAATGATTTCGTTACGGACAATTGTTCCAAAATTGTTTTTCACTTTCCCTCCTACACTCCAGTTATTATTAATTTTATATCCCAAACTTATCCCCCAATTTGAAATACCACCGCTGCCTTCGTAGGTGACAGGGTATTCGCTGGTGGTTCCTTCGATTGGAATTGTAGATGAAATCTTATAGTCGGAAGAAGTTGCAGGTTGCATACCTACACCAACAAAAATATTTTTTGAAATCCTTAAAGCAGCACTGAAATTAGTGAAATTAGAATTCAGTCTTTTATCTGATCCTAAATTACTGGAAATTGTATTGTGCTTTAATATTCCGCTTATATCAAAAACTACGTTCCTTGTGGAAATACTGGTCATGGCAGCAGGATTTTTTGAATTGATATAATCAGGTGCATCCAAAGCAATACCGGTGTTTCCTAAAGCTATATTTCTGGCATTATCTACGTTATTAAACATTCCTATTCCAAAATATGAATATGGTGAAGAGTTCTGAGCATACGTTTCTGATACAAAAGCACCTGAGAATAATATGCTGATTATTATTTTTTTATTCATAAATTCTGAATTAATATCCTAAAATATATACTTTAAGCTTGGCGGGATTTGTTTTGTTTTTCTGATCTCCAAATACGGCTTTTCCTGAAAGTACATCGCTATACGAAGAAGGATAAATAAGTGTATTGTAGTTGGAGTTTGCAGATTCTGATAGTATATTGTTAACAAAACTTGTTAAAGAAAAATTATAGACATGCTCATTCTGAAACTCGCTGTCGGCAGATAAACTTGCCGTAATTTCTGTGCTTCCGTCGGTAGAAGTATAAGCACTTACAATATGGTTTAATTTGTCACCAACATAATAATAAAGAGGGCTGGGATTATAAAAACTGTTAGAATAATATCCGGCGACAGGGCTTACCGAAAAATTGGCATCAATGATCTTATAATTTTCATATAAATTTTTTAGTGACTTCAAATATGGAATTTCTACTTTAGTATAAACTCCAATCCCTGCCATGAGGTATGTTTTGTTTCCTAAATTAGCGGATGGTATTGGGTTTGTAGGAGTGAGACCTGCCAGTTCAGAGCCTGTAAAATTACTTTGCACTTTGTTATATTGATTAGAGGTACTTGGGTTCAGATCTAATGTATATTTTACCACTTCGGTTCCGTTTTGTGATGTGGTATGATAATACATTCTAACGGTGTTTGAAACCTTTTCTTTAGTACTTTTATTAATCTGTACCTGATAAGAAGAATTGATCCCGAAACGCAGCATGGCATTATTATCAGAAGAAGGAACTAACGCAAGACCTTTATAGAAATTCAGAAAATATTCCTGATTATTGACGTCGTTGTTTTTTAAAGTATTAAAAAGTGTCTGTCCGTAAGATTGATCCAGACGAATTTTCACATAGCTGCTGTCCGTTTTTGGTCTCGGATAAAATTCGGCACTTCCTATAGAATTTGCTGAATAATTAAAATTACTTTTATTATAAAGATATCCATTATTAAGCTTTATTCGGTCAGACATAGGATGAACGTTGAGCCTGAATGTTTTAAGGGTGTCTCCGTAATAAAAATCTGTATTGGTAAGATACATTACAATAGAATCAAAAACCGCAGTGGTGGGTGATGTTAAGGTGTAGCTTGAAGGTGTGAGTTCAAAAAGAGAAGAAGAAGACACCTGTCCAAAGGTTTGATCTTTTATATTCCCTGTCATCATTACACTCTTCCCGGAAGTAACCACAGAGTCCATCATTATCGTAGACATCTTTACTGTAACAGTATCAATCATCACTATTTTAGACTGAGCATCTATCCAGGAACTTCCTACTTCATAAGTATTAGTTTCATCTTCACAGGAAAATAAAAATAATAACGAAATACATAATAAAAGTTGTTTGTACATTTTTTTTTGCAAACATATAGTAAAGATGCAGTGAGGATAAAATTTATTCTCCCTTTCGTTATTAGTTTTAGACAAAACCAATTTATCTTTAGATAAATGATTAATTTTAAAGAGATTTGTCAACCATCAGAGAAAGTACGGCAATTGACTATAAAAAGCATCGATTCGTCTAAAAAATTTTTACGGTACGTAAGAATGGAATTCTTTTGCACAAAAAAGAAGGAATAATGAACAGTAAACTTTCAATCTTGGCTCTTACTCTTGTAGGAACTTTTTTAGTATTAAGTTGTCGAAATGATGATGATGAAGATGAACTAATAGGAAACTGGATAAGAGTTTCGGATATGGATGGTAAGCCCCGCTCCAATGCGTCTGCATTTGTTGTAAACGGAAAAGGATATATCACAGGAGGATATGATGGGGAATTTTATTATAATGATTTGTGGAGCTATGATCCTAACCTGAACGCTTGGACTCAAAAAGCAGACTTTTTAGGATCTAAAAGAAGTTCTGCAGTAGGTTTTGCTACCAATTCATATGGTTATGTAGGAACAGGATATGATGGATTGAATAAATTGAAAGATTTTTATAAATATGATCCTTCATCCAATTCATGGAGCCAAATCGACGATTTTCCTGGAACAGGGAGATATTCAGCTTTGGCTTTCGGGATAGAGAATAAAGGATATGTAGGAACAGGATATGACGGAAGTGAGCTAAAGGATTTTTATAAATACAGTGAGTCTGATGCATCATGGAGTACGATGACAAGTTTGGGGGGCTCCAAGAGAAGAGATGGTGCTGTATTTGTGATCAATAATATAGCCTATGTAGGATTTGGAAGCAATAACGGAAGTCTGGTTTCAGATTTCTGGGCATTTGATCCCTCCTCCGAGACATGGGCAAGAAAAGTAGATACCAGCAATGATGATGATTCTCAAAACCGTGTTTCGACGGCCGCTTTTGCAGCAGGAGGATTAGGATATGTTTCTACAGGATCTTCGAGTGGAGTAGGAAGTACAACCTGGGAATACAATCCTTCTACGAATGACTGGACGGAAAGAACATCGTTTGAAGGGTCTTCCAGAGAAAGTGCATGCGCATTTTCATTAGGAAATTATGGCTATGTACTTACAGGAAATAGTGGCTCATCTTATTTTGATGATATCTGGGTATTTCATCCAAACGAAAGTGAAAATGATGATGATTAAAAAACTTTGTAAATTACTTTTCTGCACAGGGGTTTTGTTGATGAGCTGCGAAAAGAAGCACAGTAGTAATCTGCAAATTAAAATTACCAAACAAAATTCAGGATATGGGTATCAAATTTTAAAAAATCAAAAAATATTGATCAATCAACCCTACATTCCTGCCATACAGGGAGATAAAACATTTAAAACTGAAACAGACGCACGAAAGACCGCTGATCTTGTAGTGAGTAAAATAGATAAATATTATTTACCAAAGATTTCAACGCATGAGCTGGATTCTATGAAGATAGCATATTAGATACTTTAATTACAATGAAAATTCCTTCAATATTTTATTGAGGGAATTTGTGCAGAAAACAAATAGATACAATTTTATGACAACATTTTTCCGACAAATACAAACTACCTACATTTATCATTGGATTATCTGGAGCATTCTCATTTTCTTTAAACTGATTATGGATTATTCTATTTTCGGAAATTTTCTTCTCCTCATGAACCTGAAAATATTTCTGGTCTCTATAATATTATTTTATATAAACTACTATATATTTTTACCTTTCATTATCCGGCAGACTCCTAAAAAAATTCTCATCATCACGGTTTCATTTATTGTGGTATATATTGCTCTTATGATAGTTTTTATGCCGCCGTTGCCACAACATCCTCCATTTCTTCCAAAAGATTTTCCGAAAGATGGAAAAATGAAACCATTTAATAATGGCATCAATTTTTCCGACATTTTTTTTAGAATAGGAATCTTTTCAATTATTTTCAGTACTCTGATTTTCTTTGTAGATAAGTGGATAGAAAACAAAAAAAAAATCAGCGCTCTCGAATTCGAAAGACAGTCCAGTCAATTAAAGATTCTGCGTGAGCAAATCAACCCTCATTTTTTTTTTAATGCTCTCAACAGTATTTATTCATTATCCATCACACAATCAAAAGATACCCCGAGAGTTATCCTGATTTTATCTGATATTATGCGCTATGTGCTTAATAATAAAAATATGCAAAGAAATAATCTGAATGACGAAATTACCAACATCAAGAAATACATTGAGATACAATCCATCCGTTTTAGTAAATTCAATAATATTAATTGTAAATTTTATGGTAATTTTGATTCTTATGAAATTGAGCCGCTTCTGCTTTTAACCTTTGTAGAAAATGCATTTAAGTATGCCGATTTGAGAAAAGGACCATTAGATATTAAAATAGTTTTGGAAAACGGACTGCTGGATTTTGACATCAGAAATTTTTATGAGAGAAAAAACAATGAAAAATCTGATGACAGTAAATTGGGCGTAGAAAATACTAAAATGAAGCTTCATCTTCTTTATCCGGAGAAATACAAGCTGGATATTGATGATAACGGATCAGAATATAAAATTAATTTAAAACTTCAATTGAATTAAAGATGAATTGCATCATTGTTGACGATGAAGAATTGGCGCATCACGTTATTGAAGAATATATCTCAAGAATTCCTTTTCTGAATCTTGTGAAAAATTGTTATGACATTCAGGAGACTATACAGGTTCTGCAAAATGAAAATATTGATCTTATCTTTCTGGATATCAATTTACCCAATATTTCAGGAATAGAATTTTTAAAAAGTTTTAATAAAATTCCTGATGTTATCATTACCACAGCTTATGATGATTCTGCAGTACAGGGTTTCGAAATGGGGGTGATTGACTATCTTCTGAAGCCATTTTCTTTTGAGAGATTTCTTAAAGCAATATATAAAAGCTATAAAAATCACAACAATTCGAAAATTCTACAGGAGAAAAATACTCAGAATTTTCTTAAAGAATCATTTATTTTTGTACGTTTCAATAATGAAGATGTAAAACTGAATTTAAGCGAGATCAAACGCATTAATGCTCTTAAAGATTATATTATTATTTATACAGAAAGCCGAAAACTTATTGTACATCAAACGATGAAATCTATTATGGAAAAAATAGATTCCGAAAACTTTATCAGAGTGCATAACTCGCATATCGTTTCGCTTCAATACCTTCAAAGTATCGGAAAAAATAATCTTATGGTCGGAGATGAAAGAATTCCTATAAGTGAAAAATATAAGGCACATCTGAATAAAGTAATAGAAAAATATAAATAAACCAAATAATCTGAAACATCAGATAGAAACATCATGTAAAGGTTTAATATTATTTTAATAAATCATAAAAGAAAATTTAAAATATTTTAACCAATAGCTTTGGGGCACATATTAAGTTAACATTTCTTGGGTGTAACAGTATTCTCAACAGTTTCTATTTTCAACGTCATCATTTTTCGTTAAATTCGTATCAAATAATTTTTTGATGCACATTCTTCTTTTAGAAGACGATCTCATTCTCTCGGCAGAATTGAGTAAGTTTTTAGAGTCAAACCGATTTACCACCGACAGGATTTATGACGGAGAAACCTTTCTTCGCCAGATAAAAAATAATTCTTATGATTTGTACCTTTTAGATATCAATGTTCCAAAGATCAATGGGTTAGATGTCTGCCAAACCATAAGATCGTTTGATAAAAATACCCCCATCATCATTATTTCAGCTTATGGAGATATTTCCGATAAAAAAGATGCCTTCACAAGATTGGCAGATGATTATTTGGTAAAGCCTTTTCAGTTTGAAGAGCTGCTTTTGAGAATCAATTCTCTTTTAAGACGGAAAACACCTTCCGAAAATTCTGATCAGGATATTATCAGAATTGATGATCTCATTATCAATAAAACAGAGCAGAAAGTATACAGAGCAGGAAATGAAATTGCATTGACACTTAAAGAATTTCAATTGTTAGCATATCTTGCAGAAGCGCAGGGAAGAACGGTTTCGAAACAGCAGATCACAGAAAACGTGTGGGAACATAATTTTAATACCAATACCAATACTGTTGAGGTCTACATTAATTTTTTAAGAAAAAAAATTGATAAAGATTTTAAAGTTAAACTTATTCATACACGATCAGGTTTCGGATATTATTTAAATCCTTTATAGATGTCTTTAAAAAGGAAAATTGCACTTACCCTCAGTATTTCGTTTTCATTACTTTTTGGTATTGTATTGATCATTGTATATGCCTCTTTTAATGATTTCCGGAAAGAAGAATTTAGGGAAAGATTTGTACGCAGATTAGATTTCACAACCAATTTTATCTCAAAGTCTAAAAATTTTGCAGAAGAAGCCCCGATCTTTTTTAATGAAAATTCTGACAACATCCTTTTAAACGAAACAATTCTGATTTTTAATTCCAAAAAAGAGCTTATTTACAGCACGATAAAAGACAGAGAAGTAACTTGGGATAAAAATTTGCTGAAAGAAGTTGATCGCAAAAAATCTATTCACATCGAAAAAGCATTTCCCGAAGTTTATGCTGCTTTAAGAAACATCAACGGAGAAAATTACTACATTCTCACAAGTGCTTTTGATACCAACGGACAGTCGAAACTAGATTATTTAAAATATCTTCTGATCACGGCATACATCACGAGTACACTTCTCATCGGGTTTTTCAGTTATTATTTTATGGGAAGATTTCTGCGTCCGCTGGAAGATCTTAATAATGAAATTTCTGAAGTTACGGCGCATAAACTCACCACGCAGATTCCCGTAGAGCATTCTAATGACGAAATTAGTATTCTTGCAAGGTCATTTAACACAATGATTGTAAGATTAAACGATGTTTTTCAGTCACAGAAAGATTTTACGGCAAGTGCTTCTCATGAGATCCGTACTCCGATTACGAGAATGGCGTTTCAGCTTGAAAATTTAATTAAACTTACACAACATTCTCCCGAAACTCTTTCCGCATTGAAACAGATGCTGAAAGATGTTTACCAATTGTCTGATCTTACAAATTCGCTTCTTCTGCTTACGAAATTTGATAAAGAAAATATTCAGAGTATCTATGAAGAAGTAAGAATCGATGAGGTTATTTTTGAATCTTTTGAACGCGTACAAAAAAGCTATCCAAACCTTAAAATGGATTTTCTCATCTCTGAAAATGAATCGGAATATGCTTTTCTTACCATTCAGGGAGTTCAATCTTTACTTGATATCGTTTTTATTAATTTATTGAAAAATGCCGCCGTTTACTCTAATGACTCCGAAGTAAAAGTCTTAATTACAGAAAATGATTCTCAATTGATTGTAGATGTTATTTCTTCTGGAAATACCATTTCAAAAGAGGAGCAGCCAAAACTATTTGAAGCTTTCATGCGAGGAAGCAATTCTTATAATACTTCCGGTTCTGGTCTTGGTTTACGAATCGTAAAGCGTATTCTAGAATATCATAAAGCAAATATTTCTTACAGATCAGTTTCAGACAGAGATAATTTTTTTACGGTAGAATTCAGGAAATAAAAATTAATTGGGGAAATGTATCGCTTTATCCAATTCTAAAGGATTATAATATTTTTTAATGATGATTTGCATATTTTTTGTTTCAGCGTTGAGTTCTTCAAGATTGTGAATTTCTTTTCCCCCAATATTGATATGCAGGTCGCTGCCGTTTTTGCTGAAATTCGTTCTTTCAAAAGCAAAAGGATCATTGTAGAATTCGAGCATCAGTTTTTGTATTTGTTTTTCTGAAACCGGAATAGCTTTAGTTCCGAAATTACTTTCGAGAAAATCATTGGTAAGAGGTATTCCTTTAATTTTCTGACTTTTAACTAAATTATAAATAAAATTTTTTTTATCATCCTGAATCTCAAATATCAAACCCGGTAAACCCCGGAATTTGAAAGGTCCTTCATTGATAGGAATTTCTTTATTAAACCATGCCGTCCATTTTCTTCCTCCAAATTTTGCTGTTGCTTTCTGCAAAGTATAATTTTGTACTTTCTTGGTTTCCGAAGATATTTTCCAGTCTATTTTATCAATGGTTTTGAATGAATAATAACCAAATTTTATATTGTTGAAATTCTCATTTTCTGAAGAATCCAATTTTCTTTTTACAATTTGCCCGGTCATATCAATATTTTTGTTATCCATATTCCCAAATTTTTTATTAATAGAATCTGAGATCAAAAGATTATTTCCGTAGAATTTTACATCTTTAGGACTTGCATCCAAAATCATATTTACCTTTTGATAATCTTTGCTTGTAGAATCGTATTTGTATTGTAACTCATAGATAAATCGGTGAGTCTGAGCATTTGATGTAAGGAACAACAATATACTAATCAGTATCAATAAATTTTTCATTTGGATATTCATACTTTAATTATGACTAAATATAAGACAATAAATTTTTACTATTCATTTAAAAATTAATTTTATTTTAAGCCCTCTTTAAGTTCGTTTTAATCGAGCCGGAGCATTTTTGTCATCAAACTTGAGAGTATGAACAAAATTGCAGGGCTGTTCGTTGTTATTTCATCTATAATGGCTGCCCAACAGCACATGTCGCTTTTGGATTGCGAAAATGCCTTTCAGAAAAACAATCTTCAGCTTCTTGCCCAACAGTACAACATCAATTTTGCCGATGCAGATATTTTACAGGCAAAAATCTGGGAATTGCCACAACTGAGCGGTTACGTCAATGCTTATAATCCCGAAGACCGAAGAGCTTTCGATGCGGGCAGAGCAAAAGGCGTGGAAGTTTCTCAGCTGATTTATATGGGCGGGAAAAAGAAAAATGAAATCGCTTTTGCAAAGTCAAATAAAGAATTGGCTCAGCTTCAGTTTTCACAGCTTCTTGTTGAACTCAGAACTCAGCTTCATACCAATTATTACAATCTTTATTATGAAAAACTGAAGCTTGAAAATACAAACAAGCAGTTAGGGTACATGAATGATCTTCTGAAAGCTTATAAAGTGCAGTCAGCCAAAGGGAATGTTTCATTAAAGGATGAGGTGAGGTTGCAAAGTATTGTTATTCAGTTAAATAATGACAAAATTGCAATCAATAAAAATATTCTTGAATTTGAACAGAATCTAAAAGTTCTCACCGGGATTACGGAAAGCATCGAACCTGATATTTCTGATTTGGATGTTAAAAATATCCTTGCATCACAACCTTTCGGAGAAGAAGATGATTTGAAAAAGAAAGCACTCGAAAATAATGCAGATTATTTATTCAATTTAAAACTGATTGACAATAGTAAGCTTTACGCACAATGGCAAAAATCTCTCAATGTTCCAGATTTAAATTTGGGAGCAGGATACGATCAAAATTCAGGCACTTTTAAAAATGAGGTCAATCTGATGGTCGGAATTCCTTTACCCTTATGGAAAAGCAATAAAGGAAATGTGGAAAAAGCCAATTATGCAATTCTGCAGAATCAAAAAAACGCAGATTTTCAGAAATTAAATCTCGAAACAAAAGTACAGTCAGCTTTTCAGATCTGGAAAAATCAATACGATCAGTTAGCGGAAATCAAATCTACAGACTTAGACAATCTTGACTTAGTCTACAACGGAGTGTTGAAAAACTTCAGAAACGGAAACGTTAGTCTCATAGAATTCACAGACTTCATGGAAAGTTACCGGCAAACTGCGCTTCAGATTTATGATATGAAAAATGATCTCATTCAGTCTGCAGAACAACTTAATCAATTGGTACAAACGAAAATCTTCTATTAAAAATGAAAAATTTAATAATATCAGTTTTGGTCATACTTTCTTTATGGTCTTGTTCCAAAAAAGAAGAGGTGAAAGCTCCTCAGTCAAAAGGTTTTGAAATGAGCAACACGATGCTTCAGTCAATTACGACAGCAAAAGTTGAGCAAAGA
>Ga0065714_10003269_pt1 | contig 11100 bp, 9 predicted proteins | sample MisRhiReplicate2_FD_59101 | JGI IMG/M metagenome (GOLD analysis project Ga0065714, IMG submission 59101) | Miscanthus rhizosphere microbial communities from Kellogg Biological Station, MSU, sample Rhizosphere Soil Replicate 2: eDNA_1 v2... | ecosystem: Host-associated > Plants > Roots >... | reverse complement strand
TTAATGCCGGTTTCGAATCTGAAGTCTTTACATGCCCCAATCGCCGCGACTTCTTCGGTTCTGTCGCGCCCATGCCAGTAGATGCGCGGAAATTGCGTCTGCGATGCCAACCATGAAATTAAAGGCATAGCGACAGTATTAAGCGACAACTGCACTATCGGCTCCGTCGGCGGAACTTGCTTTAATTGAATGAGTTTGTCGATGAGAGACTTAAGGTCTTCAGACAGGGCATGAACGGGCAAATAGAACTCCAAAGTAAAGATAAGGGATAAAGGCGAAAGCTGAAGGTCACTCTGTCAGCGTTAATGAATTCGACTCAGGTTAATGTACTCTTTTTCAAGTCATTTACCTTTAGTTGATTCAGTCTGTAAATAAGAATCTTTCGCTCAAATTAAAGGCCAAGGTCTAGAGTGTCAAGATGTAAGCCCCCAGCGTGTGACTTTCGCCATAGTCTCATTTTACGCTGATAAAAAATGTGACATGAGTGGGTCTTTTTGTCGGATAAGTCACCCTTGGTGGACATTTTGTCTCTTGGTTACGCCATGCGCTTTCCCTTTGTTTCAATTTGTCGATCTGGGTTGGTTTTTAAACGTTTTCCGGTTGAGACAGAATCATCGCGGTTCACAATAGCGGGCACATCTTAAATTTTCGACGTGACAACAATAATATGATTACCACGAATACCCTCTTTAGAGTGTCATCTTTAGCCTTAGCTATTGGTCTTAGTTTTACTGTTCAAGCCGATGAAATCGCCCGTGATCCGCGACTCAATATCAATGAAGTGATCGTCGTGCATGGTGACGGCGGAGAAGCCAGTGAAATGGCGACGACCCATTGGAGCATCAGTGAGGAAGAGATCCGCGCAACCGGAGCGCAAACCCTAGACCAAGTCTTAAAGAATGTGCCGGGTGTGTACATTCGTGTTGGTGGCGACGGTACGCCAAGGGTTGATATTCGTGGTTTTAAAACTCGCCATGTGACCTTATTGGTCAATGGTGTGCCAATGAGCAGTGCCGATGATGGTCAGTTCGACCCGAGTATTATTCCCACAAGCCAAATTGCCTCGGTAGAAGTGTCTGTCGGCCCCACATCTGTGCTTTATGGCCCAAGTGGTGCGGGCGGCGTGATCAACATTATTACCAAGCAGGGCAGCACGGCACCAGCACTGGCGGGGCGCCTCGAAGCGGGCAAAGACAATACATTTAATGGTGATATCAGCGCCGCAGGTTCGGGTGACGATTGGCAAGGTTTGGTCAGTGTCAGTCGGCAGCAAACTGACGGTTTCCCTATGTCGAATGACTTTGAGCCAACGCAATACCAAGATGGTGAGCTGCGCGTTAACTCGGATAAAGAAGTCACTAACGTTTATGCCCAAGGCAGTTACTGGTTATCTGACAAGACCCAATTGATTGCCAATATGGCGCTGCGCAGTGGCGAATGGGGAAAACCTGCCCGTGACGGTACTGGCAGCGGCAAGTTGAAATTCGAACGTACCGATGACTATGACGCCCATACTTTCCAACTGGGGTTAGCGCATCAATTTGATGACACTTTCACCCTACGTGGCTTTGGCTATCACAATCAAAGCGATACCTTAGAAGCCTCCTATGCCGATGAAACCTATCAGGCGGTGACGCTGTCGCAAGATGGACGTTCGGTTGTGCAAGGTGTCAATCTGCAGTTAATCACAGACTTGCATACTGCGGGTTTATTGACGACTTCGGTCATTGCCGAGAAACAGAGCTGGAAGTCTGTCGTCGATACTTATACGGCTAATACCGGCAGCAATAATGGCGGTGGAACAGGTTCAGGCGGTGGAACAGGTACAGGTGGTGGAACAGGCACAGGTGGTGGAACAGGCACAGGTGGTGGAACAGGTTCAGGCGGTGGAACAGGCACAGGCACTGGAGGTGGAACTGGTGGCGCCGAGAACTTAAATGATTCTGCCTGGTTATACACGGCTGCGGCTGAGTATCAGTATCAATCTGAGCTGCTGTACGGCTTTACCTTAGGTGGCGCTTATCATTCACTCGACACCACAGATAGCACCGATGGCAACTATTCGGCCATGGCCTCCAGTTATTGGCAGGCGGCACAGGATTCCCGCTTAAGCTTAAGTGTGGCACGTAAAGTGCGCTTCCCGTCTATGGTGAACTTGTATTCGCAACTCTCTGGCAATAGCGATTTAGAAGCCGAAGAGTCTAAACATGTGGAGTTAGGTTTAGAGCAGAATTTGCCGGCGAGTACCGATTTCGCACTTTATGGTTATTACACGGATGCAAAAAATTACATCGCCAAGGATGTCGATGGTTTTTACCAAAATATGGGGCGCTATAAGTTCAAAGGGGTGGATTTTCAAATCAATAACCATGCGATTGAGCACTTAGATCTGAGCTTCTCCTATAGCTTCCTCGATTCAGAGGAGATAGACGGCGACGATACCTTAGATGCCTTGCAATATCGTCCACGTCACCAGTTACGTTGGCAGATGAGTTACGAATTTCCCTTCGAGACTCAAGTTCACCTCAACGTGGAGCGTATTTTAGACCAAGTCTATGCGACGCAGGTGAAGGTTGGCGGTCAGACCCAATATCAACAGCAGTCTTTAGACAACTACACCTTAGTGGACGTAAATCTGGTACAGCCATTAATTCGTGACAAGTTAGATGTTTACCTACGTGCGACTAACTTGCTGGATGAAAACTACTACCAGAGTGAAGCCCTGCCACAGGCTGGACGACAGATCTTCATCGGTGTGAACTGGCAGATCTAAGATGAAACTCCTAGCGCTCGAAGGCGTTAGCTTCAACTATGGCAGCCAGTTACCGACTGTATTGCAGGAGGTAAACTTGGCCATTGGCACCGGCCAATGCCATTGCGTGAGCGGTCCTACGGGCTCAGGGAAATCGAGTCTGCTAAACCTACTGGCGGGCGTGTTAAATCGCCCGCATGAAGGTGACATCTGGCGTTACCCACAACTGGTTACGGGTCTGGTGATGCAGGACCCGCAAACTCAGCTCCTTCGGCAAACCGTTGGTGCCGAAGTGGCTTTCGCCTTAGAAAATCTCGGCATTCCCGCCGAGAAAATGCTACCCAAAGTGCAATTGGCGCTACGGCGTGTGGGTTTGTATCTGCGCCTCGATACCCAAGTCAGCACGCTTTCCCTTGGTCAAAAATATCGTTTAATGATTGCCGCCCAACTGGTGTGCGAGCCGCATTTACTGCTGCTCGATGAGCCTTGGGCACAACTCGATGATCACGGTGTGAGTGAGCTGCTGGTCGTGCTCCGCAATCTTATTCAAGATGGCATGGCGCTAGTGTTGGTTGAACATAACGCCGCGGCCTTCGCTGAGATTATTCAGCATTACTGGCAGTTAGAGGTGGGCAAGCTATCCGAAGGCATCTATACCGTGAACGATGCGCCGCAAGTTGAGGCGCCTGCGTGGCGAAATCAGCCTAAGTTTGAGCATTTAGGCAAAGTCTTGGTCAGCGCCGAAGCCTTTGATTTTGGGTTCGATGCATGTCCCATGTTATTTGCGTGTCCGCAGGGATTTCAACTGCAGGCGGGTGAGATAGTGACCTTAGTGGGAGATAACGGCTCAGGTAAAACTAGTTTGTTGAAAACCATAGCTGGCGTACTCAGTTCAAGGCAGCGTCTTCCGCTTAAAGTGCTCGGGAGAAGACCTAAGTTGGGGATTTATGGCGCTGAGCTGGGTCTGCTGATGCAAAGGCCGAGTCGACAATTATTCGAGACCAGCGTGCTCGCCGAAATGCAGTTTAGCCTTAGGCGTTTTGAACTCCCCAAAGAACGCGCGGCGCAGATGTTGGATGAATTGGATTTATTTAGCTTAGCTCAGCTGTCGCCCCACAAATTATCCTACGGCCAACAGCACTTGATTGCCTTAGCGTCACTCGCCTGTTTACGCCCTAAAGTGTTGCTTTTGGACGATCCATTGGCGGGGATGGATAAGCATTACTACGGCAAAGTGTGGTACTTGCTGAAGCGGTTAAGCTCGCAAGGTTGCGCTATTTTGCTCAGCAGTCACAGAAGCATTGAACACAGCGCTGTATCACGGCAATTGAGTTTGCGTAATGGTCTATTAGTAGAGGAATTGATTGAAACAGGAGAGCGTTATGTGGGCTAGTTGTCGGCGCCTACGCGCGCTGCGGCATTGGAGTTATGAGCGGCGGGAAACGGCACTTTGTGCGTTGTCGCTGCTATTGGTGTGCGTGCTCTCGGCCTGTGCTTTTGTATTGCCCGCTGCTTTACTCTTGCCATTAGCAGGGCTTAATGGACTGCTTGTTATCCACGGTTTGCTGCGGCGCGGCAGTATTTGGGGCGTGCTAAAGCTAGGTTTAGTGCAATTGAGCATTACTTTGAGTCTGTATTTAATCCTCTATGGCGTTGAGCATTTAGCCCAAGGCGCCGTGGTGGTTGCGCGTATTATTTTGGCGACCATTCCCGGGTGGTGGCTGTGTATTACGGCGGCTCCGGAGCGAATTGGTGAAGTGTTAAGTGCGTTTTTACCGACCAAGTGGGCCTTTGTGGTCGCGGCATCCTTAAGTTTATTGCCCTATATGGCAGATGAGATCCGCGAGATATATCAGATCCAGTGTCTGCGCGGGGCACGTATTACACCTAAGGCGCTGCGTAACCCTAAAAATTGGTCCGAGTTGGTGTATTGCGTGTTGTTTCCCGTCTTAATCCAATTACTTAAATTATCTCGCCAGATGGCCGTTGCAGCGCAGAGTCGTCACTTTGGTTTAGCGCAGCGGCCAACACATTGGCATTCATCGAGAGACAAAAATGACTAAAAAAATCCCGCTGAGTCTACAAGACTCCTTATTTGTCGGCTTTTGCGCCACCTTGCTGGTGGCATTAACGGGCATGTTAAGGCTGAAACTGGGCTTGTCTGGTCACAGCATGTTCCTGATGAGCTTCTTTTATCTGATCTGTTATGGCGTGTTAGGTCGTTTCGGCAGTATGACGGCATGCGGTGCTATCGCGGGCATAGTGGCTATGGCTTTAGGCGTAGGTAAAGGCGGGCCTATGATTTTACTGAAGTTTGCCTTGCCTGCCATAGCAATGGATCTCGTTGCCTTACTCTTGCCGCTCAGTATGAACTTGCATTGGCGCTGCGTGATCTTGGGCATTGCTGGCTGTATCGCTTGGGCAGGTAAAGTAGCACTCACCAATGTGCTTGCGGGCATGGCGCTGGATGTCGTGTTGATTCAATGGGGCTTGAGTGTATTAAAAGGCGGCTTCTTCGCCACTCTGGGCGCTTTGCTTGTACCGCCTGTGCTGACGCGATTAAAAGCCCATGACCTGTTACACCGTGATAAATTTTAAAAACCTTTTTAGAGCTTTAGGAAATGCAGATGAAAAATTGGCTGATTTGTATCGACGATACCGATGATATCGGCACTAAGGGCACGGGCGAAATTGCCGAGGAAATCGCCAATCTGCTCGCCAATATGTCGGGCGGCCATGCTTCCTTTGTGACGCGGCATCAATTGTTTGTGCACCCCGATATTCCTTATACCTCACATAACAGTGCCATGTGTTTTGCGCTGCGCTCGCCACTGACGAAGGCTGAGATCCATCAATATGCCGTTGCGCATTTGGTCGCGGAATCGGCTCCTGCGGCAGACCCTGGCATCGCCATACTCGATGTTGACTCTCACTATGATGCCGCGGCTTTAATGGATTTTGGTCGCAGAGCCAAGGTTGAAGTGATCACGAAAGCGGCGGCCTATGATTTGGCTGAACAACTTAATATTCAGCTGACCGAACATGGCGGCACAGGCCAAGGTGTTATTGGTGCGTTAGCGGGATTAGGGCTACGTTTGATGGGCAGCGACGGCCGGGTAAAAGGCCAGATTAAACTTGGCCAATTTGAGGATGTTTCACTCGAACTCAGCGTTGCCGATATCCTCGAACAAACCGGACTTGATGCTGTGATGAGTACGGACAAGTATCGACTTGCGCTTGATGAGCGAGTGCAGCTTAAGGGCAAAGTGAAAGCCGTATACCTTGATCACCAGTTTGTATTGCTCGTTCATCAAGAGGCAGAGCAATGGCGCAATGCGGGCAAGCAAGCCCTGCAAGCCTATTAGAGCAAGTTTAGTTAAAGAGTTTAAAAAGAGAGTGCTAAATGGATCTCAACTTGGTCGAACATGCATTTGAATTAAAGGATGACCGCTGGATTTTTAAGGCGGGATTGGCTCAATATCCACGGGCGAGGCAAGTGGCCAAACTGTGCACGCGTTTTATCCCAGATGATGAAGACGAGCAGATCGACGATGAGCCCCGCTCCTGCTACAACTGCCAATATCGCCGCTGGATGGTCGCCGGTTTTGAATGCTTAGCCCTTAGGCATTTATTGAAAAAGTGAGAGTGTGAAACGGGTCTTGCCTAAGCCTTGAGCCCTTATTCCATCGCATTCTGTTTAGGGTATTTTGTTTACCAAGAAAGTCTATGGTGATTTTCTAATGCGCGGCTTAGAATGCCCCTCACGTCTGTTCTATAATAATCAAGAATAACAACAGAACATTTGAGCGTAGGTCGCTTTTATGTCGTATGGTTAAGTTGATATTTTATTCGGGCACATCATCCTTGGGGTTGTAGATATGAGTGAGTCGGCAGAATCAGTTGAGCTTATCAAATTACCTGTGTCGCAATTGACATTAGGTATGTTTGTCAGTGCCATAGACAAAAATGATAAAGGTCAACTTGCTATTGCAAATGCTGGACAAATTAAGCACAAGGATGCGATTTTAAAACTGGCCAAAAGCGGTATTAAATTTGTTTGGGTAGACGCCGAGCGTTCGGCAGAGCATTGCGGTTTAAAGAAAAAAACCACCAACGATAGTCAAACCGACAATCGAAAAGCGTCAGTGAGTCGCGATAAGCAACAAGCTCAAGCTAAGGTCATGCTGACCGAAGCGAAAGATCTTATTCGTAAAGTGTTATCCGAAACCTTCGAAGGCAAAGCCATCGAAGTAGCGCCCTTCGAAGCGTTAGCCGATACCATGATTGAGTCTGTCATGTTAGATGCTGACGCGCTTAAATGTATGTCTGCGCTCCGTTCAAAAGATGCCTATCTACTCGAACATTCAGTGAATGTCGCCTTTCTGCTGGTAACCTTTGGTAAATATCTACAGCTGGATCGCGATATGCTGCGGCAAATGGCGGTCGGTGGGATTTTGCACGATATTGGCAAGATTAAAGTCGACAATAAAGTGCTACACAAGCCGGGCAAACTGACACCAGAAGAGTTCGAACATATGAAGCTGCATCAAGTGTATGCGCTTGAAATTATGAACGAAACTACTGGTCTGTCGCAGATCAGTAAAGATATCTGCTTAATGCACCACGAGAAGTTAGATGGCCGTGGTTATCCAAGGGGGTTGAAAGGTGATGAAATCCCCCGCCATGGCCGTATGAGTTGTATCGTCGATATCTTCGATGCGTTAACCGCGACGCGCTGTTACAAAGAGGCCATGAGCCCTGCCGCAGCTTTTAAAATTTTACTCAGTCTGACGCCATTCCATTTGGATCAAGAATTGGTCTATGAGTTTATTCGTTGTATTGGTGTTTACCCAGTGGGTTCCTTAGTTGAATTATCGGACGGCCGAATTGGTATTGTTTGGGCCTCGAAGGACAGAGATGCACTGCATCCGATCGTAAAGTGCTTTTATTCTTTAAAAGTAAAACGTTACACAGATGTCGCTATGGTGGATTTATTAAAATCTGAGCTGTATATTGAGCGCGGCGTGTCACCGAGTTCATTGGATATCGATCCAACACCTTTCTATTAATCCTCAAATCCTGTCTCTAATGCCGGTCATCTAAGTCGATGGCTGGTGTGAACGATTGCAGAGCCTGCGCTAAAAACCGTAAACTGAATGTCTTCTCCTGTCTGGCAATGCGATGAACAGTGCTATGAAATCTCTATTTCCTATTTTTATCATTCTCTTATCTTTGGCTTTATTAATCCCTGGGGTGACTCAACCTATTTTGAGTATCAGCGGCACTATCGATAAGGCCAAGCTGACCGAGCAGGGCATAGAGCAAGTTGCTCAACGTTTCGATGAAGACTCGGGGCGCGACAGCGCTCGCGGTATGCTGAGTATGGTCAGTGGTTTGCTGGGGCTCAATAGCCTTAAGGGCGAAGTCGAAGTGTTGCAGAAAACTCGCAGTATTTGGGGAACGGTAACCGAACTTTATCACTCTGGGAACGGGCTCGTCGCGGGATTAGTCATGTTATTCAGCGTGGTGGTGCCGGCCTTGAAGTTGAGCTTAATGCTGGCACAGCAATGTGTGAGTTCGATTGGCCTGAAACTGAGGATTAATGCCGTCGTCAATGCACTCGCTAAGTGGTCGATGGCCGATGTGTTTGTGGTGGCGCTGATCATCACCTTTATGGCGGGGAACGCCTCAGGTGGCATGGGGGAAATGCTAAAAACCCAAGCGCAATTTGAAAACGGTTTTTACTTTTTTACCGCTTACTGCATTTTATCGATTTTGAGTGGTTTTTTAGTGCGGCGTCCTACGCCAATTTTGTAGCGAGTTTATCAGGCATCCCGACCTTAGCAATAAGGTCGGATGCCTAGATTTAACCGCGCAGTGAGTTAGGACAAAGTACCATTTTGATAAATGGGCATAATCCAATAGCGGCAGGGATTATGTTTGCAGACCAAAGCCAGTGCATCGAGCAACGCCGCTTGTTGCGCAGCGGGGTGCATGATTTCGAATTTACAAAACTCCCGATAACCTTCCACTTGTTCCTTGATATTAAAATGGCTGTGTTCACGGCTAAAACCACAAATATTCCCTAGGCTAAAACCCGACAGAAACTCCAACTCTATCAAGGTATCGACTATGTCGTCCTTAATATCATTTTGGGCGATCAGTACTAACAGTTGTTCTGTGCTCATTTACGTTTCTCCAGCCAAAAATACAGAATTGGCAGTAAATACAGTGTGGTAATGGTTGAAGTGAGCAGGCCGCCAATCACCACAATCGCTAAAGGTTTTTGAATTTCAGCCCCAGGGCCCGAGGCAAATACTAGCGGCATAAGACCAAACATCGCCGTTGTCGCCGTCATCAAAATGGGACGTAAACGCCGCGCCGCACCTTGTTCCACCCGTTCGCGCAGGTTGCTGAACATGTGCTTGGTTTGTTCGTAATAGCTGACCATCACCACGCCATTGAGCACAGCGACGCCGAGCAGGGCGATAAAGCCAACCGAGGCGGGCACTGATAAATATTCCCCTGACAAATACAGGCTAACTATGCCGCCCATCATAGCGAAGGGAACGTTGGCGAGAATTAAGCCCGCTTTGGCAAGCGAGCCAAATGTCGTGAATAAAATCAAAGTGATCAGTGCGATAGCAATGGGTATCACGAGTAGTAAATTGCTGGTGGCCCGCTGTTGGTTTTCAAACTCGCCACCAAAACTCACGCTATAACCGCTCGGAAGTTTGATTTCCTGCGCAATTTTAGCGTTGAGCTCTTCTACAAAACTCACGATATCGCGACCTTGCACGTTGGTGGTGATCACTGAAAAGCGATTCCCTTGCTCACGCTCGATAAGGATGGGGCCTTGCTTATAGCTTAAGGTGGCGACATCACTCAGGCGTTTTAAGGAGTGATCTGGCATCACCAGTAACTGATTTTTAAGTTCATTAATGCTGCTTAAGTGGCTCTGATTGTTAGCAATCAGCACGGGTGTGCGCTTTTTACCTTGTAGCACTTCGGTCACGATTACGCCTTCGAGCTGGCTTTTCAGGTAGCGGGCAAACTCCATGGTGCTCATGCCAAAGCCTCGGGCTAGCTCGTTATCTAAGGTGAGGTTGATAAAAGGACTGCCTTCGATCATCGCCATTTTCACATCGACGCTGCCGCTGGTGGCATTAACCAGCTGTTGGATTTGGCTCGTGAGCTGACCTAAGGTGTCGATATCGTTACCAAAGACCTTGATCGCCACGTCGCCAATGCTACCGGTGAGCATTTCGGATACGCGCATTTGTATCGGTTGAGTGAAGTTAAAATTAACGCCGGGATAGTCCAATAACACAGTGCGGATCGCATCGATAAGCGCTTCTTTATTTGCAAAGCGCCATTCGCTGCGGGGCAGAAGTTCTAAGAACACATCGGTTTCATTGAGTCCCATGGGATCTAAGCCGATTTCATCCGCGCCAGTACGCGCCACCATCTGTTTGATTTCAGGTACTTTAGCCAGCAAAGTTTGCTGAATTTGCTTGTCGATGGCAATCGAAGCCTCGAGTGAAATCGACGGAGACTTCTCCAACTGCAGAATAATGTCGCCCTCATCTAAGGTCGGCATAAAGGTTTTTCCCACTAACCCGAACAAGCCTAAGCTGACGATAAGCAAACTAAAGGCGATCACCATAAAGCGTTTTTGATGGCTAAACGTGCTCTTGAGACTGCCCAGATAAAGCTGTTTAAGCTTTTCAATTGCCTTAGGTTCCTTGGCGGCTTTTTCGTTGACGAGGTAAGAGGCGATAACCGGAATAACAGTTAACGACAACACCAGCGCCGACAGCATGGCAAACACGATAGTGACCGCAACTGGGGTAAAGAGTTTGCCTTCGAGCCCGCTCAAGGTCAGCAAGGGCGAGAACACTATCATGACGATCACTGTGCCCGACACCACAGGAATGGCAACGTCCTTGGTCGCGCGAAAAATCAAATGCAGCCGCGGTAATCTCTGCTTTGTGGCGATGAGATTCACCATGTTTTCGACTACGACCACAGATGAATCCACTAACATGCCTATGGCGATAACTAGCCCGCCTAGGCTCATTAAGTTCGCAGAAAGATTGAAGTAATCCATCATCAAAAACGTCATCAGCGCGGCGAGTGGTAGCGAGAGTGACACGACCAATGCGGCGCGCACGTTACCTAAAAACAACGCCAGCAAGATGATCACTAGCACTACGGCTTCGAATAAGGCATTGGAGATGGTATCAATCGCGGTATTGATCAGATTTGCGCGGTCGTAAAAGGTGTTTATCTGGCTGCCTTCTGGCAAGGTTAGGCTGATTTGATCGAGCTTTTCCTTAATGTTTTTG
>Ga0065714_10065292_pt1 | contig 11103 bp, 9 predicted proteins | sample MisRhiReplicate2_FD_59101 | JGI IMG/M metagenome (GOLD analysis project Ga0065714, IMG submission 59101) | Miscanthus rhizosphere microbial communities from Kellogg Biological Station, MSU, sample Rhizosphere Soil Replicate 2: eDNA_1 v2... | ecosystem: Host-associated > Plants > Roots >... | reverse complement strand
CGCCACGGTCTACCCGCACGTGCCGCACAACAAGTGGGACCAGACCCTCGCCGTGCTCGCCGCCCTGTGCGCCAAGCATTCGGTGGACCTGATCGCCATCGGCAACGGCACCGCCAGCCGCGAGACCGACAAGCTGGCTGCCGAGCTGATCAAGAAATACCCAGCCATGAAGATGACCAAGGTCATGGTTTCCGAGGCAGGCGCTTCGGTTTACTCGGCGTCGGAACTGGCCTCCAAGGAATTCCCGGACCTGGACGTGTCGATCCGAGGCGCGGTGTCCATCGCCCGTCGCCTGCAGGATCCACTGGCGGAACTGGTGAAGATCGACCCGAAATCCATCGGTGTCGGCCAGTACCAGCACGATGTTTCCCAGTTGAAACTGGCGCGCGGCCTGGACGCGGTGGTGGAGGATTGCGTGAACGCCGTGGGCGTTGACGTGAACACCGCTTCGGTGGCGCTGTTGGCACGTATCTCCGGCCTGAACGCCACCCTGGCGCAGAACATCGTCACCCACCGTGACGAACACGGCGCGTTCAAGACCCGCGCCGCGTTGAAGAAAGTCCCGCGCCTGGGTGAAAAGACCTTCGAACAGGCCGCCGGCTTCCTGCGGGTGATGAACGGCGATAACCCGCTGGACTCCTCCGCCGTCCACCCTGAAGCCTACCCGCTGGTGCAACGCATCGCCGCCCAGACCGACCGCGACATCCGTTCGCTGATCGGTGACGCCGGGTTCCTCAAGCGCCTGGATCCGAAGAAATTCACCGACGAAACCTTCGGCCTGCCCACCGTCACCGACATCCTCCAGGAACTGGAGAAACCGGGCCGCGACCCGCGCCCCGAGTTCAAGACCGCCGAGTTCCAGGACGGCGTCGAAGACCTAAAGGACCTGCAGCCGGGCATGATCCTCGAAGGCGTGGTGACCAACGTCACCAACTTCGGTGCCTTCGTCGACATCGGCGTGCACCAGGACGGTCTGGTGCATATCTCGGCCTTGTCCGAGAAGTTCATCAAGGACCCGCGCGAAGCGGTGAAAGCCGGTGATGTGGTGAAAGTGAAGGTCATGGAAGTCGACATCCCGCGCAAACGCGTCGGCCTGTCGATGCGCATGAGCGACACACCGGGCGAGAAAGTCGACGGTGCCCGTGGTGCGCGTCCCGGCTCGACGCCACGCCAGTCGCAAAACACCGCGCCACGCAAGGAAACCGCCACCGCGGCCCCGGCGAACAACGCCATGGCCTCGTTGTTCGCCAACGCCAAGCAGTTGAAGAAACGCTGATGGACGTGCCAGCCGAGTTGGTGGAGAGCGCGTTTTTCAAGCTGCTCGGCTGCCGTCTGCACAGCCTTGGGGACGGGGTGGCGCAAGTCGCCCTGAGCCTTGAGCCGCCGCTGCGCAATCGCGGCGGCAAGCTGCACGGCGGCGCGCTGTTCAGCCTGGTGGACATCGCCATGGGACTGGCCTGCTCCAGTGTCCATGGCTTTGACCAGCAGAGCGCGACCATCGAATGCAAGATCAACTACATTCGCGCAGTGTCCGACGGCGACGTGTTGTGCACCGCTCGGGTCATCCACCCCGGTCGGCGCACGCTGGTGGTCGAGGCCGAGGTGATGCAAGGCGACAAACTGGTCGCAAAAGCGCAAGGCACGTTCGCTGTCCTATAGCTCCCTGTCATCGATTTGAGTTAATTTCGACGCCATGAATGCCGCGCCGAAACCCCTTGTGGGAGCGAGCCTGCTCGCGATAGCGGTGGACCAGTCAATATAAAAGTTGACTGACAGACCGCTATCGCGAGCAGGCTCGCTCCCACAGGGGGTGTGATGATTGTCTTTGGCAGCATGAAAACCAGGCGAAAACGCCAGTTTTAACTTCACCCTTGTAGACCGTCTTGCCCACCCCCATATTGGGGCGACTGACGCGTGAAGGAATTCAACTTGAGCGACCTTTTAAACCGCCGCCTGGCCCTGCTCGGCGAGCGCGCCAACCTCTCCCTGCTCGAACAGTGCCTGCACGGCATCGAGCGTGAATGCCTGCGCGTCACCGGCGATGGGCACTTGGCGCAGACCCCGCATCCCAAGGCCCTGGGTTCGGCGTTGACCAACGAACAGATCACTACCGACTATTCCGAGTCGCTGCTGGAGTTCATCACGCCGGCCCTGGCCAACCCGGCCGATACCCTGCGCAGCCTCGACAAGATCCACCGGTTTGCCTACAGCAAACTTGGCGACGAGTACCTGTGGAGCCCTTCGATGCCGTGCCCACTGCCGGCGGAAGAGGACATCCCGATCGCGTATTACGGCACCTCGAACATCGGTCGGCTCAAGTACGTCTATCGCAAGGGGCTGGCCCTGCGCTACGGCAAGACCATGCAATGCATTGCCGGGATCCACTACAACTTTTCCCTGCCGGAAAAGCTCTGGCCCCTGCTCCGGCAGGCCGAAGGCGTCGAGGCCAGCGACCGTGATTTCCAGTCGTCGGCCTACATCGCGCTGATCCGCAATTTCCGCCGCTACAGCTGGTTGCTGATGTACCTGTTCGGTGCCTCGCCGGCCCTGGACGCCGGTTTCCTGCGCGGTCGCCCGCACCAGTTGGAACAACTGGACCCGGACACCCTGTACCTACCCTACGCCACCAGCCTGCGCATGAGCGACCTGGGTTACCAGAGCAACGCCCAGGCCGGCCTCACGCCTTGCTACAACGACCTGGCCAGCTACACCGACAGCCTGCGCAAAGCGGTGGCGACGCCTTATGCGCCGTACGTCGAGGTCGGCACTCACCAGAACGGCGAGTGGGTGCAGCTCAACACCAACATCCTGCAGATCGAAAACGAGTACTACTCCAACATCCGCCCCAAACGCGTGACCTACACCGGCGAGCGCCCGATCCAGGCCTTGATGGCCCGGGGTATCCAGTACGTCGAAGTGCGTTGCCTGGACATCAACCCGTTCCTGCCGATGGGTATCGACCTCACCGAGTCGCGGTTCCTCGATGCGTTCCTGCTGTATTGCGGTCTCAATGACAGCCCGCAGCTGGAAAACAACGAATGCGGCAACGCCACCAGCAACTTCCTGACCGTGGTCAAGGAAGGCCGCAAGCCTGGCCTGCAATTGCAGCGCCAGGGTCAATCGGTGGACATGCAGGCCTGGGCCGTCGAATTGCTGGAAAAAATCGCACCGTTGGCCTCGCTGCTCGACCAGAGTCAAGGTGGCGATGCCCACCGCCAGGCGCTGGACGCGCAATTGGCGAAAGTCCGCGACCCGTCCCTGACGCCCTCCGCCCAGGTGCTGGCCGCCATGGCCGAACATCAGGAAAGCTTTGCCCAGTTCTCCCTGCGCCAAAGCAAGGCCCACGCCGAGTTCTTCCGCGCCGAGCCTTTGCCCGCCCAGGAACAGACTGCATTCGAGGAAACCGCCCGAGAATCCCTGGTTCAGCAAACTGAGCTGGAGCAGAACGAGGTGGGGGATTTCGACGTGTTCGTGGGTTCGTATCAGGCGAGCATCCTGGCGATCAGTAACTGATCCCTCTTTGACGAGGACGCTTCGCTGGACTGCACTGTAGGAGCTGCCGAAGGCTCGGGCCGCGTTCGGACGATCTTTTGATCTTTCGCTTGGGACTCAAGCGTCTGGGGAAAGATCGCAGCCTCGCTTCGCTCGACAGCACCTACAGGCCCAGCGGGAGCAAGCTCCCTCGCCACAAAAGTTTCAAGCCGTTCTCAATAGATTTTTTCGAAAATAAGCTCATTCGAAAAAGTTATTTATTTTCCAATTCTTAGATCATTTAGTCTCCTCCAACGCCGAACATCCGGCGGCCTGTTGAGGAGCTTTCCCATGTCTTTGAGTTTCCCCCTTCGCCTTCTCGCGGCCGCTTCCCTGGCTGCAACGAGTCTTTTTGCCCAGGCGGCCGACCTGACCGTCGCTTACCAGACCACCGTCGACCCGGCCAAAGTCGCCCAGGCCGATGGTGCCTACGAAAAAGCCACCCAGGCCAAGATCGACTGGCGCAAGTTCGACAACGGCGCCGATGTCATCACCGCCATCGCCTCGGGCGACGTGCAGATCGGCTACCTCGGTTCCAGCCCGTTGACCGCGGCCATCACCCGCAAGGTCCCGGTGGAAACCTTCCTCATCGCCACCCAGATCGGCGCCGCCGAAGCCTTGGTGGTTCGTGACGGTTCGGGCATCAACTCCCCGCAAGACCTGATCGGCAAGAAAATCGCCGTGCCATTCGTGTCCACCGGGCACTACAGCCTGCTCGCCGCGTTGAAGCACTGGAATATCGACCCGTCGAAAGTCACCGTACTCAACCTGGCGCCACCGGCCATCATTGCCGCCTGGAAGCGCGGCGACATCGACGCCACCTACGTCTGGGACCCGGCCCTGGGCGTGGCCAAGGAAAACGGCAAGGTCCTGATCACCTCCGCGGAACTGGCCAAGTTCGGCGCCCCGACCTTCGACGCCTGGATAGTGCGCAAGGACTTCGCCCAGAAGCATCCTGAAATTGTCACCGCCTTCGCCAAAGTGACCCTGGATGCCTACGCCCAGTACCGCAAGGACCCACAAGCCTGGCTGGCCGATACGTCCAACGTCGACAAACTGGTGAAGCTCTCCGGCGCCAAGGCCAGCGATATCCCGCTGTTGCTGCAAGGCAATGTCTTTCCCCTCGCGGCCGATCAGGTCGTGAGCCTCGGCGCACCGACCACCCAAGCCATCACCGACACCGCAGCGTTCCTCAAGGAGCAAGGCAAGGTCGAAGCCGTGCTGCCGGACTACGCGCCTTACGTCAGCGCCAAATACATCACTCGTTGAGCAGGAAAAGGGAGACACGCGATGGCCTTGCTACAGCTGGAGCGCATCAGCGCACAGTACCCCGGCGCGGCGGAACCGGTGCTGGCGGATATTTCCCTGACCCTGGGGCCCCAGCAATTGCTGGTTGCCCTCGGCCCGTCCGGCAGTGGCAAAACATCGCTGTTGAACCTGATTGCCGGGTTCGTCGAGCCCAGCGCCGGGCAGATCACCCTCGACGGCACGCCGGTCAAGGGTCCGAGCGCCGAGCGCGGCGTGGTGTTCCAGGACGATGCACTGCTGCCTTGGCAGGACGTGCTGGCAAACGTTGGGTTCGGCCTGGAACTGGCTGGGGTCGGCAAGCAAAAGCGCGAAGCCCGGGCCCGGGAAATGCTTGCCCTGGTTGACCTGGCCGGTTTCGAGCAACGTCGTGTCTGGCAGCTTTCCGGCGGCCAGAAGCAACGCGTCGGCCTGGCCCGGGCGCTGGCGGCCGACCCACGCGTGCTGTTGATGGACGAACCTTTCGGTGCGCTGGACGCCTTCACCCGCGAGCAGATGCAGGAACTGTTGCTGCAGGTCTGGCAGCGCACCGCCAAGCCGGTGTTCCTGATCACCCATGACATTGAAGAAGCCGTGTTCCTCGCCACCGACTTGATTCTGTTGGCACCTAACCCGGGGCAGATCGTCGAGCGCCTGAGCCTGGATTTCGGCCAACGCTACGGGGCCGGGGAATCGGCGCGGTCGATCAAATCCGACCCGCGCTTTATCGAAACCCGCGAGCATGTGCTCGCCAAGGTGTTCGCCCAACGCAGCGCCACTCGACCACAGGAGCGCGCATGAGCAGCTACGAAATTCCAGCCGTCGTCAGTGAAACTACGAGCAGGCGCGCGACCAACGACTCAAGGCCCAGCCTGAGTACACGCTGGATCAGCGGCTTGACCCTGATCGCCCTGCTGGCGGTCTGGTGGGCCGTCACCGCGAGCGGCCTGATCGAACCGCTGTTCCTGCCCTCGCCGTCTGCAGTGCTGCAAAAAGGTTGGCTGCTGGCAACCAGCGGCTACATGGACTCGACCCTCTGGCAGCACCTGGCCGCCAGCCTTGAACGCATCGGCCTGGGCCTGCTGTTCGCGGTGCTGACGGCGGTGCCGGTGGGCATCGCCATTGGCGCCAACCGCATCGCTCGCGGCGTGCTCGACCCGTTGATCGAGTTCTACCGGCCGATTCCGCCGCTGGCGTACCTGCCGTTGATCGTGATCTGGTGCGGCATCGGCGAGTTGTCGAAAGTGCTGCTGATCTACCTGGCGATTTTCGCCCCGATTGCCATCGCCACCGCCACCGGTGTGCGCACTGTCGACCGGGCCAAGCTACGCGCTGCGCAATCGTTGGGCGCCACGCGGGCCCAGTTGATTCGCCACGTGATCGTGCCCAGTGCCTTGCCGGACATCCTCACCGGCATTCGCATTGGCCTGGGCGTGGGTTGGTCGACGCTGGTGGCCGCCGAGCTGATCGCCGCCACCAGCGGCCTGGGGTTCATGGTGCAGTCAGCGGCGCAGTTCCTGGTCACCGACGTGGTGGTACTGGGGATCCTGGTGATCGCACTGATCGCCTTCGCCATGGAAATGGGCCTGCGCGCCCTGCAACGCAAACTGGTGCCGTGGCACGGCCAGGCCCATTGATACCCAATGACTACGCCGACCATTCGGCGCCCAATCCGAGAACTCGACGATGAACCGCCCGACCATTACTCCCTTGAGCACAGCCCTCGGCGCGCAGATCAGTGGGATCGATATCAGCCAGCCGCTGAGCCCGGAGCATCGCGAGGCCATCGAGCAGGCTTTGCTTGAACATCAGGTGTTGTTCTTTCGCGACCAGCCAATCGAACCGGAGCAACAAGCGCGTTTCGCCGCGCATTTTGGCGACCTGCACATTCACCCGATCTACCCCAACATACCGGAACAGCCGGAAGTACTGGTGCTCGACACCGCCGTCACCGATGTTCGCGACAACGCCGTGTGGCACACCGACGTGACCTTTCTCCCGACGCCGGCCATGGGCGCGGTGCTCAGCGCCAAGCTACTGCCGGCGTTTGGCGGCGACACGTTGTGGGCCAGCGGCATCGCGGCCTACGAAGCTCTGTCAGCCCCTTTGAAACGCTTGCTGGAAGGCCTGACAGCGACCCACGATTTCATCCGGTCCTTTCCATTGGAACGGTTTGGCAACACCACCGAAGACCTGGCGCGCTGGGAAGAGGCACGGCGGAAAAACCCACCGCTGTCCCATCCGGTGATCCGCACTCATCCGGTGAGCGGGCGACGGTCGCTGTTCGTCAATGAAGGCTTCACGACACGGATCAACGAGCTGTCGGAAACCGAAAGCGAGGTGATCCTGAAACTGCTCTTCGCCCACGCCACCCGCCCGGAGTTCACCCTGCGCTGGCGCTGGCAGGTCAACGACGTGGCGTTCTGGGACAACCGCGTCACCCAGCACTTTGCCGTGGATGATTACCGCCCCGCCCGCCGGGTGATGCACCGGGCGACGGTGTTGGGGGATGTGCCGTTTTTCAGGTGAGGCACCGAGTCTGAATTGCTCTTGTGGCGAGGGGATTTATCCCCTCGCCACAAGATTGTGTATTCAGCTGATCATTGCAGATCAGCCGATTCGTTACTCAGCCGACGAGGGCTTCTCCCAAAGATTGATCCCGCCCTCCAGGGCAAACCGATCGATCTGCGCCAGTTCTTCAGCACTGAAGCTCAGGTTCTTCAACGCCCCGACGTTCTCGATGATCTGCTCCGGCCGGCTGGCGCCGATCAGCGCGCTGGTCACGCGGGGATCGCGCAGGGTCCAGGCCAGGGCCATTTGCGCCAGGCTCTGGCCGCGCCGCTGGGCGATCTCATTGAGGGCGCGTACATGGGCGATGTTTTCCTCCGACAGATGCGAAGCCTGCAACGAGCCGCCGCCCGGACGGTTCACCCGCGCATCGGCCGGAATACCCTTGAGGTACTTGTCGGTCAACAAGCCCTGGGCCAGTGGCGTGAAAGCGATCACACCGGTACCCAGTTCGTCGGTGGCGTCCAGCAGGTCTTTCTCCACCCAGCGGTTGAGCAGGTTGTAGGCCGGCTGGTGAATCAGCAGCGGGACTTTCCACTCTTTGAGCAGCGCCGCCATTTCCCGGGTCTTCACCCCGGAATACGAGGAAATGCCGATGTACAACGCCTTGCCCTGCTGAACGGCAGTGGCCAGTGCGCTGGCGGTTTCTTCCAGTGGGGTGTCGGGGTCGAAGCGGTGGGAATAGAAGATATCCACATAGTCCAGCCCCAGGCGTTGCAGGCTCTGGTCGAGGCTGGCGAGCACGTATTTGCGCGAGCCACCACCCTGGCCGTATGGGCCCGGCCACATGTCCCAACCGGCCTTGCTGGAGATGATCAACTCATCGCGGTACTGCTTGAAATCTTCGCGCAGCAACCGGCCGAAATTGATCTCGGCGCTGCCGTAGGGCGGGCCGTAGTTGTTTGCCAGGTCGAAGTGGTTGATGCCCAGGTCAAACGCCGTACGCAGCAAGGCGCGCTGGGTATCGATGGGCGTACTGTCGCCAAAGTTGTGCCACAACCCCAGCGACAGCGCCGGCAGCACCAGCCCGCTGCGACCGACGCGGCGGTAGGGAATGGACTCGTAGCGGTTTTGCGCAGCGGTGTAGGTCATCGAAAGGCTCTCTGTTCGGACGCTGGTGGCAGAAGCTAACACTTCACAGACGCATCGGTCAGGCTGAAAGTTCGCATATCAGGTGTGGGAGCGGGCTTGCTCGCGAAAGCGGTGTGTCAGTCAGCACAAATTCTGAATTTGCCGACGCATTCGCGAGCAAGCCCGCTCCCACAGGGTTTGCAGTGCCAGGAAGTCGGAGACCACACTAACGCGCCTGCGCAAACACCTCCGCCACCCAATCCACGAATACACGAACCCGCGGCGACATGAGTCGGTTGTGCGGATAGAGCACCGACACCGGCATGGACGGTGGTGGGGTGGCGGTGAGGACTTCCTGCATCAGGCCCTGCCGGATCGGCTCTTCCATCCGGTAATGCGGGCATTGGATCAGGCCCAGGCCGGCGATGGCCGAGGCGGCATAGATTTCGGCGCCGGACACCGACAGCGAGCCCCCGATCGGGACCTCCTTGAGCTCGCCATCGACCATGAACTCAAACGGATACAGTTTGGCGGTGGTCCGCGAGACGTAATTCACCGCCTTGTGATGTTTCAAGTCATCGAGGCACTTCGGCTCGCCGTACTGGCGCAAGTAACCGGGGCTGGCGCAGGTGATCTGCCGAAGATTGGCGACACGCCGGCCGATCAATGATGAGTCCGCCAACTCACCGGAGCGCAGCACGCAATCGACGCCTTCGGCGATCAGATCGACGAAACGATCGGCCTCGCTGATGAACAGTTCTATTTCGGGATAGCGGGCCATGAATTGTGGCAACGCCGGAATCACGAAATACCGTGCCTGGGTGCCGTGCAAGTCCACCCTCAACTTGCCTTTGGGCGCCACGCCGCGAAACGCCAGTTCGGCTTCTTCAAGTTCCGCCAGCAATTGCACGCAGCGTGGGTAATAGGCTTCGCCATCGAGGGTCGGGCGCACCTTGCGGGTACTGCGCTCCAACAAACGAACGCCCAGCCAGGCTTCGAATTGATTGAGGGTATGGGTCAGCGTGGCCCGTGGCATGTTCAAGTCTTCAGCGGCCAGGGTGAAACTGCTTCGCTCATAGATGCGCACGAACACCTTCATCGCTTTGACTTGATCCATGTGAATCCGGTGCCTTTATTGTTAGTGATTGTTGAACAGTCAAGGCAACTTTCGGGCATTTATCGCCGAGAGTAAACATGTGAACCTGGCCTCACCCACTTCAAGAGGACTCAAGCATGCCGACTCAAACGTCCAAAGTTGCCATCATCACCGGTGCTTCCCGCGGCATCGGCGCCGAAATCGCCAAGCAACTGGCCAGCGAAGGTTTCGCCGTCGTCATCAACTACGCCAACAGCGCCAGCGAGGCGTCCAAGTTGGTGGTGCAACTGCGCCAGGCCGGCCACCAAGCCATAGCGGTGAAGGCAGACGTGTCCTCTGCCGCCGATGTCCGCAGGATGTTCGATGAAACCGAAGCGCAACTGGGCAAGGTCGATGTATTGATCAACAACGCCGGCATCCTCCAAGTGATGCCCCTGGCGCAGCACAGCGACGAGTTGTTCGACCAGACGTTCGCCATCAACACCCGTGGCACCTTCAATACCCTGCGCGAAGCCGCGACCCGTTTGAATGACGGTGGCCGGATCGTGAACTTTTCCAGCAGCACCGTGGGCCTGAACCTGCCGGGCTACTCGGTGTACATCGCCAGCAAGGCCGCAGTGGAATCCCTGACCCAGGTGTTCGCCAAGGAACTGCGCGGTCGGCAGATCACGGTCAATGCCGTGGCCCCCGGCCCAGTCGCCACCGAACTGTTCATGCACGGCAAAAGTGAGGAACAGGTGCAGCACTACGCCAAGATGCCGCCCCTGGAACGCCTCGGCCAGCCGCAAGACATTGCCAGCATCATCGCGTTCCTGGTGAGCCCGGCCGCTGGCTGGGTGAACGGGCAGATCCTGCGAGCCAATGGCGGACTAGTCTGAGGCTTTTTCCTGCATCGCCAGCTAAACCGCCATCGCGAGCAAGCTCGCTCCCACAGGGGTCAAGTGATTCCCTTGTGGGAGCGAGCTTGCTCGCGATGAGGTCGGTGCAGATGAGTCAGCGCACCAAATGCAGGAACTGCAGGTGCCGCTCGTACTGGTCGAGGATGTCGTTGATGACTTGCTCCTTGGTGTAGCCCACCAGGTCGTAATCCTGGCTGCCTTCGCTCAGGTGCACCTCGGCACGGTAGTAACGACGGTTGTTGAGTTCCTTGGAGCCCATGCCGCCGCGGGCGAAGGACGGCGTGAAGTAGCCGCGCATCTGCACCTGGTAGATGAACGGATGCTGCTCACCGTGACCGATCTCCAGGCTGACGTTGTCATTGGCCGGATCGGGCTGGGCCACCACTGTCAGGCCCTTCTCGACGAACACCGCGGTCACTTCTTCAATGGCCGGGCGCACTGTGGTGTCGAGGAAACGGTACACCTCATCACGGGACGGAAAATGCACCGCCTGGCTCAAGCGCTGGCGCCAGCCGCCCGTGCCCCGACGTGAACCCGACACCGGCGCCAGGGAGTGCAATTGCGCGATCTGCTTCTGCGACTCCAGGTAGAACGCCTTGTGCAGGCCCCACATCATCAGCAGCAGAATCAACGAGAACGGCAAGGACGTCAGCA
>Ga0065714_10065294_pt1 | contig 11107 bp, 5 predicted proteins | sample MisRhiReplicate2_FD_59101 | JGI IMG/M metagenome (GOLD analysis project Ga0065714, IMG submission 59101) | Miscanthus rhizosphere microbial communities from Kellogg Biological Station, MSU, sample Rhizosphere Soil Replicate 2: eDNA_1 v2... | ecosystem: Host-associated > Plants > Roots >... | reverse complement strand
TCGATGCAGTCGGCCCGTTTTCAATCCGGTTGCGGATAAATGGCAGCAACGTATTGGAAGCGGTGGCAGGAAGCATATCTCTGAGCGGGCAGACAAATCTGGTGGCCGATAATGGATCGTTCCTGACCTACAATGGCACCCCTATCGTGGGCGCACTCGCTGGAACCGTATTGAACAGTGTCGCCTCCGCTGGCCTTCTGGCCGTTGACGCCAGCAAGACAAATGGGATCGCTGCTACTCTGGCGCACATGACAAACGCTCTTGGCTTTACGGGAAGCACGACCACTTTTTTACGCAGTGACGGCACTCAAGCTGAGCCGCCTATCCCAACTAATCTGTGGGCATCTTCCAGTTCGGTTCTCTTTCCATCGCCTGCGGTGAATGTGCTGAACGTAACATCGGCGATGTCCAGCAACCCAACGAACGTGGCATTGTATGTAGATACGTTGAATACCTGGACGAACACAGCGAAGCTGTTAAGCCTAAATCACCACGGAACAAACCAATTGTTCGTTTCGGCTGATGGAAGCATTGGAGTTGGACATTCGATAGCATCAGCTTGGGGCGATGTAGTCAATTCCCCTCTTATTGCGATTTACGATCATGCTCAAGGGGATAGGGCTAATCCAATATTTTTGGAAATTGATAACATCCAGAATGGAAGCACCTTCAATAACTACGGAGGCTTTCACATCTTGGCTTATACCAATCAAATAATCACATCGAGTTACGTTTACAGCAACGGTGTATTGACTGCGGTCGCTCTCTCAGCAACACCGAATGATCCACAATTAGCGATTTCCTATGCAGGGAGTACGGTCACATCATTGCGTCCCGGTGCTGCGGCCACAGCGCTTCCTTATAATTTCAATACCGGAGTAAGTCATACGTCAGGCAATCTTGCGGCATTTTTGAATAATGGTACGAACAAATTCTTGATAGATTTCGCGGGAGCAATCAGTGCGGGATCAACTAATCGACTCGCAAATGGGGGGATAGTCACCGGGGCTACGGTCGCCCTTACAACAACCAACTATTTGGAATTAACGATCAATGGTGTCGTTAAGAAAGTTGGCCTGGTTCAATAAATGGGCGCATATCCAACCAACGTAGAGTTAGTGTGAAATGCCCTTTGACACCCATCGCAATCTATCCTTTTCAACGGTCGCCGTTGCGCCGAGTCCCGCGTTAAGCGGGACATCGCTGGATATTCAAGCTGGCGATGTGGCTCTCTTCGCCGGTCCTCCGTTCAACTGCACGATTTGTGCGACAGGTGTTCAACCCTCATCAACCAACGCCGAGATCGTCCGTGTTACCGGCATCGTAGGCTCTACGCTGACGATCGTTCGGGCGCAGGAGAGCACTACTGCCATTGCGATTGCGGTCGGCGATCAGATCGCAATGACGGTTACGGCAAAGGCGGTTCAGGACATCGAATCAGCTATTAGCGTTGAAGCACTCGATCGAGCGTCTGCTGATGCGCTGTTGGTGTCAGCTCTTGATTTGGTTTCCAATTCGGTATCGGTCGAGGCCGCAGCGCGTATTGCTGGTGTTGATACAGTGTCTGCCGCAGTCGATGTCGTAGAAAACGCTCTATCCAATGAAATTTCAGTAAGAGCGGCGGCAGTTAATGTGGTTTCTAATGCAGTATCGGTGCTCTCGTCTGTTGTGATCGGGAATTCGGCCCAGATGACATCGGCGGATAACGCTATTTCAGCAGCGGTCAACGCACTCTCAAACGTAGTTTCCAATCGAACTTCAGCCATCGTCGCAAACAGTGCGCAGATGACCAGTGCTGACAATGCTCTGTCGGCGGCGATTAACATAGTGTCCAATGCGTTGTCGAACGAAATCTCCGTTCGCACTTCGGCGGTTAACGCGGTGTCGGACAGGCTCTCAACCTGGACGCTGGACAATCTGGCCAACGTATCGGTTCCGTCGCCAACAGATAGCCAGGTGTTGGCATTCAATTCAGCCGCAGGTCAGTGGGTAGCGTCCACGATCGCAGCCGGTGTTGGCAGCGTTACTTCCGCAGAAGTTCAGGCTGTCAGTGTGGCGGCTGCTTCGGCGATTGCCAGTGTTTCGGTGAGAGTTGATGTGAATTCAACTCAAATGGTCAGTGCTGATGACGCAATCAGCGCGGCGGTGAATGCTTTGTCTGCTGTTGTGTCAAACCGAACGTCAGCGATTGTCGCAAACTCTGCCCAGATGACGAGTGCGGACAACGCTATATCCGCAGCCGGAGCAGCGCTTTCATTGAATCACGTCTCACTGGTTTCGGATGTAGGCCGCATTTCGCTGAACTTATCAGCCCTTTCTACCAGGGCCGATGCGATCTCAGTTCTTGCCTCTAACGCTCAGTCTGTTGCCAACGCAGCTTCAGTAGTAGCCGCCGATGCACTCAGCGCGGCCCGCGCCGCAAGCGCCAACTTAACCAGTGTCCTCTCCAATCAAATCTCCGCTTTGTCTGCGGCCCATGTTTCGTTGGTATCTGACGTAGGGCGGATTTCAGTAAATCTCTCGGCGTTAAGTACCAGAGCGGATGCCATTTCAGTGTTGGCTTCCAATGCCCAATCAATCGCGAATGCGGCATCGATTGTCGCAGCCGATGCGCGAAGCGTTGGCAACGCCGCGAGTGCGGCGGCGGCAGTTGTATCCAGTCGAGTTGATTCCGCAATGACAGTTGTTAGCAATCTTGTCTCAGCGGTGGTGGCTAACAGCGCTCAGATGACCTCCGCAAATAATGCGATCTCGGCGGCGGTTAACGTGGTTTCAAATGCCCTCTCCAATGAAATTTCAGTTCGTACGTCAGCGGTCAATGCTGTTTCAAACAGGCTTTCGACATGGACGCTAGACAACCTTGCGAATGTCTCGGCACCATCACCGACCACTGGGCAAGTTTTGGCATATAACTCGGTGGCTGGTCAATGGGTGGCATCTACGCCTGCTGGAGGACCGGGAGGTGGGAGCGTTACTTCGGCAGAGGTTAGCGCCGTAAGTGCAGCAGCGTTATCAGCCAATAACACTATATCAGCACGATTGGCCGGCGATGTGATCGTGATACATGCTGACGGAACTCGTTCTTCTTATTGGGCAGCTACAAATAGTGATACGGATCGTGGCACGGCGTTGATGTCGGCAATGAGCGCAGCGGTGACTGGAGATACGGTTTATCTTGGTCCTAATACTTACGACATCGTTAATAATCACGTTGATTTGAGCCTTGCCGGGACAGGGACGATTAACTTGCGTGGTTCGGGTCGGCGATTGACTGTTATCGAGAGCACTTGGGACGAAAATACACAAGGCTGCATTGTTGTTCCTGGCAATAATTCATTGGTAGAGCATTTGAGTATCATCGGGAATGCCGTTGCCGGAACTTTCCAAGCACCTTGGGGCGCTAAGCTTGGCTTGGATGCAGCCTTCACCAACGCCGTCCTGCGCGATTGCTATCTTACTGCCGAAGCAGACGGGATATACGTCACTACGGTTGGGCCTTCCACTGGAACCATCATCGACTGCGAGGTGGAAACAAATTTTGATACGTTCATGCTGGATGCCGTAGGAACCTTTTATATTTACGACTGCATTTTTACAGCCGTGGCCAACGCATCGTTCCCCGGTACTGCCAGATGTATTTCTTCTAATAACGCTCTCGGCAACGTCCATGCCTTCAATTGCATTCTGAGTGCTTCTAATGGATCGGTAAGGAACACTGGCGTCTATGCTGGCAATGTGCCAAATCTGAATATTTACGGTGGTCGGATTACGACTTCTGGAACGGCAGCATTGGATTTAGAGGGAGTTGGCGGCTCCACGATAAACGTCACGGGGGATACCGTTTACAATCCGACGAAAACTAGCGGAACAATTGCAAGAATTGATGCTGGAGTTGTGCAGATTAGTGCTCTCTCGGTAGCGATAAGCGCTTTGTCTGCTGTTGTGTCAAACCGCACGTCAGCGATCCTTGCCAATTCCGCCCAGATGACGAGCGCGGATAACGCGATCTCTGCGGCAGTTAATGCACTTTCCAACGTAGTTTCTAATCGCACGTCAGCCATTGTTGCAAACTCGGCACAAATGACGAGTGCGGACAATGCGATTTCAGCCGTTGCCGCAGACGCCCTTAGCGCTGCGCGTGCTGCCAGCGCAAACCTGACATCTGTCCTTTCGAATCAACTTTCGGTAACGAGTGCTAACCATGTCAGCCTTGTTTCTGATGTTGGAAGGATCTCGCTCAATCTGTCTGCTTTGTCCACACGAGCAGATGCCATTTCGGTATTAGCCTCCAACGCTCAGTCTGTGGCCAATGCGGCCTCTGCGGTGGCGGCTGACGCATTAAGTGCGGCTCGCGCGGCAAGCGCCAATATCACATCGGTTCTTTCCAATCAGATTTCTTTGATAAGCGCCAATCACGTTTCGTTGGTATCTGATGTGGGACGTATTTCGGTTGCTGTTGCTGCTGGTCTAGTGAGTGCCGGGCCCGTCAAAAAAATCTTGACGGGCGCTCAACTCGTGACTGCCACTGCTCTTGTGAGCGTCAGCGGGTTCACATTTGCTTGCAGTGCGGGAGTTGCGTATGGCATGGAGTTCATGCTTTTCACCAGCAGCCCGATTTCGCTGGCGCACCCCCAGTATCAGTTTTCGGTGAGCGGTCTGGGGACACCTACTAATTTCTTGGCTGAATTGTTGTTTGCGGGCGGACCTCCCGCCACAAACGCAACGGTTTACAACTCTGTCGGCATTCGCAATTCCGCAATGGTTACGGTCTCGGCTGTCGGCGTAAACCGGGCGACTCGCATTCGAGGAGGCTTTGTGGCATCGGCGGCAGGCAAGTTGAAGCTGAAAGTTGGAAATAATATTAGTGGTGCGGGTGCTGGTTCTGCCATTACGATTGCCGTGGGGTCTTACGGTTATGTCTGGAGGATGGGTTAATTCATGGAGAAACCTCTGGCATTACTCGACTTTGCGACACCTGACATCAAGACCAGCTACTGCATAGATTTAGATACCCGTGATCGTCAAGTAGCCGAAAACATCAAGCGAATATCTGGGCGAGTTCAACCACATAGCGACCGCGAGGATAGAATAGCGGTGGTTTGTTATGGTCCATCGCTTGAGGAGACGTGGCCGCAACTTCGTGAGTTTGACAAAATCATCACGGTATCTGGAGCGCACAAGTTTCTGATCGATCGTGGAATTATCCCAACCTGGCACGCCGAAGTTGATCCCCGCCCACATAAAGCGGATCTCATTGGCATCCCGCATAAGCAGGTCGAGTACTTGGCGGCGAGCGTGTGTCACTCGGCGGTGTTTGATTTACTTGAAGGCTTCAACGTCAAGCTCTGGCATGTATTCGCGCACGAGGCTATGCGGGAAGGTGTGCCGGTGGCATACGCAAGGGGAGACTGGGCGATCACGGGTGGAAGTAACGTAGGTCTCCGCGCGATGGTGCTGGCCCGGTTTCTTGGGTTTACCAAGATGACCATTTTCGGGATGGATTATTCTTTCAAATCCGACGGCACTCAACACGCCGGCTGGCATCCTAAGGAAGTACCGAATATTTACGCAGTCGAAGTGGCGGGCCGTTATTACTACACCAATCCTCCGATGCATCAGTATGCGCAGCAATTTTTTGATGAAGTGTCCAAACTCGGCAAGGTTGACATAGACGTGGTGGGTGAAGGACTGTTACAAGCACAGATTCGTGAGCACATCAAAACCAAGCCTCTCATCCCGCCGAATGCAAAACCAGCCATGATCGCCGCGACCTTGCCGCCTACCATTACATCAGAATATGCGGAGTTGAATCGCAAGCTTCACGCCAGCGATCCATCATACGGAATCAGTGGCTCCAAACGCGCCGAGGTAATTCGCAAACTGATCGAGACAACCAAGCCGACAACAATTCTCGATTACGGCTGCGGGAAGGGTTCGCTGGGAGCGGCTTTGGATCGTCCGATTTGGGAGTACGATCCATGCGTACCGGGTAAGGATGCACCGCCAAGACCGGCAGACTTAGTTGTGTGCTTCCCCGCCGGAACCGTTATTGGCGGATCGACTGCGATGATTGAGCAGTTGAACAACGGTGATCGCGTTGGCGGGAATTCCGGTGTCGAGCAGGCGGTGACGCAAACGTTTCGCAATTCATATTCTGGCGAAATGGTCACGTTAAGGGTCGCGACTGTACCCGATCTTGAGATGACGGCCAACCACCCCATCTTGGTATCAAAGGTTAGACGGGTTCATCGGAAGAACAATCAGTATCACCGCAAAAGCTCATATGAATATGTCGTCGATGGTGCGGCTTGGAAGCACGCTAAGGACGTGCAACGTGGCGATTGGGTTTCCGTTCCTAGAATCGTCGGCGAAAAGATTCCGACAATCGGTTTCAGGATTCACGGGAATTCAAAACGGGAGGAAACCAAGGCAGTCGATGAACGCATCGCGTGGCTTCTTGGATTATATGTTGCCGAGGGATTCACCAGTTATCCTAAGGGATTTGGCGGAAGGCTGGCACTTTGCCTCAGTAGAGACGAAGAGGAATTGGCAGAAAAGGCTGTTGCCGTATTCGGAGAAATGGGGGTTCACGCCTCAATTCATCGACCAACGGTGGACAGGGGAGTCTTGCTCGTTTACGCAAGTTGCGTCGGACTCTGCCGTGTTGTTGATGAGTGGTGTGGTAAGGGAGCTGCGAACAAGATTGTTCCGGAGGCGATCAAATTTTCCCCAGAATCCATCATTCGTGCCTTCATTTCCGGACTCGTCGATGGCGATGGCTGCGTGCGGACTTCATGCGGACGCAGATATTATTCTATCTCGACCGTCTCGAAGCGGCTCGCCTACGGGGTCATTGAGTTGCTGTTGAAAATTGGCGTCCATGCTTATCTGCCAAATCCGTCTCAACGGCGGCGCGGATTTATCCGTGGCCGCAGCGTCCCTCTTAGGCCAGCATACGTTCCGTCTTGGTCGGAACGATCTTGGTTAAATGTGGCGAACAAAGACGGGAAGATTCCTTACGGTGAGGGAAAATTCATTGGCACGAAGGTTTATCTGCCGGTGAGGGGAATTGATAGGCGCATGGTCGAGAAGTTGCCGGTTTTTAACATCGAAACCGCCGATCACACCTACGGAGTACCGTACACCGTTCATAATTGTACCGACGTTCTTGAACACGTCGAGCCAGAATGCCTTGAGGCTGTGCTGTTGGATATTTCACGCTGCACGCTCAAGGTCTGTTATACGGTGATCAATACCGGGCCAGCGATTAAAGTTCTAGCTGATGGACGCAACGCGCATTTGATTCAGCAGCCGCTGGAGTGGTGGAAGGAGCAACTTGCCGCTTATTTTTCAGTCGCGAGCATAGTTCAGAACGGAGTTGAGGTAACGGCAGTCCTTGGTCCGAAACCTAAACATGAGAAGAAGGAACCTCCACCGCTTGATTATAGTCAGCGCATTACACCAGTTAGATACAAGGGCACCGAAGTAAAATTTCACGCTCCAAATACGCATACCCAATGGCGCGCGCAGTCTTTGCCGACCAAGGAACCGGCGACGATGGAATGGATTGACACCTTCAATGCTGGTGAAATTCTCTACGATGTCGGAGCAAACGTGGGCGGTTATAGCGTTTGGGCGGCGAAACGAAGGGGTGTGAAGGTTTTGGCGTTTGAGCCGCAAGCTGAGAATTACGCGATGCTTTGTCGCAATTTGATTCTCAATCAGGCTGAAGCAACGGCCTACTGTATGGCCATGACGGATACGCCTAAGCTTTCGCGTCTCTGGCTTTCCTCGACCGAAGTTGGCAGCGCGGTTCATACGTTTAACGCGCCGGTTGGACCGGATCTTAAGGAACGTAAAGGCATCCCCCAAGGATGCGTTGGATTCACGCTGGATATGATTGCGGAAAAGCTCGGTGCACCGGATCATATTAAGATTGATGTCGATGGGATGGAGCACCTTGTTATTGCCGGAGCCAAAAACCTGCTGGAACAGGGGAAGATTAAAAGCTTGCTGGTGGAGGTGAACGGGAATCTCAAAGAGCATCAAGCGATGGTGCAGTATCTCCAGGGTATCGGGTTTGAGTTCGATCCTCAACAGGTTGAGCGAGCAACGCGCAAGGAGGGGAACTTCAAGGGTTGTGCGGAATACGTTTTCCAACGACGCGCTCATGCTTTGATAGCCCCTGTCGATTTCACGCAAGCGGTCATCCATCTTGAGCCGTTCAAGTGGCTTTTCATGGAGAATGTCTTTTCGATATACGATTATGCAGAGATCCGAGGAAATCTTCCGAACGATTATCGACCGATTGCTGAGACGAGGGGCGTGAATGGTTACGCACAGCGTTTTACTGCGTCACCGACCGATCCTTTCTGGACGATCTTTTTTGCTCGATTGCGCAACGGACAACTGAAGCGACAGCTCTGTAAAATCTTTGGCGTGGATAACCCAGAATCGCTCAAAGATGAATGTCTGCTGGTTCGAGACTTAGCCGGCTATCACATAGGCCCGCATACGGATTCTCCACAGAAAGTGATCACGGTGTTGTTTTACCTACCACCAAATGAATTGCTGATTGAAGCTGGTACTAGCATCTACGAGCCATTGAAGCCGGGGTTTACATGCGAAGGAGGACCGCATTATCCAGCAGAAGATTTTCGTATCGTGCAGACGATGCCGTTTAAGCCGAACAGCGCGTTCGCATTTCTTAAATCGAACAACTCGTTTCATGGCGTTGAGCCATGCGAAGGCACTCGTGATGTCCTGCTGTATGATATTCGAGTATGAGCAACTTGGTCTATATAGGATTTGATTCACGCGAGCGCGAAGCATACGACGTGGCAAAGTTTTCCATCGAGCGGAGAGCGTCCAAGTCGCCGATGGTGTTCCCGCTCAAGCTCAACGCGCTTCAATGGTTGCTTACACGTCCAGTGGAAATGCGCGATGGCAAGATGTGGTGTCCTATTTCAGAGGCACCGATGGCAACTGAGTTCGCTATCTCGCGGTTCTGCGTGCCACTTCTTCGGAGCAAGGGTTGGGCGTTGTTCGTAGACTGCGATGTGATCTGCCTCGCAGACATCAACGAGTTGTTTGCTCTGGCTGATGACAAATACGCGGTGATGTGCGTCCAACACAATTACGCTCCGAAAGAGACGACAAAGATGGACGGTCAAATCCAGACTGTGTATCCAAGAAAGAACTGGGCATCGGTGGTACTTTTCAACTGCGCTCATCCATCCAACAAAAAGCTTACCGTCGAAGTTCTGAACACTTGGCCAGGACGCGACCTCCACGCTTTCAAATGGCTGGATGATTCAGAGATTGGCGAGCTTCCAAAGGAGTGGAATTACCTCGATGGCGTTTACCCGTTCCCCAATCCAGACATTAAGCTTTGTCACCTAACTTTAGGCGGCCCCTGGATAAAAGGTTGGAAAGGCGGGCAAATGGATCAAATGTGGCTCATGGAACGAGATGAGATGTTGAAAGGCCAAGATGTTCGGAGCTAATTCTTGGGGCAGTTTTTATTGGGGGCAACTGTTTCCGCAGAGCGTTCCGGTTGTTCCGCCAATACCGCCCGCAGCCCCGCCTGAGTTCGAAGAACAGCTTGGCATCCTCGTTCGCCATCGCTGCGGCACACCTATTTTTGCCGGTGAATCCGATTCGGTCTGCGGCGTGCCGACTTTTGCCGTCAACTCAGAAACCAAACGTGCGGCAAGTAACATTGGTGTTACCCCCAGCACGCGATGCGGCACGCCGATCACCAAGACACTCACACAGACTCGCACCCAGCGCTCAACCCGCTGGCCAACCGTCTCAAATCGATGCTGATTTGCTTTGTATGATCATTCCGTTACCGATAACGTAAGGTATGGCCCGTGGCTTAAATGACATCCTTCCATGTTACGCGGCGAACAGTGCACCCAATCACTGCGTGGCAGACGCCAAATTGCCGTGCTATTTGGCGCAAAGTCTGCCCCGATTGAGCCAACCGTCGCACCTCTCTTACGGTTTCTTCCGTAAGTTTCGCTCTGCCGCTTTTCTCTCCACGGTTGGATTTTCCAAGCACATTGATGCGATGGTCCATGTTTTCTTGAGGGGTGCACCATTCCAAGTTGGATGCCCAGTTGTGGGTTTTTATTCCATCTTTGTGATTTATGTCCGGCTTGCCGAAAATAAAAGGAATAAACGCTTTGGCAACGAGGCGATGAACGAGAAATCGTTTCCTTTTACAATGAGAGTACAGGCAAGCTTGGACGTATCCACTCCTTCGAATTTCCGGGTGCAGAACTCTTTCCTTGGAACATTGAACGCCTGCTTCTCGTCGTATTCTTCCAAAATTCGAAACAGAATAAATTCCTTCGTATCCGGGAATTGGCTTCCAAATCTCGTCGGGAGTGTTATTAAGTGGATCGGTCATAAACTTTGTAAGCTAAGGTTTACTGATCTAGCCCCGATGAGTATTAGACCACTCGCCGGGGTAAACTTTTTCTATCAAGTAATTCCGAAATTAGAAAGGAAATATCGTGCCCAGCCCGGTTTTGCCTTCTGAGGCCGATGCTGCTGCACCGGGAGTTTTTGCCTCGGTGTGTGCAGGTTTTAAGTCCATGTTCGCCGTTGGTCGGCTTTTTCGAGAGCTGATCAACTTTATGTTCACTTCGACTGGTGAGTTATCCGCTGCGTTCATCGCGCTGATTCCGTTCCCGCCAGTTCCGACGGTAACGCCGACACCGCAGCTCAAGGCGATTCCAACGATTTTTACGGACATAACGATTGGGACTAGGGATTTCACTGTTCCAGCAGGCGTTTATGCCCTCGATGTGGAAGTCGTCGGCGGCGGGGGTGGTGGTTCTACCAATGCGGCTGCTGGCAATATCGGCGGTGCCGGTGGCGGCTATGGTCGCGCAATTTTCACCGTGACGCCTGGAGACGTACTTACTTACACAATAGGCGTAGGCGGCTCAACCGGCGATCCTGGCGCAGATGGTGGGGATACTACTTTCAGCGGAACTTTAATCGGCAGAGGGGGCAAGGGTGGAGACGTGGCCGGGGCGTTGATCGCTGGTGGGACGTATTCCGGTGCTGACATAGGCGCTCACGGCTGGGCTGG
>Ga0065714_10065293_pt1 | contig 11109 bp, 8 predicted proteins | sample MisRhiReplicate2_FD_59101 | JGI IMG/M metagenome (GOLD analysis project Ga0065714, IMG submission 59101) | Miscanthus rhizosphere microbial communities from Kellogg Biological Station, MSU, sample Rhizosphere Soil Replicate 2: eDNA_1 v2... | ecosystem: Host-associated > Plants > Roots >... | reverse complement strand
CGATGGCTTGCTCGGGCGTTAACGCTTTTAGGCGATAACCTTGGCCGCGCAGAGTTTCAATCAGGTTGTATTGATTATCAGGGTCGAGTTTTTTGCGTAACCTGCGGATAAAGACTTCGATGACGTTTGAATCTAAATCAAAATCCTGATCGTAGATGTGCTCCGTCAATACGGTTTTGGATTTCACTTCGCCCTGATGCAGCATAAAAAATTCGAATAACTTGTATTCAGAGCCGCTGAGGTTAACCAACTCTTCACCTTTACGCACTTCTAAGCTGCTGGTATTTAGGCTAAAGGGACCGTTATAAATCAAAGGGCTGGCCTTACCGGCAGAGCGACGGATCAAGGCTTTTAGCCGCGCGACCAGTTCTTGGGGATGGAAAGGTTTCGTCAGGTAGTCGTCGGCACCGGCGTCGAGTCCTTCCACCTTATCTTGCCAACTGTCCCTCGCGGTTAAAATCAGGATTGGGAAGTCGCGTTCCTGTTCGCGCACGCTGCTGATAAGCGCGATACCATTGAGCTTAGGCAAACCGACATCGATTATCGCCGCATCATAGTTGTATTCGAGTGCTTGAAATAAGCCTTCTTCGCCATCGCTCGCCACATCGATACTGTAATGGGCATCGAGCAGATGTTGTTTTAAGTTAGCCTGCAGTTCTAAATCATCTTCAACCAATAACAATCGCATAGTTAATTCCTCGACACTCGGCCAGTTGCGGCATCCACAGAGACTGAAAACACTTGGCCGTCATTATTGAGGAGCTTAACCCGATATCCTGAGCCGCTGGATTGCACGCTCAGTACCTTGCCTTGATATTGGCGTTGCACCATAGCCACAGCTTGATCTGGGCTATTGACCGCCAGACGGCGCTGCTCATTCTTCGCACCTTGGTTGCGATCATTCTGTCTATCATTGCCTGCCATGCTGCCAAAGGAGGCCAATAAGCAAGCGATTAGGGCCAATGTCAAACCAAGTTTCATATCTGGTACCCGCAATGTTCGGCGATCTTAAGCTAATGGGTGAGATGGATAACTTATCGAGTCGACTAAGAATACCTCATCACCTTAACAAACACATAGAGATCAGCCAATTGGTTGGCACAATTCCATCAAAATTAACTTTGGTAGTCATTTTGTTATTCGTGACAGAACTGAAGCTCTGTCAGCGAGTCTATTCCTATGCTCGCATTCAATATGCCCTAGTGTCGGCTAATCCAGATGAACTAAGGCTGAACGTATTGTCGCGCTAAGAACACTAAATGTTGATGTTCAGCTTATGTTCACCTTCATTGCACTTTAATGGCTCCAATTTGAACGGGTTATCCATGGGGTATTCAAGATGAACACACTCAATAAACAAGGTATGGCAGCCACAGTTAACTGTCAGGTTAACACCCATTTCGTTAAAGCGACGGCCATTGCCGCGCTGTTTTTAGCGTCCACTGCCGTCAGCGCTCAGCCCCGCGAACTGGAGTCATCGCAAAGCTTAACGCCATTTACTGCGGCAAGTGTCGGCATTGCCAAAAAAGCTGAAAACAGCGAGCAAGCAGCCGAGCAGGAACAGCAAGCTTTAGCCCTGTTACAACAAGCTGCGCCCGCAAAAAATGTCACTGAAGCCGCTGCTGCAGCCGTTAAATCCTTGGCGCCAGCCTTATCCTCTAAAGCGCCGACGGCAAACCGCGTGCAACTAATGGGCGCATCGCCGATGACGCGTGAGCAAGTGACTGCGAAACATGCGAGCCAAGGCATGCCGAGTTCGAGCGCGACCAGTGAAGATCCCTACCGCGCCCCTGTGTATCACAGCTTTTCGATTTTTGATGCCAGCAGTCGTTTGTTCGAAGACTTTGACTACGATGGGTTTTATCAAACCTTTAGCGTGACCTTCGACGTCGATGTTAACGGCGCGTATCTTAATGAAAGAGCCGACTTATTTGCCGAGCTTTATCTCAGTCATGATGGCGGCCCTTGGGTGCATTACTACACCACGGACGTGTTTACTATTTATGGCGATTCAACACAGGACGACTATGAAGTGCTGACCACGCTCTACACGGGTTATGCGACGGACCACTACGATGTGTTGATTGATGTGTATGAAGTGGGTTACAGCGATATTGTCGCGACCATTAGTGCCGATGAAACCGATGGATTGTATGCACTGCCACTGGAAAGTAGCGATCGAGACAGAGAGCCTGAAGTTATCGTCGTCGAAGAAAGTGGCGGTGCCTTCTCGGTATTGGGTCTGTTATTCCTCGGTTTGTGTGCAGGGCTGCGGATGAATCGCACTCGCGGCTAATCACCCTTTTTTCTCTCTGTGTTTATCTCAGGTAAATAGGGCTAGTATGGTCAGGTTAATTTAACTAAATGGAGATAAATATGATTGCTCAAGGTCAAACATTACCAGCAGCTACATTAGGCCAACTAACGAAAGATGGCATGGTGAATCACCAAGTTACTGAACTGTTCGCTGGTAAAAAAGTGGTATTGTTTGCTGTACCCGGTGCGTTTACTCCGACCTGTTCTGAAGCGCATTTACCTGGCTATGTCGTATTAGCTGATCAATTTAAAGCGAAAGGCGTGGATTTGATTGCCTGTGTTGCTGTGAACGATGCCTTCGTGATGAAAGCGTGGGGCGAAGCGCAAAATGCCTCTGAATTGATGATGCTAGCCGATGGCGATGCCAGCTTTACTAAAGCCTTAGGTTTAGAGATGGATACTGCCGGTTTTGGTGGCGTGCGTTCACAACGTTACGCCATGATCATAGATAACGGCGTAGTGACTCTGCTGAATGTTGAAGAGCCAAAGGCTTTTGAAGCCAGTAAAGCCGAAGTGGTTTTAGCTGCACTGTAATGATTAAGGTCCGAACGTAATCGGACATCAAAATAAATGGGAGCTTAGGCTCCCATTTTTATTGGTATTTTAGTGGGTTAAGCGGCCCGCGACTGTGGTGCTAAGTTACCAGCATCGGCAATGCCTAAACTGGTCTCAATATCCTCGACGCTCTGCTGCACTTCTTGGGCGATGACTTCACTCTGTTGTGAACTGGTTTGTGCCTGCTCTTTTAAGCTATCCATAGTGCGCACAAATTGATCGAGATAATCGACTTGCTCCTTGGCATTGAGCGAGCCTTGTTTAGCGGTATTGGCCATGTCGCTCGCTTGGTTTTGCACCGTTTGCGCCACTTGCCATAGGCTTTGAGCGCGCAGTTTTTGACTGCTGGTGGCCTGTGCTATGCCATCGACACTCTCACTGAGGGCATGATTCGATTGGGTCAGTTGCTGCAGAATCTTCACGATTTCGTTTAAGGACACTTGGGTGCGCTGACTTAAATTTCGCACTTCATCGGCAACCACGGCAAAGCCGCGACCTTGTTCTCCTGCCCGCGCAGCTTCAATGGCGGCATTGAGGGCGAGTAAGTTAGTTTGTTCGGCGATATTGCCAATCACATCAATGATTTTCGACACGTCCGTCACTGAGTTATTCAGACTTTCGAGGGAAGCATGGCAAAGGCTAACGGCGGTTTGCGTCTGCTCAGTTGCGCTCAGTACTGCTTCTGCTTCGGTTTGGCTCGACTGCATTTGGCGCATGGTTTCGGCGGCGCTGTCTTCCACGAGTGCCGAAGTGTGGCTCACCTCATTGGCGAGGCTGCGGATATGCTCGGTCTGTGTTTGCGTATCGGCCACAATCGTTTGGGTGTGCTCTGTGTGCTGCGACAGCTGAGTAATTCGCGCAACCAGTTGGCTTAATGATTGAGAAACCTTAGTGATTTGCTGGCGCTGTGCTTCGTCTTCCTGTTCAAACCTTTGCAGCAACTGGTTGAAATGACCTGCGATTTGGCCCGTCTCGCAGCGACGATTAATATCTAAACGCTCGCGGCTGTTCGATTCGCTTAATTTCATAAAGGCTTGATTAAGACGTTTCAGCGGTTTGACGACGCGATTTTGCTGCAGGATTAAATAACCTATAGCAAACAAGGCCATGATGGAAACCATAGTGTAGAGGATTAGCTGTAACTCATATTTCAGCTGTTGATTCTTTGCCGCCTGAGCCTCACCTAAGCCAATAAGCTGTTGTTCCACATTGCTAATTGCTTGAATGAGTTGATCTTGCATCTCTTGGTTGGCTTGCAGCAATTGGTGGGTATTGGCGACTTCTTTGTTGTATCGATTGGCGAGACTGAGCAGTTCACTGCGGTCACTTTCGCCGACTTCAATCTGTTCTGGTTCGCTGGCACCGAGGGCAAATTCATCGGCTTCTTGCTGCTCATATACGCCGATTAACGGCAGTGCGCTGAGGGTGTCGTGCCATGTATTTAGCTCTTTGCTGGTGCTGTCTAAAATGCCCTTGAGTTGCTGATTTTTGCCGATCAGATAGCCATCGGTCAGCTGGGAAAGTTGATAGACGATAGAAGGTAAATCGCGGCTCAATTGCAGATATTGTTCGGCGACCTCCGCATTTGTGGCTAAGCCTTTATCGGCATAGCTGCCCAAACGACGGTTATAGTCGAGCATTTCAGATTCGGCGTGGGCCAGCAGTTGCCTGGGGTTGCCAGCGAGTTTACCCGCTGCGCGGTACTTGGTATCTAAATCTTGAATGAAGCTGCTGAGACTTGCTTGCAAGTCATTATCGGTAGCGCCCATGGTGGCGAGATTAAGCTCTGTGAGCTGGTTCTTAATGGCGCTGAGTTTAGTTTTAGCTTGTTCAAGTTGGCTAGAGTTGCCGCTGGCGAGATAGCCGTCGAGATCGCGGCGTACGCCGACGAGGAAGTCTTCTTGTATGCTTTGCAGTGTGAGTGTTTGTTGTTCTATATTTTGTCGCTGATCACTACTCCACAGCACTACGGCCGCTAATAATCCCGCGAGCAATAACAACAGGGCAGAAGCAGAGAGCGACAGCGTTGAAATTTTCATTTTGCAATCTTCATAATTGTCAGAGCCAGTTAACTGTTCTGAGTTTATGAATTTAGCGTGACATTAATATGACAAGCGCCCACATGAATGTCAGCGTTGTCATTTGATTTGCCGATATGTGATCTCGCGCTATTCCAGCGGCAGCCACACTTGGGCTCTTAAACCGCCTTCGGCGCGGTTGGAGAGGGTGACTTGCCCTTGGTGTCTATCGATAATCCGTTTGATGATGGCGAGACCTAGGCCTGAGCCGACACTGCCTCGGGCGATATCACCTTGGGTAAAGGGTTGAAATAGTTTGGTGATTTGTGACTCGTCGATTCCTGGACCATTATCTTCAACACTAAAACCGATACGTTTGCCATCGAACTGCGAGCTAATGCGGATCCAGCCAGAACCATAGCGAAAGGCATTTTCGACTAAGTTGCTCAGTACCCGCTTAATGGCAATCGCTTGGAATTGAGCTTCGGGGCAGTCAGTTAACACCACTTCTATTTCACCGGCGCGATTGGCTTCTGCTTGAGCGACATCTTGAATGAGTTTATTGATTTGCCCTAGCTCACGGCTGGTTTCCTGATCTTGGCGAATATACGCAATAAACTGGCTGATGATGGCGTCCATATCTTCGATATCGTTGACTATGCCATCTTTAAGATATTGATCTTCCTCAACCATCATCTCAGAAGCGAGACGAATACGGGTGAGCGGCGTGCGCAAGTCGTGGGAAATCCCCGCCATCAATAGCGCTCTGTCCTGCTCCAGTTGTTTCATGCTATGCGCCATCTGGTTGAAGGCGTTGGTCACTTCGACAATTTCGCTTGAACCATTCAGCGGCAAGGGCTCGGGGAATTCACCGCGGGAAACGGCAATCGCGGCTTTTTGTAGTCGCCTAAGTGGGCGGTTTTGTTGGCGGGCAAACCACCACCCCCCAGCGACGCTGAGGGCGCCTATGACCATTAAATAGAGGGTGAGCGGCGAAAGGTCTGAAACATTCTGGCCGATAAGTGGCACTTTTATCCAAATCGAGGGCGCCTGTGGTGGACGGATCCAAATCTGCAATACGCTGCCGTGGGTGACGCGCACTTCGGCGTCGCCGCCGAGATATTCCGACATCTGCGCCGACCAGAAACCATAGTAGGTCGCTTGCTCAATCCCAGCTTCGCGCGCTTGCTGTTGATTGTAGATCTTCATGCCATCGTCGTGGACTTTGGCATTGAGGGCATCGACTATGGTTAAGTGTTCGCGGCCAATATCTATGCCATCGACAAACAGCAATTTGACTTGGCGAGCGATTAATTGATTGATTTGTTGGTAGCTTGGCTTAAGCACATAGACGGCAACTGTGACGTAAGACACCAGCTGATTGATCAGTAGTAGACAACCAATCAGCATCACGGTTTGACTAAACGCGCTGCGAGGCACAAACCGCCACCAAAACTTAGCTTTCATCGGGGGCTCAATAACTGCAGCAGATTAAGATGGCAACGCGGCTCATCGACGCGCTGCGCCATCGGGCACAAACACATAACCTAATCCCCACACAGTTTGAATGTAGCGCGGATTCGCAGGGTCTTTTTCGATTAAACGCCGCAGACGTGACACTTGCACATCGATGGAGCGTTCTAGCGCCGAATAATCGCGGCCACGGGCGAGGTTCATCAATTTATCCCGAGACAAGGGCTCGCGTGGATGGGTAACGAGCACTTTAAGCACGGCAAACTCACCGCTAGTGAGCGCAATCGATTCGTCGCCGTGGTACATCTCACGGGTGGCTAAATCCAGCGAAAACTCACCGAAGCTGATCTGCGCTTCCTGCTGGGCTGGCGCACCGGGCACATCTTGGATTTGGCGACGCATCACGGCTTTGATCCGCGCGAGCAATTCCCGTGGATTAAAAGGTTTTGGCAGATAATCGTCGGCGCCTAACTCTAGACCAATAATACGGTCGACTTCATCGCCCTTGGCCGTCAGCATCACGATCGGAATAGGATTACCTTGCTGGCGCAAACGGCGACAGATAGACAGGCCATCTTCACCGGGCAGCATCAAGTCGAGCACGAGTAGATGGAAGTTTTCGCGTTCTAATAGGCGGTCCATCTGCTCGGCATTGGCCGCGCTGCGCACCTGATAACCTTGCTCCATCAGGTAACGCTCGAGTAACGCTCGCAGGCGCATATCATCATCGACGACGAGGATTTTCGAGGTTTCTTGTCCCATGGGATGTCCTTTAATTGCTCAGATTGGTGCTTATTCTACTGACGAGAAACAGTTAAGATTAACCAACTGGCTGAAATTGAAAACGAATCTGCCTAATATAGCCGCATTCAACCTAGGCGACTAGCTCACCTTAGTGGCTTGAATGAGATAAATGCTGACATTTATTGCCCAATGTTAATACTAAGCAAATGAAATTGCATGGGAATACTCGCGTTTATTCACGCTAAGGGTGAAATTGTAACTAAATTGGCATCAGCAAAAGCGGTGAATTCAAAGCCATTATGCACAGAGATGATTTAGTGAGTTAACTTTAGCGTCTAGTCTGAGTATCATCAGTCCAATATATTATCCCGCATCAATTGTGGTCGTTTAATCCAACGATTGAGTAATGAGTATGAAAGCGCATTTGATCACCCGACAGGGTTGGCAAACTTTAGATAAAGAATTGAAGTATTTGTGGAAAGAATATCGGCCGCAAATCACCCTTAAAGTCCAAGAAGCGGCGGCGCAAGGCGACCGTAGTGAGAACGCTGATTACACCTACAACAAGCGTTTGTTAAGACAAATTGATGGCCGAGTCAGGTACTTAGTTAAGCGGCTGGAAGAGTTAAAAATCGTCGATTACTCACCGCAGCAGGAAGGTAAAATATTCTTCGGCGCTTGGTTCGAGCTCGAAAATGAAGCGGGTGATCGCGTGCGTTACCGGATCGTCGGTAAAGATGAACTCGATACCAAATTGGGCTACATCACCATCGACTCGCCCATGGCGCGTGCCTTAATCGGCAAGCAAGTGGACGATGAGGTGGTAGTGCAAACGCCATCGGGTCCAAAAGAGTGGTATATCAATCAGATCCGTTACACTCCTTTTGAAACCACTCTCGCCAGCGAGGCAGATTAGCGACAGGGTTGCCGCCGTGACAACTGCTGCGGTCGCCATGGCATGACGGGGAAAGATCAAAGACTCTGATTTGACCTAGGTTTTAGCATGAAACATACGGGGCGCCTGTGGTATCTTTGGCGCAATAACGACTTACTTTACAGTTAGGCACGACACTTTATTTATGCAAACTAATGCACATAACATCGCTCAGATTATCGCTCAAGAACTGAATGTTCGTGAGCAACAAGTTGCCGCAACCATCACTCTGCTTGACGATGGTGCGACAGTTCCCTTCGTTGCCCGTTATCGTAAAGAAGCCACGGGCGGATTAGACGATACGCAACTGCGTACCTTGTACACACGTTTAGGTTACCTGCGTGAGCTGAACGACAGACGCCAAGTGATCCTGTCTAGCATCCAAGCTCAGGGTAAGTTAACGCCAGAATTACAAAGGGCGATTGACGAGGCAGACAGTAAGACACGTCTCGAAGATTTATACCTGCCCTTCAAACCTAAGCGCCGCACTAAGGGCCAAATCGCTATCGAAGCTGGGCTTGAGCCATTAGCCGATGCCTTACTGGTTGATCGTAGCCTAGATGTCGAGACTACAGCGGCGGGTTTTATCAATAGCGAAGCGGGTTTTGCCGATGTTAAAGCTGTGCTCGAAGGTGCGCGTTATATCCTGATGGAACGCTACGCCGAAGACGCTGAATTACTGCGTAAAGTGCGTGAGCATTTAAGCCAAAACAGTGTGTTAGAAAGCCGTTTAATTGCCGGTAAAGAGAAAGAAGGCGCGAAATTCCGAGATTATTTTGAGCATACAGAGCAGTTAGCTAAGATCCCATCACACCGTGCGCTGGCTATGCTGCGTGGCCGTAACGAAGGTTTCTTAACCTTATCTATGAATGCCGACCCCGCCGCCGAAGCGGGCCAAGGTAGTTACTGCGAAGTGATTATCTGTGATCACTTAGGGCTGAAATTAGGTGATAGCAGCGTTGATCAATGGTTGAAAACCGTGGTGACGGCGACATGGCGCATTAAGATTGCGTTGCAGATGGAAACTGAGTTTATTTCGCAAATGCGCGAACGCGCCGAAGCCGAAGCGATTAAAGTTTTCGCCCGTAATCTAGGTGATTTATTGATGGCTGCTCCAGCGGGCGCGAAAGCGACTATGGGGCTCGATCCAGGTTTGCGTACCGGCGTGAAAGTGGCTGTTGTCGATAACACGGGTAAGATGTTGTGCCATGCGACGATTTTCCCGCACGCACCGCAAAATCTGTGGGAAAAGTCGATCCGTACTTTGGCTAACTTAGTCAAAATGCACAAAGTTGAATTAATTGCGATTGGTAACGGCACGGCATCACGGGAAACCGACAAGCTGGCCGCTGAACTGATTGCCGCCGTGAAAGATACCCATCCACACTTGACCAAAGTGATGGTCAGCGAAGCGGGCGCGTCTGTGTATTCGGCATCGGAATTGGCGGCGCTGGAGTTTCCTGATCTCGATGTCTCGATTCGTGGTGCTGTGTCTATCGCGCGTCGTTTGCAGGATCCGTTAGCCGAACTGGTGAAGATTGAGCCTAAGTCTATCGGTGTGGGTCAGTATCAACACGATGTGAGCCAAAGCCAATTATCGGGTTCGCTAGAAGCCGTGGTGGAAGACTGTGTAAACGGCGTGGGTGTGGATCTCAACATGGCCTCTGCGCCGTTATTGTCACAAGTGGCGGGGTTAAATAAGACGTTAGCGAAAAACGTGGTTGATTACCGCGATGCAAATGGTCAGTTTAAAAATCGTAAAGAGCTGCTGAAAGTGCCACGTTTAGGGCCTAAAGCCTATGAGCAAGCGGCGGGCTTTTTACGTATTCGTGAAGGTGATAATCCACTCGATGCTTCGTCTGTGCATCCAGAGGCTTATTCGTTAGTGGAAACAATCGCTAAGACTAAGCAAGTAGAGTTGGCGAGCCTGATGGGTAACTCAGATCTACTGCGCAGCATCAAACCTGAAGAGTTCATTACGGCGGAGTTTGGTTTACCAACTGTGACGGATATTTTAGCCGAGCTAGATAAGCCGGGACGCGATCCCCGTGGTGAGTTTAAAACCGCCAAGTTTAAAGATGGTGTGGAAGAACTTAAACACTTGAAACCTGAAATGGTGCTCGAAGGCGTGGTGACCAACGTGACCAACTTTGGTGCCTTCGTTGATATTGGCGTGCATCAAGATGGACTGGTGCATATCTCTTCACTGACCGACAAGTTTATCAGCGATCCCCACACAATCGTGAAGGCGGGTGATGTGGTTAAAGTCAAAGTGATGGAAGTGGACGTTGAGCGTCGTCGTATCGGTTTGAGCATGCGTTTGGATGAAGCTATCGATCAAAGTAAATCGCAGCAAGGACCACATAATCCTGCCAGAACTCATAATGGTAAGGCACCACAGTCGACGAAACCTGCTGCACGTCCTGCACAAAAGCAAGCACCTAAAGCACCTGCGAACGCGGCCATGGGCAATGCCTTTGCCGATGCCTTCGCTAAGCTGAAAAAGTAAGCGTTAACCGTTAAGACTCGGACTTAAGCCATGTCCGAGTCGACTTTTTTACATGTTACTCACAAAATTGTTGCATCAATATCGTCTTAGGGAATATAAAGTCGGCATTTAATGCAACGTTAAGCAAAATCGGTTGTCATAGCACAGCTTATTCACCGATTTTTTTCAAATTGACACTCCAACGCTGAGTGGCTCTTTATACGTTTTGGGGTAACACATGCAATCTGGTTTATCACCTCGCGGGCACAACAATGCCCATGGGCCTTTCCGCGCCATCTTTATTTTCTCGCTATTAGTGCTTTTTATTGCCACCGCGAGCCGTATCGCTTTAGGGCTGTGGCAAGCCGATCGCGTGGCCGCTGTTGATGGTTGGTCGCATCTCTTAATCCAAGGTTTACGCGTCGATATCGCTACCCTGTGCTGGTTATGGGGTATTGCTGCCTTAGGAACCGCATTGTTTTCGGGTGATCATTTTATTGGCCGTCTGTGGCAGCCAATTTTACGGATGTGGTTAACTGTCGGTCTGTGGATCATCCTCTTTTTAGAAGCATCGACCCCTT
>Ga0065714_10003881_pt1 | contig 11119 bp, 9 predicted proteins | sample MisRhiReplicate2_FD_59101 | JGI IMG/M metagenome (GOLD analysis project Ga0065714, IMG submission 59101) | Miscanthus rhizosphere microbial communities from Kellogg Biological Station, MSU, sample Rhizosphere Soil Replicate 2: eDNA_1 v2... | ecosystem: Host-associated > Plants > Roots >... | reverse complement strand
TTAATTAATCAGTATTTACAAGTAAGCTTATATAGTCAAGACGAGGCACTATTATTTTTGTTACAACGTTTTTGTATTTTTTTTAAGAAAACATAATACAGTTAAAACTAAAGGTAGTATTTTTACGTTAATAAAGTATTGAATACCACTACACCTAAATATATGAAAACAATTTTAAAGAGTTTATTACTTGTATTTCTGCTTGCATTTGCTTTGCAATCTTGTGAAGATAACGATGATGTTGCTGCTCCGGCGGATTTACAAGTAAATGATTTTGTCTGGAAAGGATTAAATGAAGTTTATTTATGGCAGGCAGACGTGCCCAATTTAGCTGATGATCGTTTTGCAAATCAAGAAGCTCTTAATTCATTTTTGTCCGGATATTCTAAGCCGGAGGAATTATTTGAAGATTTACTAAATAAACCAGTTAGCAAATATCCAATTAATGCAATCGATCGTTTTAGCTGGATTGTAGATGATTATACGGTTTTAGAACAAGAATTAAACGGGATTTCAAAAAACAATGGAGTAGATTTTAGATTGAGCAGAGTCTCAGAGGGATCTAATGATGTAGTAGGTTATGTGCGTTATATTATTCCTAATTCTGACGCTGCATCTAAAGATATTAAAAGAGGTGATTTGTTTACCAGTGTAAATGGTACAAAGCTTACCGTTTCAAACTACGAATCGTTATTGCTTAATCCTGATAGCTATACTTTAAATCTTGCAGATTATAATGGATCTGCATTTGTTTTGAATGGAAAATCGGTTGCTTTAACGAAAACTATTTTAGAAGAAAATCCAATATTAATCAGTAAAGTAATCTCGTCCGGAAGTCACAAAATAGGCTATTTAATGTATAACGGTTTTTATGCTGAGTACGATATTAAATTAAATCAGGCTTTTGGGGAATTAAAAGCACAAGGAGCAACAGACCTGGTTTTAGATTTGAGATATAATGGAGGCGGCTCAGTTCGTTCTTCAACGCGTTTGGCAAGTATGATTACAGGGCAATTTGAAGGAAAAATATTTTCAAAAAGACAATATAATTTGAAACAAATGGCGGGAATGACTACCGAAGATTTGGAGTTTTTAAACGAAAGATTTGTAAAAAATATTGATGGTACTCCTTTGAATAGTTTGAATTTAAATACAGTGTATATTATTACAACTTCTAATACCGCATCAGCAAGTGAATTGGTGATAAACGGATTAAAACCCTATATTAATGTTGTTCAGATTGGTGAAACAACAATTGGTAAAAATGTTGGTTCGTTTACAGTTTATGATTCACCTACATTCACTAAAACAAATGTTAATCCAAACCATAAATATGCAATGCAGCCGTTAGTTTTTAAAATTTCTAATTCAGCTGATTTTGGAGACTACACACAAGGATTACCACCAACATATGTGCAGAATGAGTCTGTTAGTACTTATGGTATTTTAGGAGATTCAGGAGAGCCATTATTAAATTTGGCGATTTCTAAAATTACTGGCTCTACAGCTAAAAAGGTTAGAATAGATGAAAATTTAATCTTGCCTTATGTTACAGACTCTAAGAAAATCAATGGCTATAGAAATGAAATGTATTTAGAGACTGCCCCAAAAGAGTTTCAGAAATTACTAAAAAAATAAAAAAGAAAAAGGCTTTCAGAAATGAAAGCCTTTTTTTTTCCAAAAAAATCCAAAAACTAATTAAAAATAGGTAATCTTAATTGTTAGCGTAAAAACCATTTGGTCCTACACCAACCGTTAAAGTTTTTAATGCTGTTCCGGTGGTAGAATAAACCGTAACAGTTCCATCGGCAGTAAATGCATTTGCATCTCCCGAATATATTTTGCCGTCAATTACACCAAAGCCATAAAAAGTAGACCAGCTGCTGTCTTTAACGGAGAATAAGGCAGTATCAGAAAAAGTTGTTGCATTCAGGCTGATGGCATAAACACTTGTACCTTTAGTGTAATAAATTTTATCGCCGTCAATATCCATGTTCAAAGCACCTTTCAATGTCGCAGATTCTATAGAAGTTGAATTATCAGTTGAGGCATTAATTTTATAAAGTTTACTTTTTGTGTCATTTCCGGCTAATACGTAAACGCTGCCATTATTTTCTTCAATAGAATTAATTCCGTTTTCAAGAATAAGGGTTTTGGCAATCGTATTGTTTGAAGGATTAATTACGGTAACTTCACTTCCACTACCGTAAGCAGCATTTGTTACATATAATTTTCCATTTGCTGCAACAATTTTCTCAGCTGTTTTGTTAAGAGGAATTGAAGTTATATAAGCATAAGTTTTTGCATCATAAACAGTTACTGCCTTAGAGATTGCATTGGTTACATATAGTTTATCATTTAAAACAACGCTATAACGCGGGTTTTCAATTTTTTCAGTAATTGTTCCAAGGCTTTTAAAAGTATAGCGGTTTACAACTTCTACTTCATTAGAATTATTTAATACAATAAAAGCTTTTTCATTGCTGAAACTCATAGATTGTGCTACGTCACCCAATACTGCAGTAGTATTTACCACTTTGAAAATGTCATTTTGAAAAGTAGCCAAATCATTAGAAATGAAAGATACGGAAGCATTCGGATTTCCAAAATTTCCTTCATTTAAAATAAGAATTCCGTTATCATAAGCGCCCAGCGGAGTGTCGATCTCATCATTGTCATCGCTGCTACAAGAAGCAAATAAAAAAGCAGATGCAATAATTCCTAAATAAAGATTTTTTAATTTCATGTTTTAATAATTAAGGTTTAAATAAATAGTGAGGTTTCGCCCTGGCATATAGCGACTAGGCAACGCTTCATATTTTTCGTTCCAAAGGTTAGCTGCTTTTACACCTACTTTGAAAATATTTTTTTTGCTAAAATTATAATCTACGCCAATATTTGAAACATTGTACGCATCCAGAATGTATTTTGGATTATTATCAGAGGTTGTAAAAATTTCTCCTGTATACATAATCTGGTAGTACGCAGTAAGTTTCTTGTAATAGTATGATAACGAACCAGTCAATTTGTGGTATGGAACATAAAACAACTGTTTGTCTGTTTGATCGTCAAGTGAAACTGTATAGGCATACGTTCCGCTAAAATCAAATGTATGTTTGCTAAATGATTTTTTCCATCCGAAAAGTGCTTCAGCACCATAAATAGAGACTCTGTCTGTATTAACAGGAGTCCAAATAGATCCATTAGTAGGAAGCCAGCGAATCATGTCTTTAATTTTCATTCCGTAAGCCGTTACGGTTAAGCGAAAATCTTTATAATGAAATTCATTTCCAATTTCTGCCTGATACGAACTTTCNGGTCTTAAATCNGGATTNCCGCTGCCTTCCCAATACAAATCGTTAAATGTTGGAACTCTGTAATTACGGGATAAATTAAATTTGAGCTGATAGAAATCTGAAAAATTATATCTTGAACCAACAGAAAAAAGAACAGGGCTCTTGTAAGCATCTGAAACTTCTTTTCTGGCGCTCAGTTCATAATTCCATTTCTCAGTAAGGGTATGTTTCCATAAAAGGCTTACTCCGCCAATTTCACGGCTGCTTTTTCCAATTCCGGAGCCAACACCATCATTTTTTGTATAATCTAAAATCGTACTTATTTTCATTGTAGAAGACAATGCATAATCAAGATCGTATTTTCCTATAAAACTTTTAACTCCGCCGGAAGTATATCCATCCCGATTTATATCTTCAAAATAATTATAATGTTCTGTGATGTAGGCAAGCTTCAGATTAGATTCAAACTTATTGAAAGAACTGCTCCAGGTTAATAAATTCCGGGTGTTGTAGTCCTGATATTTTGTTTTTGTAGCATTAGGGGAAGTAAGTGAAAAGTGACGCTCTCCATCAAATATTTCACTATAAAATTTAATACTGTTTTTGGCATTTATTTTATATCCAATAGCAGCATCAAGTGTATTATTGTAATATTGACCATTTGTGTTCCATGCTTCCTGGCCTACAAATCTAAAATCATTATCAGAGCTGTTTCTGGTAAAACTGGCGTCAATACTCCATTTTTTTGTGGAGGCCGTAATGCCGTAAACTGCACTTATAGTATTGAACTCTCCATAATAAATTTGAAAATCATTTTTGAAGGTGTCTGTGAATTTCAAATCATTATTCAAATGNATGGTCCCTCCAATTGCACCGCTTCCGTAAACCACACTTCCGCCTCCNGCTTTTACATCAATTGAGTTGAAACCACGAGTTGAAATNGTATTGAAATCAGCCTGACCTAAAAGTTGTGAATTTACATTTATCCCATTCCAGACCACAACAGTTTGTTGTGAAGTAGTTCCTCTAAACGATGGGGAAGATGTCATGCCCAGACCATTTTCTTTAAAATAAATAACAGTATTATAATTTAAAAGAGAGGTTAGTGAGGCTTGATTCTTGTTGATAATAGAATCGTTGAGCCTTTGTATAGATTGTGTGTTGGAGAAATTTTTAAGATTAGAATCTGAAACTATAACTTCTTTTAGTTTATTAATAGAGTCATTCTGCGCCGACATAATCTGGCACAACAATAGCAAGCAAAAAGCGAAACGTTTTTTTAAAGTCATAATTTCTACACTCTTTTTCCCGAGAGTTCGATATTTGTTACAAAGGCAGGTCTCCTGGCTTGCGTCTTGTTGTTTACCTTCCCACTCGCCGTGACGAGCAGTGGTTTGTAGTTAACAACAAGCATTCTTTTCAGAACTTAGCTTACAGTTGCGGGTACAGCTCAAGAATTTACTTGATTCCCTTTTAATGCGTTTTTAAAATTAAAACGCAACCTTAAATTTTGTGCAAAGATAAAGTTAAAAATGTTGAATTATCAAATTTGTTTCATTTTTTAAGTCAAATTCTAAACAAAACTGCTCTTAGAGCTCAATTTTAATGACTTCGCCAAAATCTACTTTATTTTGAAAAGCGTCTTTTAAAGGTAAATCAGTATGATGACATAAGATACTTCTGATGATTCCGGCATGACCAACCACAACAATAGGCTGCTTGATTTCTTTTAAAGTTAAATCCGTTAAAAAACTTTCGACACGATTATGTAATTCCACAAAAGATTCTCCATTTGAAGCAGAGACGTTGACAAAATCTTCCATCCATGGATTGAGTTGTTCCGGCAGAATATCATTCCAGTTTTTCATTTCCCAATCACCAAAATCCATTTCCATTAAACGTTTATCTTCCTGATAGAATATCGTTTTGATGTTGTCCCGAATATATTTAGCCAAAATCACACATCTTTTCAGCGGACTTGATAAAATAATGGCTTCAGAAGGTAATTGCAAAAGAATATTTTTAAATACAGAATCGAAAGGCTCTGCTAAATTGACATCAGATTGCCCGTAGCAAATACCTTTTTTGCAGGCAGTTTCGGTATGACGAACTAAATAAATTTCCATATCAAAAGAAAGCTTAAATAATAAACAACTTCGCAAACCTGTTGTGTCGCACCAAGACAATCTCCGGTATATCCATCAATCCATTTTTGAAAATATCTTGCTAAAAAGTAACGAGTTAAAAAAACGGGAATCAATATTAAAAGGAATTTATATTGAAAATAAGAAAGTGCTAAAAGAGGAATTAATCCGAAGAAAAATGACCCTGATATTTCTTTCCATGTATGTTTTTTTGCAATGGGTTTACTTTTGCTTGTAGCATCATCTCGCGAATATTCGTGTGTGAAAATGATAGAAATAGCTGCGAGCCTACTTAAAGCGTGAACTGAAATAAATAAAAGAAAAATCTGAAGTAGTCCATTATAACTTTCTATTTGAAAAATAGAAATCGATTCTGAAAGCAATTTAAATTTCAATAAAAATAATAAAACCAAACCAATCGCTCCGTAAGCGCCAATCGCGCTGTCTTTCATGATTATTAAAATTTTTTCTTTAGTCCATCCTCCGCCAAAACCATCACAAACATCTGCAAAACCATCTTCGTGAAAAGCGCCGGTTGTTAAAATTGAAGCAATTATAGCTAAAATGACAGCAATTTCAACAGAAAGAAATTGAGCGAAAATATAAAAAGCCAAAAAAGAAATGCTTCCCACAATCCATCCAATAAAGGGGAAATAGCGTGTGGCTTTATTTAAATAATCAGGATTGTGATCGATGTTTTTTGGACATGGAATTCGGGTATAAAACATTAAGCAGGTAAAGAAAATATGTAGTTCTTTTTTCATTTAAGAAGTTTGTTTTTTATTTAAGAAATATATTTTAGGTATTCTTGTCATTCCGAGGAACGAGGAATCCCCGCAAGTAGCTCGACAAAGATTGTCCACTTTTCTGTGCGGAGTTGCTTGCGGGGATTCCTCGTTCCTCGGAATGACAAACTGTGACTGAAAACTGAGACTGCGACTAAAATCACTGCCTACTAACCCCAGCACTCTCAAAACTAGCCATTTCATTCAAAAAAGCTTCAGCCGATTTCAAGATCGGAAAAGCAATTGCACAACCCGTTCCTTCACCCAGACGCAAATCTAAATTTAAAATTGGTTTTGCATGTAAATATTGAAGTAGTTTTTGATGTGCCTGTTCAGCAGAGCAATGGCAAAAAACAGTATTTTTAATTATGGAAGGATTTATTTTTGAGGCTATTAAAAAAGCGACACTACAAATAAAACCATCTACTAAAATCAGCATTTTGTTTTCAAACGCAGTCAGCATTCCGCTTGCCATTTGTATAATTTCAAAACCTCCAAAATAAGCCAGTTGCTCTTTTAAATCGGCTTGACCAGAATAATTTTCAATAGCTTTTTTTAGGAATTCCTGTTTCTGAAGTAATTTTTCATTTTCAACTCCGGTTCCCTTTCCAACACATTCTTCAATAGAAAGTCCGGTTAGAAGGCTCATTAATACCGATGCTGTAGAAGTATTGCCAATTCCCATTTCGCCAAAACCAATACAGTTTGAACCGGTTTTTGCAATTGCTTCTACAATCGATTTTCCTTTTTCAAAACACAATTGTAATTCGGTTTCGCTCATCGCGGGTGCGTGCAGGAANGATTGGGTTCCTTTTGCAATTTTAGCATTTATGAGATTTGCATTTGTTGGGAAATCATAATTAACACCAGANTCTACAATCGATAATTGGATATCATTTTGTAGACAGAATACGTTTATNGCTGCGCCACCTTCCAGAAAATTACCAACCATTTGACGCGTGACATCTTGCGGATAAGCACTCACGCCATGATTTGCAATGCCATGATCTGCAGCAAAAACAACAATATTTGGATTTATGATTTTAGGATTTAAAGTTTCAAAAACCGTTGCCATCTGAAAAGCCAAAGACTCTAAAGTTCCTAAAGCCCCAACAGGTTTGGTTTTACCGTCTATTTTTTCTTGTAACAGCCTGCTAAAATCATTTTTGTTTTCAATTTCGGTTTCAATTTTAAATTTCAATTCAGAAATATAACTGTCTGTTACATTTTTTATTTCTGTACAAACTGGCGCTTCAGATTTTTGTTTCCATTGCAATTGTTGCAACATAGGCTGATTGTTGTAATTCGTTGCTGGTTTTCCAACGCAGAAATAACCCAGAGGTTCAATGTTTTCGGGTAAATCCAGTATTTTTTTAAACTGATGGTAATTCAAGATCGAAACCCAGCCCATGCCGTAACCCTGATCGGTAAGGGAAAGCCAAATATTTTGAGCCGCACAAACCGAACTAAATTTAACCGCTTCATTACTGCCAACAGTTCCAATCGTAAATTGATTTAGAACAGAACGGTCGTAAGCGATTATAAGTCCAATTGGTGCTTCTTCAATAGCTTCAAGTTTCAGGGATTTATAGTGTTCTTTTTGCTCTGGATTATCGGTTAGCGATTCGGCTTTTTTATTATAATCCAAAAACAAATTTTTTATAGCACTTTTTACTTCTGCCGATTTGATGATATAATAGCGTGTAGCATCAGTCAATCCAACAGATGGCGCCCAATGTCCTGCCTGTAAAGCTTTTTGCATCACTTCATCCGGAACTTCATCAGCGGTAAAATGTCGGGTATCACGACGTGATTTTAAAATATCATCTAAATGGCTCATAAATTTTCAATGTCAATAATAATTACAAAATTCAATGTCAATTGCAAAAATCAATTACAATATCAATTTCAAAAATTAATCTGAATTTATGTAAAGTTAAGACAGTGCCTTGGAATTTGGAATTTAAAATTTGGAATTTCTTTATTCTTCGTATTCCATTGCCATTGAAATTGATTTTTGCTATTGAAATTGAGAAGGTTTAATTTTTACCGGAATTCCGGAAACCATCAAAACAACTTCATCTGCATTTGAAGCCAGAAACTGATTCATCCAGCCTTGAAGTTCTGTGAATTTTCTGCCAATATGCGTTTCGGCATGAACACCCATTCCAATTTCATTGGTAACAATAATTAACGTTGCATTTTCCTGACTGGCCATCGCAAGAAATTCCTTTTTTGCTTCTTCCAAACTTAAAGCCACATCGTATTTAGTATCTACAAAAAAGTTGGTTAGCCAAAGTGTAACGCAATCAATCAAAGCCACTTTTCCTGAAAAATCTATTTCACTTAAATGTTTTTCTTTTTCAATATTGGTCCAGCGTCCGTCGCGTTCCTGCTGATGACGATCGATTCTGGTCTGGAAATCGTCATCCCATTTTCGGGCTGTTGCCACATAGATTGGTGCATCCGAAAGCTTTAATGCTAAATTTTGGGCATAACTGCTTTTTCCTGATCGTTCGCCTCCGGTAATTAAGTAAATCATTATAATTGTTAATTGTTAGTTGTGAATTATTAGGGCGTTCTCCGCCGCGGCGGATGGGCTATTCGCTATATTCCCAATTAACAAAAACTACGGCTAAAAAACCTTGTTTTTCTAAATCGGGAGATGCCGCTACTATCCCTAACGCAAAGACCGCTCTTTTTTTTAAGACCCGATTGAAAATTAGAAATTTATAATTAATAAGGGCAATGACGACAATCATTNCCGCAACAGCTACCGCGTTTCAAATGAAACCAGCTCGTGAAAACAGTATTGCCATCTTCGGTATAATAATCAATATCTTCGATAAGTTTTGCGGTTTTGGGTAAAGATAATGCTTTATTTTGAAGTGCTTTTTTTGGCGTCATTGTCTCTACATAAGCATCAATTTTGTCCACACAAGCTTCTTTAAAGCAAACCGGGCAGAGACAATCGCCTCCCTCAGAAAGGTTAAAAATAGGAGGGAAGTCATTACACCAACATTTGTTTTCAACAGAAATATCTCCGCAGCTAAAAGTAGATTCGCAGCTTGAGCAAACTTTGATTTTTGTGGTATTCATAAATAGTAAAGATAGTTTGTTGAATTTTGTAAGAATAAAAGTAAACAAAAAATTTAGAATTTGCCTTACCTTTGTCCTTATTGAAAATTTATATTTTTGAAATTTTAGTATTCAAAATCTGTGCCGACATTGGGTATTAACGATTTCAATTTCCAAAATAGTATAACTAACTTATGAAACATTTATTACCTAAAACGTTTTATGTTTTGTCTTTTTTTCTTCTTATTAGTTGTAAAAAAAATGAAACTGCCGAAGCCGAAAAATCTCCAATTGCTAAAAATAGTATAGAATATGCTTCAGGGCTTTCTATCGTAAAACAGGAAGGATATTCTATTGTAACGGTTAGCAATCCGTGGCCAAATGCAAATAAAAATTTCACTTATATTTTAAAAGAAAAAGACGCGAAGGTTCCGGATAGTCTTCAAGCTTATACAGCGATCAATGTTCCGCTGGAAACAGTTGTTGTAACATCAACGACCAATATTCCGTATCTGGAAATGCTGGATGTTGAAAATAAACTGGTTGGTTTTCCGCATACGGATTATATCTCTTCTGAAAAAACGAGAATATTAATTGATAAAGGTGCTGTGAAAAATGTTGGTCAAAACGAAAAATTAAACATTGAACAGTTGATAGATTTAGCACCAGATTTGATTGTGACTTTTGGAGTAGACAACAACAATCCGATGTTGGATAATTTGAAAAAAAGCGGCTTAAATGTTATGATTCAGGCCGACTGGATGGAACAATCCCCACTTGGAAAAGCAGAATGGATTAAACTTTACGGAGCCTTATTTGGTAAGGAAGACAAAGCCAAAGAATTGTTTGACAAGATTGTTGAAAGCTATAATCAGGCTAAGGAATTGGTGGCCAATAAACCGGCAACCACAACAGTATTATATGGGTCTATGTATGAGGACGTTTGGTACGTTGCAAAAGGAAACAGCTGGGTGGCGCAGTTTATGAAAGATGCACAGTCCAATTATTTATGGGCCGATTTAAAAGGTACCGGAAGCGAAGGTTTATCGTTCGAAAAAGTATTGGATAAAGCCAAAACAGCGAATGTTTGGATTGCTTCGGGATCTTTTCTGACTTTGGACGAATTGCAAAAAGCAAATCCGCATTACAGTGAATTTGATGCTTTTAAAAATAAATCTATTTATACTTTAGAAAGCAAGTTTGGAGCAACTGGCGGAACCATTTATTATGAATTATCGCCAAGCCGTCCAGATTTGGTTTTAAAAGATTATATCAAAATTTTTCATCCCGATTTACTGCCGAGTTATGAGTTTACTTTTGCATCTAAACTAAATTAAATTGGCAAACAAAAAACGAAATACCATTTTATTTATCGTTCTGGGTTTAGGACTTCTTCTGATGTTTTTTGCGAGCCTTAGTTTAGGATCTGTGAATATTCCGTTTAAAGATGTTTACGCGAGTTTAACGGGAGGTCAGGCCAGTAAAGCAACCTGGGAATATATTATTATCAACTACCGTTTGCCAAAAGCGATTACAGCAATTTTGGTTGGAACCGGACTTTCAATAAGTGGTTTGTTGATGCAGACTTTATTCAGAAATCCGCTTGCAGGGCCGTATGTATTAGGATTAAGTTCAGGTGCAAGTTTGGGTGTGGCCTTTGTAATTCTGGGTGCCGGATTTTTGCCTTCTTTTTTGAAAATTATTGCGTTATCCTCCTACGGAATTGTTTTGGCTTCGACGTTAGGCAGTACCCTTGTTTTATTATTAGTTTTAGTAGTTTCACAGCGTTTGCGTGATACCATGGCAATTTTAATTG
>Ga0065714_10065290_pt1 | contig 11120 bp, 10 predicted proteins | sample MisRhiReplicate2_FD_59101 | JGI IMG/M metagenome (GOLD analysis project Ga0065714, IMG submission 59101) | Miscanthus rhizosphere microbial communities from Kellogg Biological Station, MSU, sample Rhizosphere Soil Replicate 2: eDNA_1 v2... | ecosystem: Host-associated > Plants > Roots >... | reverse complement strand
ATGTGCTTAACCATAACCTAGAGTATTGAATATCCGGTTCGGGGCCCTTTGGAGGGCCGTTAGGGACGAGATCGGCGAGAGGGTTCCACCTAGAGCCTACGCTGGAGCGTAGCTGAAACCCAGGGTCTAAGACAGGACCAGCGGCAGTCGTCTTCGCAACTAGCACTGCCGCAGTCGCAAATTGACATAATTAAATGATTGATAACATGACGTTATTGATTGGCTGGAAGAAATGTTGTTAGACGCTGACTCTATTAGGTAATAACTTGTTCCTCAAGGCACTGCTTAATTCAGCGCCGATAAAACAACAATAATAAACATCACATAATAAAGAGGATGGTCACAATGACTAATTCCCAAACTTTCTCCCAGCTGGACTGCCCCCACAAGCACCGTCTGAACTGATCAAGACACGTACACCTAAATTCTTGATCTTACGTCGTATTTGCAGCAGGAGGGGTTATGAGTCTTGGTGACGAGATACTCTCGGTAAAAAACATTTACAAAGTCTTTGGCGCCCAGCCGAAGCTCGCGATGGAGATGCTGGCTCGCGGTGCTGATAAGAATGAAATTTTCAGCAAAACCGGTCAAGTCGTTGGCGTTTTTAATGCCAGTTTCTCCGTAAAACGTGGAGAGATTTTCGTCATCATGGGTCTTTCCGGTTCTGGAAAGTCAACAATGGTACGGTTATTCAACCGACTGATTGAGCCGACCTCCGGAACAATCCACCTGAACGGCAAGGAAATCACCGGCCTTTCAGATACAGATCTTCTCAGCGTTCGTCGCAAAGACATGAGTATGGTGTTTCAGTCGTTTGCGCTGATGCCTCACATGAGTGTGATCGACAACGTTGCTTTCGGCCTGGAAATCTCGGGTGTCGAGGAAAGTGAACGGCATAAACGTGCACTCGAGGCACTCAAACAGGTGGGGCTCGATGGCCATGCCTACAGCTATCCGCACCAACTGTCCGGCGGTATGCAACAGCGGGTAGGCCTGGCCCGAGCGCTGGCCAATGACCCCGCCATCCTGCTGATGGACGAAGCCTTCTCAGCACTCGACCCGTTGATTCGCCACGAAATGCAGGGCGAACTGATCCGCCTGCAGGCGGAACAGCATCGCACCATCATCTTCATCTCCCATGACATTGACGAGGCGATTCGCATCGGCCATCGCATTGCGATCATGGAGGGTGGCCGGGTAGTACAGATCGGTACCCCGCAAGAGTTGCTTTGCAATCCCGCGAACGATTACGTCAGAGCTTTCTTCAAAGGCTTTGATGCCTCGAAGATCCTCAAGGCTGGTGATGTTGCCAGAATTTGCGCAGAGCATCCGTACGCCATGGATCAATCCACTCCCACGCTGCGCGACGATGTACTCCTGCAGGACGTCTTTCACATCGTTGCTGATGCAGTTAATCCAGTTGCCGTGCTGGATCGCCAGGGTGTGTTCAAAGGCACGATCTCCAAGAGCCTACTGCTCCAGACAATGAGCCGACACTAATAGTCGCTACTCGCTGGCTTGCAAGGCTCGGACATTCAGGTAATTAGCATGAACGAATTCAGTTTTCTAGACCCGTTTCAATCCATCAACGTTCCTCTGGGCCAATGGGTAGAAGTTGCCCTGAATTATCTGGTGCATAATTTTCGCGAGATATTTCGCTCGATAAGATGGCCGATCGACCAGGTACTCAATGGTATTCAGTACGGATTGCTGTCTATTCCTCCATCGATATTCATTATTATCGCGACCCTCTTCGGCTGGCAGGTAGGAGGGAAAAAGATAGGAATTCTTTGCTTCGTCACCCTCACCCTGTTGGGCGTGATCGGCGTATGGAATGACGCCATGATCACCCTCGCCCTGGTGCTCACTTCACTGTTTTTCTGCGCAGTTATCGGCATACCGCTGGGTGTCCTGTGTGCCCGTAGTGACCGGCTGGAGATGTTGCTGCGCCCGGTACTCGATGCCATGCAAACCCTGCCGGCATTCGTTTACCTGGTACCCGTGGTGATGCTGTTCGGTATCGGCAACGTACCGGGAGTGCTGGTCACGATCATCTTTTCGGTGGCTCCACTCGTGCGGCTCACCAATTTGGGAATTCGCCAGGTTCCAGAAGATAAGGTCGAGGCCGCCCGGGCTTTCGGATGTACCCCACGCCAGATGCTGAGGCGGGTTCAACTTCCTTTAGCTGCACCAACGATTATGGCGGGTTTGAATCAGGCATTAATGTTGTCACTGTCAATGGTGGTGATTGCATCAATGATTTCGGTTGGCGGGTTGGGGATGATGGTGCTTCGCGGAATTGGTCGCCTTGATATGGGCTTGGCTACCGTCGGTGGTTTGGGCCTGGTACTTCTGGCGATTTTCCTCGACCGCCTGACCCAGGCAATGGGCGAGCGAAGCAACAGAGCCACGAAAGGCGAGCACTGGTACCAGACCGGCCCTGCGGGTGTCGTTTACCGTCTGAATAGAAAGAACACTGTTACAAAAATAGAAGTTAGTCCCAAAGAAAGTTAATCCGCTTAGCGGCGCGTTGTGAACCAAAAGAAATGCCAACTTCTTAACCCAGCCAAGGTAAACGATAATGAACTTCACAACCTTCGGAATAAAACAGAAATTCATTCATTCTGTGGCGCTTTTAGTTTTAGCGGTATCACCTGTGTTCGCATCGGCCGCAACGGCGCAGGAGCCCGGGAAAGGGGTATCAATCACCCCGATCTTCCCGTCAATCGCCGAGGAACGGTTTCGCGGGGAGATTGCAATGGCGGGTCTCAAGGAATTGGGATACGACATTGAAACACCAAAGGAAACCGAGTACTCCACCATGATGGTTGCAATTGCCAATGGTGACGCGGATTTCTCAGTGCATTTGTGGGAGGAACTGCACAAATCTTTCTACGAGAAGGCCGGCGGCGATGAGACGATGGTGAAAACCGGCGCTATCATGCCGGGCGTGTTGCAGGGCTACATGATTGACAAAAAAACGGCCGATGAACACCACATCACCTCGATCGCAGATTTGCAGAAGCCGGAAATTGCCAAACTGTTCGATGCCAATGGTGACGGTAAAGCTGACCTCACGGGTTGCAACCCGGGTTGGGGCTGTGAGCTCATCATTGCGCACCACATGAAAGCCTATGACCTGATGAAGACCGTTTCCAATAACCAAGGCTCCTATTTTGCCTTGATGGCGGACACCATCGCTCGTTATAAACAAGGTAAGCCGATTCTCTATTACACCTGGGTACCTCAGTGGATCTCCGGTGTTCTGGTCGAAGGTAAGGATGTTGTGTGGTTGACCGTGCCGCGTACGGATCTTCCAGGTGGCAAAAACGATACCAACACGACCTTCAACGGTAAAAACCTTGGCTTCGCGGTAGACAGTGTCAGAGCGGTTATCAATAAAGAGTTCGCCGAGAAGAATCCGGCTGCAGTGAAGTTTCTGTCCGAAATGCAGATCACTACCGACGATGAAAGCGCGCAGAATCTGAAAATGCACAATGGTGAAAAAAGTGCAGCTGACATCACCCGGCACGCCAAAGAATGGATCGTGGCTCATCGCGCGAAATACGACAGCTGGCTGGCAGACGCACGCGCCGCTGCTAATACCGCCACCGCAAAAAAATAATCCCTTCTTTTAAAACTGAGTAAAAGGTTGCCCTTCATCGGGCAACTTTTTATCCGTTTCGGCGTTCAGCATTCAGGAATCATGAAATGCAGTTGTATTCATTCGTCCAGAATTTCAGATACCAGGACGCCCCCCTGCATACACGCGAGTTGGTTAAAACTTGCCTGCTCGACATCATTGGTGTGGCCGCCGGTGCTCGCGACAATCAAACCAGTGTGATGCTCAAAACCTACGCTGACACCCACTACTCTGCCAACAAGCTGTCCAGTCGTCTTTGGTTCGACGGCAGAGCCGTACATCCATTGGGCGCCGCGTACGCAGGCGGTTTCTGCGTTGATAGCCTGGATGCACATGAAGGTCACTTCACATCCAAGGGACACGCGGGTGCAACCATTGTCCCAGCCATTGTCGCGTTGGTAGATGCGTACCGCAGTCAAGGAAAAGACATTAGCGGCGAGGAATTCCTCAGCGCACTGAGCATCGGTTACGAGACCGCCTTGCGTGCAGGCCAAGCCTTAATGGCCACGGCCCCGGAATATCATGCTTCAGGTGCTTTTTCCGGCATCGGGGTCGTTTGCGCAGGAGCACGTCTACTAAAACTCGATGAACAGACATTCCGGCACGCTTTGGGTATCGCGGAATACTTTGGTCCCAGGTGCCCGATGATGCGCCTGGTGAGCTTTCCGACGATGTTGCGTGATGCCCACGGCGCCGGGGCGTATGCGGGACTGAACGCACTATTCATGGCACAGCTCGGTGTCACCGGCGCTCCTGCCTCCACTGTTGAGCCTTTAGAAATTTCCACTTTCTGGCAGGACATCGGAACCCGCTGGGAGATTGACGAGCAATATTTCAAACCGTGGCCAGTATGTCGCTGGGCGCAACCGGCACTCACGGCCATGACCGACTTGATGCGAGCACACCCAGTTATCGCTGCGGAGTTGATCGAGACCATTGATGTCGAAACATTCCATGAGTCTGTGTGCTTGCAGGGGCATTTTCCGAAGAGCGCGGACGAGGCCCAGTATGCGCTAGCGTTCCCACTGGCCGCCTTGATCGTTCGCGGAAAGCTGGGGCCTAACGAGGTCACTGGGGATTCCATTCATTCGCCAGACATCTTGAGCATTAGCGGGAAGATAACCCTTCATGAGGCACCTGACCTGTCCTCCAGGTTCCCGGAGGAAATTCTGTCTCGCGTCACGGTTTCCCTAAAAGACGGCACGTGTCTTTCGAGCCCGACCGCGACGGCCAAGGGCGACCCCGGCAACCCTATGTCGAGTGAGGAACTCACGGCTAAGTACCATTTACTGGCTGATGACAGCCTGGGAACCACACTCAGCAATGCCATCAAGAACAGTGTTGAAGCATTGCCCGGTAGTAATGACTGCCAATCATTCTTTGATTTGTTGCTGTCCGCTCCACAAACCGCTGCCTAGATTGCGCAACGGTTTCTTGGCTATTTGTAAAGGTGTCAAAGAGGATTTATGCCATTCGTTTTCGAGAGCGTGCTCAAAGACAAAAACATGGGGTACTCCTATACGGCGGAGAAACCAATAAAGCCGCAGGCGGTGACTCGTGTAGCTTTCGTGCTTTTGAACAATTTCTCGATGATGTCATTTACCGGCGCTATCGATGCGCTGGTGACCGCCAACCTGATTAGCGAGACACCAGCGTTTGAGGTGTTGACTGTCGGCATCAAGAGCCGTCTGGTAATGAGCGATCTGGGAATTGCGATTTCAGCAGACCTGGAGCTATCACAACTTCCGGATCGTATCGACGTTCTCATCGTCGCCGGTGGTTTGCGAGTAAAGCTGATCAGCGACCCGCTATTACGGCGCAAGCTACGTAACATCGCGTCTCTTGGCGCGACCATGGGAGGTTTGTGGAACGGAGCATTTTTCCTGGCAGAAGCTCAGCTAATGGACGGTGTCGAATGTGCCTTCCATCCCGATGGACGAGCGATGATGGAGGATGTCTTCCCCAAGGTGCTGGTCTCTTGTCGAACGCACGTAATCGATCGAAACCGTATCACGTGCGCCGGCGCCAGCAGCTCGTTACGCATGATGCTGGAGCTCATCACTGCCAAACAAGGCGTATCGCTGACCCATGCTGTCGAGGAAATACTCAGTTGCGATCAAACCACTGAAGTCTCTGGGATATCGACTGTCATCGTTGACTCTGACCCCACCTTGCCACAAACCCTGAAGCTTGCTTTAGAACTGATGCAAAAGAACATCGAAGAGCCATTATCGATCGACGAACTGGCTGAGTGTGTGAACATTTCCCGACGACAATTGGAGCGTCGCTTCTGCCGTTTCGTGGGCGCCACGCCCACACGTTACTACCTTGAGCTGCGCTTGACTCGAGCGCGGCAGCTTATTCTGCAGAGCAATCGGCCGATCACCGATATCGCGATTGCGACCGGCTTCTGTAGTTTCGCCAACTTCCATATGCGCTTTCGGGACTTCTTCGGCGTCGCGCCAAGCAGTTATAGAGCAACGTATGAGCGCAGGCGCTAAGTTTTTCGAAACCCGGGCACGCAAAAAACATACGAAACCCGCACTGTCTAAGCCGAGTAAACGATGACTAGCATCATCGATAAGGATTACCGAGAAATATGAATGCTCCATCGCCGATGTTGGTACCCACGGCTAACCACAGCGAGCGGATGTCTACACGTATCGCCTTCCTTATCGCGGGCTTACTCATGTCCGCATGGGCACCTCTGGTCCCATTGGTTAAAGCCCGTGCGGGATTGGATGATGGTGGCTTGGGGTTGCTGCTGCTTGGCTTGGGCGGCGGATCTATTGTGGCCATGCCCTTCGCTGGATATCTCACTGCACACTATGGATGCCGACCGGTCGTAATCTGGGCGACGATTGTCTTGTGCTCCGTTTTTCCGCTGTTGAGCACCGTAGTCTGGCTGCCTGGCTTGGTCATCGCTGTCATTATCTTCGGTGCCAGTATGGGCATGCTGGATTGCGCCATGAACATACAGTCCGTCATCGTCGAGAAAAACAGCGGGCAGGCACTTCAGTCCGGCTTCCATGGCCTTTACAGCGTCGGCGGCATATTGGGCGCCGGGGCGATGACCGCGCTGCTGACCTTGGGCCTGCATCCGTTGATTGCTGCGCTCTGCATCGTTGCCACAATTTTGGGAGCGCTTTACAAGGCTGCGCCTGCTTTGCTGACTTATGGCACCGAACGGGGTGGGCCATTGTTCGCGGTGCCCAGGGGGATCGTGCTGTTTTTAGGGGCACTCTGTTTCATCGTCTTCCTCACTGAAGGCGCAATACTTGACTGGAGCGCAGTCTTCCTTGTCTCGAATCGAGGGCTAGAGCCGAGCATCGCCGGCTTGGGTTACGCATCCTTCGCCGCGGCGATGACGGTGGGTCGCCTGACGGGGGACGCCATCGTCAGCAAACTAGGCGGTGTGCGCGTAGTTGCACTGGGCGGACTCTGCGCAGCCGCAGGCATGCTCGTGTCGCTTGGGATCGATGGCTGGCCCGCTTCCTTGGTCGGTTACGCCCTGGTCGGGGCTGGCTGCTCGAACATTGTCCCAGTGATCTTTACCGCTGTAGGCCGGCAGCAACGTATGCCACAGGCAGTAGCCATCCCCGCCGTAATCTCGATGGGCTACGCAGGCATTCTGATAGGTCCCGTATTCATTGGGGCGGTCGCCCATCTAAGCACCCTGTCATTCGCTCTGGGCGGCGTAATTGTTCTGCTGGTTTTTGTCAGTGCAACAGCTCGGCTACTTCGGAATTAACCGAATTATTTTAGGCGGATCGTGCTCAATCGTTTTGAAAGCGCGGAGTCATCGAGATTGATGGTTACTGCACAAATGAATCCTTGGAGCGAATACTCAACGGTGACGTCAAGTATCGCTTCCCTACGAAGCCAAGCACACGATGGCGTCGCCGATAGCAGCCGCAACGGGCAACAATGGCGAAACTTCCGTCTGCGCCCGGTGACTGCCGAGTCAAATCCTATTCAACACGGTCCTACACCTGTCCCAGGCCGCCATCGACCGGAAGATCAATGCCAGTCACGAACGAGCTGTGATCGCTTGCCAGAACATTGGAGTTGAACTGCCTGTCGAAGTCCTCAGGCATCACCGTCTCGAACGGCGGACTTAACAAGACGAATACCGGCCAGCCAACAAAATATACACAAGCGTCACAGTTATTGACACACATGTACATTTAACATACCTTCATGTCAAACCAGTCCTGATGTGCCGGCCAGGAGCGCAGCTGTTTGGCATTGGAGCCGCTACAGATATTGAAAGCAGTGACCCGACCTCTGAAATGCGTAGATGAAGTCCGAGTCAGAGCACGACAGTAAGCGTCGAAGCGGCGCCGCGCTTCCTGTTTCCTTTGAGAGCTGAAAAGTTGACCAAAGTGGACCAAAAAATTCATTCCGTCCCACAAGGTTCTGTTCCACGATTCGTCGGGTTCCTCCTGTTGGAGGATTTCACTTTGATCTCTCTGGCATCTGCAGTAGAACCCTTGCGCATGGCCAATCAGCTCTCTGGTAGAGAGTTATATCGATGGCTCACCCTGAGCAAGGGCGGCAACCCAGTATCTGCCAGTGCCGGATTGAAAATAACGCCCGACGCTAAAATGGAAGAAGCTTTTGACTTCCATACCGTGATTGTGTGCGGCGGGGTGGATATTCAGAACCGCATATGCCACGAACATGTGCGTTGGTTGCAGCGCCAGGCCCATCTGAATCGCCAACTAGGCGCTGTCTGCACGGGGAGTTGGGCATTAGGCAAGGCCGGCTTGCTGGATGGTCATAGGTGCAGTGCGCATTGGGAATGCCTAGCGGGGATGCGGGAAGCTTTTCCTAAAACAGAAGTCACTACACGCCTGTTCTCCATCGATAGAAACCACTTGAGCTCTTCGGGTGGCACTGCTCCGATGGACATGATGCTGCACTTGATAAGATGCGAGCACGGCCGTGACTTGGCTGTGGCAATCTCCGATATGCTCATGCACGAAAGCATGAGAAGTGGTCAGGACCATCAACGGTTACCACTCAGGCATACACTTGGCGCAAATCAACCAAAGCTGCAAGCGGCTATTTTATTAATGGAAGCCAATCTGGATGAACCCCTCGAGCTCACCGAATTGGCTTTCCAGACAGGCGTTTCACGCCGTCAATTGGAGAGGCTGTTTCACAGATATCTGGATTGCTCTCCTTTGCGCTATTACCTCAAGCTTCGTTTAATCCGGGCCCGTCAGTTGTTAAAGCAAACCTCATTGCCCATTCTGGAAATAGGCGTTCTCTGCGGCTTTGTTTCAACTCTACATTTCGCCAGAAGCTATCGCGGACATTTTGGCGTAACGCCTCGTGATGAACGTGCCTCATCGAATGCTGATGTAGTGGCGCCGATGCCCGCTCGGGACAGCCTGGTAAATAGCGCAAGATCTGTAGCCGGTTTAGCCCTCAGCCGTGCGCAGAGTGAGGTGACCTTTGCCAGTGTGAAAATCTAAAGGGTATAGGCGATCAGCGGCCTGTAACGTCCGTTAAAGCCGCCTTCGCCAATTTTCTTAAGAGCCACTGTTCGGATGTCGCCGCAGGGCGATGCTATGGCGCAATGAATCTTTTTCCAAAAGCTCTATTCCTACAACATCTTCAATTCGTGCCCCTGCCTCAACCTTTTCAATAAGCTGTAAAATCGCTTTCTTCATGAACCAGTGAGAGGTGCGATCCAACTTTGCCGACACGGATTTCAGCCTCGCGCGTGTTTCCCCATCCAACTTGATACCCAGCGTTGTGACCGATGACATATCTCGCCCTCTAAATAACTATCCAATCTCGTTTGCCACAGCCTCTTATGCAGAGGCACTAATGCATCAAGCCCCACAGCGCAAACAGTGGAACATCTGTCGACTTCATTGCATGGATACAGGATGGGGGGTTGAATACAACGCCCCCTGCTCCGGGACTCCACCATCCCACGTCCTCTCGATACCATTCTCCTTGCGAAAGGACGAGATAGAACTCAGCCGGAGGGTGATGGTGAAAGGGATAGCTGGTATCGGGCGCCATAAGTACCAAGCCCAACGTCAAGCTGGAACATTCAAATAGCCCTCCCGGGCCAGTAATAAGCCCATGACGATGCCTTTCCACGAACCGATCGTCCTGGCCAGGCTGGGCCTGACGATTTATCCAGGTGACATGAGGCAACAGAGTACTTAACGCATCCAGTACCGCCACCAAGTATTCGTTGGTTCTTGGCGCAGCATTAAGTGCCTGGAACAAATAGAGCTCCAGAGATTCTGGTAGCGTCCGTGTCGTTTCCGACGGCTTTTTAATGGTCCATTGGGCAGTGGTTATAGATGTGGAGCGCGCTTGGGTCGAATCTGGCATCGCGTCGGAAACGACGTTTGACAAAGCTTTATGAAGTGAGCGTTGAAGCAACTGCCCGTTTCTAATAAAAACCTGATCCAACGATAAATTTTCAATGCTGTTTATCATCGATTTCGACCCCATTCTTAAGCCATATTTCGAACTGGATTACAGGCTGCTCAGCTCGTTCAGCAGATCCACGGGGACACTGATTCCATTGCTTTGCGACTCCATCATCAAATGCTGACGTTCCCACCCTGTCCGGTGGACGCCCATCTGTGTCAAGCGGGTCAACTGACTGGTAAGTCGGCGTTCAAATCCTGGCGAAAAGAAATCCGGAGCAAGAACCAGAATCAGCAGGCCACAACCTGGTGTCTGGGTCCCTTGGTGAAAAGCCGGTGAATCCAGCGACCAGTTAGCACCGGTGAGACCTGCGGCCAAGACCTCCACCATGAGCATCAGATTAGCCCCGCGATGACCACCAAAAGGAAGCAGCGCGCCGCCTAACGCCTCCAGAGCATTACGTGTTCCGTTTCCATGCTGATCCACCGCCCACCCATCAGGAATATCGCCCCCCGCCGATGCGGCATGGGCAATATTCACGAATGCCGCGGCACTGCACGCCTGGTCAAACATGAGGGGAATACCATCGGCCGAAGGCGCTGCAAATGACAGTGGATTTGTGGAGTAGGTCTTGCCCTTGGCTCCAGGAACTGCAACGAGCGCGGGGCCATTTGCGACCGCCAACGCAATGAGCCCTGCCGTGGCAAATCGGAGCGTGTAGTCACCGAGTTCACCGCTTGTAAAACTATTGCACTGGCTCAGCGCGGCCATACCATTTTCATAGGCAGCATGACACATCGAATCGAAGCACCGATCTATCCCAAGCTGGGCGATCCCGCCTCTAGCATCAGATTTGAAGATAATCGAACCAGAGGATGAAATTCGTGGTTCGGCACGTTGATCTATTCGACCCGATGAAAAGCCAGACAAGTAATCAGCAAGATGACGAAAACCCACGGCTTCATTACTGCGGGCTTGCGCAGCAACTGTGGCGCGGGCCAATGAGTCGGCAACCGCTTGGGAACATCCCTTTGATTCGCAGAGTCGCTTCACCCAGCCGACAGCTTCATCG
>Ga0065714_10065289_pt1 | contig 11130 bp, 8 predicted proteins | sample MisRhiReplicate2_FD_59101 | JGI IMG/M metagenome (GOLD analysis project Ga0065714, IMG submission 59101) | Miscanthus rhizosphere microbial communities from Kellogg Biological Station, MSU, sample Rhizosphere Soil Replicate 2: eDNA_1 v2... | ecosystem: Host-associated > Plants > Roots >... | reverse complement strand
GGCTCAAGGGCAACTACTACGAGCGCAAGGAAGATCTGGCGACACTCGCGCACCACTGGTTTTTCAGCGCCGTTCAACTGAGCCTGTGCATGGCTGCGGAAGGTCAAACTGCCTTTGAGTTCGTGCGGGCCCCCGTCTACGAAGACAGGAAGAACATCACCGACGTCCTCAACGCGCTCTCTGTGGCCGCGGCGAAGGTTGCGCATCATTGGTGGAGGGGAGAGTTCGTGGATTTCCATGAGCTGTTCGAGTTGCTCAAGACGGTTGAGTTCAGGCGTTTCAGGCAAAGCCATGACGCGAGCTCCGCGGCCGAAGACTTCAGGAGCGCGCTACATCGTATTGCCTGCGACATTCGTCTTGGGAGCATCCTACTAGACAACTTCGACGATGTGGTCCTGACCGAAGAAACCATGGAGGCGGCCGGGCAGCAGGATTGGTTTGACAGCGCGTCCTTCCGCACCCAGTACGCGACCGGAATGTTGACGAGGATGAGCGACGATGCGGCGGCGGCGTTCGTCCAGTCCCAGCGTAGCCTGCTTGATGCAGAGATCCGCCAGGAAACTAGCGTACATCTTCAGACGCCGCTCCAGCTCTGCGCCATTGCGTTAGCCCATGAGTTGAGTACCAGTGCTCGCGAGTTGTGCAAGCAGACGTGGGAGCTGACAACCGGCTATGCGCATCGCAAGGACCCTACGCTGAACAACACGGTCGACGCCATCGGCTATCTGGTCGATGTCGCACCGAACGACGCTCGCCGGTTGCTCGACCTTATCGCGCCGCAGGTCCACCACGTCCTGGACTACACCGATGGGAAGGGCACTAGACATGTTCTGGCTGCCGCCGATCGGCTGCTTGCGAAGCTGAAACCGTCAGCTTTGGTGACCAAGTACGAGGAACATGTGCATGCAGGCGACTGGTCGCAGGCAGAAGACAGTCTGCGGGAATACGTGGAGCAGGGCGTCAGGGATGGTTGGCCTCTTGACGCGTTGATGCGAACCGGTCTGCATCCGGAGATCCATGACGCACTGAATCGAATTGCACGGGAGGGCAACTCCAGCGCTATGGAGCGACTTCGCGTACTTCGGGAGCACGTTGGTTGGGACATCGGCCTGCTACAGCGAACGGAACGTCCTGGCAGCAATAGCGAGAGCAAACCGTACACGGGAGATGTCACGACCTTTGCACCCGAACAACTCGGCGACCTGCTCGACAGTCTATCGACCAGCTACAACGAGAAATTGAGGCTTCTTCGCGACTGGTATCGACATTGGGACAAGGCTGGGCAAGGAAAACGACTGCTCGCGGCACTCGACGGATTGCTTCTATCGGGAGAGGGCAGGCGCCAAGGCGTCTTGGAGCTGTCTGACTTGGCATTTCAGACAAGACGCAAGCTGAGTGGCGCGAAGGCGGCATGGAAGTACCTCGTCCAAGCGCACATCCATAACGGTGCCTGGGTCGGATTTGTGGAGAGAGAAGAGGCTACCTGCAGAAGGCTCGATCTCGCCGTCAAGCATTATCCACAACGCTGCGACGAATTCGTGGCTGCGACAACTTACGGCATGTTCGGCAACCCCGAACCGCCGCGCGTGGCGCCTACGGAGTTGATGGTCTACTTCTATGCACGACAAAAGCGGATCGCGGAGGCCGTGAAGTTCGCCGAGATGATGGTCAATTGCGTCATTGAAGACACCCGGACCCTACCACTGAAGCGGCCGCGCTGGGCGGCGGAATTGAACTCCTCAACGGGATTGGAGGCTTGATGGACGAACTTCGCATCCTCATTGCCCGGCTTGGTTGGCCGTCGACGTCTACAAGGTGGTGGACCATGCAGGAACTCGCCACTCGTCTAAATGAACCAGCTTCGAAGGCCGAAACTGAGTCCGCACTGCTCCAACTGCTGACTACGCGCAAGCTTGAGGCTGAAGTAATCGAGGTCCTGTGTATCTACTGGATGGCGGCACAAGCCTACGGCTACTCACCCACTCCTAAGCTGGCTGGGAGCATCCCGAGGTCATCCATCCTTTCGGACCTGCTACTGGAAAGCTTTAGTATCTTTGCCGAAGGCGACGATGAAGAACTGGAGGAGGTGTCCGAGGAGTTCGTGATCCCCCAAGACTTTGACGGCGTGCAAGGCTCAGATCTGCCCAGGATCTTTCGGACATCCATGGGCGAGCTCGAGAACCATACGGGGCTACCATTTGTCCGGCAGATGGCTTTTGAGTGGACGGCGAATCGGTCCGTCTACCCAGACGCCCCGTTCCAAGGAGACCCCTGGCACTTCTCGCGCCCCTTGGGCGATGGTTTTGTCGGACACCTCTCCTCGCGGACAGCCCTTCGCGCTATCTCTGCCTACCTGCGCACGTTGGCGGTGGCTGAGGAGTTCTGGGGCATGCCAACGGATCGGGCGGAAGAAAGGGCACTCTTGGCATTGCCTGTCCATCCGACCTTAGCCTTGCTCAGGCCTCAGCGCCCGGTTTGGTTTCCTGCGACAACTGACTTCGAGGGCGATAACGAGGCGATCGAAACATCCTTGCGAGCTCTGGTTGGCAGAGTACAAACAGCACGGCCGGGTGACGAACTGATCGCATTCAGTTCGCCAATCGTCATGTCGATGGTGCGGTGTGTGGAAATTTCGATTGTCCGATGGTCGCAAGCGGCGGGCAGCAGCATCGCCGATGTGGACTTGGCTGCACATCTGGAGAACTTCTGGGCCCACGGGCGGATGCTCCGCAGTGCTGCTCCCGAACCACTGAGCACGACGACCTTCTTGGCCGCCCCCCAACTTGGCGGACTAACGGAGGGGCGGAGCAAGGCCTGGCCGCTTGCCGCGCCGCTTGATTTCGACCGTTTAGGCTATCTTCAGCACGACCTATATCCTGGGCGGCTCTTCCTTCCAACGCTACCTGGCTCTGACCTGGCCGAACTCACCCCTCGTGACGGGCAGTTGGAGATCAAGGTGGACGAGCAGGTCGTCGCGGACCTTTGTTATTGGAATGCGGGCTGGGGAACCGCGCGCCCGGCGCAGTTCGGTGGTAACTGCGGTACCGCACTCACTTCGCGAGGCACGGGATACAGGGAAGGGGCTGTACTGATGAAAGAGGAGGTGCGCTCGTTTTATCTTTGGCAGGTGAGAGCGCTGTACAGAGACAACACCTTTGACAGGTTCAGCGAAACGCTGACTGTGGGCGCCATGTTCGTCTAGCTTGTCGCCATCGGAAAGAAAGACGTATGAAGCATTTTGACAATGCGCGCCCGAATCTACTGGGCAATCTGAAACCAAGTACTGGGAAGATGCCAACCCGGGGGGCTTCTGCCGACTCGCCGACCTTTACAATCGGTTGGTGCAAAACTCTGAGTGAGCCTCGTGTACATCAGAATTCTCCATCCATAAATGGGTGATTGCACAGACTTGCCCACCCATTTGCATTCGACCTGACCAGTCATTTGCGTCGGATTTGACCATCACGCTTCGTGACCACGACCGGCAGAGAACGACCCATTATAGATAGTCCGTCCCACCTTCATCGATACTGGTAACGGTTGGCAGGTAGCTGTCAGCGAGGGTGGAACATGCACCTGTAGACTACGAATAAAACGATGTACTGCGCACGAGTTTGTTTAATCTAATCTTGTGATTGAGACATGTCGATCATGATGGTAGGTGGGATAAATCGATGGAGCGGGCTTCCGTGAAAAGAGGAACCGTCCCTCGAATCCAAAGGGGCACCTGTGTCCAGAGCCCCATTTTTTTGTGGGCTGTTAGCCGATTCCTAACGAAATCAGTCTTCAATTTCAAACGGCTTTCTTGAGTGCATCTGTTTTGTTATGAGTGATTTAAGATATTTGAGTGCTTCTGAATTGTTGCCAATTCCATGAAACAAGGCAGACCTCCAGCTGTTCGCTGTTCCACTAACGATTGTTTCTATTTGGCATAGCTGGGCGAGAACCCCTTTCAGGGCTTTAATAGTAGTTTTACCTTGGAAAAACTCTACAGGCTGACTAGTTATCTGTCCCCATATTCCTTCAGCGTATTCTTTAAAGCCCGAAGGGTGAATCACGTTTGCAATATGCCACTCCATTGTGGCAAGTGCATCATTGGTTAACCCAAAGGGAATAACATTTATGATCGGAGCTCGCCAATCGGGCTGTATATCGACAGTTATAACGCGATTGACTAAAAACTCATCGTAATAAGGGTGAACAGGTCGATCACTATCACCTGCACCTTGGACAAGGTTGCTCCGCGAGTTATTACAACGATTGCAAGCTGGAATTAAATTCTTTGAAAAAAAAGAGAATTCAGAGAAATCCGCTTTCGGAAGATAATGATCTAGTGTGCCTAATGCGTCTCGCCCACATACGGGACAAGCCCCTGTTATTGATGCCCTCAAATCTTCAATGAACGATAACGCTACAGGAGGGGTTTCGTAAAGCTCGATGAAGTGATCCTTGAATGCAGCTAGTGCGTCATCTTTTTGCACCAGCTTTGGATTACCTCGAGATGCACGATAATGCTCATACCTCGAGCTGACCAGAGCTAATTGAGAACGAATAACAGTGGCAGAGTTAGCTTTTGAACTAGATAACTCAGTTAGAATAGCTGAATCGTTAATAGCGGGAGCTATCAGCTTTCTCATGCTTCCTGCTCCATTGCTCGACGCAAACTCATCAAGGCTTCAGTACTCAGCTCTCCAGCAAATTTATTAAGTGCATCCGAAAATGACTGGCTATTATTCCTCGCATGTTGGATAAGCTCTTCGTATAAATGTGTGGGTAGGTCGTCTCCAAACACCTCGTTAGATATTGAAGATACATTTGCACCTAAAGTTTGCATGCGAGGCTTGCTTATTTTCAAAGAGCCCCCATCAACCGCCATCACATGAACTTGAGCACTCTGGACCTCTCGCACAACAAATGGGGAGTGCGTCGCTACGATAGCAATTGATGATGTTAATTCCAATAGCTTGTTCAGTGATCGCATGAAGCGAGATATGAGATTTGGATGTAGAAAATTTTCAGGCTCATCAATTAAAAAGATAGATGACGGCCCTGCATTAGCGAATGCTGTCAAAATAAAGCGCAGGAAAGATAACTGCCCTAAACTCAATGCTCGAACCTCACCGTCCTCCTGAACAAACAATAAGGGTTGATAATGATTGATTTGAGCATACATAAGAAGCTGGCCTCTACCATCGGTATTCAGCCACTGGGATAGAGATATATAATTATTTCTAGTGGTGTTCAAGTCAACTTCGCCCACACTATTGCGCATGGGTATCATTAGAGAAAGCCCGGGAAACTCCTCATCTAAAATTTGTAGGAGGTCTCCAAGTGATGGCCTCATAGCCTCGCTTGACCGTACTACGTCCACCAATAACTGAGTGAGAGGATCAGCCGATGCACCTGTTGGTGCACCTGGATTGAAAGTAAAAATCTTCGCTTTCGCAAGACCAGTGCTTGAACTTGGTCTGAACTGGGCCTTTGAAGATGTGTGTATAAATACGATAACCTGATTAAACTCTGGATTGTTTTCGAGTTTTACTTGCTTGGATTTAACATCTGCAAGTCCTTTAGCTATCTTCGCGAGCGAAGCTGTTTTTCCTGTGCCATTTTGGCCTATGATTACGGCGATACGCCCACGAAAAAAATTCTTCTCGTCAAACAAGAAATCAAAAGTTACTCTTGGTCCCCGCCCAATCAGCTTAATAGAAAACGCCTGCCGAGTATCAGTTATTTCCAGGCTAAGCCCATTAATTATTCGGTAGGCATTTCTAAATGCAAAATAAGATTCGCTGGATCTAGTGAACCCATGTGTAAATTGTTCAGATTTGAAAAATTCATACCATCTGGGCGGTGTGTTACCGTTTCGTTCCATCGCCACATCATTCAGAGTTTTTAATATCTCCTTTGTCTTGAAGGGTCCTAGAACTTTATACAATATGCTATATGACTTCGCATCTGCAAGCATCGTGGCAAAAGGCTGCTTCAGCTCGGTCGGTTCTATTTCACCTTCTGGTTTAATCTCGCTCAACGCTTCAAAGGTGTTTAACTGTTCATATATCGCACAGTAACCATCAAAGTGTTCATAGAGATCATCTACAATTTTAACAGCGATTTTACATCGTACGGACAAACCAAGCTCATCAGGTCTCACAGGCTCAGGGATAATAAAAATGTCTGCGGGCCTAAGGTCATACACCTCTTTATTTCCAGTATAAAATATCGGGCCGAGACTGTTGCGTTTCGTCCTTTTTCGTTCAATCATCACCAACTCCTATCTAATCCGGACCAGCAATCGCTGGTGTATCTCAGCCGCTATCGACGCAACCCAAAACTAATCATTAGGGCAGGACCACTATTTGTGAAGGGGGGTTGAATAACCTCTCCAGTTTTACCCGCTCCGCTGAAATCACAAATTTTCGCCATGTAACTTTCATTTTCGGCGTAAAGCACCAAGCAGGGACGCTACGTCCTGCCAACAAAACCTCATCATCACATTCTATGCGTATTGCACGAAGGTACTTCGTAGTTCCCTGAGAAACCATAACTCGAAAGGGCCGCTCGTCAAGCAATGTGTCAACAGGTAAAGGATAGCGATTCAACGTTGTAGTGGGGCCATTCCACTCCAATATTAATTTAGCTCCTTGTCGTTCGTAGCAAATACCTTGAGCCCTATTCTTATCTCCTAGTATGTGAGCATTTAGGCCAGAGTCCCCGGCAAGTGGGCTATCATAGGTGGGGCGATATCGTTTCTCCGCTACAATTCTTTTAGCTCTATCCAGCGAAGTAATATGTTCAAGCAGCACCGTCACAATCTCCATATTCTTATTTCTACGGTTTTGATCAAGCGTTTTTTGCAGACAGATTTTTTGTCATTCCAACCTCGTCAAGCGCCGCGTTCGCTAGGCATTGCTGCCCTGAAAGATGTTATCCCTGTGCCAAGACAGGTATTTAGCATGCTCGGGACTCAACCTTACCTTTAGCGTCTCCGTGCATCCGAGAGCATGTCTAGCTGAGGCAGACAACCATGGAGAGATTTGGATAGCACCTTGTTCATCAAAAGTGATTAGCCCGCTATCGAACAAGGCATCCATATTTGGGCTGAGCAGCAGCCCGTTGAACATATCAAGTCGCTCAGCGTTGTCTGAAACACGCCACGGTTTGATATGGGAAGCGCGAAGCACTTCAAGGCAGTCACAGGCGGTAACCGCGCATTGCCCCCACTTGGAAATCAGGCGCTGACGAAACAAGCCCTGGCCCACTCTAGCCAATACCAACTGTCGTTTTTCGGTGTCGCTTAGACCTGCGTTGCCGGCAATTGCTGTCGCTTGTTCTTGCTCTAATAGTTCGATGACCTCCGGCGTAACCCAGTATTTCCTGGCAACCCCAAATGCCCCAGTGGAAGATGGGATCAGCCCTAGGGTCGAGCAGAAGTCTAGATATCGACGTTCCAACGTTGAATCCGGCGCGGGCGAGATACCGTAGATGCCGTTCAAGGCTGCATTCGTAACCCGGCCATCCCTGCGCGGGTTGTCCGCGTGGATTGCCAACCTGTTTTCCTGATAGCCGATAAAACGAGAAGGCGCGAACGCGAGCCCTCGTTCAGACAGGTAGGGAAGGAAACACGTACCACGCTTGATCAGGCCGAGATACTCCTCAACGTCAGCCCCCTCCCGGCCACGTTCCAGTTCAGCAAGGTTTTGCTCTACCTGCTCCATAGTTTCTACAACTGTCATACCTTCTTCCTTCTCGGGTTCAGCGGCAACGTTATTTGGCGGCGCTTCATCTAAGCCCTGCCTAAACGTGGGCCCGACTGGGTGATTACGATGACGCCAGTGTTGAACTTGGCGCTCGGCCGGGTTGTTTGCCGGGTCGCTACGCAACGGCAAACGGGCATTCACAGAAGGCTCGAGGCCTTAAAGTAAAGTAGTGCCACACATTGCCACGACCTGCCTCACTCCGCCATCATTGCGCCATCCTCACGCCAAGCGTTCAAGCTAAGGACCGGCCATGAAGAACAAAAACCTTTCCATCCGCAAAGCCGTCCAATACCTCAACAACCCTGAAAACGACGGCGGCTTTTGGCTCCCGAATATTCAACGCCCCTTCGTCTGGAGCCAAGAGCAGATAGAAAAGCTGTTCGACTCCCTCATGCGCGAGTACCCCATCAGCACCATGCTTGTGTGGCGCACACGCTCCAAAATCAAGCGTCGCAAGTTCATCGACAACTACCGCGACGATCTGATCTTGTCTCAATTCCAAGTGCCAGAAGATGACCGCGTCAAACTGTTGGTGCTCGACGGCCAGCAGCGTCTGCAAAGTCTCTATATATCTCTGTGCGGCAGCCACAACAAGGACGAGCTGTTTTTCAATGTGCTCAGCGGCGCAGTGACTGACCCAGATGAGGTGCGTTACAAGTTCCGCTTCCTTAGCCCGGCCAAGGGGATATTCCCATGGGTGAATTTCAAGAAGATCGTGTTCAGCGATGCCATGCCGAACCTACTGGTCAATGAGTTGATAGCCCAAGGCGGCATGGCGCTGGATGCTGGGGAACAGGAGATATTGATCAAGAATCTGTGGCAAGCCAAGAAAGTGTTCGTGATGGAAGAAGCCATCGGTTACCAAGAGCTCGACAGCGTGGATAACCCGGACGTCTACACCGAGAATGACGTGGTGGAGATTTTCATCCGCGCCAACTCAGGGGGGACGAAGCTGGGTAAGTCCGATTTGCTGTTTTCCTTGCTCACGGCATCGTGGGATGAGGCGGACGAGGCAATGGAAGACCTAATCTCCGAGCTAAACGCGAGCGGCTACGAGTTCACACGGGATTTCGTGCTGAAAACCTGCTTGGTGTTGCTGGGCAAGGGGGCGGCGTACGACGTCAAGAAATTCCGCGATGACGTGACCAAGCAGGAGATCGTCGCGCAGTGGCCGCGCATCTCGGCAGCCATTCGGGATGTGCGCGATTACCTGTACCGCAAAACCTTTATCCGTTCGGACCACGCGTTGCCGTCGTACCTTACGTTGATCCCGGTGATCTATTTCCGCTTCCATTACCCGCAACGCTGGGCGCAGGTAAAAGGGCTGGATACGTATCTGCTGCGCACCCTGCTGTGCGGGGCGTTCAGTGGGCGCCCGGATGGATTGATCGACAAATGCGTACGGTGCATCAAGCAGGATGAGCGCTTCTCCGTGGAGGATTTGTTCGAGGTTATCCATAATGATGGCCGGAACCTGGATGTGTCTGAGGAGAGCTTGTTGCAAGCGACTTATGGATCGAAGACGATCCATCTGATTTTCAACCTGTGGTACCGACAGTTCGATTACCAACCGGCGTATGCGGGTAACTTGCCGCAGGTGGACCATATATTCCCGCAGTCGCTGTTGCGGTCGGTGAAGGATTTGAACAACAAGACGGGCCGGCAGTCGTTGATGCGCTATCAGTCTGCGGCGCGGGACCAGTTGGCCAATTGCATGTTGCTGACGGCAGATGAAAACGGCTTTCAGGGTAAGTGTGATGCGCAGCCGAAGGACTGGTTTGCAGACAAGCCACAAGGCTACCTAGACATGCATTTGATCCCAGCACAGCCGGGCCTGTGGGGGCTGGAGAGCTTCGACAAGTTTATTGATGCGCGCAAGCAGTTGATCGTGAGTAAGTTGCGGCAGTTGATTACGGCTGGGGATGTGGCGGCTGACTCTGCTGCTCCGGACCCGGCGGATGAGTATACCGTGCTGAAGGGGGAGGGATCGGAGCAGGTGGATGTGCTGACTCAGGCCGTGGTTGAGGTGGGGGCGATTGAAGTGCCCCAGGTCGCTGCACCGGTCGCGCCCCGGCAGGCTACCGAGGCCGCGCATGTGGCTGTGCAAGCGTCGGATGTTGAGACGTTGCTGGGTACGTTCTGTACTCGGATTGCAGAGCCTACCAAGTACATTGCCGGGTTTCGAACCATGGATGGCAAGGAGATTGCGCTCGAGCGTGAAGCCTCGGGTATTACGCTGTGGACCCAGTGTGTGCCGGTGGAAGATGCAGAGGTTAAGCCGGCCCGGAAGTACGCGGGTACAGATACTCGCAACTCTAACTTGAATCGTAAGAACTGCCCGGCGTTGCGGCTGGGTAACCCGGCATTGGTGTGGAAGCTGGTGGACCGGGATGAGTTGTTGGATTTTATTAATTGGTATGGTGGGGTGGAGTTAACGGCATAGGGACTGGCAGTCCGAACCTGGAATGAAGAAGGCCAACATCGATGCGCTGGCCTTTTTCGTTCAATGCAGCTGGTTCCAGGCGATCTCAATGCCTTCATCAGCGCCTTGGCCATAGCCAGCAGGAAAGCTCCAGTGAGCAGGCCCGCTGAAGCTTGATCGCCAAGATCGTCAATCCTCGCAAGGAGGGTGATCACGGCTTTCTTCACTATACATTTTATCAAGCCGTTGAAGAGCGACTAACTGTGTCACAGTTACCTTTCTTCACACGAGGCTTCGGTTTGCAGCATTGAATTGAGCGGGTTTTGCTAAAATTCTTCATGTGCCCATTATCAAGCATCAAAAATCTGAAGGCTACGATCCATCGTCCTCTTGTGTTGGAAACAGCAGCACACTGTATCCCCCTGAAGTATCTGGCTGTGCCTCAGGGAAATAGAAATGGCGTCCATCATGGAGGGTATACCGCAGTGAGGTCCCATCCTGATTTCGAGCGATTTCTAGCAATGTATCCATGTGCCAGTCACCGGTGCCGTTGAGCCACCCAGGTGACACCAACCGTACCGACTTCACTTGGACTCCCGCTTCCGTTAGCTCCAAAAGAGGCGTTAGCGCTTGCAAGCTATCGACGAACACCACGTCGTGGAACTCTAGGCTGTTCTCGCATCTGACTACCGTTGTATGAAACCAAGGTGAAATCAGGTCTTGTTGAACAAAATGCCAACCTTGGTGACCAGGCTCTAGCATTACTTGAGAGCCTTTCACTTCTGCCTGCCTATTGGTTATGAACACGGCGAACCCTCAACATGAACAGTATACATTGTAGTCATATACTGTTCGAAAGCGCCTTATCGTTCCTTTTGCAGGGCATGCAAAGTGGAATTGAAAAGTGCTTTCGGGACAGTTCTTCGGTGGCTTCGTGTGAAACAAGGC
>Ga0065714_10004127_pt1 | contig 11130 bp, 11 predicted proteins | sample MisRhiReplicate2_FD_59101 | JGI IMG/M metagenome (GOLD analysis project Ga0065714, IMG submission 59101) | Miscanthus rhizosphere microbial communities from Kellogg Biological Station, MSU, sample Rhizosphere Soil Replicate 2: eDNA_1 v2... | ecosystem: Host-associated > Plants > Roots >... | reverse complement strand
ATAACAGGAGTCCAGGATTTCACTGGCACTGTAACTTCAGTTGTTTTACAGAAAGTCTGCTCTTTCTCTGTATCACAAAAACCTTCTACGAACGGCCAGCCGTAATTAGCTCCCTTTTTAATCAAGTTAAGTTCGTCCTCTACAGCATCACCATGTTCGCTGCTAAAGAGTATCCCTTTCTTCCCAAAAGTAAGGCCTTGCGCATTTCGATGGCCCAACGACCATACCGGACTCCCCGGAAAAGGGTTATCAGCGGGGATGGTGCCGTCAATATTAATGCGAAGTATTTTACCATTTATCGAACCGCTATTTTGTGCATTAGCACCTTTTACAGCATCTCCGGTAGACATCATTAGCTTCCCATCGGGAGCTATAGTAACACGTGAACCATTATGACCAGTAGCACCAGGAATATCATTTAATAAAATCACCGGGTTGATCAACATATCTGCTGTATAGGTATATCTAACCAGCTTGGATAAAATAGAAGTACCATTTTTATACGTATAATCTAAAAAGACATAAGGCTTCTTCGGATCAGGATGAACTGCCATACCTAGCAGCCCCAATGAACGATACCTGTATACTTCAGGAATACGGAGTAGAACTTTCCTTTCACCCGTTTCAGGGTTAACCTTACTTAAACTCCCTCCCTGTTCAGTAAACCAAATCCAGTTGTCGGGTCCCCAGGCAATTTCCCAGGCTACATTCAAATTAGAAATTACAGTTTTCGTTCCTAACCTAACCGAATCATCAGAAGATACACTTTTATCCACCCCACTAACATAACCAGTAAGTGCAAACCCCGTAATCAATACCAGAAATAGTAATACTCCTTTCATGTAATGGAATTATGTGTACGTACCCGAAGATAGGAACCGTAATTCTATTAAACAAATTTTAAATCACATTTTTTATGTCCTGAAAGAAATACGCAGACAAACAATCGATAAAAAGCATAGTAAATTCAGCCGTTTAGGCCCGCTGGCTATAGAAACACCACAGAAACGCGCTATTTTTTTAGGAAATCAGAACCGAAGACTTTATCCCATAACGCAGACGTTACTCCATAGCCCCTGGTAGAATCGTCGTAATGATGTAGCATATGATGGTGCTTAATTCTTTTCCATACTCCATTTTTAAACTGAGCATGGTGCAACATATAATGAGTCATATCATAAAACAGGTAGCCCAGGATAAAACCGGCAAAAAAACCATCCAATAAATTCACAGGCAGTATCCACATAAAAAAGAAGTAAAATGCGGCAGCCAGAGGGATACTTGCTGAAGGTGGCATCACCAACCGTTGTGCATCATTCGGATAATCGTGGTGCACGCCATGAAATATAAAATGAATGCGTTTACCTATTTTAGATGAAGGATAAAAATGAAATACAAACCGATGTAATACATACTCTGTCAATGTCCAGATCAGTAAGCCCAGAAAAAGGTGTGCTAAAAAAATCAATATCCCATTGGTTTGAATAGAAGCCCAAAAAAAATAAAGAATAACAGGTATATAGACTATTAAAGGTACATAATAAGGTACTTTAGACAATGCTTCGAACAGCGGGTTCTTAAACATTCTTATTGATTCCCGGGAATTGGATACAAAATTCTTTTTCATCTTAACTAATTCTGTTGCCTAAAATAAGGAGCCGCTAAATTACGGCTTTTCTTTAATTCTTAAAATCGCAATTATTAAAATTCAGTCATAATTTTAATATAGAAATTAAGCAAAGTATTTCTTAATCTATGGTAAGATTTATAAAACATTCAAACCTTAATTTTGTGTTGTAATTAAAAAATGAACAACATGAAAAACGAAATTTTAGGAATACACCATATTACAGCTATTGCAGGTAATGCAAAAAGGAATTATGATTTTTATACCGGTATTCTGGGTTTAAGACTGATCAAAAAAACCGTAAATTTTGATGATCCACATACCTATCACTTTTATTATGGTGATGAGAAAGGTACACCTGGAAGTATTTTAACATTTTTTCCATGGGAAGGCATTCAGGCAGGTCGTAGAGGCACCAAACAGGTTACTGAAATAGGCTATAGCGTTCCAGCCGGAAGTTTAGCATTTTGGCAAAACCGATTTGAAGCGCACAACATTATATATAACAAACCGGCAACCAAATTTGGCGAGCGTTACCTTACATTTCTTGATCCTGATGGATTGAAATTTGAATTAACTGAAGCGAAAGTAAAAGATAGCAGACCGCAATGGGAAACAAAAGAAGTGGATAAAACCCATGCCCTTCATGGCTTCCACCATATTACCATTACCACCAACAAAATGGAAGCTACCGCGGCAGTTTTAACTCATGTATTTGGTTATAAATTAACCGAAACAGAAGTGAACCGTTCACGTTTTATTACGGATGCTGTGGAGCATGCAGCTATTGTTGATTTAGTTGAAGCTCCTGGAGAAGCTATCGGTCATGTAGCCGGAGGTTCCGTGCACCATGTTGCCTTCAGAGTAAAAGACGAAGCCACATTGATGTACTTCAGAGATAAAATTGTTGAACTGGGATTGAATATTACTGAAAAAATAGACCGCAATTACTTTTATTCTTTGTATTTCCGCGAACCGGGAGGTGTACTGTTTGAATTGGCGACCGATAATCCGGGCTTTACCGTTGATGAGCCTGTTGAAGAACTGGGACAGAACTTAAAATTACCAGCGCAGTACGAAAACATCAGAGAAGAAATCGAAGGTATTTTACCTAAATTAACTTAACATGTACACACATCAAAAAGATATCATTACAGCCGGAGTTCCGGTAGCGGAAGCAAAAAGAGCCGTTATTTTTATTCATGGAAGAGGGGCTTCTGCAGCAGACATTCTCTCTCTAAACAACCATTTAAAAATAGAAGACGCGGCCCTTTTTGCCCCGCAGGCTACCAGCCACAGTTGGTATCCGTATAGTTTCATGGCACCTGTAAAAGATAACCAGCCCGCGTTGGATTCGGCACTATCCCTTATCAGAGGGCTGGTCTCTGATATTGAAAGAGCGGGTATCCCTCAGGAACGAATCTACTTTGTAGGCTTTTCTCAGGGTGCTTGCTTAACACTGGAATATATAACCAGGCATGCAGCCAGGTACGGAGGAGCCGTAGCATTTACAGGTGGTCTGATAGGGAAAGAGATCAACATGCAAAACTATAAAGGCAACTTTAAGCAAATGCCTGTGCTCATCACTACTGGCGATCCTGATCCCCATGTACCTGTTTCAAGAGTGGAGCTTAGTGAAGGCATTATGAAAAAAATGAATGCTAATGTTACCGTAAAGATTTATTCAGGCAGACCTCATACGATAACTAAAATGGAAATAGAACTGGCTAAAAAGTTGGTGTTAAATTTCTAGTCCTCCAACAAATCTTTAAACCCTTTAATAAAAGTATTAAGGTCATTTACTGTTTTAGCATCTACAATGTTGTCGTTTTCAAACTTACCCTTAACACCTTGTATCAACAACAACGTGCATTCGTTAAATTTTGTTTCCAATGTGCGCATGATTAACTGAAGTTCCTCATGCGCTTTCAACCCGCTTGCAGAAGCAGTGATCATCCCAAGCGGTTTGCCCGAAAAAACAGTCGTAGAAACACACCATTCAATAGCATTTTTTAAGCCACTAGGGATGCTGAATATATATTCCGGAGTGCAAATCAACAGACCATCAGCCTTTAAAATTGTCTCCCGGAAATTTAAAATTTCCGGAGGGGTATTTTCAACGGATAATTCGGGATTGAAATGAGGAAGTTCAGCTAAGCTGTCGAAAATAGTGAAGTCAAATTCCTCCTGGGTTAACTCTGCAATATGCTCGATCAGCTTCAAATTTGAGGAGTTTTTACTCGCACTTCCAACAATAGCAAAAATATTCTTCTTCATTAAAATCAACAATTTTAGTAAGCCCTGCTTATGCTGGCGGGGCTTTACGATTAACTCCCTGTCTTATTCAGGTTATCTGCCTGTTCATCACTACAGCCGCACTTCTTAAATCGAAATTCAGTTTATGGAAAAACAAATCATCATTATGACTACCATCATAAAGAAAGCGCTCAAGGTCGCTCAGATTAATTACACCTAAACATTTACCATTTTCACAAACAGATAAGGTCTTTCCCCCATGATTTACCATGACTCTTAAAGCATCCACAACTAATTGCTCAGGATACAAAACCGGTATCTGTTGGGATGCAGGATTTGCCAATTTCTGAGCGGTTATGACTGATTTCATCTGACTATTCATGATCTTTTCTATTAAGATAAAGGTAAAGTCAGCCCCCTGGTAAGCATGCCATAATACGCTTTAATTTTAACGGATTAAGACCAAAAGTTTATATGCCTGTCTTCACAAATGCCTCTTTAGGGCAAGTACCAAATGCCTTTTTATAGGCTTCAGAAAAGTAACCGGGCTTACTATACCCCACTTCTATCGCCACTTCACGAATAGAATTAAAATTCCCGCTTTTTAATAAATTCTGAGCCAATAATAACTTTTGCTGAAGGAAAAAGCTTTTCGGACTGCCTTTCATCATCTTGCTGAACAGCTTCTTATATTTAGATTCAGACATTCCAGCCATGCTGGCCAGAACTGCAACACCAGGAAAATCCATCTGTAAGTTGTCCCTTAAATATTGACTTGTTTTCAATATTCCGGGAGTATCAGCGGGTGATAATTTTCCAATAAAAGGATCAAACTTCCTTACCCGTTTAACAAGATGAGTTAGAATCTTCAGCGCTGTGCCTTTAGCTAACAACTCAAATGAAGGATCATCAAAAGATCTCTCTTTTATTTTCTTTAGCAGTAAGCGGGTACCGCTGTCGATATGATTATAAACCAGCCATGTATTTTTGGCATTATCAAGTAGAGCTTTTATAAGATACTTTGGTCTGGCATCCCCGACAAGCGACATAAAAAACTGACTTTCAATCAAAAGACACAAACTATAGTACCGCTCGTTCTCCTTCAGTATAATAGTACCTTCTTTGAGGCTATCCGTAAATCCCATCTCAAATTTCGATTGAGAAGCAGTTGGATGGTCCACTCCATCAACAATACGGTTGCTGATTCCCCTACTAAAATCGTAGCACACCTGATAAAAATGAGCTGAACTTGCCAGTTTCGTAAATGCAACGGGGATATCAAAAGTCATATCGGCCAGCGATAGTGACAAACCCGGCATTACCTCCAGGAAAAAAGTTCCACCTATACCTAGGTTTTCAGGTAAAACCAAATGCGTCCCATTGATGACTTCAGCCCCCATTTCCTCGGCCAGTGCTTGCTGCCAGCCCACACTCATCTCATAATGATATTTAATATGTAAAATATCCCCCAGCATAATTACAGATAACTGATGTGCTCTTTAGGAGCTACACCATAAGTATTTTTAAAAAGCTCAGAAAAATGCGAGGCACTGGCGAAACTGTATCGCGCGGCAACCTCTCTAATGGACTCCGTCCCATCCTCCAACGTTTGTTTGGCCAGTGTAAGTTTGTTGTTCAGAAAAAATGTCTTCGGACTCAATCCCGTAATTTTTTTGAACAATGTCTTATACCTGGTTGCCGACATACAAGCCTTCGCTGCCAGCGCTGCTATTCCAGGAAAAGGACGGGTAATCTGCGCTAACAATGTCGATTGTGAAGCAATTATAGCCATCATATCTGCCTTGTTTACTTTTTCATTCACCACCTCCTGCACGGCTAGATGATCCATATAATCTGCAATTAGCGCATATACCGTACCCCGCAAAAACACATCATATAAAGGATCGGTCATATCCATCCTACGCAACTCATCAATTAACCACCAGGCTTCGTTGCTCATTCGATCAAATCTAATGAAAGTATTTTTCTCTCTGTCAAAAGAAAAGTCCAGGATGTCCTTAAACTGTGGCAATCTCCCAAGGTGATTTTTAAATACTGTTTTTGCAATAAAAATGCAAATCATGTAAGTCCTGTCCCCCTCTTGAATGATATAATCAGCATCCAGATTACTATCCATAATCGCGAGATTATAATTCCAGCGCCCTATAGTTTTTGATACCTTATCCAGTACATACATTGCATTTCTCTCTGTAAGATTAAAATAAACAGCAATAAAATCGTCTTTGGTATTATGTTGATGAAAGGTTACGGGCTGGTTATAAGTACCATCAATAACAAAGACAGTTCTAAAGGGATCTACAGGTAAAACATAATGTGTACCCCGGTGCACTATATCCGGAATCCTAAGATAATTACCATCCACATAGCCGCCAAGCTGTTTTGCAAGGTTTTCTTTCCAAAACAAATCTACGCCGTACTCATGAGTAACTTCCTTCATTCCTCAATTTTTAACACTGAACGTCAAAACTAAAAAATATTACTGAACTTAATATTTCGTACGCCTAAACCATTTCTTTACAAAAACACCAGGTTTCTCTTTAAACAAACCGCTATTTTACTTTTAAATACCCGAATATTGATCTTAATTTTGTTATTTTGAAGGATATTAAAGAACAGGCCATTTTTTATTAAAAAACAAACATGCCAGTTACCAAAAAAAACGAGAAAGACCCTAACATTTTATCTATTGATATTGGTGGTACCAACATAAAAGCATGTATTCTAAATTCAAAAGGTGACTTGCTTTCCGAATTCAAAAAAACACCTACACCAAAAAATGCAACGCCTAAAGATGTACTAAAATGCATTCAAGAACTCGTTGATAGTCTTGAAGATAATTTCGAAAAGATTTCAATTGGCTTTCCTGGCTATGTAAAATCCGGTAGAGTGCAAACAGCGGTTAACCTGGCCAAAAACAAATGGATTGATTTTGATCTTGCACAACAGGTAAGTGATCTTTTTGGTAAGCCTGTTCGTCTGATCAATGATGCTGACCAGCAAGCACTGGGAATAGTGGCAGGGAAGGGCTTTGAAATTGTTTTTACTTTAGGAACCGGTTTTGGGACTGCATTGGTATTTGATGGCGACCTCCTTCCACATCTGGAACTGGCCCACCTGCCTATCACCAAAACGAAAGACTATGACGATTATATCGGCACCAGATCTTTCGAGAAAATCGGTAAAGAGAAATGGAACGATCGCTTACAGCATATTATCGAAATCTATAAAACTGTATTCAATTACGATACCCTCTATATAGGTGGTGGCAACTCCAAACATATTTCATTTGAACTCGACCATAACATTAAATTGGTTTCCAATAAAGATGGAATTAAAGGCGGAGCAAAACTATGGGATCTGGAAGAAAAATATCATGTGTTTACCATCCATCCCAATAAAAAATAGACAATGAACAACAAATATACTTTAGGAATGATAGGCCTTGGTACCATGGGCCGCAATTTATTGCTCAACATGGCCGACAATGGATTTGCAGTAACAGGTTACGACAAAGATGCCAGGATGCTGCAAAAACTAGAAGAAGATGGTAAAGCTCATAACTTAAAAGGCTTTGCTGTTTTAGAAGATTTTATACAGTCATTAGAATTACCAAGAAGGGTAATGTTATTGGTACCTGCCGGACAAATTGTAGACAATGTCATTAAAGAGCTTGTTCCACTATTGGATGAAGGCGACATGATTATTGACAGTGGTAATTCACATTTTACAGATACCAGCAGAAGGGCTACTGAGCTTTCAGAACAAGGTATCCATTTCTTTGGAATGGGAATTTCTGGAGGTGAAGAAGGCGCACGTTTCGGACCCAGCATGATGCCAGGCGGTGATAAAACTGCCTATAACGCTGTTAAACCAATCCTTGAAGCTGTTTCAGCTAAAGTAAACGGTGATCCTTGTGTAACTTATATTGGTCCCGGAGCTTCGGGCCACTTCGTAAAAATGGTACACAATGGTATTGAATATGCTATGATGCAAATTCTTGCCGAAACCTATTACCTGCTTAAAAATGGAATGGGTTACGACAATGAACAGATCTATAATACTTTCAAAAAATGGAATGAAGGCAGATTGCAATGTTTCCTGATGGAAGTAACCAGAGATATTTTTAAAGTTAAAGACGAAAAATCAGGAGGTTATTTAATCGATGTAATAAAAGACGAAGCGAAATCAAAAGGTACAGGGAAATGGACCTCACAGGTTTCAATGGATCTGCAATTGCCAATCCCAACTATCAATGAGTCGGTCAGCTGCAGAGATCTTTCTAAATTTAAAACATTACGCGTTGCCCTTGCTGCTGCCCTACCACATGCTGCAGAAAAAATTGATAATCCGGCTGAGTTTGAAGTACAGCTTGAACAAGCACTTTATTTCTCTATGATCACTTGCTATGCGCAAGGATTGCATCTGCTTACACAAGCATCAGCAGAATTCAAATATGAACTTAACCTGCAGGAGATTTCGCAGATCTGGCGTGGCGGATGTATCATTCGTGCCGAACTGTTGGAAGATATCTACCAGGCTTATAAAAAACAGCCTGACCTGGCACACCTTTATGCTGATGCAAGTTTGCAGGCTAAACTTAATGAGATCATTCCTGGTACCAGAAAAGTTGTAGGACATGCCATTCAAAATGGCTTTGCTATTCCTGCCCTTGCTTCTGCCCTCACCTATTATGATTCGTTAAGAACCGCCAATTCACCACTTAATTTAACCCAGGCACAAAGGGATTTCTTTGGTGCTCATACTTTTGAACGTACAGATGAAGCTGGCATCTTCCATGCCGACTGGAATTCAAATAATTTGTAAAAAACAGTATAATGAAGACAAGTATCAGCCTCAATCCAACCATTATTGTAATTTTTGGTGGTACCGGTGACTTAAATTTGCGCAAGCTTGCGCCCGCTCTTTACAATCTTTATTCGGATGGCTTTATGCCTGAAAAGTTTGCCATTATTGGTACAGCCAGAAGGCCACTTACCAATGAAAAGTTTAGAGACACCCTGATGGACGGTGTAAACAGCTTCTCACGTACGGGTAAGGTAAATAAAGAGAAATGGGAAAAATTTTCACAGAATGTTCATTATAATCCAACTGATGTTAAGGACTCTGCATCTTTTGATGAACTAAAAGTAGTTGTTGACAAATTTAAAGACGAATTTGGTACCGAAACACAAATTTTGTTTTATCTGGCAGTATCTCCTGATCTTTTCCCTCCTATCGCTAAACGTTTAGCCAAATTTAAAATGGCTGAAAATGAAGACAACTGCCGTATTGTGGTTGAAAAGCCGTTCGGTAAAGATCTTGAGACCGCACGAGANTTGAATGCTTTGCTAAAAGAACGTTTCAAAGAAAAACAAATTTACAGAATTGACCATTATCTGGGNAAGGAAACCGTTCAGAACATTATGGCTTTCCGCTTTGCAAATTCTTTCCTTGAGCCACTTTGGAACAGGAATTATATCGACCATATACAGATCTCTGTTACGGAGCAGCTTGGTGTAGGCGAACGTGGTGGTTATTACGAAGGCTCTGGTGCATTACGCGATATGATCCAGAATCACTTGTTACAATTGCTTTGTATCATCGGCATGGAGACTCCTATTAATTTTAATGCTGATGAAATCAGGGATAAAAAAGTAGATGTATTAAAAGCAATGCGCCCTTTCTCTGCTGAAGATATCCGTTTCAATACCGTTCGCGGTCAATATACTAAAGGATGGGTTGAAGGAAAAGAAGTTCCTGGCTACAGACACGAGCATGGGGTTGATCCGGAGTCGAATACAGAAACATTTGCTGCGATTAAATTCTTTGTAGATAATTGGCGCTGGCAAGGTGTTCCTTTCTACGTTCGTACCGGAAAGCGTTTATTTCAGACTTCTTCATTAATCACGATCCAATTTAAAGATGTGCCCCATCATATTTTCCCAGCTGCTGTAACTGAGCACTGGCAACAAAACAGATTGATTATTAGCATCCAGCCTGAAATGAGTATCCGCTTGCAGGTACAAGGAAAAAGACCGGGCCTGGATATGGTGCTCAACCCTGTTGACATGGTATTTGATTACAAAGGTACCTATACTACTCAAAGTCCTGAAGCTTACGAAACTTTGTTACTTGACGTAATGACTGGTGATCAAACCCAGTTTATGCGTGCTGATCAGGTTGAAAGTGCATGGGAATTGCTGATGCCGGTAATCCATGCATGGGAAACTAAAAAATCATTGAGCTTCCCTAACTACACAGCGGACTCATGGGGTCCTGAAGACGCTGAAGCCTTGATTGCAAGAGATGGTTTCCACTGGTTTGCCCTACCATTAAACAAAGACTAATGAATTTATTGATTTACAAAACACAAAGCGAATTACTGGAGGATCTTGCCGCCTATATCATCAAAATAGCGAATAAATCAATTGAGGAGCATGACCGCTTTAATTTCGTACTTACAGGTGGTAATTCGCCAAAAGCATTATACGAAATGCTGGCTACCACGTATAAAGACAAAATAGACTGGACAAAAGTATTTTTCTTTTTTGGAGATGAACGCAATGTAATGCCNGATCACGAAAGCTATAACGGCTTAATGGCTAAAAGAGCAATACTTGATCCTTTNAATATTCCTGCAGAGCAGATCTTTTATGTAGATACNACCCTGGCGCCGGAAAAAGCAGCGATAGAATACAACAAAGCGCTAACAAAACATTTTAACGGTGCTGACCTTGTATTTGACTTGATTTTATTAGGTATGGGTGATGATGCACATACCGCATCATTATTCCCGGGAACAACTATACTGAACAACGAAAATGTAGAGATCGATTCTGTATTTGTAGAGAAGTTATCTACATATCGCATCACCTTTACAGCGCCATTAATCAATAAGGCAAAAAATATAGCCTTCCTTGTTTTCGGTGAAAGCAAAGCAAAGGCAGTAAAACAAGTCATTGAAAGCGACAAAAAGAACCCGAAACTATATCCTGCACAGTTAATCGACCCGATTGATGGTGGGGTTACCTGGTTTTTAGATAGTGCGGCAGCAAGTTTATTGAATTAAACACATAGCATTGCTGAATTACACAAAAAAGGGAGTCCGATATGGCCTCCCTTTTTTGCTTTTAAATATCCAATAATCGCCTGTGGTAATTAATCTGGCCTAAGTGATATGCCAGATGTGTACTGAGATGTATCAACATAAAAGCAACAGAACTTCC
>Ga0065714_10065288_pt1 | contig 11133 bp, 7 predicted proteins | sample MisRhiReplicate2_FD_59101 | JGI IMG/M metagenome (GOLD analysis project Ga0065714, IMG submission 59101) | Miscanthus rhizosphere microbial communities from Kellogg Biological Station, MSU, sample Rhizosphere Soil Replicate 2: eDNA_1 v2... | ecosystem: Host-associated > Plants > Roots >... | reverse complement strand
TAAGTAATAATTTAGATGATAATGGTAAAATTTTTTGAGCTGGCTTTCTGGCAGCGCAAAAAGCTTTTTGAAAAGATGTTTTAGGAAGTGGTCGCGGTCCCAGGTAACCGGATTCCCTATATCCATCGTGTCTTTTGAAAAATCAAAACGGTCGCGTGATTTGAAATAATTAATACTCATGCTTTATGATTGATTCAGAATAAGGTGTAATGGGAATAAACTGATGTTTTTTTAGATAGTCTCCACGCCCTGCTGAAATTGTCAAAATATCTAACTGATTAATCGCTGTTAAAAATAAAAATAACAAGAAAATTGTAATTTCGAACAAGAGTGGGGCTGATCATGTTATGTGTAGTTTAAATCCTTTTCATTCCAAACGCCATATTATTTCCGTAAAATTCTACAAAGGTTGTTCGTCATATAAATCGGGAGGTTCATGTAAATTTTTTTGTCAATTCTAAAACTTAGGGGCATTTTTGCAAAAAAATAAAAAACATCTTTACATGCGCCTCAATCTAATTTTACCGCACTATCCAAAGTGCATGAATAAATTACATCCTCTACACCCAAAAGGCATCGGTACTGGATTTGCCTTTAACAATTTCTCATTTAATGTACCGTTCCGCGTTGAATCTGATACAGGTTTTATAATACGGTATGTCTAAATGTATTATTCCACTTAAATAAAATACCAACAAAAAATCAATCGCTGCTGCGTGGAGAAGCTGGTCGGCTGGGATTATTTTACCTGCCTTCCCAAAAACCAAACGATAAAAATACGTGATTACCAAAAAATACTTTCGGGAGTTTGTTCTCGACTTCAAAAGTTCATCTATAACCCACTCGTCCGTGCAAAAAAAGATCTTATTTCTGCTCATCTGCAGCCTATTCATTTTTAACCATACCGTATTCGGCCAGGGAAGGGATATTGTTTCCGTCGACCCCAACAAAGGCCTGGTCACAGCTGTTATTCCTATTCACACCTTCATCAGGGGCGGGGTCAGTTTCCCTATCAACCTGATTTACTCGGCAAGCGGGATCAAGGTTCAGCAGAATCATGATAATGCAGGAATGGGCTGGCAGCTATCTGCCGGTGGCAGGATAACGCGCCAGGTGAGGGGGCTACCAGATGATAATATAGGACTTGGTGACGGAAGCTACGCCGGATGGTTGTCAAATTCCAATGGAACAGGTGTTGATAATTTCTCCATTGCAAATGACGGTAATCAATCGGTATGTACCGACGAGACAACTGATATCAATTATATCAACAGCAGTTTTAATTATAAAAGCGACATGGAACCGGATTTGTTCTATTTAAGTGCACCCGGTTTAAACTGCCAGTTCGTTTTTGATAAGGACCATCAGATCCGCACCATTCCTTACCAGGACCTTAAGATAACCTATACAGTGGGTAGCAATCAGAAGATAAACTCCTTTGCCGTCGTGGATGACAAAGGCATCGTATACACTTTTTCTGAACTCGAAACAACAACAAAATCTGCGGTCTGGTCGACCTTCGGGCTGGCAGGAAATCCCGATTTTTTCAAGGCGGGATATTCGCAATATAAATCTCCGATAACCTATAATTCGTCCTGGTTATTATCAAGTATTTATGATTCGAACAATAACGGGTTTAGCATGAACTACGAAGACCATGGGCAGGTAGCTGGCAGTTCACCTGTTGTGCTAACGTTAAGTTCTCCACACAATCTGGACAGAAAAAACTACCAGTATTCAAATGTAGAAATCAAGAACAACAATAAACTGCTGACCATAGTGCAAAGCGCCAAGGATAGCAGCAGGATTGAAATTGCCTATGGAAATGCGCAGGGCACGGCAGATTATATTATCACCAATATAAAAGTTGCAGGGAAGGACATTATCTTTGATTATGGCAGGGTAGATGGTGCATCAGGGTATCAGCGGTCTTTTTTGACCTCGGTACACGACCGGGTAGGCAGTTACCCACTGAACTATAAATTCGGTTATATCGGATATCCCAACTTCAGCAGCTCCGTGATTTCGGGTATCCTGCCGGACACTTCGTCTAAACAGATCGATTATTGGGGGTATTATACCAGGTTACAGACCAATACCTCACTGACCCCTTCGCTTTTTGTCAATCCGTCCAATCCTTCGCTGCCCACGTATAAAATACAGGCATCGGCCACACCGGGTAGCGATTATACGATCAGCCTTTCGGGGGCCAACCGGATGGCCGATCCAGATTATGCGATGACGGGCACCTTAAATAAGATTACCTATCCTGAGGGCGGATCAACCGTTCTAAGTTATGAACTGAACGATTATTATGACCCTACATCTACCACGGTGATCAAGGGCGGCGGCATCAGGATAAAAACGTTGACCGATAATGATAGCAGCAGTGTAAATAATACCCTTGTAAAAAACTATACGTACATCAATCCCTCAATGGGCTTATCGAGCGGTAAGCCGGTTTCTTTACCTGTTTTTGCTTTTGTAAGACCTTACGCAGGAAGCGGGACTACTGCAGATGTGTGGAACTATTCTACCGTCCGGAGTGAGAACGATCTAGCTGCTGAGGACGGGTCCGTGTTATACAGCCATGTTAAAGTCAGCCAGTCGGGCGGGGGAAGTTCTTCGTACGAATATGCTGTGCCGGGGACCAACTGGGAGGGTAGCACTTCGCCGGAATGGAGCCCTACCGTAAATTATTCGGCGCGGATGGACTGTTCGCTGTCGAATAATACCCGGAACGGGGCCTCCTTATATCCCTTCGGACCGAATACCAACTTTGATTTTGAAAGGGGGCTGTTGAAAAAAGTTGTGCATTATGATCAGTCAGATAAGGAAGTGGGTGAATCGAGCTATACTTATCAGCTTACCGGTCAACCATTGACAGTCACTGGTCTGAGGTTAGATAGTAACCAGACAAGCAGGGTATATGCTAAATATAAGATTTATACATCAAGCTCAGAACAGCTAGTGCAGGAAACCAAAACAGTATTTGAATCCAGTGCATCAAGCCTTCCCCAGCAACAGGTTACTACACTCAATTATGTGTATGGCAGTGCGTACCATAAGCTGCTCACCCAGCAGAGCAGTACCAATAGTGATGGGAGTCTATTGACCAATTACATCAGTTATGCGAAGGACTATGTTATTCCTGCGACAACCGATCCAAACCTGCTGGCAATTGAAAACCTAAAGCTGCTGAATATAAATGTGCCTATAGAAAGCCGTTCAACTGTTCAGCGGGACGGGGTGACCAAAACCATTAAGGCTGAACTTACCAGATTTGCAAGCTTTCCCGGAAGACCAGGCTGGCCGTTATTATACCTGCCTGCGCAGAAATCACAGTTTGTATCCTCAAATGGCGTTACCGATTTCCAACCGTTCTTTACTGGTACGGGGGCCTTTGTAAGAGATGGACGTTATATACCTGTAGAAAACGACACTGATTATGATCAGTATGGCTTTTTGTTGACCCGTGATGACGGCAATAAAAATCGCCAAACGGTACTCACCAACCGGTTTTTGAGTCTGCCTGCAGCTGTTGTTACGGGTGCGGGCTATAATGAACTTGCATTTAGCGATTTTGAGAGCACCAATAACGGTATCGGTTTTGTAACAAACAATCTGGGCAATATTACTGATAATCATACGGGCCGCAAGGCTTTAAGCCTGAATGCCTCAGAAACAATAAGTGCAACCGTTCAGAAAAATTCCAGGGCCCAAAATTATGTTTTTTCATGTTGGGTCAAATCAGCGGCAGCAGGTTCCCTAAATTTAACTTTAACCAGCGGAGGAACAAACTATCCATATACCGTAGCCTACCTCGCCGACGCCACCAAATGGAGGTATTATGAAATTACAGTTCCGGTCAGCGGCCTAACAGGCAGCATACAGGCCAGTTTTAATGGCAGTACAGCTTTTACCATTGATGATATTCTCTTTTACCCTGAAAATGCCTCGGTAGTCACTTCCACTTATGATTTTGCTTCACGTCAGAAAACATCAGATATTGATGCAAGCGGTATTACGGTCTATTATTCATATGATCCTTATGGCCGTTTGAATAATATTAAGGACCAGGACAGACAGATCGTGCTAACCAGGTCCTACGTAAAGAAGAGCCAGACAGGGCCGCCTCTTCCTTTTGCTACTGTTAATTTTACAGAGTCATATGCATCAGCCAGAAAATGGGAAAAGAGACCGGTCCGGTTTATCAATAACAGCACAATCAATAACCCTGATGCTTCAGACATTATATATACCTGGGACTTTGGGGACGGTTCCGCAACAGTCACCGGCCTGAATAGCACCCACACTTATGCGGCAGCAGGTACATACACTGTTACACTTACCGCAACATCTGCATCATATGGCGTTTTAAGTACCACCCGCCAGCAGGTCATTGAGACGTTGCCGGCGGCAACAGTCTCCATAAGGGCAACTAACCATAGCAATGGGGCATCTGTTACCAATGTTACCTTAAAGCAGAATGGCATTGTGATCTATAGTATCAAAGGTGTTTTGTTAGGTGTTGGATCCAATGTTGTGCCTGATAAATATGATATTGAGATCACAGTCAGTGGACCATCCGGTAGTTACAACAGCATCAAGTACATTGGCCATATACGTGCCTGTTTCCCTACAAGCGGTGGCTCGGGAGCCAATACCTATGCCTTCAGCGATGACCTGTCTGCTGAAACTGTTGTTTCTTTCGATTTAGATACCATGAACTGCAATGGAACAGGAGGAAACCCACAGTGATAAAAATGCCAGACTACTTTCAGACCATAGTTGTAAAATCTTATTCGAAACCGATGAACAATCAGCATACAGCGGCATATTTAAAGAAAATATTTGTTCTTGTATTTATCATATTGCAGTTACTCGGTATCCATACTGCGTTTGCCCAAAACTGGGGGACATACCAGGAAGAAACCGTAATCAAAGTTTCCGGTATTACGACCACCAGCCAGGTACCAGCATTGAACAATGCCCAGAAACAGGTCACCCGGCAATATACCGATGGTCTGGGCCGTCCTATACAGACCATAGCCATTGGCGCTAGTCCAACGGGAAAGGATATTGTCCAGCCGATGGTATATGATCCGAATCTGAACTTGCAGAGCATGGCCTATCTGGCTTATACCGGGACGGACGGAAGCGGTGGCTTTCATGACAATGCGCTCAGTGAGCAGGCTTGGTTTTACAGTACCGGCCAGGGCGGCAAGGTCGCCATTGATGCTTCACCGTTCAGCAAACAGGTTTTTGAGAACAGCCCGCTACAGCGTTTGTTGCAGGCAGGTTCCTTTGGTGATGGCTTTCAGCCCGGTCAGCATTATAAAACAGCCGTATACCGGTATAATCTTGCCACTGACAATGTGCTCAGATGGAGTTATAATGGGCTTAGCAATGGAAGCTATAGTGATAACAGCCTTTCTGCAGTGCAGACTACTGATGAGCAAGGGGTAAGCACAATCCTTTTTACAGATAACCTGGAGAGAACGGTGCTAAAACGCCAATTGATCAATGAAACAATAGCAGGTGTTACCGAAACCAGGCTCGATACCTACTACCTGTATAATGATAATGGATCGCTTAGTTATGTGATCCCACCGAAAGCGGTGGTCACCATGCGCAATGCTGCCAATTATAACATTACCCAGGCGGGAGTAGATGCGTTGATATTTAAAATGTCATATGACAACCGCGGACGTTTGGTACAAAAAACCGTTCCCGGTGGTTCCGTGCTTTATACGGTTTACGACCCGCTTAACCGTCCGGTACTGGTTCAGGATGGCAATATGCGTACCCTGCATCAATGGAACTATATCAAGTATGATGGTAAGGGCAGGGCGGTAAGTCAGGGCATTTATACCGACGAGGTGAACTTTGGCCAGGAAGCAATGCAGGCCTATGTAGATGGCATTGACTACAGTACCAGCTACTATGAAGAGGCAAGTAATACAGCCATCAACGGCGGTTATTACACCAATAATGTTTTTCCCAAAGTGAACAACGCGGGTGGTGGCACGGCTTTGCAGCCATTGACTTACGCCTATTTTGATACTTATGATCTGGATAGGAACGGAACGGCCGATTTCGCCTATCAGGTACAGGGGCTTGCAAACGAGGCCAGTCCATCAGCACAGGTGCGTGGCAGGTTAACGGTAATCAGTAAAACCACTGTTGGCGAGGGCTTAACGGCAGGCACATGGCTGACATCGGCCACGTTCTATGACAGTCGTGGGCGTGCTATCCAGACCCAGGCGGCAAACCACACTAATGCCTCGGCTACATTAACGGATATTTCCACCAGCGTGCCGGATTTTACAGGGAAGCCCTTGCAGAACAAAATCATTAAGGTACTTTACGGTTACACCACTACGGGGCTTTCCAGCTTTCAGTACGACCATCGCGACCGTCTGTTGAGTGTAGACCAGGCCTATAATGGTGCTTCGGCTATCCGGATAGGTGCGTATACATATAACGAGCTGGGACAGATGGTCACCAAGAACCTGCATTCCAAGGACGCAGGCAGTACCTTTATGCAGTCGGTAGATTACCGTTTTAACATTAGGGAGCAGATGCTGAGCATCAATAATAGTACATTAACGGCAGGAAGCAATAATACTGCGGGCACATCCGCACTGTTTGGTATGGAGTTTCTGTATGATAAGGTGGATGCTGCGCCAAATTCGCTCAACAATACTCCGTATTATAACGGACTGATCTCGGCGGTGAAATGGATGGCGGGGACGCCAACGCTTACGGAACGCAGCTATAAATACACCTATGATGACCAGAACCGACTGCAGGGCGCAAACTATGCCGACCGGTCAGCAGGGCAGGGCGCTTGGGGCAATTTTGGGGCTTATGACGAGCACAATATTTCCTATGACCATAACGGTAACATCATGACCTTAAAACGCAATGCGATCATTAGTGGTAGTATTGCAGCTGTTGATGACTTAGCCTACAGCTATAACGATAATAAGTTAAATACGGTAACTGATGGTGTTGGTAGCAATTACGCCAGCCTGGGTTTCAAGAACAGGACGGGCAGCAGTACGCCTTATACTTACGATACCCAGGGCAACTTATTGGACGATGCTTACAAAGGGACTAGCAGCAGCTATAATGTTTTAAACCGGGTCAGCCGGGTAACTGTTGTTACGGGTACCGGCAGGTACATCAATTATACCTATGATGCTACGGCCGTATTGATCAGAAAACAACAGTACGACAATAATGCGCTGGTTAAAACAACCGATTATGTGGATGGTTTTGTAGCTGAAGACAATGTTTTGACTTATTTTGCCATGCCTGAGGGTAGGATCATCAATACAGGGGGCGCTTTGGCACCTGAATATTTTGTTTCGGATCAGCAGGGCAATGTGCGGGTGAGTTTCCAGGAACAGGGGGCAACTGGGATAGCAGTGGTAAAACAGGAGAACAGTTATTATCCCTTTGGCCTCATCATGCCGAACAGCCAGATTGCTACCCCATCACTGGCGAACAAGCAGCTCTATAACGGTGGCAGTGAATGGCAGAACGATTTTGGTGATCTGCCTGATCTATATCAGACCTATTACCGCAGTTATGATGCGGCATTGGGCAGGTTTACGGGCATAGATCCTAAAGCCGAACTTACGGAATCTTTAAGTCCATACCATTATGCGGGCAATAACCCTGTGCTGTATAATGATCCGATGGGGGACTTTTATGGATCGAACGGAAGATATGTCAGTGACCGTGGAGTTGGGCCAAGGAGGGCAAATCAGGACGGGGGCGGTTACGCTAATTTTAATGCATGGTTAAATAAGACCATGGAGCGGATGGATAACCTAGACTATCTCAAGGATCCTAATGCTGAAAGATTTGAACTGGCGAAATCCATGGCCGATAAAAACACAGGAGTATCCGTTTATCGATATTTGGATGGTAGCGTTGACATAGCGTATGGTTCGGAAAATAGCTATTATGTTAACCAGGTTGAAAAAGATGGGAGAATAGGATGGGAGTTTACTCAGGTAAGTGTAAATCAGGAGAGAAATGACAGTCCGGAGGGAAAGGAAACTCTATTTGAAAGGGTTTGGAACAGTAACTTTGCGAGATGGCTTGTGCCAGATGTGATAGGTATTCATGTTGGCGCGGTTTTGGTGCCTACTGTTGGGCTTGGCTATAGTTATAATTTTGATTTGATGACACGAGGTAGAGATATTGGATTTCATCGAAGTCATACGTTATCAGTAAGAGCAGGAGAAGAAGCTGGGGTAGGGGTTGTTTTGGTTGGCGGCACTTATCAAGGACGTGGCCAAGACGCTACTTATGATTCTATTATGGGGTGGGGAGGTGATGTGAATGTTGCCGTTGGACCAGTTAACGTTGGGGCATGGTCATCCTTTGATACGGTGAATAATAGACCATCATGGTTGGGAATAAGTGCCGGTGGCGGATATGGTATTGGAGGATCGGGTGGAATAAGTTATACTTGGCCTATAAAATAATTAGATATGATAGAAAAGAATAAATTGATAAGATATTTTATTGTTGGCGTCCTGTTCTTTTTAATTATGTACGTTTTGTCCATTCTTTCAGCTAGAAGAGAAAAAAAGTATAATTTTAGGGGAGTAATTGAGAAGATTCAATATAGTGAAAAAAAAATACCCACTGTTACAGTCAAGGGAAAGCAGTATGGTATGACTACAGGGTGGAGATTTAACGAGAAAATGCGGGTTGGCGATTCATTGATAAAAGAGCTGGATTCCACAAGCTATAAACTAGTTAAATTTGGTACCGGTGAGGTTATTTCTTCAAATGAATAAAATAATGAAAAGAACAGTATTATGTTTATTAACAATATGGGTAATTTGCTTGACAATATCCTGCACGTCTAATAATATCTATATAAATAGGGAGCAGGATAAACGTGAGGGTAAAATCTTGTTGGATAAATTTTATGCTAATATTAACAGCAAAAATTATGACGCTGTAGATGGCATGGTCGGTGATAGCCTAAAACACTTAGCAGGGCCTTCTGGAATTAGTGGTATGACTAAATTCATCAATGGGAAAGTGGGGAATTATAAAGACTATAAAATAGTGGACATGTATATCAGATGCGTTATAGGTGATAATAATGAAAAATCTTATAACTATAAACTCAAGGTAACATACGATAAAGGAGTAATCGATGAGATTATTGGCTTTAAACAACAAGATGGATCTGATATTAAGATAAATTCATACCATGCTAACTCTGATCTGCTGATCCATTAATAGGAAAAAATAAAAGGTGAAAGTTTCTAAGTCAGCAGTGAGGCAAAAAGTACAAAAGGAGCAGAAAAGGGATCTTTAAGCGGAACAAAAGAAGCATTAGCTAAAGCAAAAAAGGAACTTGGCCTCAAGGATGGTGAAAGCTTGTCGAAGGGTGAAAAAGGCAAATTTGGAAGCCCATAAAGAGGTACTCCAAAGAAAGGATATAGACTTGATCCATCCCATCCCAATGCACAACCTGGGTCTGGTGAAGAATATCCCCATTTTAAGATATGGAGAAATTAACTGTAAGCCAGTAGGTTATTTGTTCCAATGAGATGGGCAATAGTTATTGGTTCTTTTACTTTGACTAAAGGAATCGGAAAGTAATATTTTAAGGATTAATTTTGCTTCTAGATCAGACTCTCGTGTTAGCACAGGTGTACTTCCTTTAAAAAGGATGGCAATCAAAACATGAACTACATAATAGCATTTATCATAACCTCAGTCGTAATAGTTGGCTTTTTAATAAATTATCTCATTTATAGAAGGATTGTTGCTGTAGCGCTAAGGAGGTTTATTGCTCCTTATTTAACATCACAAGCATTAAAAATCAAGGAAACCCAATTCACCGGTTTATTTAATAATGGTGATTTTAATGATAAAGATGAAGGCCTAAGGCTCGTAACGGAAATGGATAAGTTTAGGATCTCTACCTATATCTATGTTTTTGCCAGCGTGGAAAATGGCCAAACAATTCGTTTCACGGCTAAAATTAAAGTGAGGTTTCTGTTCATTAGAAAAGTTTTTTTGAAGAAAGGAAAAAGCGAAGAAATAGAACTAACCCATGTTAGTAGCTAGGTTCAGCGTTACATTCATTATGTGACAGAATTTGTATTGATTATCAGATTTAATTTGCATTTTAGGGGCGATAATATCTTTTGGGGTATTGTCGCTCAAAACGCTTTTTCAAATGAGAATACTGACTACCAAAAAACTTGATGCTTATACGCTGACTGAAATCCTGATCGTACTTGCGATCATCGGGATCCTGATCCTGCTGGCACTGCCCAATCTGATGCCGCTGATCACCAAGGCCAAAACGACTGAAGCGAAGCTGCAGCTGGAGCATGTGGCCAAGCTTGAGCAGAGTTATTTCTATGAACACTCGAAATATTCGGCCGATCTGGTGGAGATCGGATTTATCCAGGAGAAACTGACTTCGGATGCAAAAGACGGTAAGGCCAACTATAAGGTTGAAGTGACTGCGGCATCGAACAATACTTTTACGGCAAAGGCCACTGCGGTGGCGGATTTTGACGGTGACGGGACTTTCAATGTCTGGCAGATCGATCAGGACAAGAATTTAAAGGAAATCGTGGCGGACTGATGTTGTTGTTACAGGGGGGGATTATGATGGTACTTGTTGGGATGGTGTATCAGGATTTTAAGTTTAGGGGCATTTACTGGTGGCTTTTTCCGCTGCTTTTATCGCTTTTTTTGCTGGATGTTTGGCTACGATATTCTTTTGCCCGCCTGGCAGCTACGGCTGGAAGTAATATCATTTTTCTTATTGTACAGATGTTCTTGCTGACCGTTTATGTTTCGCTTAGGAAGCGGAAGTTTACTAATATTTTTAAAGGTTACTTTGGGCTTGGGGATCTTCTTTTTCTATTGTGCATAGCATTTTATTTTTCTTGTTTGAATTATATTGCTTTTTATCTGTTAAGCCTGATGATCGTGATCGTGCTGACACTGACCTTTGGCGATCGGAGCCGTGCAGAAAAGGAAAAGATCCCGCTTGCGGGTTATCAGGCACTGCTCCTGCTCCTGATCATGACTGCCAGTTTTTTTATAAAAAGCGTTAACATCCATTCG
>Ga0065714_10065287_pt1 | contig 11139 bp, 10 predicted proteins | sample MisRhiReplicate2_FD_59101 | JGI IMG/M metagenome (GOLD analysis project Ga0065714, IMG submission 59101) | Miscanthus rhizosphere microbial communities from Kellogg Biological Station, MSU, sample Rhizosphere Soil Replicate 2: eDNA_1 v2... | ecosystem: Host-associated > Plants > Roots >... | reverse complement strand
TGCTTTTGCCGGGGATGGTGAGGCTGCCTGCAAAAATGACCAAACCCCAGATGCAACAAAACCCGCACTTGGCGGGTTTTGTTTTGCTTCGTATTTGGTGGGCCGGGGTAATTTGAATTGGCTCAGCAAGACATTGATTTATAGTATTAATATCTATTTTTATTTTTAGTTGGAATACCAATTGGAATGCCGTGCGAAATTGCACTCCACTTTACCACCCGTTTGCATTCGATCTGACCACCGATTGCATCAGAGTAGATCGGCACGCTTCGTCACCGTGATTGCTAGTGAACTGCCCATAGCTGCCGGTGGCGATAGGCAGAAATCACCTAATAGCAGTCGTATTAAAGATCTTCCTAGAACACGATTATGGAGCCGGCCGGCCCAAGTCTCTCAGTTTAGATAACCACTTCGGTGGTCGATTGCTTTCGCAGTGCGGTCCTAACCAAGCGCTCCCGACTGAAGCTCTCCCATGCCTGGGCTTCTGCCATTTCCCGCAACGTCAGATCTACGCTTCCGCCATTCCTCCCCAGTCGAATCAAGTCTTGGAAAAAAGGCACAGTCAGTAGTTCGGGCATCTCATCCTCTGCTTCAGTGGCCAGAGCCACATATTTTTCGATGGTCGCCTTTGTTTTTACCCCAAGCGATTCTGCGATGGACTCCCACGGTACACCGTTGGAAAGCAACGTCTTGGCCGTGGACCACTTAACGTAGTTGTTGATGCGCTTCGCCAAGGGCCATGATCCTACGTCCAGCTCTTTGAAGATCGCGCGGTACATGGTGAGGTCTGCTTTGTGCTGGTCAATGAAGGTCAAGCAAGCGCCGCGGTTCTCACGCTGGAACGTGGACATCGGGATGCGTAACTTTTGTGAAATTTCGCGTGCCAAGTCCAGCTGCTTCCTGAGGGGATACTTCACCGAGTCGGGGGTGTACCTATCCAGGTAAGCAAACACTTCCAGGGACAGCTCGCTATTTTTTGCAGGCACCGGGGCGTTGTCGGCTAGATGAGCCATTAGTCTTTCGCAGCCCAGAGGGAGCTGGATCTCGAGGGTCTGGTTACCTACGATGAGTTGGCCGACACAGTACGAGGGAGTCGTATCATCGACGTCATCATGACTAGCGGATCCAGTGGACCAGCTGTTCTCTTCCTCCCGGAGCGCGCCCTGATAGATACGGTTTTCGCGCATGAAGGCAAGGGTATCGGCGGGCTTGCTTGATACGTAGCGACATCCCTCCGTGTAGTTACCCTCTACAACGGCCGAGGCAGCACGGCCCTCTAGGTCAGCCCGCAGAAAAGCGCCCCACAGGCCGCTTGGAAGCATTAACAGCATCCACTCTCGGAACTCGCAAGTCTGTGACACCAGCTCCACGTACTTCCTATCGGCATCCGTCGATGTGAAGGGAGGTAACGATTCAACAACATCCTCGGGTGTTGGCCGGAACGGTAGCCAGCGCTCAAGGCCTTCGCACATGAACTCTTCAGTGGTCCACCAGACGCGCTTTTCATCGTCCCACTCAACATAGAACTGCTTTGCCTCATCCTTTTCTTCGAAGGGGACCGCTAAATCTATACGCTTGGACATTTCCATGATCCTGCTAGGTTGTACCCCCCAAAATGAGTGACGAGGGCTATATAACGGTATTTTACCTTTGTGCTTTCGGGGAACCACTATCCGGCGTGCATTGCCATGATCAGACTTGAGTCCAGGGCGGATAGCAATTTCTTGCCCATTACCAGGAGCTGTAGATTTGGAGTTTGAAAATAAGCGATGGCATGTCGCCGCGTTGCTGACTGTCGTAATGGCATTCGCCACGGGCATCGGCAACCTGGGATCTTCCTACCTGCTCCTGTCCGTGAAAAATCAGGAGGAGTCAGACAGGTCTGAGATTGCCAGAAGAGCGAAGGGCGCTGAACTGCATTGCGAAAAACTTCGGGAGGGTGCTTCGCTAGCCGCAGAGATAGAGTTCAGCGCCGACAGAGGCTATCCGGATGCGCTGAGGCTCGCTGATTTGCTCTCGGACGCGGTCGGCGCGCAAGGGAAACAAAATTTGACGCTTGCGAGTGAACAACTGGCGTATGAGAAGCGTGCGTCCGCGTTGGTTCCCATGCTGTCCGAAGATGAGGCTAAAATCTTAAGTCGAGTTACGCTGCATCACTACGTTGTAACGCGCATGCGTACGAGCACAGTGCCCGCAGAAATGCGAGTTCCAATTGCTGAAGGCGGGTTCAACGCCAACGAGGAACTGAACGGCATCAGAGAAGGTGGGGCAGAACTTGCAGCATCATATCGTCGTCAATGCACAGAATCGCCCTCTCGGAATTCGACATGATCAAAACCCATCCCATTTCCGGTACACAACAAGCACAAAAGTGGCTTGACCAGTTTTCGATGGGTGATCGTCCTCTGGCGCAAGAGTTGCTCGAATCTTTTCTCCTAGTGTCCCGGAACGATTTCAACGATCACTTGCGAGCACTCACACTTGAGCATGCTGACAGGGTTAAGGGGGTTGTTGCTCTCTATGCCGAGCGTGAACTTGGACACCGATTTGGGGTGCCTCACAGGCTTTTTAAAGAGTCGCCGGGAAAGCATCGACGTGCACTAGGGGCCGCTGGCCCACCAGCAGTGAAGTCCACGAAAGGGTACGATCCGTCTGTTGGAAGCGAAGGCGTCGTTGCTCGTTTGATTACAGACCTGTGCCGTGAGTTTCCCAAGAAGTTCATTAGTCATCCCGGGCCAGAGCAAATCCGCCGAAAGCGGGTTCGGGCGTTTTGGGTTATGACCGATCTTGTAGGTAGCGGTCACCGCGCTCGTCGGTATCTTGAGGCGGCCTGGCTTGTCAGATCTGTGCGCAGTTGGTGGTCCGGCAAGTTTCTGAGATTCGCAGTTGTCGCATATGCCAGCACTGGCAAAGGCGAGCAATATGTTCGAAGCCATCCATGCCGGCCAGACGTCATCCACGTGATGCCATGTCCTACGATTGACACCACACTGTCGAAAGCAGGCGTCAGCAAAATGAAGCTGCTATGTGAAACATACGATCCTACGATTGGTGATCTCGGCATATCGCCTTGGTCACAGGGCAGCGCTAGCCTTGGGTATCTCAGCACTGGAGCGCTTCTTATTTTCGCTCATGGCGCGCCTAACAATGTGCCTCTGATGTTTCACAAGGCCTCAAAGCGCAAAGATCCCCAGTGGATCCCGCTTTTTCCTTCTAGAGTGACTGCCGGTATCGACAGTGAGTCCTTTGGTGTGAGCTTGACCAGCGAAAAGATACAGCTTCGATTGGAGCGCTTCGGCCACGCATCGTTGGCTAGGTCTAATGCAGTGGTACAGTCCGATATTCCAACGGGCGAGGTGTTTCTCATCCTCGGCGCGCTCTCCCGCCCTCCAAGGCTCAATGACAGCGTTCTGTCACGCCGAACTGGTTTACCCACCTATAGGGTCGCTCGACTCTGCCATCTAATGGTCACTTATGGATGGATCGACTCCCAGCGTCGATTGACCGACGCAGGAGCGGGCCAGCTTCGGCATGCCAGAAAGCAGATGAGTGCATTTATAGAATCCCTGCCTGACATTGGCGAATTAGAACAAAAGCCGTACTATCCGCAATCGTTGAGACGACCAGTCTGAAATCTAGATTCGGTGCGCGTTGAACAGAACGCAACCACCATTGATGCGCTTCGGCTCATCAACCGGGCGCAGACTACTGCCGCTCTATGATATAGCCCTTGCTTACGGCCAAGCGCTCCCGCCACACGCGACGTGGCGAGGTCTTCTGCCTGCGGCGGGAGCCCTCACCCTGCGGGTGTCAAAGTAGATGAAGGACTGGAAGCCTCAACCCTACCGTCGTATCGCTCAAGAGTTGGGCGTATCAGATGCGGTTCTTCGATCGGCACTCGCAGCTAGCGAGGCCGTGGTCGCAGTTCATCCAAAGCTTCCTCCAGTATTGACGTTAAAGCACCTGTCTCGGCTAAGCGGCGTTGGGTATATGGATTTGCGGCGTTATGTGAGTCGCGAGGATCCGCATACCTACAAAGTGTTCTGCATTCGTAAGCGCCCTCAACCTGATGGTCGTATTCGCTTCAGGGAAATTTGCGTTCCCGAGCATAGCCTTTGCGACGTTCAGCAGTGGATAGTCAGACATATTTTGGTCCACGGTCGACCGCACTCGGCCAGCACGGCCTTCGCACCAGGCGCAAAATTGATCGACGCGGTTCAACCGCATTGTGGTAGTCGCTGGATAATCAAACTCGACGTCCGGAGATTCTTTGAGTCGATCTCAGAGATCTCTGTTTACAACGTTTTTAGGAGTCTCGGCTACCAACCCCTTGTCTCATTTGAGCTGGCTAGAATCTGCACACGTATTGGGTCCGACAAAACGTGGCTGAGCAAGACACGTCGGTGGCGTCGAAAGGCACCTTTGCATGTTGCCGCAATTCGGAACTACTCGGCAAAGCAGCTAGGTTATTTGGCCCAAGGGGCGCCCACAAGTCCAATGATTGCCAACCTAGTAATGCGCGCGGCAGACGCGGAAATTTCCGCGCTCAGTGAACCCTTCGGCATCACCTACACACGCTATGCAGACGATCTAACGTTCTCGACTAACAGCGCCCATTTTGACAGAACCACAGCGAGTGCACTCATTCGGAAGGTCTATCAAACGCTTGGGCGGTTCGGCCTCCAGCCGAATCTTGCTAAGACACAGGTAGTGTCACCTCGTGCGCGGAAAGTTGTCTTGGGGTTGTTGGCCGATGGAGTTTCTCCGCGGCTGACGAGGGAGTTTAAAGGCAAGCTGCGCATGCACCTTCACTACTTGGAGCATGTCGACGTTGGCCCCATCAAGCATGCACAGCGCCGTGGCTTCTCGGCGGTTGCTGGTCTACGCAATCATCTCCTAGGGTTAGCCGCCTATGCTATTCAAATTGAGCCTGAGTATGGCTATGCAGTGAAGGCAAGATTGATGGCCGTGCACTGGCCGATCATCTACTGAGCATGGCGACTGGCTCTCGATGCAGGAAGCTCTCTTGGTAATCAGAGACGCCGCATCTTTTGGTTATCGATTGCGCTGAAAAGGTGGATGGCGCAATGACCGTTTGCGGTCGATCTTTGCCTGTCATGACTGGCAGGAATCGGCCCAGGCTGTGTAAAAACGTTTTAGAGCAGGTATGACGGTCAGAACCTGAACGAAAATCGCGTTCCTACGCAAATTTTAGGTCTGGCTGACTAGCCAAGCGCTGGCAGATTTTACGTAGCAACGCAGATCTCCAAACGATGTCTGCGTTTTTACACACTCTGGGCCAGCAGCGGTCGGTCAGAGCAAATTCTGCCACCAAAAAGCTAACATTTCGCTTTTAGCGTGCAATCAAATTATCGAGCTGTATAAACCGACGGCTCCTGCCGTTCACAATGTGCGCGAAATGGGGGGGGGGCTCCATCCGCTTGGGATAAGCACCGCGTGGTGGGTGGTGGCGAGCTCTATGAGGCATATTTGACCAGATCAGTCGTTTCAATAACCTACGGGCTTGAACCCCTTGATTGCTGGTATCCGACACGCAGTGTTTGTGCGCGATGCAGTTGCGGTCTTAAGCCTAGACCAGTACGCTTGATACAGCGTCGCTTTGTAAGGACCTATATGACTAATGGATGGCCAATAGGGGAATTTTATGCACGGTTTGGAAGCTCATCCTACCCTTAGGGCGGTAGTTCGAGACGATCTAGGGCGGGAGCACTGCTTCCTCGTGAAAGTCATTGTACCTACCGAAGGCAAAGCTTACGCGCTATTCGATGACTTAGGAAAACCAACAGCGTTGACCTTTGAACAGAAAGCGAACAACTCCGTTTCATTCGTTTCATTCAATGGGCTCTGGATTGAAAATGACGAAGTAACATCTTTGGATATTCTTCTAAAATCCAAGCTGATTTATATAGGCCAGCTGATTAGCTTGGCTTAAATTGCCAAACCCAATAGTTAACTTAGAAGCTATCTTGAATACATACTCAACTCCTGCGTTTCGCTCATTCAAAGTATTCATAGGAGAGCTAACAGCTGTAGCGGCAGGAATCCACGTCGGGATTCAAGAAGCCATCTCTCATGTTAGTAAACTCGATCAGTCTGATCCTTGGGAGTCCGCAGCGCAGCGTCACGGAATCCGTGTTAGTGGCCTACGTTCCGAAAAGGTTTCAAGCGGCGCAATTCGACTCAATATTGTGAGTCTCTATAGTGGCTTCGATCTTTTTATCTCAGATATTCGGGGGCAGTTTTATGCAATCCATGGAAAAAGCTGGACGCAAAACGATGGGGACACGCCTTTCCAAGCGCTGCTGAGAAATACTCCATCTGGAAAGCAGGCGCATGAAAAGAGACTTGGCCCAGGCCGTATTTTAACGATGGATTATTATAGGCTTGCTCGAAACGCAATCGCACATCCAAGTAACGAAGCCGTAGCTATAGCGGAACAATTTTACCATAGCAATAGCCAACAACTCATCCAGACAGCCTCAGATTATGGTATGAAGTCAACTCCTAGCGAGGTTGCAGGGCTTAGCTTTCATGACATAAAATACATGGCTAGAGTTTCCCTTGATTTGGCTGTGGCTATAGACAAGGATTTTGACCCTGGAGATGTAGTACTTTCCAGATTGCTTCCAGAAAAATTTGCAAAACTACCGAAGTCTGAGGCTCGCCGTCATAACGCAAAAAAAGGTTGGCTTTCAGAAAAGTTTGGAATAAACTCCGATCGCGCGGAACGTATCATTTCTATGACTCATAAGCTTAGTGGTTGAGCGTCCCCCTTCACAAGCGAATTGGAAATGCAGTTCGCTTGTGAAGGGGAAGGATCCAGTTCGAATCTGGAATGAGTCTCCATATCCTTCAGAAGTATAAGAAGCTTAGGGTTTAATACAGGCTTCAATCCCTTCTGTACGCCCCTCACTGATTTCAAGTGTAGTGTTGCCTGAGGCAGTCGGGAGACGCGATACAATATTTTACCCAGGGCGCTTATCTATAACTAGAAGCTGTGCAGGATATACCATGCTGCGCACTAAAATGGTATGTGTTCGTCAATTTCAAAATCCCCATGATATTGATAAACATCAGCAAGGATCGTTTCCAGCCTCTTGCTTAGCTGCTTATCAGAATTCAAAAGCTCTAGAGTTTCAAAATCAGAAAACTTATAGTCGATCTCAATTTGCAATAAGTTTCTGCTCCCAAACCAAAACAAACTCACGTCGCCAAAGCCGTCCAAGGACCGACGATTTCGCAGAAGAGAGCTTATTATTGCAGGCTTAACTAACTTATTAAAATCACCCAAAAGCATGCGCGCTTTGGGACCTTGCTTATAAGCGTCCGCATAGAAGTCCTGATAGTGCTCAGCTACTATTTTACAGTTCCCCTGATGTAGCGTTGAATACTCTTCCAAGGCGCCAGAAAAAGCCTCGGCGGTAACGAATTTTATTCTGGCAACCTCCTCTCTCTCGTTCAAAATATAACGACACAGATAGTCTTCTGATTTTATGCTACTAGTCTCGATTGAATCACCATTAAAGTAGACCCTGGCGATTTCGCTATCTATGACTGAAACCAAATTGAACTGATAGTATCTCTTTGTATTTGCCTGTCTCTTATCCAAGATACTCATTTCATATGCTTGAGCTTTCATCAGTGAAGTGATAGATGAGAATATATTTTTATCATTTTGACACGTATGATTAGCCTTGCTAATTTCTTGAAACGCGAAGACATCGACGCTAGGTGGAGAAAAAAGGCTGGGACATATATTAGAAAGTTTTTCATGATAGGCTGCTGCCCAAGTCATTTTCGACAAATAATAATCTATTGCTGGATGATTGCTCCACCCTTTAAATGGCCTCCAGTTAGCGTTTGGATCATTCTGCTCGATAGGCCGAGATAGTAGCGCCCAAGCGTTCGCTTCGCTTTTTTTGCAACTAACGATGATCACTGTGTATACAGATATCCCTTCGACAATGTTGACTTTATATGCCAATAGGTCGATTTCACGAACGGTGCCTTCTAAATCGTCAATATAGCATCTATTGCTAATTAAGTGCCAGCCATTCAATCTTAAGATATTACCAATTTCAAATTCAAGCTTGAACCCTGTTTTGCCTATAGCTTGCGTCACTTTTTGCAAATCTAAAGCCATTATATTCATCCATTAAAACTATGGGGGCACTTAAAAAGATTGGGCAATGGCAATGGCTATCATTCGAAAATCGACTCATCTGCCGGGGCCATCATCTGCGGCGTCTCGGGCAAGTTTTGATTTTGCCGATAAGTATGTCTCATATACAGATTTATATGCAGGCAAAGCTGCAGGGTCAGAGCTGAAAGTAGTAATGCTGACCAACTCTAACTCTTCTACCCCCGGCAAAATGGCGTTTAGGGCTTCCTTCCTAGAACTAGTTACGAAGTAGGCATTGTCAGCCATAATATCCAGCATAAACATCGACAGGCTCAGTGACTTTTGAGTTGAGTCCGTTTTAGGTGTAACCCCTGCGCTAAGTATATCTCTGACGCGTTTTATGGTAGGAAGTCGTGGTGCGGGTATAACTCCTTGGGAATCACAATTGTAAAAAATATATGACGGATTGCATTTCGACTTTGATAGCACAGTCAACTGCAGCCCCGAACTGTGGTTTCTCTGGCTGATGTCAACATCTATGCCCACCGATCTTTTAGCTTGAAATACCACTGGGCAGACTTTCAGTTTTCCATCGCTATCTTTCCACTCGAAAAGCAAAGCAAAATCGCCGCCGGTAATTTTTTCCCTTTTTTGGACTTGAAGCTCTAGCTTTTTTACGTTGAGCTGAGCTCCCAACTTTGATAGATGTTGACTGTATCGACCTTGTACAAGTTTTGATTTTGAACTCAATAATTGAATCAGGTGTCCAGTAAGTTGAACTTCATTGTTAGGGCGCGAACATGTCTCTAGGAATTCCAGTTCCGCCTCTTGCGCAACTTGAATTAGCGCCCAGACCTCAAATGAAGAGAATGAAACAGGACAAGTTAAGTATCTTTCGTGGTAGCAGGGGAATTCGGCCTCATCATGATTTAGATACATCAAAGTAACTTTCCCGGCGTCCGCAGCAATGCCAAATGAACGCTTCAGAGCCGTTAAAGTGTATTCAGCCAATTTGGGGTGCTTTGCATAACACTCATAAACCGAGCTGGATCGCGAATCCTTTGAAAATTCTGAAAGTACTCCTCGCCATAAATCATCTGCTTCAAGGATGCCGAACGAAATTCCCGATAACGCTATTTTTTCCATATTAGTAGTACTACCAAAATCAATGAGGTCGACAAACCAGGCGATGACATTATTAGGGCTCATGCTTCACAAGGCACTATAGATCTCCTCCGCTACGCCCTCAAGCGGTGTTCGAGATATCGTCAACCTTCTAATGGACATTGTTTCACTAGTCAGAAGCCGTAGGCACGCTCATAAGTCAGAACTTATCCGCCAGAAGTATCAATGGATTGTGTTTTATGAACTCTGAGCAAGGATGGCCAACACCTCCAGCCGCGACGATGCTCGCGACGTGCCGCACCTGCGCAACTGAATCGCCCTTGTATTCGTAGACGCACGACTGGCCGCTGTGGGTTTTGCCATTGCGGCGGTGTTTTCGCAAGAGATATCCACGCTGAGAGATGAAGGATGGTAAGTGAGTCTGGAGGGTTGCCTATTCACGATTCGAGAATTAAATCAGCATTTCTCGCTCATTCCCTAATCGTTTCCAAATCAATAGGGTAGTGAGGCGATAGTAATCCCGGGTGGCGTCGGAATGGTCTTTCAGGTGCTGTGTGAAAAACCAGCGCACATGCTTGAGCTGCCAGGTCCAGGGATTATCGCGTTGCCATCGCTGTTGAATGGCTGCTTGCATGATTCGGGCTTGGCGTAGGTGGCGTTGCTGCGTGACCTTCGAGCCGGTCAGTACGCCGCTCAGGAACAGCGTCATATCGAAGGGTTTGGTCATGCTCTACCTCCAATGTAGGCCGACACTACATCGATCCGGTAATGCCCGAGCTCAAGGCTGATCTGTTGCCGTGCTTGTTGATCAAGGTCGCGGTCAATGCGATAGCAGTGGCCGCCATTGACCGGGGCGGCGTGGCCCGTGAGCTGCTCGTAACGCTCACAGGCGTAGGCCGCACGCAGTTCATGAAAACCCTTCAGCCCTTGTTCATGCATTGTTTCGCGGGCGGGGAGCACGGTCTGTTGCAGGAACACGGCGTAGCTTTCGTCTAGGGCCAGCAAGTTGCGGCTGCCGGTCGGCGACGCCTGAAGAGCCAGCTGCAGCGCCGCTTTCACCTCTTCATTGGCTGCGATCCATCGCGGCGCTGAAGTCCCTGAGCGGCCACCTTTGGTGCCGTCCTGGATGTTGATGCGGCCGAAGTGTTCGGCTTCGCGGTGCAAGCGTGGCAGGTCAGCCAGGATCGCCTCGCGCAGGCGCATACCGGTTTCTCGGGCTAACAGGACAATCGCGACCACCCGCTCGTAATGCTGTTCGCCCAGCACCTCCACGACTCGTTGAACCTGTTGGCGGTCCTGGCCATCCGGCGCGCGGGTGCGTACGCTCGAGCGCTGCTGTCCTAACGCCTGGCTCGGACTGGCGATCCTCACATCCTGATCGCCACGCAGCGCAGCGAGGGTGCGGTTGACGCTGCTCAGGCGGTTCTGCGCGGTAGCGATGCAGAGTTCGCCTTGCTGGATCTGCTGGCGCAGGTAAGCGGCGTAGTCCTGCAGCGTCCGTCGATCGATCTGGCGCGCATCGTTGTAACCGGGGCCGTCCTCTGACCGACACCAACGCACGAACGCTTGCCAGCGATCACTATGCGCTTTGACCGTGGCGAAGTGGCCGCCGGCAAACATATCCTTGAGCGCTTGTGGGCCGGCGTAGCTCAGCTGACGACCGTAGCCAAAGTTGCGACCATCACGCCGACCGACCAGTGCCATTGTCATAACCGTTTTCGTTTGTTTGCAGATAGAGCAGCAGGGCTTTCCAGTGGGGGCTGAGCCTGTCCACTTGCTGCCAGTGTGTCGGGCGGATCAGGAGGGCGTTCTCCTGGTGTTGCAGCAGTGCCCCTTCTTCGCGCAGTTGCTCGATCAGCAGGGCGAGGTTG
>Ga0065714_10002846_pt1 | contig 11159 bp, 7 predicted proteins | sample MisRhiReplicate2_FD_59101 | JGI IMG/M metagenome (GOLD analysis project Ga0065714, IMG submission 59101) | Miscanthus rhizosphere microbial communities from Kellogg Biological Station, MSU, sample Rhizosphere Soil Replicate 2: eDNA_1 v2... | ecosystem: Host-associated > Plants > Roots >... | reverse complement strand
GTCCTCCAGCGCGATCAGCGTTTCCATGCCGGGGCGCAGCCAGCCGACGGTGGAGTTGGACGTGCCAAAGTCGATACCACAGGCACGGGCTGGAGATGCGTTTTTCATGTCTTTCAAGTTCCGGTTAAAAAACGGCCGCGCAGTGTATGTCAGCGCGACGAATATTCGAAGGCCGACTATCTACTAATTCGCAGGCATTAGCGCTTGAAACACTCAGCTTCGCCCCAAACTTGCTGGCATGGGCCTGGTAGTCAACCGGCGGTCGCAAGAACCGCTGTCCGCTACCAATAAACTTCTGACGCGCTGCCCGGTCACAAATTTGAGATCGGTCAATCCAAACGCTGCAAACAAGAGCATGCTGTGCCTGGCTGCGCGATTTGATAACGGATGGTGATCCTTAGATGGACTTCAAAGACTATTACAAGATTCTGGGTGTTGAGCCGACGGCTGACGATAAGGCGATCAAGGCCGCCTATCGCAAGCTTGCGCGCAAATACCACCCCGACGTCAGCAAGGAAAAGGACGCCGAGGCCAAGTTCAAGGACGCCTCGGAAGCCTATGAAGCGCTGAAAAGCGCCGACAAGCGCGCCGAATATGACGACTTGCGCAAATACGGCCAGCATGGCCAGCCGTTCCAGGGCCCGCCAGGGTGGCAGGGACGTGGCGCAGGCGGTTTCGGTGGTGGTCAGGACGCGGGCGATTTCTCGGACTTTTTCAGTTCGATCTTCGGCAACCGTGGCCCTGGTTTTGATGGTGGGCAGTCGCGTCGCAGCACCGGACGTCGAGGACAAGACGTGGAAATGGAACTCGGGATTTTTCTGGAAGAAACCCTCTCGAACGAATCGAAGAAGGTCACTTTCCAGGTGCCGCAGTACAACGCTGCCGGCCAACACGTCAGCAACACCAGCAAAAGCCTGAACGTAAAAATCCCGGCCGGCGTGACCGACGGCGAGCGCATCCGCCTCAAAGGCCAAGGGGCTCCGGGTGTCGGTGGCGGCGCCAATGGCGACTTGTACCTGACGATCCGTTTTGCGCCGCACCCCAAATTCGATGTCGAAGGCGAGAACCTGATTATCACGTTGCCTTTGGCACCGTGGGAGCTGGCGCTGGGGACTGAAGTCGCAGTGCCGACCCTGACCGGCAAGATCAACCTCAAAGTGCCGGCCGGCAGTCAGAATGGCCAGCGCATGCGCGCCAAGGGCCATGGTTTGCTGAACAAGACGGGTGAGCGCGGCTTCCTGTTCGTGCAACTCAAGGCCGTCATGCCAAAAGCGTCGAGCGATGAGGTCAAAGCGTTGTGGCAGGAACTGGCGAAAAAAGCTGAGTTCAACCCTAGAGAACATTTCTGATCCAAGAGACGGAGTAGCCCATCATGAGCAACCCCCTGATCGTTCACCTGGACCTGGCAGAATTCTGTGAGGCGACCGACTTGTCGGACGTCTACGTGATCGAAATCGTCGAACACGGCATCCTCGAACCTCAGGGCAAGCAGCCCAAGGATTGGCGTTTCAACGATTACGAACTGGCGCTGGCCAAGCGTGCCGCCAAACTGCGGCACGACCTGGAACTGGAATGGGAGGGCGTCGCCCTGGCACTGGACCTGCTTGAAGAGGTCCAGCAACTGCGGGCCGAGAACCGGATGCTCAAGCAGCGGTTGGGGCGGTTGGTGGTTGAGTAGGCGTGAACTGTTAGCCGGTGATAAAGGCGCTTCCTGTGGCGAGCGGATTTTCTGTGGCGAGGGGGCTTGCCCTCGTTGGGCTGCGTAGCAGCCCCAAAAAACCATTGTCGCGTTTTATCAGGTAAAGCACATTTTCAGGATTTGCGACCGCTTCGCGGCCGAACGGGTGCAAGCCCCCTCGCCACAATGCAGTCTCACGCCTTCATACCTTCCTGGGCAACACCACAGTAAACAGCGTCCCGTCGGTCTCGTTCGAACTGACCTCTATCGTCCCGCCATGCGCATTCACCACTTCCTTGACGATGAACAACCCCAGGCCAAGGCTAGTCGTTGGCTGCCCCAGTTCCTCGTCAGCGCTGCGCACCAGCGGATCGAATATCGTTCCGAGAGCATCCTCGGAAATCGGCACACCAAAGTTGTGCACCGTCAGGCAAACCGCGTCAGGTGTCCCGCTCACGGTGACGGTCACATCTCGTTTGTTCGAACCATGCTGCAAGGCGTTGCCGATCAGGTTCTGCAACAGTTGACCGACCCGCCCGCCATCCCAGACACCGCGGGTATCTCCCACTACTTTTACCGTTGGATCGCATTCGGGGTTACCGGCGCAGGCTTCGGCAATCGCTGTATGCGCGGCATCGGCAAGATCCATGGGCGCCGGTTCGATGGGCAGACTCTTGCCCAATCGACTGCGCACCAGTTCCAGCAAATCGTTGACCATCACCGCCATGTGCTTTGCACCACGCTTTATGTTGTTCGCACAGGCCAACGCATCGCCTTCGAGCGCGGTTTTGCGCATCAGCAGTTCAGTGGACATGCTCACGGCTTGCAGCGGCGCGCGCAGGTCATGGCCGAGGATTGCCAGAAAGATATCCCGCGAGCGATTGACCTGTTCGGCATAGGCCGCGGTGGACTCGGCGAGGGCTTCGTCGATGGCTTCGTTAAAGCGGATCATGTCCTGAAAGTAGGCCAGGTCCGGTGATTCGAGGCTGTTGACCCACAAGCGAATCACACAGGCTCGCAAGTGGCGGAATTCGCTGGTCATCTGCACCAGATCGAAACCCACGGTATGGCGCAGTTCACCATGGCTGGCGCCGGCCTCGTCCAGGCTCGGGGTTTTTTCCGGCCCTTCACCCTTGGCCTTGGCAGCCTGTTCGCAGGCGGTTTGCGCAGTAGTCATGTCCCGCGCGGCCGCCAATAGAATTGCCTTGGCGTGATCACGCAAAGCCGCACGGTCCATATTTTCGGCAGCCGGCGTGATGGTACTGGCGAACTGCTCCCATTCATCGACGATACGGTCCACGTGTTGCCTGATGAATTCGGATAAGCGCATGGCCGGTTTCCTGACAGAAGATCTGGGCAGCTTAGTCTTTTTACCGACGGCCCAATACTACCGTTCACGCGCAGGTTCAGACGACGCGGCGATCAGGGTGGTAAATAATTATTTTTCAGGGTTTGAAGTTTAATGGGAATAGCTGTTTTCGAGCGGCTTAACAGCAGTTATTTAGGCTTTTGTTTTTCTTATTGCTGAATAAGCTGATGGCTCTAGTGATCGCACAGGGATAGTTGCGAAATGGCTGAGTTATTAGAAGGCGCTGTATTGGAAACACCTCCCGAGGTGTTCGATGATGCGCAGAGTATTTATCTGGAATACCTCGCGGAAAAAGTCCCGACGCTGCTCAATAAAATACCGATCCACCGATATGAGTCACTCCTCAATCAGAACCCGGCTGTTCCCGAGTGGTATGGCAATGCGCGCCCCATGGATCGCCAGTATTTGAAGGCGCTTATCAACGAACGCTGGCGATTGCAGGCGCCTCTGGAAAATACGCTGAGTGACTTGCAACATGACATCAAGGCGTTTGCGCAGCCGCTACTGATCGAAGCCCTGAAGGATCAACTGAATCTGGAGCTGGATGTTAATGCAACGTTATTGCGGGCTTATGTACCGGCGACATTAACGTTCGGCATCGATACCCAAGCCAGTCGAATGAGGCAGTCCACGCTGCTGGAAGCGGCGCTGCACAACTTTGAAGAACCTGAAACACAGGCCGGTGCGTTTCGCGATGGCTCTGGCATTTTCATCAAGGATGCCCAGGGGCAACTGCAGCGCCAGTCCTTGACGGTCGAACAGTTTGCATCCTTGTGTCGAACTCTGGATATCGGCGCGCAGTATCAAAAGCACATGACTGCGTTGCTCAAGCCAGAAACGGTTGACGCCAAAGCAACACTTGAGCGGCATTCCATTGCCTGCGAAAAAGCGGCGTTCAATGAAGCAGCGCTCATTGCACATTTGAAGGGCGATATCTCTTTCTATGCATACGGCAAATTGCAGGAAGCACGGGATCGTAAAAGCAACATCATGCTGGGTGACCGGCCGATGCAGTGTCATCGCTTGTCACTCATGGGATTCAATCTGACCGGCATCGTATTGTTCAGCGCCGTGGCGGACCCCGCGCTGATAAAAGAAACCTACGACAGCCTGGTGCCGAGGCATCAGCAGGTGCTGATGGAGTGGTCACAGAGCCTGTCGATATTACCGGGTCAAGAGTTTGGGCAGTTCAAGTTGCTCAAGGCGTTTTTTGCCAACGGCCCCCGCGGGGTAGTCGATGAAGTACTGCGCCGGCAGGATATCGATAAGCAAAGTCGTCTGGACGGCACCTTGATCGTTTATGTTCCAGACGACCCCGAATACCCGCTCAAGGAATATCCGTCGTTCCTCGATTTCATGAAGGAACTGACCAGCCGGTTGCGATCACGGGACTACCAACAGTTTTTCAGCCGATTCGTGGCACAAAAAGACAAAGGCCGCTTCTTCGCGCGCGTCAACGAACGCTTCAGCACCTTCACCTGGCATCAACGCGAACCACTGGACATGGGCCCCTGGTGGAGAGAAACCGCCACCGAAAACCCCGATGCAGAGCCGATTACCAACCCGGTCACGGGCGATCTCTGGCAGCAGATTTCTGCTTGGCGCAGAGAGAAGGCCATCGCCGACGCACGACACATGGCCGTGCCTACCGATGACGAAGACGCCGCCACCCGCTGGGCACGTCTGACCAGCTACCTGAGCATCGGCTGGAACGTGTTCAATTTCGGTGCCCTGCTGGTGCCCGGACTGGGTGAAGCCATGTTGGGCATCATGGTCGGGCAGATGCTGCTGGAAACCATGGAGGGCATTGAAGACTGGAGCAAAGGAGACAAGGAAGAAGCCTCGGGCCTGCTTGTCGGGGTGGTGATCAATGCGGCCCAGCTTGCATTGATGATGGCCGGGCATGTGCTGCCCGGCCGACTTCCGACACCGGTCAAAGCCTCGTCTTTTGTCGATCGATTGAAAAAGGTCGAGCTGCCCGATGGTTCCTTTCGGCTTTGGAAGCCTGAACTGAACGCCTATGAGCACAGGGTCGACCTGCCCAGGGATTCGGTGCCGGACGAACGAGGCCTGCATCGGCAAGGCGGACGGGATTTTTTACCGCTTGGGGGGGAGCATTTCGAGGTGATCGACGATCCGCTCACCGGCCAGTCACGGCTTCAACACCCGAACCGCCCCGGCGCCTATCAACCGAAAGTCTCGCACAGCGGTGCCGGGATCTGGCACACCGAACTCGACCGCCCCCTTGAGTGGGACAGGACCGCCCTCATGCGCCGGCTTGGCCCGATGGTCGATGGTTTTGACGATGCGACACTCGAGCAGATCCGTTTGGTCAGTGGCGTCGAAGAGGACGTGTTGCGCAGACTGCACACCGAACACGCAGCCCCACCGGCGTTGCTGGTTGACACGATCAGACGGTTCAAGGCATGGGCTGATACCGAGAAGCTGACGCAAAACGGCCTGCAGCGAAAAAGTCATTTCGAAAGGCTCTACACCGCGCAGCAACACTCAAGTAACCCCGAGGTGTTGCTGCTTCAGAACGCCTTCGCGCATTTGCCTGCCAACCTGGCCGAGGAGATATTGGCGGCGGCCCGCCCTGAGGATTTGCGTGTCCTGACAGAGCATAAACGTCTGTCCCTGCACCTGAAGGAACAGGTGCGAACTGCGTTGCTGGACGTGCGCACGGCGCGCGCCTATGAAGGGTTGTTCCTTGATTGGCTGCAAACCCCGGACACCGAAAGGCTGGCGCTGCATACCCTGGAAACGCTGACGAACTGGCCCAGTGATGTGCGCATCGAGATCCGCGAATTTTCATTCTCGGGCACCCTGCTAGACAGCATCGGCCCGCAAGACGCCCGTGTGCGCAAAGTGCTGGTCCGTAACGACGGGCTTTATGAGGCGCGGGATGTCGCAGACCGGCATTTGCATGGGGCTGATACTCTTTTTGCGTCGGTGCTGCATGCACTTCCCGACGCGCAACGCTCGGCGCTGGGTTATGAAATCAACCAAGGGGCGGCACTCCGCCACGCGGTGCAAAGGGCACCAATGGCGCGCGATGCGTTGCGCCTGATCCTGGCCGACAACCCGATTCGCAAGCCGTTCTACGATCCGGAAACGATGAAGTTGCGCGGCGGCATGCAAGGCTACTTTCAAGCACTTCGCGCAGACTCCGGGCGTCTGACACCACGAGAACGGGTTCGAAGTCTCCGTCCCGGCTGGACAGAAGACGAGGCCCAGGCCTATCTGGACGGTGGCGGCCCTTACGGCAACCCGGAACACCGGGCGAGCGAGCTCGAAGCCGAGTTCAATCGGCTCAACGCCAATTTTCGGCTTTGGCTGGATTCTCCGACTGATGCGTTCAGGTACAGCGCCGCCGGAAGGACTGAATGGCAGTCAAGAAACGAGCTGTACACGATCATCAGGCAATGCTGGCAGCAGGCCGGGGAAAGGGATGTGGACACGTTCGGCAATGTGCGGGGCAGGGTGCTGGATCTGAGCGCCAGGCCATTGGGAAGGCATTTGGCGACAATGCCACCGTTGGAGGGTGATTTCGGACATGTCACCCGTCTGGACGTACAAAGTACCGAACTGGTCGATGCTCAGGTGTCTTTCCTTGAGCATTTTCCCAGGCTTCGCGCGCTCAACCTCAATGGCAACCGGCTTACGCGGTTTCCTCGCGTACTGGGCCGACTGCGCGGGCTGACGGAACTGGAAATCCGGGGCAATCGAATGGTGCTGGATGCGCAAGCGGTGGCGGACCTGCGCGACCTGACGCGCCTGCAAAGCCTGGACTTGATGGGTAATCCCTTGGGGCGCGAACCTGATATTGGTCGCATGCCCAGGCTGCACACGCTGCTGCTGACCGACACCAATATTTCTACTTGGCCGGAAGGCTTGTTTTCACAGGCCAGATTTCGTCATTTTTACCTGGACTTGCAACACAACGAGATTCTGACGGTGCCGACGGTTACTCCCGGCACTGTCGAAGCGGAGTTGTTGGCGCGCACGGTGTTGAGTCGTGATGCGCAATGGTTACCGGCGTTTAACCTGCAGTTGTTGCGCGAGTACATCGAGTCCGTTGGCATGGACCCTGATCGTCCCTATCCTCCGCGTGGCGTGCGTGACAGCCTCGACTGGGAGGAAGGGCTCACGCGACCAGAATGGGTCGCGCGCCAAGAGGTGTGGAATGAAGTTGAGGATGAGTTCGGTTCAGTGCCGTTTTTCAACGAGGTGCGCAAGCTGACCGAGTCCTATCACTTCAGGCGCGACAAGGCTTTTCAAGTGGATCTGACGGGCAAGGTCTGGCGCATGCTCGATGCCATGGCCGAGAACGCCGAGCTGCGAGAAAAGCTGTTTGCCATGGCCTCGGCGCCCACCGCGTGCGTCGATGCCGGGGCTCAACTGTTCAATGCCATGGGCCTTGAGGTGCTGATTCATGAGGCGTATGAATTGGTGAATCCGAGCCTGGTGGAGGCGGAACTGGTGCTGTTGGCCAAGGGTAAATCCCGCCTGGATGAATTGAGCAAAATCGCCAGGAACGTCATCAGCGAACGAACGGGCAAGGGCGAGCGGTTCAGGCGCGTCGATGCGGCAGGTGAGGTTACGGGCAGCATTGATGAAGTCGAGGTTCATCTGGCGTACATGACGGACCTGGCCGACCGGCTGGAGCTGCCTTGGCAAACCCGAAAAATGCAGTTCAGAAAAATCGCCGCGGTTACTGCGCAGATGATCGAGGATGCGTATCAACGCGTGCTCGATCTGGAAGCCGGGGATCTGCTGCGCGATTCGATCAGCGAACAGCCGTTCTGGGAGGCGTACGTCCGGGGTTCCAACCGGCGAGCGTTCAAGTCATTCCGGCGCCGGATCGATGCCACCACCGAGTTCTACACGGCGCTGCAGACGCGGGCGACTGAACCGGATCTCTCCATTGAGCAAAAGGACAGTCTGAAGGAGGAACTGCGCGTGCTCGCCGCCGAGCTGCGAAAACCGGAAGGCGAATATGCGCCGGGGCAGGTAATGACAGAGGGGCAATATGCCGCTGAGCTGAGCCTGATTGACGATGAAATGAAAACGCTGCTCAAGCGTCTGACCCGTCGGGCCATGGATAACGCAAAAGTGGAAAGGGTCGACATTCCTTTTACCGTTGAAACGAAAAACTGAAAATCAATGAGCAAAGGCCCGGATGCGCACTGCATCCAGGCCTTTTTTGCGCCACTGATAATCAGAACAAAAAGTAGCGCTGGGCCATCGGCAACACATCCGCCGGCTCACACCACAGCAATACACCATCCGCCTTGACCTGATACGTCTGCGGATCGACGTCGATATGCGGCAGGTAATCGTTATGGATCAGGTCGGTTTTCTGCACCTCGCGGCAGCCTTTGACCACAGCGATTTTCTTCTTCAGCCCCAAGGCTTCAGGCAGTCCGGCATCCGAAGCCGCCTGGCTGATAAAGGTCAGGCTGGTGGCATGCAGCGAGCCGCCGTAGCTGGCGAACATCGGTCGGTAGTGCACCGGTTGCGGTGTCGGGATCGACGCATTGGCATCGCCCATCAGGCTCGCCGCAATAGCGCCGCCCTTTAGAATCAACGTCGGTTTGACGCCGAAAAATGCAGGACGCCACAGCACCAGATCGGCCCATTTCCCCACTTCCACCGAGCCCACTTCATGGCTGATGCCGTGGGTGATCGCCGGATTGATCGTGTACTTGGCTATGTAGCGTTTGGCGCGGAAGTTGTCGTTGCCCTCGCCGTCACCCGGTAGCGGACCGCGCTGCTTTTTCATCTTGTCGGCGGTTTGCCAGGTGCGGGTGATGACTTCGCCGACGCGGCCCATGGCCTGGCTATCGGAGCTGATCATCGAGAACGCGCCGAGGTCGTGGAGGATGTCTTCGGCGGCAATCGTCTCGCGGCGGATGCGGCTTTCGGCGAAGGCCACGTCTTCGGCAATGCTCGGGTCCAGGTGATGGCAGACCATCAGCATGTCGAGGTGTTCATCGATGGTGTTGCGGGTGAACGGCCGGGTCGGGTTGGTGGAACTCGGCAGCACGTTGGCAAAGCCGCAGGCCTTGATGATGTCCGGCGCATGACCGCCTCCCGCACCTTCGGTGTGGTAGGTGTGGATGGTGCGACCCTTGAACGCGGCAAGCGTGGTTTCGACGAAACCGGATTCGTTGAGCGTGTCCGTGTGGATCGCCACTTGCACGTCGTACTGGTCAGCGACGCTCAGGCAGTTGTCGATACTCGCCGGCGTGGTGCCCCAGTCTTCGTGCAGCTTGAGGCCGATGGCGCCGGCCTTGACCTGCTCGATCAAGGGCTCCGGCAGGCTGGCGTTGCCCTTGCCGGTGAGGCCGATGTTCATCGGAAACGCGTCGGCGGCCTGGAGCATGCGCGCCAGGTGCCACGGCCCGGAGGTGCAGGTGGTGGCGTTGGTGCCAGTGGCCGGGCCGGTGCCGCCGCCGATCATGGTAGTGACACCGCTCATCAGCGCTTCTTCGATCTGCTGCGGGCAGATGAAGTGGATGTGGGTGTCGATGCCGCCGGCGGTGAGGATCATGCCCTCACCGGCGATGACTTCGGTGCTGGCGCCGATGGCGATGGTCACGTTCGGCTGCACGTCCGGGTTGCCGGCCTTGCCGATACCGGCGACGCGGCCGTCTTTCAAGCCGACGTCGGCTTTGACGATGCCCCAGTGGTCGATGATCAGCGCGTTGGTGATCACCGTGTCGACGACCTCGGCGGCCAATAGCTGGCTCTGGCCCTGGCCATCGCGAATGACTTTGCCGCCGCCGAATTTCACTTCTTCGCCGTAGGTGGTGAAGTCTTTTTCAACTTCGATCCACAGCTCGGTGTCGGCCAGGCGGACCTTGTCACCGACGGTGGGGCCGAACATGTCGGCGTAGGCTTGTCTAGAAATTTTCATGGGCTTGCCTTGGGATTCAATTGTTTTTGAGACCGCTCGCGTAGCTCGCTATCGCAGCCTCGCTGCGCTCGACAGCTCCTACAGGTGTTCGCGTAAATTCCCTGCTGTGCCCGGCCCCTGTAGGAGNTGTCGAGCGAAGCGAGGCTGCGATTTTCTGCGGGTGTTCGCGTAAATTCCCTGCTGTGCCCGGTCCCTGTAGGAGCTGTCGAGCGAAGCGAGGCTGCGATTTTCAGAAGCACCACAGCTTTCAGTCGAGGTCACCCATGATCCGCCCCGCAAACCCGAACACCCGGCGATGCCCGGCCAGATCCACCAACTCCACCTCACGACTCTGCCCAGGCTCGAAGCGCACGGCAGTGCCAGCGGGGATGTTCAGACGCATGCCACGGCTGGCGGCGCGGTCGAAGGTCAGGGCGTCGTTGGTTTCGAAAAAGTGGTAATGCGAGCCGACCTGAATCGGCCGGTCGCCGCTGTTGGCCACTTTCAGGCTGACAGTGCGGCGGCCAACGTTGAGTTCGATATCGCCGGGCTGGATCTGGTATTCACCGGGAATCATCAATGGGCTCCTTGCAGAATCTTGTAGTAGAGCGCGGTCGGTTTGTAGCTTCCGCTCGGGTCGCAGGCATAGTCGGGAATTTCCCCAGCCCGGGTGTAACCCAGCGCCTTGTAGAAATCTTCAGCGGGTGAACCCGCCTCAGTGTCGAGGAAGAGCATGCCGCGCTTGTGCTGGAGCGCAGCCTGTTCCAACGCGCTCATCAACTGTTGGCCCAGCCCCCGCCGACGCGCGTGCTCGCGCACCAGCATCTTTTGCACTTCGGCGCGGTTCAAGCCATTGGCTTTCTGGCACAGGGTCAGTTGCACGCTGGCTTCCACTTGTTCGTCGCGAACCACCACCCACAGCAGCACATTGCCCTTGTTCAGGTTCTCTTGAACCTCATCGAAATAGGCGCGCGCCTGTGTGGCATCCAGGTTGGCCATGAAGCCGACGCTGGCGCCATACCCCACGGCATCGAGTAACAAGTCGATCAAACCCTGGCGATAGTGCGCAAAGCTTTCAACATTCACGCGGCGCAGTTGGGCGGCGTTCATCAGCGATTACTCCTGGTGGGCGACTGGCGGCTCCGCGCCGGGATTGAGGGTCAGTTGCATGAAGGTCAGGTCCAGCCAGCGGCCGAACTTGGTGCCCACCT
>Ga0065714_10065285_pt1 | contig 11160 bp, 5 predicted proteins | sample MisRhiReplicate2_FD_59101 | JGI IMG/M metagenome (GOLD analysis project Ga0065714, IMG submission 59101) | Miscanthus rhizosphere microbial communities from Kellogg Biological Station, MSU, sample Rhizosphere Soil Replicate 2: eDNA_1 v2... | ecosystem: Host-associated > Plants > Roots >... | reverse complement strand
GATTCGAGAAAAAGTAATAGCGAATCGGCAGTCACTCAAACGATTCGTGCGATGACCGTTTGATTCATTTGGTGTGCTGGGCCGAGCCGTTGGCTCGAAGGAGCGATGGCAGGACAGCTTACATCGTGCTCAGCGACCTTATGGTGCATTGCGCAGGGGCCACCAAATTCATACTCGATTTTCAGGCAAAAAAAAGCCCCATTTTTCGATTTGCATCACGATCCGTGCTGGCGTCCCCCAGAGGCTACGACCAGGATTGGCACCGTCTATGCCATTGAGAAAACTGTATATCCATACCTGATTTACGTTAAGCGCATATTTCCGGATTAGCCGCAAAAAACGAGCACGGACACTCTCACACAAGCACTCTCATCTCTAATCGTCACATGAGATCGAACACCGCGTTCGTTTCCACCCTAGTCCCCAGCATGTCGAGCGGACGCCTCAAGCCAAGACCACGAACTGAAGAATTCATCCATTTTTTCGCAGCGGCGGCACGTTCTCAAATAGGAAACGGGCTTGCTCAAACACAGCTATCAATGCGACCAGACGATCGCTTTTAGCTGTGTTCAAGTGACCTGTTTTCGCCCTACGCGCCAACATTGTGAGAGACATGCAGATCGCCTTGGAGGTATCCGCTCGCCGCATCTGCAGTAGGCTCGATACCTGATCAAGTAGCTCAAAAGATAGACCCTCGTGAATGAGGTCATGGAGTCTTGTTCCGCGTGAAGGCAATCCAAGGGCTTCCCAAATACTCCCAGAGACTGATGGGCCAGGTTGGTATTCGAAATTCACTTCTCAAATCCATATCTATTCGTGGTGCGAACTCCATGCGGAGTGACAAGCCCCGCTTCGATGCTCGCTTCGTGAGACCAGGAGGATAACAGCACGGCCAACGCGGGCCTCGACATTGGGCGCTGCGGATCTCTTGGGGGATGGGAAAAGGTAATCGCCCTCGGATAGGTGGAGCATGAGGTAGTGAGATTGAAGGTAGGTTGGTTGAGACGGTTGGCAGAGCTCTTTGCGGAAAAAGCAGCCTGCGTGGGCAGCCACCCGTCAGTGGCGGCAGCGATCAAGGCTTACGACGCGAACATTTGAGCGGTACTGCGGATGTCTCGGCGCCCCTGAACTGTTCGGCGCCGATCAGCCGTGGACAGTTCTACCAGCCCTATGCGGGCTCAGCAGGAGCCTCTGCATCTTCTTCCTCTTCGCCTGGCACCTTCTCAATTTCGAAGCGGGTATCGAAGCCTGGGTATGCTGCGTTCACATCATCGAGAATGCGGTTGACCAGGTGGACTGCGTCATCTGTGGTGGGCTCCATCATGCGGTGGAACGGCAGCGGAATGCGATGGAACCGATGCAGCGGGTTCAGGCAATGGGTGAAGTTACTGTCCCGCATCGCACCCTACTGGCCATGGACGAAGCCCGAGGCCCAACCGTAGTAACGGTCGTAATCGTCCTTCGTGCCTGACTCCTCTGCCAGCCGGCGAAGGTCTTTCCCGCACCAGTGGCCCAGATCGATCTCCACGTATTCCTGGAAGTAGTCTTCGTTTGCCAAGGCTTCCAGCGTTTCGTGGGTCACGAATCGAGGCTTCTGCCCAGACATCTCCTCGTGCTTCAGGAGGGCTAGCTTGGCCTGGCCGGCACCATAGGAGCGGAATTTCTTCCACATCTCGTCGCTACCACATCGCACCAGGTAGGCCAGGGAAATCCGGCATTCTGTGAGAGAGCGAAGCAGCAGCCTTCCGGTAATCGCTGCGCTCAGCGGGCCTACTCATCTCGGCCAGGCAGGCCAGAGCGAAGAAACCGAACCCAAAGACGCCGTCGTGTTTCGGATCTAAACCTGTGGTGTTCAAGGACGTGTGCCAGTGCTCAAGTAAAGCTTCTCGCACTCTAGGGAGCACCTGTCGGATATCGCCAAGATCCTGAGTCGTTCTCTCTCTCGATTCGAGTGGTGCGGGTATACAGGCCGTGTGCCGCATCACGTAGTTCCAAAATGAGTCTGGCCATGGACTACGAGCGTCGTCGGCGAAGGTCATTTCCATCGCACGAATGGAAGGTCGTACTGACCGCATATCACCTCTGTTGGGATACTCCGCGATTTCGTACCACTCCTCTTCCGGCATATGGATTTCACCCAATGCCATTCTGAAGAGGATGCTGACCCAGCGGACGTCGGTGGCTTCTTGGGACTGATGGTCAAAGGTGGTCTGCACAGCTTGCCCGAGGGTCTGCCAATCATCTTCATTGGGCTCAACTGCAAGCGCAGCTTTCCACCAGGCAAACCCCGGTAGGTCTTCAAGGAGGAGCAGCGGACGGAGAGCTTGGATCCCTGTATGGCTCTGGCGCACTAAGCCCACAATTCCATCAATAAGCTGACGGGGCTGATTTGGAAGATCGGAATGCCTAAGTGTCCACCCAGTTGCATTTTCCTCTGGGCCTTTCCGGTAGCGCAGACCGATTGATGCGATGTTCCGGAAAAGCTCCAGCGCTTCTGCCCTAGGAATAACGGTGATGACCAAGCAGGCCCAGAGCATCTCTGGAAGGCGGACATTAGACCACGAGGCGAAGCTTATGCCGGGAATTTGCATGAAAGGAGGCACCAGCGCCTTGCCAACCCTTTTGTGGCCAGCAAGCGGCGTTGTGTTCCTGTTACTGCGATGCGGTTTTTTCTTCTTAGACATGAGATCTTCCTCGTTCATGTGATCTCTAACTCTTGCCGATATGCGTCTGCAAACCTAGCTGACCAGCCCTTTGGAGTGCCCAAGCTCGGGACTCGGGGTCAAGCGGCGCCTCTGCTTCCCCCTTGTCGAAATCCTCTTTCCAGTGATGCATTTCAGGCTTGCCGTTTTTGAGCCACATGAATCCTTCGGATCGACGCCAGGATGCATGCCAATTTCCACCACCTGGCCAGGCTCCTCGTTCTGCGACGAAAATCCACACGCATGACAGTCCATCTTCCTTGAGGAAAGCATTGAATAGATTCTGATCGAGGAACGCATGGGAGCCATCATTAGGGCTTCGACCACTTACAAAATAGGGGTTGCCGGAGCTGTCTACGTAAACATTCGGATCATCATGGTGGGGTACTAGGCCAAGCCGGTGAGCTAGCCAAGGTGCAGGTATCAGCGCTTGAGCCCCTTCGGGGAGAGAGGCGTCCAAGTGCGACTCCCAGTAATATCGGTAGCAAGGATAGGCAACTTCCACCTCCCCAATATCGTGGAAATCCATGATCGACCATTGCTCTTGATCCCACACAGACCGCCAGGGAGCTTCCAGTAGATAACCGGCGTCGGTAGCGTCACGAGTCGACCAGCGGTCAACATCTATGTCCTTTTTGGCAAGTAGATATTTGATGAGTGTCTTCTCATCCTCTTGCCTCACGATCACTGGCAGCAGGAATCGCCATTCCTGCTTTCTTAGCCCATGTTCGCGTTTGGATTTGTCCTTGTAGTATTCGGACACAGAGCGGTGTTCATGCAGAACCGCCCACCTACGGCCCTCAGAATCCTCCCTGGCAATGAGGCCTTTCTTGTCCAGAGAGGGATCTGCCTCGAACGGCCACTTGCCCAACTCGTCTTCTGTGGTCTGGCGCATTGAGATCTCGTACTTCGGGATCGATCTGCCCTGCGTGGACTTCGTGTCGTCGGTTAGCAAAACCGTCGGATCTATGTCCCGTTGGAACCCAATATCAATCGGGCCAGCGTACTGACGCGATCCGTGGGAAGCCCTCTCGTACATCCAGTTGTTATCAGCCAAGCTACAGATAAGCTCATCGAGAGCCATCCACTGATACTTCTTACCTATTCGCTCGCCGGCAGGGCGTTCGCGGCCATGCGTATGGCGGAAGCTTTGATCATGAGGGAACAGCTTGCTTGTCCAGCCGTAGCTGTAGGCTCGCTTGGCAACCCAGCGCTGTACCGCTGTGGTATTTATGTGTGGCAACTTCTCGGGCCGGGTCGTTGAGACGCCAAAGCGCGGTTTGTATTCCTTTTTGTACCTCAGCTTTTCAGAGCGACTCAGCACAGAGAGCAGCAGAGCTTCACATTGCTTGAAGTGCTCCAGGCTCTCGTCGGGTTCATCGTCGCGGTTACGGTTGAGAAGATTTCGAAAGGGGTTGTGGCTGAACACATGCATCAACCGAAGGATCTCAGTCCTTTCCGCGCAATGCTTGATCACCTCCTGTTCAAAACGCTCATAGGTCTCAGATGACGTGAACGGCTCAGGCTGCTTCAGGGAAACGTTTAGGAAAGAACCGACTCTAGGTTCTATTTCATAATTTGCAAAGTCGCCGATCCAGCCAGTGCAGGAACGACTTATCTGCGAGTCTCCGGCCTTTTCGGCGACCTTTTTAAGCGCCTCTTCAGTGACGGAAAGTCGAATAGCCTTCGTTCCATAAGGAGGACGGGCTTTCTGAACATCAATACCTACAGGTACGCAGCCGTGAAGGTGGGCCAACTCGATGATACCTAGCGCTGAATCCCTCAAGAGTATCGACGGCGGAACGATTTCTCGGTCGAAAACGGATTTGTAGGCGACCTCAGCGAAGGCAGACAACCGTTCTTTGCCTGGATCTACGCAGCAGGCACCGTAAGCGGCGGCATGAAGCCGCTCATGAATGTACAGGTCATCAACGGTGTGGAAATCCTTACACAGCTGTTTGTACAGGCCTGGGTTGCAACGCAGCAGGGAGGCGATGGCCTTTGTCGCTTTGTCTCGTAGTTCCCTGAATGAGCTCGAGGTGAACCAGGTCAAGGTTATTGCGCAGAGGTGCTGAATCTTCGGATCTGTTTGATCGCTCTGTTCATGTGCGCTCCAATCGATTAGACGTCGGACTGTGCTTCCCTCCTCCAGGGAAAGATCGTTAATCTGGCGTGTCCAAAACTCGTCGCGTTCTGCCATCTTCAAACTTAATAGCTTCCGATGCATGAACATTGCATTCCAGGGATGGTCTGCGCTAGCGCTTAACTGAATAACAACGTCGAAATAACCATCGAAGTGTGATCGGAATGCATCATATATTTCTAGGGTGCGCACGCTAAACGCTTGATTGCTTCGCCATTTCAGGCTTTCGATAAATGACTCGCGAAGATCGTAATCATTCGCCCAAATATTTACGTCACCTGGCAAGAGATCTAGAAGCTCTTCGCCAAATCGCTCAGGCAGCTGTATGGCGAGAGCCCCCGCTAATCCGGCCCACTCCCAGTCTAGGCGTTCACTGTCATGAATAAAGCTAAGTGAGCCGCTCTCCAACGCCTCTGAAGGATTATCGATATTTTTCAGTAATACATCGGCCATCAAGTGATCTTGCAGCCGTTGAAAACTGAATCTAACTATGTCTTCCGAGTTGTCGAATAGATCCTCACTGGTTTGAGGGCCTGGGTCGATTCTAAAAAGGCCATTTCGCTGAAGAACGCCCAACCAGTTTGTGTCTGTTGGGGCTGGATGGTCGCAGAATTTACCAGCAACAATTTGAATAGCCTCGTTACGCGGGACGTAGTCTCGGCGCTTGGAAGCCATCTCCAGCGCTATGGCTGAGAGAGCTTGGGTCGTGGGCCTTACAAGATCGTCGGTGCCATCCTGACCAACGCCTAGGTTGCGTGCAATGCTCTTTAGGTAGAAACCAAATACCTGTTTGGTGCCCGTCAAACCTTGCGGGAAAAACTTCTTGTTGTCTCTTTCAAGGGCGATGCACGCACTTCGCAGAAAAAGCGGATTTACAAACTCTGCAGATAGCCATGGGCTGGTTGGCTGGGAAATCCCGCGTTTGCCTAAGTAGATTTTGGCGGCTCTGGACTGCTCTTTTGCTGTCTCGAAACCGCGAACCTCGAATGACGGCAGGTTCGTGAGTAGAGGCTCAGGGATCACAGCCTTCTTGTATTCAGTCCTACAGCTGATCACCAATACTAAATTGCGGTACTTTTGCACCCTGGTGATGAACTCTGCTAATTCACCACGCCAGAGTCTTCGACCGGCTCCTTCGTTGATGGCATCGATCAGAAGTAGGCCTCGTTTTCCTGTAGCTTCAGCGGCAGCGCTTAGAGTTTGCAGGAAGACATCAGCCGTGGTATCGCCCAACTCTAGCCGCGTCGTAATTTGACGCCAGACGTTATCGCTTGTCAGGTGCTGACCCAAAATCAGTATGGCTTTTCTATCTTCTGAAATTGCCTCCTGGGCGATGCTGCCGAGAAGATGAGATTTTCCGGTGCCAGCTTTTCCATACAGGAGAATAGTGCGAGCCTTCTCGCCGGAAAAGTATTGGTTTTCTAGAAGCGAGCTGAGCGCATAGGCCTCATTGCCGATCCGCCCCAGCCTGTATTCTAGGTTGCTAGAATCGTGGTCGTGCTCAGTTTTTGACTTAGGCTTGCCTTCTTGCACCGTGCGTTTAACGGCGAGGAGCTCATATACGTATTTCGATATGTTGCTTACCCGCTGCAGGCAATCCGCAATTGGCCAGGCGCTCCATGGGTCAGCGTTGATCCTTAAGGCCAGCTCCTCAAGTCTTTGTGCTTCACCTCTGATTTCGTCTGTTATAGGCGTGCTCTCAGCACCTAGTAACCTCTCGATATTTTCCAGGTCGATGGTGTCAATTGTTTTGGCAATGTGTTCATGGATCTCAGCGACGATAGTTTCGTCATGGAGCGCTACTTTGAACAGTCGCTCGATGCTTACTTCAACATGATCCTCAGGATGGTAGCGTTCTTCCAGTGACCTGATGGCAAGATCAATTTTGTCTTGAAACCATCGTGGCGAAAGCTCGATCTCTCCAAACCAAAAACTTCGGAGGCCTTCAGCGCTTGGGTGGATCAAACGGTCAGTGATGTCTGAGGCTGTCCAAGCGATGAAGTTTACGTGTTTATCTTGAGGGACGAGTTTTTCCCACTTTGCCTTATGGGTATCCCAATGCTCCCACCCTGTTTTGCCGCCTCCTTGGCGGCCCGTTTTATGCGTCAGGTCACAAGGTAGGGCGACCACATATGTGGTCAGTAATGGGTGCGATTCGAGAGCACGCTCAACCGAGTCGTCGATATTGGCCCAGTCGATTTCACTGGACTTTAAATAGTATTTCGCTTGGTAACCGACCTCACTCCCATCACTGAGCAACCAGTACGCCTCAATCCCTCCGTCCCCCCCGGCACCTTCTATTCGCCTAAATTCTGCGTCAGCGGCTGGCGGTTCGCGTCTTGCTAGCTGGCAAATGAGCTCCTCAAAGGCGAGGCGCTGTCCTGAATCCATGCCCCTGATGCGTCTGTAATCCATGAGGTGTCCATTGTTAGAACTTTAAGATTTGATAGTCGAATCCCTAGAGATGAGTGTATCCGTTTCGAGGTGCTGGCGGACTCGCCTCCCCTCCCTTCCCGATTCGATTCCTATATCGACTCTGGCTCGAGCAGATGAGCTTGTAAGGAGGACAGTGTTCCTCGCTGGCATGGTCGCACCAGAAACCGCTGCATGCTTGAGTGAGCTGCTTGAAGTCACCAACACTCATTACTCAAGCGTGATTGATGGATGCCCTTCTGAACCTAAAGTTCTGGAGCGTGCGTCCATACTCGAGAACCAACACTACACCCTCAGGGTAAGCACCCTGCCAAGTTACGCAGCGGAAAAAACGAGCGACGGCGATGATGATTTTGAGCCAGTCGGTACGGCTGACTGGTCATGATCCCTGTGTGCACCTGAACGTTATTCTTAAGCGCCTGCCGACGCGGTGCAGCTTTCATCGTTTCAATCCCGCAGGTGGGGCCTTTCCAATTCGGGTGGTTACCGGTTGCATCCGGGTTATACCGGGATTCGCGGCCTCTAGCTCTGGGCCGAAATCCTCCATGCGCACGTCGAAAATTGAAATGGCTATCTGCTCGCTGCCGTGAGAATGGGAAATCAATCGACGGTGCTCTTTATCGTAAGGAGCTTGGGCCGTCGAGCCACCGAACTCGCCGATGTTTGCGATCAGAATATGCTGGTACATGTGGTACCTCAACGCCGCAACCATCCCATCGAACGTCTTCACATCCTTGTTCATGGCCGACACGACATACATGTGGCTTTCATCTCGCAGGTCTGCCGCCAATGCTAAATCTGTTGCGTCGAAACAGATGGATCCGGTCAAGCGGTAGGGCATATCGCCTGAACTCGATGGGTCAGACAGTTCTATCACCACTTGATAAGGCCGCCAGGATTTGATTCCGAGTTCAACTTCCTCAGGCGTGAGGTGGAATTTACCTTGATCGACCTGCACCCAAGAACGACGGTTTGCGCGCCGCTGAGGGACTAACCATCGACCGGTGTTGATTGTTTCGCCTGTTCCTGGCTCCTTCGCGCCAAGTAACCCGTAGAACAGCATCGCACCGGTTGCGTCTGAAAATGCGCGCATAAGGTCTTGATCGTCATCGTGAATGCTTAGCTCGGGGAACACTACCAAATCAAAATGCGGCTTCTGGGAGCGCCCCAGCACGTAGTCCCGTGCGGCTAGATGCTTAGTAGTCAGATGTAGTAACGCAGCAGTATGGTTTCGATGTTTCTCTCTGTAGCCGGGCACCTCAAGACCATCAAGTCCGCTCTCAAAATGTGCATGCATAGGCATCAATCCCTGAACCATCACGACACGTAGACCACGGCTGCGGTTCAGAGGCCACTCGACCGGATAACGGTAGATGGGTAGCCTGCTACTTGCTCCAAAAATAACCGATTGGGCCTTAATACGTTTGGACACGGCGGATCGGAAATCGCGACGTTTGAGCATAGTTGCAAACTCAGGGTCTTCATCCCCAGCAATGCCTGGCCATCTGAGAAGATGAAGCAGCAGGTTCGAAAACCATGGGGTTATTGCCGCAGTGGTGCCGCCTAAACCTTCGGCGGTATGAAGCATACCCATGCGCCTTTTCTGCCAAGTACTGCGAAGCCCGGAATACCAACCAGAGTCCTCACGGGCTAGCCAATGACGAGCGGTAAAATCTGGTTCGCCCGTAGCTGCTGCACGAAGCAACCGACCAAATGCGTACATCCAAGCATCTTTCGGTCGGCACCAAGATGGCGTGTCATAAGTGCCGTCCGTAGTCTTCACATTGATGACTGCACGAGCTTCAAGATGAGCGTCTCTTGGGTTATTGAGCTGAGACCAATCTTTGCTCTGCACCTCGACGTTCAACGGTGTCAGTTGCTCAGGGTCAAATCCCTTGATTGACTCGTCCCGACCAATTGCTCGTGCAAGCACGAGTAGCGCGTTTTCTTGGCTGAAAAGTCCATTAGGGTGCGTAATGACTGTGAGAAGTGGTAGCCATGTCCGAACTGGTGGTAGGTCAAAACTATCCGACCATTTTGCCAACGCATATAGACGCAGATAGCGCGGTGCCCGCGAGATTAGCCCCTGCATTCCAGTGCGACTAGAGCTCAACAGCGCCGTAGATAGATCAGGGGATGTTTGGGCAATAACCTTCCAAGCGTTCGTAACGGCGGCTTTGGGCCTCTCTTCGCTAAACCTAATGAACCACCTTTCGTAGTGAGAGATATCGCCGAGGAGTTGGTGTCCGACGAGCGATACGACAATTTCCTCTAGCGCAGTCACTTCGTTACCGATTGCCCGGTTCCTTACGAATGCATTAAGCACTCGATAGAACCGTAGTTCCGGCGCATCCCCCGTCAACTTTGCGGTCTTGCGCAGCGAGGCCAAAAGTAGGCTTGCTTGTTGCTGCACATACCAAGGGACGTTCTTCATGCTCAATATACGATTCGCCAGATCCGCCAGGGCGTGCCGATAAGCATCTACGTCGGCCACTTTGAAGGTCGAGTCAAGTTCAGCTTGCCTACCCGTCTCGGTAGCTCCTGCCTTAAACAGATCCGCAAGTACATAGAAGGCAACGCGTCGACCGAACTCATCCGATGAGGAGGTCTCGATCTTGCTCATCAATGCCTGCTCAACGGACTCAAGTAGGTCTGTGCTGGGATAAAGATCTAGTGCGTACCTCAGAACTTGAACCAATGAAGGGTTGACAGCCCATGCTGAAATCAACCGCCGTGCAACGGCTTGATAGTCATGAGTGAGTCCTTCCTTCACATCCTTGGAATTCTTCGCGTCGTCGAACTCCGACAGGTCGGTCATGCTTCGCCGCATCCGTAGTGACCGAACAAGCCGATAAGCCGAAAATCTAGTCAACGTGTCGTCACGCACTTCTAACTTCAGCTTAGCTACCGAAGCAAGTCGCAGTGCATCGTTCACCTGAGGCGTACCGGCGTCCTCAATCAGACCAAGCTCGGCCAGGGACAGCAGTCCATTGAGACCTGCCTCTGTTTGCTTTAAAGAGTCCAAGTCAAAGGGCCCGCTCATTTGCTGCTGCAGCGCCTTCATTCGGGCAGCAGTCCCAGACTCACTGCCTACCTCAGCTAACGGCTCAAGCTGAGTTTTCGATGCATTAAGCTGCAAGAAAGCTTTGGGTCTCCCTGCAGGTGTTGTGTGCTTTTTAAGAAGCGTTTGCACCCAATCACTGATTTCGCTGCTTAGTGCAACCGGGTCTACTACCTCATCCACCTTTGTGTCGACCGAGATGACGAGCCTCAGATCGTCAACGTATCGGCAATAGTCATGGACTCGGAAACTTTTTCGTCCGGCTCGTCGGTCGGTAAAACTACCCATCGCACGGTCAAAAGTTAGAAGATAGGCGTTCGCAAAAAAACCGCTCCCCACAAGACCTTGAGGCAAACCCTCGGGCAATGTGTTATCCCTGAAAAGCCCCGACAGTTGTTCGTCTTCCGGGCGCCATTGAAACTTCAGCGCTTCGCGCGCCGTTTCCCAAAAAGGCTCATCGGACTCATACCGCTCATCTCCCATGTTTTTCACAAACGCCGCATACTCTTCCCGCATCTTCAAAACGAGTAGGTCAATATCTATGTTGTCAAAAAATGAGCGCAGATCGAGGCTGACGATAAATACGTTTTGCTCATCAGCCTCAACAGCCGTTGCTATGGCAATGGGTCGCTCTGCAAAACGCTGATAGTCTTGGAAGTATCGGCTGTACGTGTCGGAATTCCCCCAGGCGAACTTGGCGCTGAGGTGATCACTCGACCAGCTACAGAAGAGACGATTGCCATAGCTGTAAACCTTAGATGCTAATGCCTCCGCTGGCTCTTGCGACGTGTCCCCCTGCGCAGACTCGATGCAGTTTGCTA
>Ga0065714_10003411_pt1 | contig 11162 bp, 5 predicted proteins | sample MisRhiReplicate2_FD_59101 | JGI IMG/M metagenome (GOLD analysis project Ga0065714, IMG submission 59101) | Miscanthus rhizosphere microbial communities from Kellogg Biological Station, MSU, sample Rhizosphere Soil Replicate 2: eDNA_1 v2... | ecosystem: Host-associated > Plants > Roots >... | reverse complement strand
GAAGATGCCGGGTTAACTTGGTCGGTGATAGAAAGCGTACCGGTACACGAAAACATCAAGAAACGGAGCGGAAACTACGAGCAATTACTTAAAAATTACCGCCAAACACTGCTAAACCTGGGCCAATGCGGCCTAAATATAGTATGTTATAACTTTATGCCGGTGTTGGATTGGACCCGCACCAACCTTGACTACCCCATGCCCGATGGCTCAACCGCGTTAAGGTTTGATACCATCGCCTTCGCCGCTTTCGACCTTTATATTTTGAACCGCCCCGGCGCAGAAAAAGACTATTCAGACGTCATAAAAAATAATGCAGAGATATATCACCAGCGATTGAGTGAGATTGACCAGCAACAACTTGTAAAAAACATAATTGCCGGTTTGCCGGGCTCTGAAGAAGGTTATACCACCGAAGGCTTCCTGCAAATGCTTGCCTCTTACGGTGATATTGATGCGCAAACGTTAAAAGCCAACCTTGCCTATTTTTTACAGCAGGTTATTCCTGCCGCTGAACAGGCCGGGGTATTGATGTGCATCCATCCTGACGACCCGCCTTACCCTATTTTGGGCTTGCCAAGGGTGGTGAGTAACGAGCAGGATATATTGGACATTTACAATGCAGTGGACAGCCCCAATAATGGCCTCACATTCTGTACAGGCTCTTTTGGAGTGATTGAAAGTAATGACCTACCCGGGATGGTGCAACGCCTTGGCGACAGAATCCACTTTATTCACCTAAGAAGTACAAAGCGCGACGAGGGAGGCAACTTTTATGAAGCCGACCATTTAACCGGCGACGTGGATATGTATGCGGTGATGAAAGCCCTGCTGGAAGAGCAGCAAAAAAGGATAGCCAACGGGCGTAAAGATACCCGTATGCCCTTCAGGCCCGATCATGGGCATAAAATGCTGGATGACCTGCATAAAAAAACTAACCCTGGTTATTCTGCTATTGGCCGCTTAAGGGGCCTTGCCGAACTACGGGGACTGGAGTTGGGTATAAAACGATCTTTAAATCATTAATACGCTGATGAAAAAACTCCTATGCTTTTTTGGATTATTAGCAATTACTATTTTTAGTAAAGCACAAATAATCAGCCTTGATAAAAATGAGGTTACCCTGATGCGTAAAACCATCAATAAGGACAGTAAGTATAAAAAAGCATTTGAACCCTATCAAAAAACCGCAGACCAAGCCTTAACAGAAACACCAAATCCTATAGAAACCATATTATCCCAGGGCCTTTTAGCCGGCGACCCAAAAAAAACCGCCAGCTTAAAGGCAGTTGAAGATGCCTACAAAAGCTATGCGCTTGCTTTAACTTATAAATACTCGGGCAAAAAAGAATATCTGGATAAAGCCGCATACTTTTTAACGGCATGGGCAAAGGTTAATAAAGCTACCGAGGACCCTATTAACGAAACCAAGCTGGAAGATATGGTTACCGCTTATGACCTGATCAGAAACGATATAAAACCTAATGACAAAACCTTAATTGACGGATGGATGCGCAGCATGGCCGATGCACAGGTTAACAGTGCCACAGCAAAAGGAAACCGGGGCACAGCCATTAACAACTGGAACTCGCACCGGATAAAAATGTTTACCATTATAGCTTACACCCTGCACGATGATAGCTACAACAGTACCATTATACAAGAGTTAGAAAAGCAGCTCAACATAAACCTAAACCCCGATGGCACCACACATGATCTTATTGAGCGCGACGCTTTCCATTATCAAACTTATGATATAGAACCCCTGCAATCGGCATGTATTGCCATCTACAGGGCAACGGGCAAAGACTATTTCACCTGGCAAACCGCCAATGGCTCATCTATTAAAAAATGTGTTGATTACATGACGCCCTTTATGACCGGCGAAAAAACACACCCGGAGTTTGTGAACAGCAAAGTACTGTTTGATTTAAAACGGGCCCAAAATGGCGAAAAGGGTTATGCGCCCGGCACTTTGTTCGAGCCTAAAAACGGCGTGGAAACTTTCGCGTTAGCTGCTTATTTTGATACCGATTATCTGAAAGTTATTCGCAAAGCAACAAATAACAACGATTACCTTAACTGGCGTATGGCTTTAGATGCATTTACAACTAACAAGAAAAAATCATAAATTACGGCTTCTTATGTAGTGCACTGTGTTTTATCATTAACTGTAAAAACTACCCCTATGAACTTCGAAGAGCATTTAAGATCCCTATTTGTTGACGCCGGCGAAATACCAGAATCATTCCGGATAGACGAGCTCCATCAGCGCGAATATCTTAGTAATGGCGAAATGGTACAATGGGACGGTGAAGTAAGCACTGTTTATTCGCCAATTTGCTTGCCTACGGCTGATGGTTTAAAAAGAAAACTGATTGGCACCTATCCCCTGGGAACCGAAAAGGAAGCCATGGAAGCCTTATCCGCCGCAGAAGCAGCCTACGATAACGGCCGTGGCGAATGGCCAACTATGAGCATTGAAGGCCGCATAAATTGTATGCAAAACTTTGTGTACAAAATGATTGAGCAACGCGATCTGGTTATCAAGCTTATTATGTGGGAAATAGGTAAATCGCACGCCGACTCTACCAAAGAGTTTGACCGTACCGTTGAATACATCAACCTTACGATTGATGCCCTAAAAGAGCTGGACAGGCGCTCATCGCGTTTTGAACTGGCCGAGGGCGTTATAGCACAAACCCGCCGTGCACCGCTGGGTGTTGTAATTTGCATGGGCCCGTTCAATTATCCGCTTAACGAAACTTATACTACGCTTATACCGGCTATAATTATGGGCAATACCATCTTGTTTAAACCACCTAAACATGGTACGCTGGTACATTATCCGCTGTTAAAGGCGTTTAAGGAAGCATTCCCGCCGGGTGTGGTAAATACCATTTATGGCCGTGGCGCAAATGTTACACCGGGCTTAATGGCTACCGGCCGCATCAATGTGCTTGCCTTTATAGGATCGAGCAAGGTTGCTAACGATTTAAAGAAACGCCACCCTAAAATTAACCGCTTGCGTGCTGTTTTGAGTTTGGATGCTAAAAATGCGGCCATCGTTACTAAAAATGCCGATCTGCAACTGGCCGTTAATGAAATTATATTAGGCGCATTATCATACAACGGACAACGTTGCACAGCCTTAAAAATAATTCACGTACATAAAGATGTTGCCGATACGTTTTTAGAATTACTTAGCCAGGCCGTATCACGGTTAAAACTGGGGATGCCATGGGTAAGCGGTGTTAACATTACACCTGTTGCAGAACCCGGTAAACCCGGCTATTTAAAGGAATGTATTGATGACGCGATTGTGAACGGCGCAAAGGTGATCAACGAAAATGGTGGCGCAACTGTAGAATCGTTTGTATACCCGGCAATTGTTTACCCTGTAAAAAAAGGAATGAAACTTTACCTGGAGGAACAATTTGGACCCGTTATACCGGTTATCCCGTTTGAGTCGATAGAGGAACCGATACAATACCAGATAGAATCTCCGCATGGTATGCAGGTAAGTATATTTAGTAATGATGCTAAAGAATTAGCCTCGCTGATAGATCCGTTTGTTAACCTGGTAAGCCGGGTAAATATTAACAGTCAGTCGCAACGCGGGCCTGATGTATTCCCTTTTACCGGTCGAAAGGACAGTGCCGAAGGCACCTTATCAGTTAACGATGCCTTACGTTCTTTCTCGCTCCGCTCTTTAGTGGCCGCTAAAATGAACGAGACCAATAAGCAACTGTTCAATGATATCGTAAAAGGCCACGAATCTAATTTTTTAAGCACAGATTATATTTTTTGATCTCCGCATAAAAAAGCCGCCTGCAAATTTGCAGGCGGCATATATTCATTTAGTTAGTTATTAGTTCGTCATCACGTTTACGTCTGCACCAGTCTCAATATCAGACAGGCTCGAAGTTGGCTGCAGTTGATAGAACTTGAATCCCCGTGGTGTTAGCCAGGTTTTGCTGGTAGCATCAAAATTACCGCCCAGCTTTACAAAAAAGCCGGCATCGGCAGGTGTTGAGTGCGGAATAACATAGGTGTTTGTCCCCTGGTAAAAGAACGGCTGCGCGGTTGACCCATCCAATGCGTTATAATGATCGTTATCAGCTACGCGATAACCCTTATTTGTAGTAGCATTATAAATGGTTGTTACACCCGTACCACCAAACAATACCGCATCAACAGGCACTGAGGTTTCCGTTACAATCACACCATCAAAAATAGCCACACCTCCCGCATTACCGCTGTTTGGCAACAAGCCTGCGGTTGCACTTCCAAAACCATCGCCATCATTAGTAACGTAGGCAATTGACCGGATCCATTTTGCAGAACTGATATCTGTAGTATTTGGTCCGTTTATACGTTTGTTGCTCCCCCCTACGTAAAAGAACTCGCCTTTTAGAACAGTGCCTTCGGTAAGGTTAAATTTATAGGTACGGCCACCACCGGTTGCCCAGCCTGCACCAGGTGCGTCGCCTTTATTAGGTTCGGCAGCACCCGCGTTTGTACAGCTAACAACCGCCATTGGTGTTTTACTGAAATCAATATCACGTGTGGCTCTAAACTGGAAATATTCATAGTTGCCATCAGCACCTTTAGTGTCATTTATATAGCCGGTAACAATAACCGGTGATTTACCCAGCGAAGCATTTGGATCTGCCGGTTTAGTAATATCACTAACATCTGAAATACCACGGGGCCATAACTGCAATGCGGTTTCACCCTGGCTGTTTTTACCTATTAATAATATACCTGCTACTGTTGCACTGGCAGGCAGTTTAGCATTTGCAAAACTGGCGGTTGCCTCTGTATGCAGCATGATGCTATCGGCACCATTTACCAGGTAGCGGTCGCCGGCAAAAGTATCGTCAATATTAGGTGCGGGTGATACGGTTGCCATTTTTATCTGCACTAAAGTACTTTCATACTGATCCGGGTTGTTTTTGATAGAGTAACTGGAAGCAGACTGCACGGTTACATGGTTATTTTCTGAAACTTTTTTAATAGCCGTTTCGCTTAACCCTGCGATCTGTAACGAACCATTCACTCTTTTTAAGGTAGTTCCTTCCACATTTATTACGAGTGAATCGCCGGAGTGATAAGCCGAGGCGGCGTTACCCAAAGAAAAAGAGATACCCCGCAACACACCCCTGCGATAGTTTTGCATCACTACAATCCCCGATGGTACGTTGCCGGAATCGGGCATAGAAATTACTGTGCCTACAATTTGGGTAGCGCCCAGCAGTTTTTCCTTGGTTAAGGTAACGTCGCTGCCTTTATACAGAACGCGCAGGTCGCCTACCGCAATTGTCGGGCTCAGTTCACCCGCGGTAAAATCATGTTTTTGGCATGCGCTAGTTAGCAGCACAGCAAGGCATACCGCGATGTAAAAAAATCTTGTTTTTATTGACTTGTATATTTTCATGACTCTGAATCTTATTGTTTTTGCCACCAAACCAGTGTGTTAATATCATCTTTACCTTGCGCTGCAACGGCTGCGTTATAATTGGCGGTATTTGTTGTTTGCACAAAAAACGGGTAGTTAAGCCTTGCAGGCATTACACCATTATTAACCAACCCGGGGCCTTTTGGTAAAACCGGGTGGCCGGTGCGCCTGTACTCGAACCATTGCTGCAGATCTGTAAAGAACATGGTATAATACTTCTGTTTAAGTATCAATTCCATCTTTTGATCAAGACTATATGTATCGTCCCACTTAACTTTTGCAAAGCCTAAATAACCGGCCGGCACGGTTAAATTCCACAAGGTAATGGCATTGGTAACACCTGTTTCATAATAATACTGTGCGGTTTTGGAAGTAACCCAACCCTTTGCAGCAGCCTCGGCCAATGCTAATTGCAATTCGGAGTAGTTCATAATATTACCCAGCAATGGCTCAATCTGTAAAGCCGTTAATAGTGTCGACTTAGCAGCAGGAGGTTGCCCTGCTAAATATCCGCTTGGTATACCGGCATATTCACCTTCGGCTAAGGTTGCCCACCGGCCAATACGCGGATCACTCCACTCGTTAAGATTATCTACAAAGAAACTACCCAGCTTTGGCGTATACCAATCTGCAGGGCGCCATGTAGCAAATGGCGAAACGTAAGGAGCAGTACCCGACCATTTCAATATGGCCGATTCGGCGTTACTGGTCATTATAGGATAGTTTGCCGGGTTAGTATCGATCATCTCCGTAATCTTGGCCGAAGTGTTCATTTCAGCTTTGGCTGATAACCGCAATAATAACCTTATATATAATGAGTTACCAAATTTGCGCCAGTTGGCTACCACCCCGCCATAAACAGGATCGCTTGCGGCGGGGATGTTCGCGCCTGTTTTTAGCAGATCGTTAGCCGCTTCTAACTGTTTAAAAATATCAGTGTAGATATCTTTCTGCCTGTCAAACTTTGGTGTAAACAAACCTTCTTTGCCTCTATTGGCTTCAAAATAAGGCACATCGCCATAAGTGTCGGTCAATAACGAGAACACCCAGGCACGGCAAATAAGCGCTATGCCCTGGTAAGAGTTGTTGGCTGTTTCAACGCCGCCTTTGTAAACATCGTTGATGTTGGTTAGATCGATATACCAATTGTTGTACAAATAGTCGGCTTCAGATTTACGGATATCGTACCTGAATATTTTGCCTTCGCCATCGCCCATATTTACGGTTACCTGCATCAGCTCGTTTTGTATGCGTTGACTACGGTTCATGTTTGCCGCCACTATATCGGTTATTGCGGGTGCAAGCAGGGCTTGCGGTAAAGCGTGATCTACCGCATTGGGGTTAACGCTTAATTCTTTAAAATCCTTTGTGCATGATGTAATGCAAAGCGTAGATATAAAAGTTGTTAGAATAATATATGCCTTAGTTTTCATTTGTTTGCTGTTTTTAGAAACCTACAGTTAAGTTAAAGCCAAACGTTCTGGTTGACGGGAACTGGCCCAATTCAAAACCACGCGCNATGGTTGGCGTCCCCTGTGCATTTTGCGTTAGGGTACCAAACTCAGGNTCGAAACCCGGCCATTTGGTAATAGTGAATAAATCGCGCCCATATACACCAGCAGTTACCCGCTGAAGACCAAGCTTGCTTAATAATTTAGGAGATAAACTGTAATCCAACCTTGCTTCGCGTAGTTTAATAAAGTCGGTAGAGTAAGTTGTTCCTTCCACGTTATCGCGCCCCAGGTGAGCGTTGTAATAAGTGTAGATATTTTCGGCGATTACATCGTTTTTACGATAGGTACCATCAGGATTTCTGATAACACCGTTACCTATTATACCATTATAGCGGCCTGGTATGGTATTGGTAGTTTTACCTTGTTCCCCTAAAATGGCGGATGTAAGCGAATATCCTACCGCACCGTATTGGGCATCAAACAAAAAGCTCATACTAAATTGTTTGTACCTAAACTGGTTGCCAATACTCATCTTCCATTTTGGAATGGCGTCACCAATATATTTAATGCTATCGGTTAGTTTAGGATACCCGTTTGCATAAACTATTTGCCCATCGGGTGCGCGGTCATAACCTAAACCATATAAAGCACCTATGCTTCCGCCCACCTGAGCTACAATTGCACCGCGATTAGCCGGGCCGGACTGCAAGGTTAATGGTATTCCATCCGTTAGGGAGATCACCTTATTTTTATTTGCAGAAAAAGTATAAGTAATATTCCAGTTAAAGCCATCCTTGCTCTTTATTGGATTGCCATTGGCCTGGATCTCTATACCGCGGTTCTCTACTTCGCCGGCATTAATAACTGCATCATTGTAACCCGATGCCGGGTCGAGCCGGTTCCGTGTTATTTGTGATGTAGTGTTGCTTTTGTACAAGGCGATATCAATACCCAAACGACTATTAAAGAATCTTACATCGGTACCAATTTCAAAACTGCGTGTACGTAATGGCTTCAATTCCGGGTTGGCAATCAATGTAGGGTTACTTAAACCACCGGGAAAAATACTGTTAGCCGAATAGGTGAATGAAGTATAATATGCATCCTGACCGCCGCTGCCTACACTGGCAAATGAACCCCTTAATTTGGCATAAGAAATAAAATCAGGCAAATGCAGCGCCTCTGATAAAACAGCGCTTAAACTTACCGATGGATAAAAGAACGACACGTTTTTGGTTGATTGAGCTGTTGCCAATACGCCATTCCAGTCGTTACGGCCTGTTACATCCATAAACAGGTAGTCTTTAAAGCCGAAAGATGCCAGGCCATAAAAACTGTTTATTTTATATTTTGCCTGGTTAGGTAAAGCCACCAGCATACCTGCTTTATTTGCCAGCGTATACACGCCGGGATATAGCAACGAGTCGGCACGCATCTCATTACGATCGTAGGTGTTAGTAAGCATGCTCCCGCCTGCAGAGATAGTAGCTGTAAAATCTTTGGTTACTTTTTTATTATACCTTATCAGGAAGTCGTTATTGATCTCTTGCGAGTAAATATCCTGCGTACGGAACATACCTTTTCTGAACTTCTCGGTATCATAAGGTCTTTGCTGCGAACGCTGGTCGAACGAACTGGTAAGTGCCGTACGCACCATTAAACTAAGATCTTTGGTGAAATTGTAAGTAGCCTGAATATTCCCTACCAAATCATTCCGGTTTGATTTGTTGAGCATTTCATTAGTTATCAGGTAAGGGTTATCCGGGAAACTGCTGAAAGGATAGCTCTGATTAATATTTTCTTTGCCGGGTAACCAATAATCCTTCAACCAGTTTAAATCGCCGTTAGGTACCCAAAACATATTCCAATACATCAATGACTGGTTATTGTAACCTGTTGACGGCAAATTGTCGCTGGTTTTGTTGGTATAATTAATGCGTGCCGAGATCTGCAGCTTATCGGTCACTTTCTGATCGGCAGATAAAGCAACTGTGTTACGGCCATAACCTGTGTTAGGGATTATCCAGGTATTGCGCACATTGGTTGCCGAAAAACGCACTGATGTTTTATCAGTACCACCATCAAGGGTTATGCTGTTGGTGAAAGTTTTAGCGGTTTCAAAAAAGTTTTTGCGTGCGTTTGGATAAGCAACCCATGGTGTACGTGTTATGCCACCTGTATGGGTAACCGGGTCATACTGATAATAAGATTGCCCATCGAATTTTGGGCCCCATGCCGAACTCGTACTGCGTGTACTTGCACCATCGGAAGTGTTACCAAACGAATAGTAACTTTCGCCGGCGGCACCCTGTCCATATTCGTACTGATAATCGGGCGTACGCGACACCCGTTCTATAGCGGTATTTGAATTAAGCGTAATGCCGATCCCCTTTTTCACCTTGCCGCTTTTGGTAGTAATAATTACCGCCCCATTTGCGCCACGCTGCCCATATAAGGCAGCTGCTCCCGGGCCTTTCAACACGGTTATATCGGCAATATCCTCGGGGTTAATATCGTTTAAGCCACTACCAAAATCAACCGGCGATTCGCTATCCAGGTAGGCATTATTGCTACTCCCTGTTCTGCGGCCGCTGCCGTGGTTTATTACTACACCATCAATTACTATTAATGCATCATTTTCGCCGGTGAGGTTGATTTCGCCACGTAAAATTATTTTGTTTGAGCCCGCAGGGCCGCCATTTGAGCGGAGCAGGTTCAGGCCCGCCACTTTGCCGGATAAAGCGTCTGTCCAGTTGTTTGAAAGTGCCTGGGTGAGCTGCTCACCTTTAACTTTGGTAACCGCATAACCAAGCGCTTTTTCATCACGCTTAATACCCAATGCGGTAACCACAACCTCGTTTAACGCATTGTTGGCGATGGCCAATATAATTTTTGTATTAGTAACGTTTTTGGTGTAAACCGTAACCTGCGGCTGAAAACCGATCATGCTAAAGGTTATGTTTGCACCGCTGTTAACTTTTATATTAAACCTACCATCAGCATTAGTAATACCCAGCAGGTGCTTCCCGCTATCCATTATGCTTACGCCTGCCAGTGCCTGGTTATCATCGCCCGAATAAGCGGTACCGCTTACAGTTAGTACATCCAGCTTTTTTATGGCCAGGTTACTGCCAATGGTTTTAATATCTACCCCTGCCTGCTCTTCCAGTTGCTTTACCAGGTTTTCCAGATTGATATTTGTTGATGGCAACGTAATGATCTTGCCGGTATTAAGATCGGCATCATAAGATACCTTGTATTTGTAAACCGTTTGCAGCCTGTCAATTATAGCTGCTACGGTTATTTTGTTGTCGTTAAAAGTGAGCTGGCCATTATCCTGTGCCCTGGCCGATAGGGTAATAAGCCCCCCAACCAATAAACAGAGCCATACCTTAAGTAAAAATTTATGATACATATGCGTTTAATTAATATAATAGGATAGTATTTGGGTTAGTGAATTTGTATTTGGTGCCGGTTACAAAGCCAATGCCGTCAAGCACCCGGGCAATGCCGTAGTCCTTAATTTCGCCGCTAAAAGCATGGTGCTTAATGGCAGATGGTGCAACCTGTATGTGGATATTGTAATAGCGCTCGAGTTTTTCGGCTATCTGTTTGGTGGTACTTTTAGAGAAGTACAGCGTACCATTTTGCAGACTGGTGGCATCTCTCCCATCTACCCGGCTTTTTCTTGCCACATTGTTTGTTAATGAATAGCTTAATTGCTCCCCAGCTTTTAAAAACGTAGTAGATTTTGCGTAAACCACCCCAACAAGGCCTGTTGCAACTTTAATTTCTTCGTTAATGTTTTTGCGCGAATACACGTTGAATGAAGTGCCCAACACGTTCACCTTTAAATTATTTGCGGTGCTAACAATAAATGGCTTTTTCGCGTCGTGTCTCACATCAAAGAAAGCCTCGCCGACTAGGGAAAGCTCTCTTTTCTGGCGACCAAAATCTCCGCTCACCCGCAAATTTGAATTTGGTGCCAGGTAAACCATAGAGCCATCTGGTAGTTGCACCTGGCGGCGCTCTGAAGCTGTCTTTACAACAATATTTTCGCTTGCAGCTTTGTAGTTGTTCTGTAATGAAAACAAATTAATAAAGCAGGTCAGTAGCACAGCAGCTGCTATGCCTGTTAAACTATAAAGCTTTTTTACTTTGGGTTTTTGCTGCTGAGGGTTTTCAAATATCCTGTCGAGCACCTTTACCCATTCTGCATGCACAACCTCATCTTTTAAGGGTTGGTT
>Ga0065714_10004388_pt1 | contig 11164 bp, 5 predicted proteins | sample MisRhiReplicate2_FD_59101 | JGI IMG/M metagenome (GOLD analysis project Ga0065714, IMG submission 59101) | Miscanthus rhizosphere microbial communities from Kellogg Biological Station, MSU, sample Rhizosphere Soil Replicate 2: eDNA_1 v2... | ecosystem: Host-associated > Plants > Roots >... | reverse complement strand
TTTTCTGCTACGGCTTTCCAATTATCTTTTCGTACTGCTTTACTGCCTTCATGCTCCCAAAACAAGGCTTCATGTGCCGCAGATTGTTGTCCTTCAAATTCTTTTTTTAAGCTAATACCTTCTAAGGGGGTTAACTTTTTTTTCTGAAAAGAATCCGGATACTGAAAACCAGCAAATTCCAGACAAGTTGGAAAAATATCAATCACGTGGCTTACCCTGTTACTTACTGTGCCTGCCTTAATATGCTTTGGATAATAAGCAATAAAAGGGGAAGCAATGCCGCCTTCATGGGTGTTCTTTTTGAATAATTGAAAAGGCGTGTTGCTTACATTTCCCCACGGACTTTCGTAACTATCAATCGATGCAACCGAACCGGGTGTTCCATTTTTTTGTGTAACGTAGTTCCAGTTTTTCACATCATCGGCACTTCCGCCATTATCCGAAAGAAAAAGAACAAGGGTATTATTTTCTTCTCCTAAAGACTTTACTTTCTGCAGTATTTCTCCAATTCCGGCATCCATACGGTCAATCATAGCGGCGTAAATTGCCATTCTGGTATCCCATTTGTCTTTTTCTTCGGCATTTAGTTTTTCCCAGTCCGGTACTTTTTCAAAACGATTCGATAAGTCCCAATTTTCATCAATGATTCCTTTTTCTTTTAATTTTTTAAAGCGGCTTGCTCTCAATTTATCCCATCCTTCCAGGTATTTACCTTTGTATTTTGCAATATCTTCGGGCAATGCCTGAATAGGCCAGTGCGGAGCATTGTAAGCAACATACAGAAAAAAAGGTTGCTGCTTATTGCGTTGTTTTTCTAAAGAACTAATTGCAAAATTGGTAATCTCCTGAGTCAGATAGGCAGAAGTATCCTTGCGAATTATTTCTTGATCTCCTTTCAAAAAAGTAACCTTCCTACCGTCATTATACAATGGCTCTGAGTTAAAATAACTGCTTCCATTGTTTTGTAAAGTAAAAGAATCATCAAACCCTCTGTTAACCGCCCAGGCCGATGGTACTAAACCAACGTGCCATTTTCCGGAAACAATAGTTTTATATCCTGCCTGTTTGAGAGCCTGCCCAATAGTAATACAATGCTCGTTTAAATATCCCTGATAGGCCGGAACTCCTTTGTCCTGGACCATGTCCCCAACTCCTGCCTGATGGGGGTATAAACCTGTGAGCAATGAAGCCCGGGAAGGACAGCAACGCCCAGCATTGTAAAACTGCTTTAGAATAAGCCCGTTTTTAGCGAGCTTATCCAGGTTTGGAGTTTTAATTTCTGAGCCAAAAGCGCCAATATCTGAGAAACCTAAATCATCCGCCAAAATGACGATGATGTTAGGTTGTTTTTTCTGTGCAAATAGCTGAAATTGTGCAACAACCAATAGGGTAATAATGAGCAGTTTTTTAATCATTTTACTTTATTTGTATGCAAACTTTTTATTAATACCCAGGATTTTGTGGTAAACCATCTGGATTGATATTTCTTTCGCTTTGCGGAATCGGGTACAGATTATTTCTTTCTGAAACCGAGTTTTTAGCCGTTACTTTTTTCACTTCCGTAACCAGCGTTCCCCAACGAACTAAGTCAAACCATCTTTGTCCTTCCTGAACAAATTCTTTTTTGCGCTCTTCCTGAATGGCAGCTCTGAAAGTTGTTTGTGTCAAACCTGATAAGTCTACTGTTGGATCCGGTGTAGTGATTGGTTTGGCAAAAGCTCTTCTTCTCACCTGATTAATCAATTCATAAGCTTCCGGTGTTGGTGCCCCTTGTTCGTTTATCGCTTCTGCCAAAGACAATAGGATATCTGCATAGCGAATTAGTGGAAAATTAATTGCCACGTTCCCTGGAGTTGCCAAATTGGTTAAATCCAAATATTTCTTAAAAATTGGTTTAGGAAAAGTATAAAGGGTTCCTGTAGCCGGATTTGGTAATTGTTTGGCATAACTTACGTCTCTTCTGGTATCTCCGGCCGCATAAATATCATAAAACAAGGCGACATCAGAAACAATATCTGCAGGTTCTGTCGCAGTAAATCCAGTAAATGAAGTAGATTGAAAAGTACTTCCGCTTGATCCATTTCCAGCTTGGTTTGGCTCAAACTGAACGGAGAAGATATGTTCTTTTCCATTCTTTTTTGCTTTGGCGAAAATATCTCCAAAACTTTCAAATAATGCATAGCCGTATCCACCATTAATTACTTCTCGTGATTTTGCAATTGCATTTGGCCAATCTTTTCTGGTCAGATAGACTTTAGCTAAAATCGCTTTTGCAGCTCCGGATGTAGCACGTCCGGCATCATTTGCAGGATATGTTGATGGTAAGCCTTCAGCTTCTTTTAAATCTGAAATAATTTGAGTGTACACTTCTTCAACTGTTGCTCTTTTAGATTTTAAACTTTCTAACTGAATAGAAGTTGGTTCGTGTAAAACAATCGGAACTCCGCCCCAAAGGCGTACTGCCTGAAAGTACAATAAACCTCTAATAAATTTTGCTTCCAGAATCAATCTGTTTTTTATAGCATCTGTGCCTGCAACTTTCGGAATATTATCGATCGAAACATTGGCTCTGTTGATTCCGGCGTAAATTTGGCGCCACGCAACCTGAACACGATCTGAAGTAGCATCATGCGTTAAACTGCTCAAAGCTCTTACCTGTGGATTTGTGGCCGAAACTCCCGCCGACGCATAATCAGATCCCATATCTGTTAAAAAATAAAGGTTTCGTCCAAATAAACTTTGCTCACCAGGATCAAGGCTTAAAGAGGCATAAACCGCATTTACACTTGCAACAGCGTCGTCTTGCGTTTTGAAGTAATTATCTTCGGTTACAAAAGAGGTAGGGGTTACCTCTAAATCTGCGCACGATACAAATAGACCGGCACTAAATATGAATGTTATGAATATCTTTTTCATCGTTTATTTTTTTACTTAGAAAGTTATGTTCAGGCCGGAAATGAATGTTTTAGAGTTTGGATAAGAACCAAAATCAATTCCCGGGTATAAGTTGTTTTGTTCGTATGAACTTACTTCCGGATCATAGCCAGTGTATTTTGTCCATGTAATTAAGTTCTCTGCAGAAACGTAGAATTTAATACTCTTTGCTTTTAATTTTGTCGAAATGCTCTTAGGAAGGGTATAACCTAAAGTGATTAGTTTTAGTCTTAAGAATGAAGCGTCTTCTACATAACGTTCTGAAACAATTCCCAGAGGAGAACTGGTTGCTCTCGGAATTTCATTACCGGGGTTTGTTGGTGTCCAGCGATCATCCAGCGTAACATTAGCATTGGTTCCAAGAGTCGAAATTTCTAATTGCTGATTTAAAGCATTGAATATTTTTCCACCAGAAGCTCCCTGGAAAGAGAAATTCAAATCAAAATCGTGGTACGAAATCGTGTTGCTGAAACTTCCAACAAATTTTGGCTGAGACGTTCCCAGATTACCCTTATCAAGAGCCGTAATTACGCCATCTCCGTTCGTATCAACATATCTTCTGTCCCCAACTTTTGTATTGGCTAAACTGTTTATTTTTGGTTGCGTGTTTACTTCTTCCTGAGTCTGGAAAATTCCATTGGTTCTGTATCCCCAGAAAGTACCTAAAGGCAAACCTACTTTTACCGTTACAGGCTGTTGTTGCAATAAAGAGCCATTTGGAACTACAGGGAAAAATTGGTCAACACCATTTCCTATAGAAACCACTTTGTTTTTATTAGTAGAGAAAACAAAGTTAGAATTCCATGAAAAATTCTCTGTTTTGATGTTTTCTGTAATCAAACCAATTTCAAGACCTTTATTTTCAACCCCGCCAATATTCTGTAGCACACTTGCATAACCTGAAGTCAACGGAATTGGTACGCTTATCAGCAAGTCATTTGTTTTTTTGTAATAAACATCAAATACAAAGTTTATTTTTCGGTCTAATAAGGATAAGTCTAAACCAACGTTATATTGATTTGTTTTTTCCCATTTCAAATCCGGATTGGCCAATCGGGTAGGAGCTAAACCTGTATATAATGTACCTCCAAAAGCATAGTTAACAGAACCCATTTGAGCCAAAGAAAGATAATTTCCAATTTCCTGGTTTCCTGTTGTTCCGGCTGTTATTCTCAATTTAGCTTCGGTTACACCTTTTATATTGTTGGCAAATTCTTCATCGGTAATATTCCATGAAAATCCTGCCGATGGGAAATAACCCCAAAGTGATTCTGATCCAAATCTTGATGAACCATCTGCACGTCCGGAAAGCGTGAAGTTGTATTTTCCTTTATAAGAATAGTTAACTCTGGCTAACCATGATTTCAAAACACTTTCAAAGGCATCTGTATAAGGCTTTACGGGCACACCATCCTGAAGTGCATTATACGTATTGGCATCATTTACAAAAGTGTTTGCACCTGCATTTACTACTTCACCTTGTGTATATTGAAGTGTGTATCCTGCCAAAGCGGAGAACTTATGATTTTCGCCAAAATTAGTGTTGTAGTTTAATGTGTTTTCATTCAGAACTGAACTTACTAATCGATCTCCAACAGAACCTAAACCTTTTGTTCCGGCTCCGGTAGTAGTAGTTGATGGCGCGTAATAATTTTGTTTAGTACCAAGGATGTCCCCACTGACAGCCACTTTTGCAGTAAGTTTTTTGGTAATCTTATATTCGCCAAATAAACTCGCTAAAATTCTATTGATTTTAGTTTCGTTGGTAGTATTTTCCAAATCGTTAATAGGATTAGGAACAATACCATTTACAGCTGTTGCGTAAGGGTTATTTGTTAAATTGTAACTTCCGTCTGCATTTTTAATTGGCACTACCGGAGGCTGATACAAAGCAACTACTAACGGATTGGGTTGTCTGCCGGCAGAAGAACCGCCGTTTGTTCCAATACCATTTGATACAGAGTTGCTATAGTTAGTATTTACACCAAATTTAAAATTTTGAGAATAGTTTCTTTCGTAGTTGGCACGAAGCGAAATTCGTTTGAAATCGGAGGCAATTACAATTCCTTCCTGTTGAAAATAACCTGCAGAAATGGCATATCGTGACTTTTCATCTCCACCTGAAAAAGACAATTGATGATTTTGAACCGGAGCAGCCGTTCTAAAAATAGCATCTTGCCANTCATAACTTCCCGAAGTTTTAAAAGCTTCTATTTGAGCTGCTGAAAAGGAAGGAGCCTGACCAATACTTGCCTGAACGTCATTACGCAGACTTGCCCATTGGCTGGCATTCATTATATGTAATTTTTTAGAAACATTCTGGAATCCGAAATAACCCTGGTACGAAATGTTATCCTGGCCTTTGGTTCCTTTTTTGGTTGTGATAATTACAACTCCATTAGCTCCACGTGATCCGTAAATAGCTGTCGCAGAAGCATCTTTTAACACTTCAATCGATTCAATATCAGCAGGGTTAATAGTTGATAATACATTGACAGTTGCTCCGGCATTAGCGACACCTGCAGTGCTGTTGTTATTATCATTGTATATTAAAATTCCGTCTAAAACATAAAGGGGTTCATTACCAGCTGTAATGGAGTTTCCTCCACGAATACGCACACTCGAAGATGCTCCCGGGCGACCGGAACTTTGTGTAACTACCACCCCCGGAATTGCGCCACGCAATAAATTATCTGCTGATGAGGTAACCTGAGATAAATTGGCTTTTGGAACCGAGGCGACAGAACCTGTAATGTCTTTTCGCTTTTGAGAACCGTATCCAACCACTACTAATTCATCTAGTTCCTGACGTTCTTCTTTAATACCTATTGTTACTGGATTTTTATCAACAATAACTTCGGTTTTTTTATATCCAATATAACTTATGATTAGAGTATAAGGTAATTTCTGACCGGTTTGAAAATAAAATTTTCCTTCTGCATCGGTTTGAACCCCGTGAGTTGTTCCTTTAATAACAACCGAAGCTCCAATAATCGGTTGATTGGTAACGTCATCAACAATAGTTCCATCTAGTTTTGACTGAATTAACGGCGTCGTATTTTGAGCATTAACTCCGGCCGTCAGAAGCAGGAGAAATAGTATTGAGTATGTTTTTAAAATTTTTTTCATTTCTTTGTACTGGTTTAAGTAATTAACAAGGCACCCTGGGCACTGATTTTTCAGCACTCTAAATGTGTTCTTGATTTAGCGATAAATATTCTTTAAGCCTCGCCATTTCTGTTGCCGCAGAAATGGCTTTTTTTTTATTTATATACAGCAGCTATGCATCTTTTTCATTTTTAGGGTATTTAGTTATTAATTTTTTTAATTTATAGGTATGGTTTCAGGAATCATTTCAATACAAGTAAATGCATCAGATAGATTTTTGAATTTTCAATAAAAATTGTGGTGGTGAATTTTATATAGTTTCGTTTATGGTTCCGATTTTAATAATGAATAAAAATCGTTAAACGAAAAAAATGCTAAGATTTAGCAACAGAAGCACATATAACAAAATGTGTTATAGGTATGTTTTTTTTGAAGATTTAAATACGATATGCTTTCGGTTGTTTTCAAAATATAGTTTTTTTGGTTTCAAATATGATTTTAAACTCTACTAATCCTATAGACAAAGTTAATTTTAATCTAATAAAAACCAAAAAAATATTTAATTATTTTTAAAAGTAGGCGAGAAGTTTAAAGAATATTTTTTATTTATTGAGTTAATATGTTGGTTATCAGGTGTTTTTTTAAATTTTTAAAAAGAGTAAAATGTTAAAACAGCTTTATTGAAAAAGATAAAAATGTAGTATTTTACACTTTTTTTATATGTTTTTTGTTTTTTAATTGAATTAAAACTAACTGAAAAACATCCATTTAAAGTTTAAATGTGCTAGGCAGGCATCATTTTTTAAAAGCTGCCGTATAAAGGACAAGATTATCTTTTATATGATATATGTCATTTTTTAAGAGAATGTAAGCCTTTAGTTTTGCTATAGATCAAAGTTAATAGCAAAAATTGTATGAGCAATTTATCTCAATCCCACCGAATTTTATTTTTAAACACACTTGCTTTTACAGTATGTTTTGCCTGCTGGACATTAAATGGTGTGCTTGTAACGTACCTTGTTGATAAAGGCATTTTTAACTGGACAGTTGTAGAAACCGGCTGGTTGTTGGGAATTCCTATTTTATCCGGTTCGATTTTCCGTCTTCCAATAGGTATTCTAACAGATAAATATGGCGGTAAAATTGTATTTACAGTTTTACTATTGTTATGTTCCATACCGCTTTTTCTACTTCCGTTTGCTAACTCATTTTGGAGTTTTGCNGTTCTAAGTTTCTTCTTCGGATTGGTAGGAACAAGCTTTGCCGTTGGGATTGGTTATACCTCGGTATGGTATCCAAAAAATTGGCAGGGAAGGGCGTTGGGAATCTTCGGAATGGGAAATGCAGGTGCGGCGATTACCACTTTTATTGCCCCCACTTTATTAAATAATCTCTCAGAAAAAGATCCGATAAATGGATGGAAATTATTGCCTGTTATTTATGGTGGCGCTTTAATACTTATAGGATTGCTTTTTATAGTCGCTGCCAAAAACAAAACCAATCAGGGAGCTTCAAAATCAATAACCGATTTATTGTCTCCACTTAAAAATACAAGAGTATGGCGTTTTGGTGCTTACTACTTTTTAGTCTTCGGTTTCTTTGTAGCCTATTCACAATGGCTTTTACCCAATTTTATGAATGTTTACCATACCTCTTTAGTAATGGGTGGAATGTTTGCAACCATGTTTAGTTTACCATCCGGCATAATCAGAGCTTTTGGAGGCTATTTATCAGACAAATTCGGAGCCAGAAAAGTAATGTACTGGGTACTGGGTTCTTCAATAATAATCAGTTTTTTATTGATGTTTCCAAAAATGGAAGTGTTTACAGCGGGGCCTGGAGTTATGGCTGCTACCAATGGAATCGTTACCGAAGTTTCTGCGAATGAAATAATGGTAAACGGAAAATCACATAAAGTCACAGAGAAACAAATCGGCAACAATAACGAAACGGCCGTTTTCCCAATAAAAAATTCCTGGCAGGAAGTAATTGTAAAACAAAATCAGCAGGTCAAAAAGAAAGAATTATTAGCCCAGGGCATTACCCAAATTAAGTTTAGTGCCAATCTTTGGGTGTATGTGGTTTTGGTAATCCTGATCGGAATTTCATGGGGAATTGGAAAGGCAGCAGTTTACAAACACATTCCGGAATATTTTCCAAATGAAGTTGGAGTTGTTGGCGGCATGGTAGGGTTAATCGGCGGGCTCGGCGGATTTGCTGGTCCAATAATTTTTGGTTACCTGCTTAATGTTAGCGGATTGTGGACGAGCTCCTGGATTTTCATTTTCGCAGTCTCCGTGCTTTGTTTGCTCTGGATGCACAGAACTATTATAAATGCAATGAGAATTAAATCGCCAGATTTTACCAGAGATATAGAAGATAAATAATAAAAATAAATAAGAATATATGAAAACTTGGTTAGACAAATGGGAGCCTGAAGATGAAACGTACTGGAATACCGCCGGAAGTAAAATTGCATGGCGAACCTTAGCCATAACGACACTTACTTTAATATTATCATTTGCCTCCTGGTTCATGATGAGCGTGATAGCCGTAAAATTACCGGGCTTGGGATTTAATTTCACAAAAGATCAGTTGTTTTGGCTGACCGCAATTCCTGGATTGGCGGCCGGATTTTTAAGAATCATTCACACTTTTATTTTACCCATATTCGGAACCCGACATGTAGTTTCTTTTGCAACTGCCATTAAATTGATTCCCGTAATCGGAATTGGGTTTGCGGTTATGAATGTCAATACTCCATTTTGGGTATTTGCAGTTCTAGCTTTTACAACCGGTTTTGGAGGAGGAGATTTCTCTTCATATATGCCAAGTACCAGTTTGTTTTTTCCAAAAAGACTTAAGGGAACTGCATTAGGCATACAAGCCGGAATTGGAAATTTCGGGGTTTCGGTTGCACAGTTTGTGACACCTCTAATTATTAGTATTGGAATTTACGGAACAGCTTCTGTATTTACCAGCATCGATCAAAAAGAAACAATCACTATTTTTCAGAATGCAACCATCGAAAAACAAAAANAAGTTTTTGGATTACTTGNTGCCGATGTGCAAACTAAAATATTAGCAAACGTAAAGAAAACGATTATAGATTCGGTTTCAACATCAATTAATTCAGATAATAAAGCAGTTCTTTTTAGCTCTTTACCCATAAAAGTAAAAGCAAAGGCGATCGCAAATGCAAACCCGAAATTGGCAGAGCGAATATTAAATGATATTAATCCTCTAAATACTGCGGTTAAAAACAAGGAAATATATTTACAATCAGCTGCTTTTTGGTTTGTTCCTTTCTTATTGTTATTGTCACTTGTGAGTTGGTTTTATTTAAAAAGTATTCCGATGAAAGCTTCAATAAAAGAACAGTTAGATATATTTTCTAATAAACATACTTGGTATTGTACTATAACGTATTTGATGACTTTTGGGACTTTTGCCGGTTTATCAGCCGCTTTTCCTTTAATGATTAAATTTTTATATGGAGATTTTCCAAATGCACCGGATCCTTTGGTGTATGCTTTTTACGGGCCGCTTATAGGTTCCGCAAGCAGAATTGTCTTCGGTTTTGTTGCCGATAAAATAGGAGGTGCAATACTAACTACAATTACCGGTTTAGGAATTTTAGCAGGAGCTATTATTTTGGTAACTCAGGGATTAGTGGCACCAACCAGCATGAATCAATTTCCACTTTTTGTAGCAATAATTCTAGCCATGTTCTTCTTTACCGGAATTGGAAATGCCGGAACTTTTAGACAATATCCCATTATTTTCGCAGAGAATCAGCGTCAGGCTGCCGGAGTAATTGGCTGGACAGCGGCAATTGCTGCATTTGGACCTTTCATCTTTTCTAAACTTATAGGAAATAATATTTCTGCTAACGGCACTGTAAATCAATTTTTTATTGGTGTTATTGTATTTACAGCAATAGCGACGGCAATAAATTGGTGGTTTTATAATCGTACGGATTGCGAGAGACCGAGTTAAAGTGGAATCAATAAATTAGAATTGACGATGAAAAATAAAACATTTAATACCAACGCTTTTCTCATAGCAACCGCAGTTTCTGTATTAACCATAATTTTTGTCTTTTACGGTTCGAGAAAACTGCAAAATTTTGATGCTGCACTTATCACTTATCTGTTCGGAACTGTATTTGCTTTCTTCGGAATTGTATATCGATATTCAGTTTGGCTTCAAAGACCGCCAACATGGATGTATTTCAAACGCAGCCTTCAGTTTTTATTCACGGGAAAAATACTTTCGCACTTTTGGTTTCTCGGAAAAGAATCTGTTGGGAATATCGTAGTTCAAAAATTCATCTATCCAAGAAGTAAATACCGTTGGTTCGCCCATTTTTGTATTGCGTTGGGATGTATTTCCGCTTTTGCTATAACCATTCCGCTAACATTTGGTTGGATCCATTTTACATTGGCTCCCCATTCGATTTCCATTTACGAAGCTCATTTTTTCGGTTTTAAAATAATGGATTTTAAAATAGGATCTTTTCTTGCATTTCTGATTTTCCATGCTTTAAACTGGTCTTCCTGGCTGGTCATAATTGGATCGGTTTATTATTTAAGAAGAAGATTGACAAATCCCGGTTTAATTGCAACACAATCTTTTGAAGGCGATTTATTACCCTTAATACTTCTAATTGCAATCTCGGTTACAGGATTATGTCTGACGTATTCCTATCAATTCATGAAAGGATTTGCATATGATTTTCTGGCTGTAATTCATGCCGTAACAGTAATCATGTTTTTAATATGGATTCCGTTTGGAAAGTTCTTTCATATCATTCAGCGGCCGGCCCAGATCGGAGCTCATATTTACAAAAAAGAAGGAGTTAAAAGAGGAATGGCAGTCTGCCCGCACACGGGAGAAGAATTTGCCACCCAGCTTCATATTGATGATCTAAAAATCGTGACCAGACAATTAGGTTTTGACTTTACACACGAAGACGGAACCTCACACCTGGACTTAAGTCCCGAAGGAAAAAGATCCCGTTTGGCACAAGCACACTTAAAGGTAAGATTAGAAAGCGGAAGCTTATTTGGATAAGATAAAAAAAAGTTTCAGGTTTCAGGTTTCAAGTTTCAAGTTGCTG
>Ga0065714_10065284_pt1 | contig 11165 bp, 7 predicted proteins | sample MisRhiReplicate2_FD_59101 | JGI IMG/M metagenome (GOLD analysis project Ga0065714, IMG submission 59101) | Miscanthus rhizosphere microbial communities from Kellogg Biological Station, MSU, sample Rhizosphere Soil Replicate 2: eDNA_1 v2... | ecosystem: Host-associated > Plants > Roots >... | reverse complement strand
CGCTGCGCGGTGATCAGTACGTCAAAATCCCCAGTCCGAGCAAGGCGCTGGGCTTGCAGCGCTCAAGCGTGCGTAGTGAGGCCCCGCAAGGCCAAGACCGTGTGCAGGTCAGGCTGATTGCGCAAGCGCTGTTAGAGCGACAGCAAGCGAGGGTGAGTGCCATTGTGCTCCTCGCCCGGGAGACCGGCATGCGCCTGCGTGAAGCCATCTTGGCGGACCTGCCACGGCTGCAACGAGAGGCCCAACGACTGGGCAAGATCAATATCCAGGACGGCACCAAAGGCGGCCGGTCAGGGGCATCGGCGCCGCGCTGGATCACGGTCACGGATCAAGTCCGTGATGCTCTGGATAGCGCCAGCGAGGCGTCACCCAAGGGCAGTCGAAACCTGTTAGCGCCCGACGAAAGCTACAAGGACTTTATGCAAACAGTCGTGCGACCGACCCGGGACCTTCTGCATGAGCAAGGATTGAAAGGTTTTCATGAGCTGCGAGCGGCCTACGCCTGTGAGCGCTATGAGCAACTGACCGGCTGCCCTGCACCCGTGAATGGCGGTCGTGGTCACCGAGAACATCGAGAGCTTGATCAGCGTGGACGACAGCAGATCAGTCACGAGTTGGGACATAACCGCATCGATGTGGTGAGTGCCTACATCGGAGGTCGGCAATGAAGTCCGAGTTCGATATGGCGGTGTTTCTGAGCCCGGTGCTCAAAGGTGCACATGCCACGCGGCAGCGGCACATCAGGCAGGCAGAAAAGATGCACCGGATGATTCGCGAGCGTTGGGGTTGCGCCACTCCATGGGCCTGGCGGGAGAAACACGTCAAATGGTACCTGAATCATTACCTATGCTCCCAGTCCTCGGCGTCACGTTATTACTACCAGTTGACAGCAACGCTTATCCTTCGAAGATGTGAAAGCCGTTCGGCGGACTATTTGCTCAACTTTGGTAAACACTCCTCAAGCCAAAACGGCAGATCACTCTAATACCCTCCCTCGAGCTTGAATCTCCCGGCCCCGCCGGGAGTGCTTTGCTTGGTCGGTGCTAGGAGGTCGTTGTCTTGCGCTTAGCTTATGTTTATTCAAGTTATTGATTTGAATAGGTAATGAGTGTTGTAAGTGGTGGCGTTCCACCTTCACCTCCCCTATTGGTTAGCATTTTTTCATGACTTTTTTCTGGCAAAGACCGGCTTTTATTGACACGTTTTAGTTTTGGTTCTCTATTTGAATCGGACTTTTCGGGCACAGAGGAAACGGTCATGTACGTTGATGCTGCCATCGTCCCTTTGTGCTGTGGTTCGATTTTACATTCTGCTTTCGGCTGATTTGCACGTCTGAAAAGGGGGCCTAAGCATACGGAGCACCGCCTCGCCCTGTATTGGCTATTCGCTTTTACCTGAGTGATTTACGGCTTTGAGAAAGCGTGTGGCCTACTGCGTACTGGTTAGCGCGGTTTCAGCTGATGGTTTTTTCGCAATGCCCAGCCCGCTGTCTAGGGATTGCATTATGATTGGCGAGCCTCAACAGAACTGATAGGAGGAAGTTCAGTGAAAATAGTGTTTGTTCATGGCACAGGAGTGCGGCAGCCCGCATTTGATGTCACTTTTAAAGTCGTGGAGATGAATGTCGAGCATTTCATTCCGGATGTGCAGGTTTTGCCCTGCTATTGGGGCGACGTGGGCAGCAGCATCGGGAGCGGTTTGTCAGTTCCTTTGTATGATCAAACCAAGAGCATTGGCGGAGAAGGTCCTGACCGCGACGAGCTTGCAGGATGGGCCTTACTCTATGAGGATCCTCTAATCGAGTTGCGGCTTCTTGCTGAAAAAGCGGCTACTGAGCAGATAGTGGGAGGTTTTGGCAAGCCACCCTCCTACGCAATCATGCGCGCTGCCCTCCGTACGCTGCGCACGGCCATTGATACGGGGTGTTGGCCCTGTGTGGCAAGTAATGTGCGTTCCCACGCAGTGCTTGCGCTTGAAGCAATTGGCCAATTCGACGGATTGGATGCTGCGATAGAGGCCGCCGTCAAGCTAGCACCTCGAGGTGAGCAAGGGCTCGATCCGGCGCGCACATTGGTCGCTCGAGCGATTACCGCTGGGTGGGTGCGTGAGGAGTTGAAAGCTACGGTTCCACCTGTTCCGGCCGCCGTACGAGACGCAATGCAGCAATCTGCATTCGAAATCTTGGGCGGAGGACAAATCCAAACCATGGGGTTGGCGGGTGATCTTGTTGGATTGCTCTTCAAACCTTTGAAAAACCTGGTCCGCGCCACGACTGTAGATCCGCTTATGCAGGCTGCGGCTTGGGGAGGGCGAACGTATCGACGCTCGATAGTAGACGGGGCAACGCCAGGAGTAGGAGACATTCTGCTTTATCAGGCACGAGGTGAAAAAATTCGTGCTGAAATTGCCCGCTCCATTGAGGAGGCATCGAATGGGAATCACTCGCCAGTTGTTTTACTTGCTCACAGCCTAGGTGGCATTGCATGTATTGATCTTTTGATTGCGTCCATGCAACCCAGCGTTAAGGGGGTTATAACCGTGGGCTCCCAGGCACCTTTTTTGTATGAAATCGGCGCACTTTCGCAGTTGGAGCCATCCGCAGAATTACCTCTCCATATGCCGCCGTGGCTCAATATTTATGACCGGGACGACCTGCTCTCGTTCAAGGCTTTGCCGATTATGAAGGGCGGGAATGGCTTGACGGATATTGAAGTTCGCAGTCATCAACCATTTCCCGTCTCACACAGTGCCTATTGGCAACAGCCCAAAGTTTGGGAGGAGGTGAGAGCCTTCATTCGATCGGTGAACTTATGATTCTAGGACCAGCCACTGGGACTTTCGCGATACTGATCGGTATCGAAAATTATGAGGAGCCTAGTTGGGCACTTAATGGCCCTGCAATGGATGCCATGCGAATGGCCAACTGGCTGCTGGACCGAGGCGTGCCAGGTAACAACCTACATCTTTACATTAATGAAGGTTCGATGATAACGCCGGAGCTAGCGCATGAACGCGCTACGTTGAGACAAAAACTTGCAGACTCTGGAGTAATCCTCTGCGATAGGCCCTGCCGTAGCGTTTTAGAAGCCGCTCTCAATCCCGTTAATTTTCCTCCATTGCCGGGCCAATTGGAAAAGACCTTAATCGTGTACTGCAGTGGACACGGAACTTGGAAAGGTGGAGAGCAAAAGCGGTATTTGATCGCTGCTGATGCCTCGCAACAGTCTTATGAGGCAATCGATCTCAACGTTGTCGCAAATGAGCTTTGTTACGACAGTTCGAGTAATCGTTTTAGCCGCCAATGGCTTATCCAGGACGCCTGTGCTGAAGTGTCAAAAGGCCAAGGGCTGCGTGCGCTAAGCATCATGGTGAATGCTGATGCGCGTCCTCCAAACGAGCAATACCTGCTTTTTGCTTCAAGACCCGGGGCATATGCCGAAAATGACCCTATACGGCAAGCAGGTGCATTTACTGGGGCACTGTTAGATGCCCTCGGGCATCATGCTGTCTTGGAGGGGCTGGATGTCAAACAACTTTGCGATGCCATAGACGCTACTCCTTGGGGCGCCGAGCACCCAATTGTGCTGCATCGCCGGGATGAGCACATGGCGCAAATGGTATCGATACTGGATAGTTCAACTACTACGCAGACAGCACTGGAGGAGCTGCGGGACATTATCAACCAGTCCGGGAAGGTGAACACCGCTATATTGAAGTCGGTAATCCGTACCCTATCGCCTAGCACTGCTCCCATGTCTTCGGACGTTATGACGATGCTTCGTGAGCTGGGTTCGCTGGTTGGTCCAGCGCCTGGAGACAAACTAACCAACGTCGAGTTGTTTGCTATTCGCCTTTATGGGCTGATCCTACGAATCAAAAAACACGCCTCCGACGACAGTTGGGAAAATGAGGACAGACCACTCAAAAGTTGGATAGACAAGTGGCCTGGAGGACGTTCGCGCCCCACGGTAAACGACGAATTGGAACGCCTCAATAGAGATGCCAGAAGGATCGATAACGCGGGGGTTATCATCGTTGACCTGAGTGGCATTCCTGATCCTTCTGAGACCCGCATCTGGGACTACCGTGCCGAAGCACCTGATGTTTGCCAGATTCTCGAGACCCCGGGCGCTACTATCAGTGAACGGTTATCTTCTGCTTTGGAACAGCTCTGTTCTGGTTCTGGTTTTGGTTTTCATAACGATACTATTCTGGAACTGGTATTGCCGTCCGCTGATCTCTTTGAACTGCAATCTGGCACTAGGTTCTCGGTGAGCAATACACTTCATTACTACCTTGGTTGCCGTCCTGCGCTCTTGGCTTTGCGGATTGCTGAGCGATGGCACAATCGTGGTTGGTACCAAAACTGGAAGCTGCGCTGGGACGAAGCGAACCTAGGACCCCAGCAGCTTGCGGCAATGGTCTGGCTCGCGCCGGAAGATCGTGCCAATAACGATGGGTGGTCATGGCATGGCATTCAACATCCTGGGGATGCGGCACATCAAAATACCATTCAACAAGCGTTGTTCGAGGGGGTCGCATTTGCAGCTTGGTGCGAGCAATTGCATGCGCAGAACGTAACCAACGTTGTGCAAAGCAATATATTCGTTAATCTGCACAATACAAGGCTCCAGCTCGCTGAGCTCAATACAGCGAATAGCCCCCATGTTACCTATGTATTGGATGACCCCACACGCATTCCACTCGGTGCTGGTGGACTGACCAGTAGCTTCCAACAACCAGCCCAGAGGAGATAGGCCGTATGGCACAGTGGAGAATTTTTACGGGAAAGGGCGAGCCGAAGGCTGTTGAGTTTCCGCCGCCTCCGCCGTGGTGAACCTTTGAGAAACCAACTGAAGGAGATCTACACACGGGCTTGACGCTCGATTACAGTGACAGGTACTGGGATCGTGCAAGGGCTTACCAAACGCCTCCGGAAATTCTTGACGCGGTCAATGCTGCCCTCATTCTTCGTAGACCATTGTTGGTCACCGGGCCGCCTGGCACCGGAAAGAGTTCTTTGATTTACCGGATAGCCTTTGAACTCGCGTTGGGACCTGTGCTGGTGTGGCCTGTGAATTCTCGTAGTACTCTTGAAAGTGGGCTTTACGACTATGATGCAATTGCTCGATTGCGGGATCAGGGGCTGAATCAATCAGAAGCAGTGGATATTGGCCGTTACATCAGTCTGCGAGCATTGGGAACAGCTTTGTTGCCATCCTCCCGACCTAGGGCATTGTTAATCGATGAACTCGACAAGGCGGATCCCGATTTACCCAATGACTTACTCAATGCACTTGAAGAAGGCTGGTTTGAGATTCCTGAGTTGCAGCGACAAGACAATAAAAATGTAGAGGTGCGTGTAGCTTCTTCTGCCAGGACCGGTGATTCGCAGACGGTAAGTGCACAAATTACCGCGGGACGAGTTCAGTGCTACGAATTCCCTTTTATTGTTCTTACGAGCAACGATGAGCGAGAGTTTCCCGCGGCATTCTTGCGGCGTTGTATCAGGGTCGAGTTGAAGTCTCCTGATGTCGCTCAACTTACTCAAATTGTTGAAGCTCAAGTCGGAAAGGAAATAGCAGAGGCAGCTCGGCATTATATTGACGACTTTGCTAACAGCGGGCGATCGTCAGCGACGGATCAGTTACTGAATGCGACTTATTTGGTGCACTCTGTGACAGGCAGCGAATCTGATGAAGCCAAGCGCCTATACGAAATGCTCACTAGATCTTTGAGTTAAGTTGAAAATGCTCAGTACCCTTATTCAAGCATTGAGGCTGGGAGGCATCACAGTCGATAGCGAGAGCTTGGCTGATACACTCTGGCTAGCCAAAATCATGGGGTGCGACGATACCGTCACTGTAGATAGCAGTACCAACAATGCTCACATAGCGTCCAAAGAGACTTTGGGTGAAAGTAAAGGGCAAATCCGGTCTACTAATACGGACTTCGGACTTGAGCCGGCAAAGCCCAATATTCCGGCGTCTCGTCGCAACACCGCTCCTCTGAGCCCTAGCGTATCAGGTACCCAAGGAAACGAAACTGTACCTCTTGGTGCGCTACCAGCTCTTGAGAATCGTGTCGGATTCAAACGTGCGATCAAGCCATTTCTCGCGCAGCACCGCAAGGCTTCTGATCGCCTCGACGAAAGTGCCACATTGAAGCGGCTCACTCCAGAAGGCTTGCAGGCGTTACAGCCCATATTTCTTCCCGGATCTCGAAGGTCACTGCGGCTGAGCCTGGTAAGGGAGCGAATGGGTAGCAACGCCCTATGGACACAACCGCTTGATGAATTGGCTGAGCTGTTTCGATCTCAAGGAGTTTTTCGACAACAGCGTGAATGGTCGCTGAGCGAAACAGCTAAAACAGATCAAGACGCTATCGATACACCAACCACTGCCAGCTTCTGTGAGTTAACTAAGTATGGTGCCGCTATAGGCAGCTCTCGTACAGCTGCGGAAATGAAATGGTGGCCTCAGGAAATAGTGGTTATCGCAAGTGATTTCACTTCAGCAGGGTGGTGGAATGGTACATATCTGACGTTGCTCCGATCTTGGGCCGCTCAGCAGCCAGTCGTATTGCTCCACACTTTGCCCAAACGATTGTGGTCTCGGAGCTGGACTGGGTTGCCTGATGCATGGGTTACCAACGCTAAACCGCTTGTAGCGACCAAGGCAATGGAGGTTCAACTCCAGCTTCATGGTCAGCGACCATTGCGTGACGACTCAAGGCTTGCGATCCCTCTGATTGAGTTTGAACCTCAAGCATTGAAGACATGGGTGAAGGGGATTATGGGGGGGACTGACAAAATACCTGCGGTTTTGTTGGAGGAGCGTGAGTATGAACAGGGCGCCATAGATCCCCACCAAGTTGACGCCAAGATACTATCGACGCATTTTCGTATGGCTTCATCGCCTATGGCCCGACAGCTCGCTCAGTATATGTCTGTCACCGCACCTCTGAGCTTTCCCGTCATGCGATGGGTACAGCAGGCCATGCTGCCGCAATCCGATTCTTCCCATTTGGCCGAATTCGTACTCGGCGGATTGCTTGAAAGTCTGCCTTCTTCCTCCACGGTGCCAGCGGATGGAGTTATTTATGATTTTGTAGAGGGTATTAGGCCCTTGCTTCAACAAGGCATGCCTAAGATCCAGGGACTGGAAGTTCAGTCAGTGGTGGGAGGATATCTCGAGCATAAGCACAGCGATCAGTTGGATATGCGTGCCGTGGTAGAAACGTGGTCCGACGAAAGAATTCGTACTCTCTCGCCTGAGCAGCAGTCGTTTGCCGTGGTATCACGGGACTTTCTAGCACGGATAGGGCTCCGACCTCAGGGGCTGATCAACGACACAAAATTTGACGTTGAGCATCATCCCTCTGAAGTTAAAAAAGTCGATACGCAGTTCCCAGTCCAGCAGACACAACCGTATATCGAGGATAAACTTAGACCTTCATCTATTGCTGAGGAACCACGTTTTTACCCCGATGTAGAGTCCAGTAAAGTTAGTAATGTTGATACGCACGATTGGCTGTTCGATATGAAAGCTAGAGTGCTCATCGCTCAAATTCCAATAAATGGTAGAGTGGGGCAAGTCAATTTTTCATTGGCTACCTTTGAGGGTTTTTTTGGCGGGGTGCGTGGAGATAATTCTAAACGAATTATATTGCGGGCAATTTCTGTAACCGGAAAGCTTGGCCCTGTAGAACATCGTCCTCATATTTCGGTTGTAAGCAAAAATTTTCGGCTTGAACTTTCGGCAGGGGCAGGACTTAAATATCCCAAAGAAGGCCGTCCCGTCGGTGTTTACATACGTGTTTCTGTACATATGTTTTTATATTATCTGCTTATGCCTGATGCTCCAGGCTTTAATGATGTCACTAAATGGCTTGATAAGGCTTGGGTCGGCCCCAAAAGGAATATGAAAAGGGTTGAAACAAGTGTAGAGCAATTTAGAGAGGTTCTGGGCAGTTTGCCTCTTATAGTTATGCTGAATGAATAGTTAAAAGGGGTGGTATTTGTCAAATGTCATTCATTGAATTGAACGAGACGTAAGGTTAGAGTTTTTGAAAGTGTGAGAGATCCATATTATATTGTTGACCCTGCCGTATAAGCAGGTTTTGCATGGAAATAGTGTAACTCTGTCAAGGAAGCCCTTCCCGATGTCCACCTCCATCTGTATTCAAGATCCGAACTACTCCAACTCGTTCTCTCTTCACGAGGCACTGAATTTGGCTGGTGAGAACGCCACGTTCGCTGCTGGAGCGTATGCTTTTGTGTCCAAGGGAGGAGTGGATCTTCTCACGGGAAGTCCATGGTTTGAGAAAATGCTTGGGCAGAATGTGGTTAGTATTATTGTAGGGATGGATGCAATAACTAACGAAGCAGCTTTGTTGGCTCTTCAGAATATCAAAGAAAGATTTAATAATTTTAAGGTCCTGGCATTTCTCCAGAGTTCGCCAAACTCGCTTTTCCATCCTAAAGTTTTTTGGTTTCGAAACGATGAGGGGGGAGTGATCGTAACCGGATCAGGTAATTTGACAGTTGGCGGACTAAGAAGAAATAAAGAAATTTTTTCAATAAGCCGTGTTAATCCTGATGAGTTAGAGTTGATTAGCGAGCGTTGGCACGCATGGCTCGAAGAAAATCAAAGTGATTTGTTCGAAATTGACGCAGAAGAAGTTAAAGAAAAAGCGATTTTGAATAATGTAATAAGGGTAATTGATGTTGAAGAAGTAGAAGGAGTGATTGCTGAGCAGCCGGCTGAGTATCTCGCTGTAGAAGTAGGTAAAGTTGCGGACGTTGACGAGCAAGATTGGTTGTTCGATACGCAAGCGAGAATATTAGTTGCGCAAATACCAAAAAGCAGTAGGCGGTGGAGTCAGGCCAATTTTACATTATCAACTTTTGAAGACTTTTTTGGTGGGGTACGTGGCGATAATTCTAGACGTCTAATACTGCGGGCAGTTTTAGAAGGTGGAGGATTTGGAGGTTTAGAGGATAGGCCTTGTGTATCGGTTAAAAGTAACAATTTTCGACTGGAGCTTGCAGCGGCAGCAGGGCTTGATTACCCAGAGGAGAACCGACCGATTGGTGTTTTTGTACGGGTATCGGTACGAATGTTTCTATATTATCTTTGTTTGCCTGAATCTCAGGGGTTTGATGATGTAAATGCGTGGCTCGACGAGAGTTGGTCCGGTCCAGGTAGGGAAATGAAAAGAGTCGAAACAAGTGTGGAGGGATTTAGGGGCGTGCTAAATAACCTGCCCCTTATAGCCTTGCTGAACTAGTTGGTGCATACGATGAGAAGTTCTCCGTGAGTCTTTTCATCGAAGCTGTTTTCCCGATTGTTTAGTTTGTTGTGCTTGAAAGTTCCAGGGCATAACTGTTCAACGCTTTTAAAATGGACTTTGGCCAAATCTATTAAGCTTGAAATAGTCATGACGCGAGGATGTTCCTCTACATTGGAGGTGAATGGTGAATAAGATAGCACCAGACTTGCGTCGAGCTTTGCAACCTTTTTGAATAACGCTTCAAACGCAGCGGGAGCAGTTGACCTAATACAGAATGGGGACTGATGACGGTCCTCTCTATAGAGTCCTCTGCTAAGCTTTGTGTCGCCCTTAATTGTAACCGTCGATATTTCTGGTGAGTCTCTCAGGCAGAGAGTCTCAAGAACGTGATAGAACCGACTATAATGGTCTCTTGTATAGGGTGGGTCGGCATAGACGACTGAGGTTTCGGGCGGTAAATTATCAAGCGCATCTAAAAAATCCATCTTGAGAGCTTGATGAGGAAAGTTGTTTTTATCGATTGCTATATACTTTTTAAGTAATTCTTTGTATGAAGAGAATGCACAAAGGCTGCGATCTTTGTTAGCTCTGCTGCCAATGCCCTTTTTTGGGAGTCCATTTGTTGCGCGAGGTTGAATAGGCTGCGCAAATTGTTTTCCGACGGTATTAACGATGTTGCTCGCCGTTCCAAGAAGTGCAGCTAGTAAAGTGTCGTGGCTTTTTTTTGGTTGACTTGCTATGCCGTGATAAATAGCGTCTAAAGCTACTGTTTGCTCGAAAGAAAAATATATTCCACCAAAGTATCGGGTGGCAGTAATGTCGTATGTATTAAGGCTTAATAGTGTTGATAGATTTGTATTGGTGTCTTTAAGAGCTTGCTCAAGTCTGCTGGAGCATTTTTTGTAATTTTCAGTTTCTGATTTTATAAGAGACCCTTCTTCAAGGAACTCGCAAAGCAAAGAAGGTTGCCCCTCTAAAGCTAGTAGGATGCATTCCTTTTCATATCGGATGATCGGATCGCATGCATCTTTTAGCTTATTATGAAAGTCTGAATTTTCACACTTTTCTACGTAGACATTAACATCTATAAAAGTGTCAGGCTTCAACAGTGCAGAACAAATAACCCTTGAATATTCTTGTATGTCTGATGAGATAATCGCTCGATTATCTGAGAGTCGCTTAGAAACAGACCCTGACCCTGCAAACAAATCACAGATAACTCCACCTGATGGTGAAAGACTATTAATGGTGGTTTCGATAAAATCAAGCATTCGTAGTTTACTGCCCAAGTAATTTATTGGGCGGAAAATTGTCTTTTGAGAATTTTTGATAGGTGGTATAATTTTTGATTTTGAGTCGAATAGCTCGAGGGTGGCTGGGATGTCAATAAGTTCCAATTTCCTTAACCCTCTGAAAAGCTAACACTGAGTGCGATAATTATGCTGAAGCGGATCAAAAAATACAGCCTTGAAAGTAGTGGTGGTTCTAAAGGTGTCATTATACACGGAAATAATATTGAAGCGCTACAAGATCTTAAATCCGTGTATGAAGGTGAAGTGAAATGTATATATATTGATCCGCCATATAATAATGGAGAGCAATATACTCACTATATGGATAATCGAAGCCATTCTGATTGGCTGGATATGATGACTGCTACTCTGAAAGCATTGAGGCCAATGTTGAGACGGGATGGCAGTATTTGGATCTCAATCGATGATAGTGAGGTTCATTATTTGAAGGTCGCTGCAGATCTTGTTTTTGGCAGGGAGAATTTTGTCACGACAATAATATGGCAGCAAAGAACGACTCGTGAAAATAGAAAGGCTTTTTCAAATAATCATGAGTATGTCTTAGTTTATGCGGCAGAT
>Ga0065714_10003765_pt1 | contig 11166 bp, 9 predicted proteins | sample MisRhiReplicate2_FD_59101 | JGI IMG/M metagenome (GOLD analysis project Ga0065714, IMG submission 59101) | Miscanthus rhizosphere microbial communities from Kellogg Biological Station, MSU, sample Rhizosphere Soil Replicate 2: eDNA_1 v2... | ecosystem: Host-associated > Plants > Roots >... | reverse complement strand
ATCGGGATAAGGCGATTGTTTTAAGTGGGCGCGCAAATGGTTCATTTCATTTAAACCCTTGTCGTTATAAAGGTTGCCCTCTTTGCTGTAAACGGTATTGTATCGGTCAAGATAATCCTCATTAGCAGATACACATTCCAATATCGTGTACGAATCAAATAAGTGACTAAATTTTAAGCACGACTCGATAGACTGGATATATTGCTCCTTCCTGTACTCGTAGGCATCGGGAATATTAGCCGTGGTAATTATTACGTGTACCATTTAATGCTTTTAACCTTCGTTAAACGTTTGCATGTCAATCAACTTGCGATATAAACCGTTGTGGTTTAACAACTCCAGATGAGATCCCTGTTCAATTAACTTACCATTCTCGAGCACGGCAATTATATCGGCGTTTTGGATAGTGCTTAAGCGGTGGGCAATTACCAGCGATGTACGGTTCTTCATCAGGTTATTTAAGGCGTCCTGCACCAGTTTTTCTGATTCGGTGTCCAGCGCAGATGTAGCCTCGTCCAACAACATAATTGGCGGGTTATTTAATACCGCACGGGCAATACAGATACGCTGCCTTTGTCCACCGGATAGTTTAGTCCCCCTATCGCCCACGTTTGTTTCGTAACCATTATCTGTTTCCAGGATAAAGTTATGGGCGTTTGCAATACGTGCCGCCGCTTCTACATCCTCGCGCCTGGCATCGGTTTTACCAAAAGCAATGTTGTTATATATGGTATCATTAAATAAAACCGATTCCTGGTTAACAACGCCCATCAGGCTACGTAACGAATCGGCGGTTATCTCTTTTATATCTTTTCCGTCTACCGTAATACTTCCCTCCCTGGGATCCATAAACCGGGGGACCAGATCCATCATAGTTGATTTACCCCCACCAGACGGCCCAACAAGCGCCACGGTTTTACCTTTTGGAACGGTTAAGTTTATGTTTGATAATACGGTTCTATCCTGATACGCAAAAGATACATTTTCAAAACAAAGCGCATCATTAAATTCGGTAACAGTAATTGCATTTGGGGCATCGGTTACTAAAGGCTTTTCGTCAACAAGGCTCAATACACGTTCGCCGGCGGCAATACCCTGGTGTATATTACTAAAGGAGTCTGATATGGCTTTTGCCGGGCGCATTACCTGCGAGAAAAGTGCGATGTAGGCTATAAAATTCTCCGGCTTTAAAAAAGATGCATCTTTGGTAAAGATTAGGTGACCGCCATATAATAGGATGCCTGCAACCATGGCTATTCCAAAAAATTCAGAAACCGGCGATGCGAGTTGTTGCCTCTTAGCCATAGCACGGGTAATATCCGAGTACTTGGTATTCTCTCGATTGAACCTCTCTTTTATAAAACCGGAAGCGTTAAATGCCTTTATAATTTTGATCCCTGATAATGCCTCGTCCAGGTAACTGATCATATTACCATAAGTTTTTTGAGATTCTGCCGCCTGGTGTTTTAAACGTTTAACAATGCGCGATATCACCAATGCAGAAATTGGGATAATAAGCAGGGAGAAAAGCGTAAGCTTTACCGAGATCAAAAACAAACATACCATATAGGCTATAAGCGTTAATGGCTCTTTAAAAATTACTTGTAATGTACCCGTTACCGAATATTGCACTACCTGCACATCTGATGCTATTTTGGAAATGATATCGCCTTTACGCTCGTTGCTAAAATAGCCCAGGTGCAGGTTCATTACATTATCAAATACAGTTTTGCGCAAATTCAACAAGGTGTGCACCCTTAAATTTTCCATAGTACGCTGCGATAAATAACGAAAAAAGTTACCCAGCAAAGCCGATACTATAATGGTTGCACATACAAATTGCAGTGCGCCCCAGGCACCGTATTCGCTTAAAAACAATTCTACATAGTAATTAAAAGCCTTAAGCAAATGAAAAACAGATGGCGCCGGGCCTATAGGTGCGGCATGAACAATATTTTTATCTAAAAATAACGTTTTTAATAACGGGGATAGCAGTGCTAAGTTTAGCGTGCTGAATATGACGTAAAGTACGGTGGTTAATAAATACGGTATTGCAAACTTCTCGATAGGCTTTGCAAAGGATAATAACCGAAAGTATGTCTTCATTCAAAAAAATAATAGATGCAAAGTTAACGGTAATTAATCAATTACTATTATACGGGCAATAATGGCAGCGTACTTCCCCAAACCTTTTCAAGGCTTACAGATGAAATGCAGGGAAAGGGTTGATTATCTTCAGTCTTAAAAATGCAACCCCAGTTACAATAGTAGCAGGGCATTTTTTCGTAAACGCAAACCGGCTTACAGTTAACATCATCCGGGTACGGGGCAAACCGTTCAAAATGCCCGCCGCCCAGTATACATACCGAGGGTGTTTGGGTAGCTACAGCTATGTGGATAGCACTGGTTTCATTGGCTATAAGTAAGGCCGAATTGCTTATCAATTCAATCATCTGTGGCAGGGACGTTTTATTGATAAAGCTCTCAACAGTTCCGGCAGGTAGGTTTTGCAATAAATAATCGCCGGTTTGCACTTCGCCGGGCCCACCTATAAGATAAACAGGTTGTGAGGTGTGCTGCAACAGCATCCTGATCAACTCCAGAAATTTCTCTTTTTCCCACCCCCGCTTAAATTCTCCTGCGCCGGGCAAAATGGCAATACCCTTTTTAGAACTGCCAAACGTTGTAATAGACGGTGCATTTACGGTAATGTTTTTACTCAAAACAGTCTCAAAAAAAAACCTGTTACGATGAAACTCAAAATAAACAGACGAAGGCAACGGTAGCATTTGGGTATAAAAAGCATCCGTTTTATTTTTATGGCGCGGTTCTATTCCTTCAAAATCGCCCTGGTAACCAATTATATGTTTCGCAGCTGTTAACGCGGCAAACCCATCTGTTGCAAAAATGCGGGTATAGGTAGGTTGCAACGCTACTTCATAATTGTTTAAAAACAAGCGAAGAGCAAGTTTAAATACCTTAAACGGCGCTTCATAAAGGTTTCTGGGAGTGGTAAAGTAGCAGGCGTTCAAAAACTCCTTATCATAAGTTAAAGCAACATCACGCCAAACAGGGTTCCCTAAAAGATCAATACGATAGTCTTTATACTTTTCTGATCGCTTTGTTATTTCGATAAAGTTCCTGAAAAGGATATAATCACCAATCGCATCAGTTTTTATAAGCAGGAGGCGTTTACGCGAGGGCCTCAAGTGAGAAAGAAATCTGAATAACGTCGGTAATTTTAACAGTATAAATCGGGTTATCCTGAACAGATTACGATTTTTTATATCCATTGTCTCATCATCAGGTTTAGTTATAAGATTCGGGTATAGCTTTTTTGCGGTTGAGGTATTGCAAATATGTCATATTACCTAAATCTGGCTGGCTCTCTTCTTAAAAGCTTCCCTTTAAATCTTCTAAAAACAAACCGTAACCAAAGTTTAAAGCCGTGGTTTTCACGAATAAGATCTGCTTTATCTTTCTCAAAAACCAAATCGACAGCAGACGATGCCCCGGTATGATTAAATCTTGCAATAATAAGGTCAAAATATTTAAACTGTAAATTAGGGTCTTTCCAGCAGCGCATATTTAACTCATGGTCTGCAGATATCCTGTACTTAGTATTAAATCTATATTTATCAAAAACCCATTTTGGATATATCATTGCCTGATGGCAAATAGTACTTTTAGCATGCATATACGCGGTTACCTGGCCCCGGTATTTAATGTCTTTTAACATCACGTTGGCATAATATAATACCGATTGATCTTTTAACTCATAAGCGAGTTTTGAAAAATCATCAAACAATACATCATCGGCACCTAAAAAATACACCCATTCGCCCGTAATGTAATCAAGTGCCTTATTCATGGCTTCATATATTCCGCCGTCTTTTTCGCTGCGCCATAATGCTATTTTATCATCGTTGGCCTTCAATATATCAACCGTGCCATCGGTGCTAAGCCCATCCATTATTACAATTTCAATATTTGGATAAGTTTGCGCGTAAATACTATTGAGCGCATCTTGCAAGTAATGGGCAACATTTAGTGTTACTATTATTATAGAGAGTTTTGGCAACTCGCTCTCGGCTTTATTTAATGGGTGCTGCATATTAATTGATATCAGGGGAAAAATTATATTATTAAACTGCTGGAGTTATCATAACTCTTTTATTTTTTTACCCCAAATTTGCTGGTAAATGTAATTAAGCATATTGATCTTGCTTTTCTTACGTATTGCAAATATTGTTGATCGGTATTTAAACAAAAGTAAACTAAGCTTTAACGATATATATGTATTAATACGTATTGTATACGCTTCATAAAAATCGTTTACTAAAGCCGGGTATTTATTACCGGGGTATTCTGCACAGTACTTTAGCCATTGATGTATCCGCATTATTTTATTAACAGACGATTGCTTTTTAACTTGCTTTCTGCGTAAAACATCAGTATCGTTATTACTATGTTGCCTGTATTTAACCAGGCACTGCGGCATACATTTAACAGCACCCATATTGGTGGCCACGTAAGCCAACCACCAATCATGAAAATACCCTTCCTTAAAAGGTAATGCATTATTTAGCAATTCCTTCTTCATTAAAATGGTATGGCCAGATATACAATTGAAAAATAAAAAAACACCGGGATTATCACCACTATACAAGTTCATCAAATCTGACATTTTTTTGTTCATCGTTTCGCCATTCTCGCTTATAAATTCAGAATCGTGATAAACCAAAACATTATTATCAATTGCATTTACCTGTAACTCTATTTTCCTTGTATCCCATATATCATCCTGATCACAAAGAGCTATCCAGCTGCCATTACATAACTTTAAGGCAGCTTCAAAATTTTTAACATACCCTAAATTGTGTTCATTTTTACTGATGCGAATTTGAGGGTACTTTTTACAGTATTCCTCTAATATATTATATGTATTATCGGTAGAGCAATCGTCAACTACAACAATTTCAATATTGGTATAAGTTTGTGAAACTAATGTATCAAGTTGCGCCGGCAAATACTTTTCGCCATTATAGGTGCATAATGCTATTGATACTAAATCTTTGCCTATCATACTTTTAAACGCGTTACGCTTTTACCTTTAACAGCATTACGTATTTTATTTATTACCTCAAAGATGCTGGTATGGCTGTTATTAGTTTTTAACAGGTCGCTTACCTTTTTTCTGTAGGCTTTTATTTCGGCCCTGTTTTTAATAAGGTTAACATAGCTGCCCCATAGCCACCATTTACCTATTAATAATTTTGGCAGCATATCAATAAAGGTGATCTGTAAAAACCATCCTATTAAAGCTAAACCGTTAAGGTGAATGACGTGCATGTAAAAACGGTTACGGTAATATATGGTTTTTACCCAACGGGCAGTTTTATAATTTTTAGTACTTGCCGACATTTGATGCCTGCAAACAGCCTGGTGTTCGTAATAGCATTTCCAGTTCAGCTTCCATGCTCTTATACTTAACTCCATATCCTCACAATAAAACGGCGAAAATATTTCGTAGAACCCACCAATGCTTTTTAGCTTTTCGGCGTTTATTAATGCATTAGCGCCCGATAGGTAAAAAGTGTACAGCCAATCGTTAGTTTCTGCTATGTAGTAAAAGTAATCGGTTTTTAGTTTGAGTCCGTTAAGCTTTGGTACACGTGCGGCATCTTGTATATGGTCGCCTTCCATATCTATAATGCGCCCCATCACACCAAATGTATCATCTGCAGAAAAATATTTCCACTGGTGTTCAAAGTAATCGGGAGTAAGTTTTACATCTGAATTTAGCAACAATATCAATTCGTACCGGGCGTTATTTATGCCCTGATTGCAGGAGTAGGAGAACCCCTTATTTTGCGGGTTAATCAATAATTTAACCTGCGGATAAGCCGTTTTTAGAAACTCAACAGATTCATCAGTCGAAGCATCATCAACCACAATAATTTCATGATCTACCCCTGCATTTTTAATAGCCGTTATAGTATATGGCAAATACTCTTCTAATAGTTTACGGCCATTATAATTAGGTATAACAATAGAGATACTTTTTTTTACGATCTTCAAAATGGCTTATTTAACAATTTCATAATTCCTGTACTCGCTAACACGCCAGCCGGTAAGGTCTTCTATTTTTTGCAGCGCCTTACGGCGCAAGCTCATCTTCTTGTCGAGCTCTTTTAAGTCGATATCCAAACTCCAATTGGTGGCAGCCAGTCGCTTTTGCATTACTGCGGGGTGTGTACCGGTAAAATGCATCAGTCTGTCGGGGTTCTTATGGCTGTAATCAAACGTAAAAGTTTCGGGCAGATTTTGCGCCATCCACTCATCATCATGGTAAAACTGGTTAAAGTTACGCAACTTATTTGCCAGGCCTGATGGTGGCTTTACCCAACCGTAATGATAAATATAGGCGTTAATCAGCTTCACCCGGATCTTGCGGTTATCGGCCCACCTAAACCCTTGCGCATCGCGGTATGAGCGGATGCTTTTATTATTACGCACAATCCTGATCTCGCGCCGATACCACCTGCGTGAATGCCCGTAATAATCATACGAACCATAAAAGTGCAGGTATTTAAACAACAAGCCTTCCACCTTATTATCGGACAGGTTCTCTTCCATTTCCTTTTTTATTAAAGACAGGTATTTTTCATGCACTACCTCATCACCCTGTATGTAAAAAGCCCAGTCGGTATCGGGCGAGATGGCGTCAAAGGCCTTGTCGGTTTCATCGGCAAAAACTTTACCTCCATCGCGCACGCTGGTATCCCATACGGTATGTACGATCTTTATTTTAGGTGAACCTATGCCATTTATCAGGTTTTCTGTTTCATCCTCACTATCGCCCAGCGCCACAATAAACTCGTCACATAACGGCAATATAGATGTAATAGCCTCTACAATGGGATAGTCGTTTTTTACAGCATTGCGTATAAATGTGAACCCGGAAACCTTCATTATTATATAGGTATATGTTTGCTGCAAATATAATTATCTAAGCCCGCTCATTTTATATTTATTATGCCTGGGTTAATTTGTATTTTTGTAGCAACAAATAAATGCAGCACTATACAATCTATCAAACCTAACAGTAACAATTTTATATTGCCCGCGTCTGATTTTAATGGCACCATTATGGTTGGTTGTATTCGGAGCCTTTTACAGGCAACTCCCTTATTATAAACTTAATTGATAAAGCCTACGTATAAGTAATCACCTTAAATTAATATATATGAAAAGATTCAACAAAATTCTATTCTTCACAGCTATAGCTTGTGGACTTTATTTAACAGCATGCCAAAAAGAAGCGGCCAGCCCTTCATCAGCTAAAAAAACTTTGGTAAAAGGGGTTTCTGGTATTAAAAAGGATACCATTATAGTTACCCGTACAATCAAAAAGGATACTATTATNGTTACCCGCGCTAATGACTAAAGGAAAATATTAGTTAATGTAATTGGTTGTGTTGCCTTCATTGCAATACCCCGCTTGTTNAATTAACTATTGCATCTTTTAAAACCACTTCAATTATATGGAGTGGTTTTTTTGTATTAATACNGCATTGTAATTAAAAGCAACTATTTTTATTGCCTGATACAATGCTAAAANCTTCTCAACATATAAATCCAAATAGCTCAGACTTNCGCTCGGTTGCTCGTGCTTTAACTATAGTTGAAAATAACCTTGCCGGCGCTGCCCAACTTTTAAAAAGCCTCACCTTTAATACGCATACTCCCGTTACAGGTATTACCGGCCCGCCGGGTGCAGGTAAAAGCACCCTGGTAAATGCCATTATAAACAACCTGGTGCAACAAGGTAAAAAAGTCGCGGTATTGGCTATCGACCCAACATCACCATTTAATTTTGGATCGTTACTGGGCGATAGGATCCGCATGGCTTCGCACTTTAACCATCCGGATGTATTTATTCGTTCGTTGGCTACAAGGGGTTCGTTAGGTGGCCTGTCTGCAAAAACCATTGAAATGACCGATGTGCTTAAATCATCAGGCTTTGATCATATCATTGTAGAAACCGTTGGGGTAGGCCAATCAGAGGTGGAAATTGCCGGCCTTGCCGATCTTACCTTTGTAATGCTGGTACCCGAGGCTGGCGACGAGATCCAAAACATTAAATCGGGCTTAATGGAAATTGCCGATGCCTTTATTATAAACAAAGCCGATAGGGAAGGCGCTGACCTGTTCATCAATAACCTCAAAAAAATAATCAGGCAAAATAAAGATGGTAAGCTACCGATATTTAAAACAGTTGCCTCAAAAAACGAGGGCATAGAAGCTATTACCACTTTCCTTCTATCTAACCCGCAAATCCATAATAGCCGCCGCGAACTGTTGCTTACTCAAAAGGTATACAATATAATACAGCAAAATAAAATGGCCGGTATCAACAAAAAAACACTCCAGCAGGATATTGCCAAAGCAACCCGGGCCGGTAATTTTAATATTTACAAGTTTGCTGAAGAATACCCCCCAGCCCCCTGAAGGGGGAGCTTTTGAAAAGCTTAAACAGAAAAGGCGAACACTTATGTTGTTCGCCTTTTCTGTTTATATAATTCTGTTCCCTCTTCAGGGAGCCGGGGGGTTAATTCATTAATTCTTCAATATGCTCCGCCTCTATAGGTATGTTGGCCATCAGGTCGCGGTTGCCATCTTTGGTGATCAGGATATCGTTCTCTAAGCGGATAGCAAGGCCTTCTTCCGGAATATAGATCCCCGGCTCGCAGGTTAAAATATTGCCAACTTCAAAAGGCTTATAGCGGCTGGCAATATCGTGCACATCTAAACCTAAATGGTGGGATGTCCCATGCATAAAGTACTTTTTGTACAAAGGCATTTTGGGGTCTTGCTTTTCAACCTCGTGCTTTTTCAATAAGCCCAGGTCAATCAATTCTCCGGTCATAATTTTACCTACTTCGTCATGGTAGTCATTCCATACGGTACCGGCTACTAACATTTTGGTGGCGGCGCGCATAACACGCAATACAGCATCATACACATCGCGCTGGCGTTTGGTAAAGCGGCCATTCACCGGGATAGAGCGGCTCATATCGGCATTATAGTTAGCATATTCGGCAGCCCAGTCAAATAGTATCACATCGCCATCATTACAAACCTGGTTGTTATCTGTATAATGCAGAACAATGGCATTTTTGCCCGATGCTATAATTGGGCTGTAAGCATGGCCGGTTGCACGTTGCCTTAAAAACTCATGGGTTATTTCGGCTTCAATTTCATACTCGGTTACGCCGGGCTGTACAAATTTTAGTACGCGTATAAACGCATCATTGGTTATATCACATGCTTTTTGTGTAAGTTCTACTTCAATATCTGATTTTATCACACGCAAATCGCGCAATATAGGCGCCGAGCGTTCATAGTGGTGCAGCGGATATTTTTGACGCAATGTTTCCAGGAATCTTAGGTCGCGATAGGGCACAGTATGCGTGTAACGGTCATTTTCGTTAGTATTGATATAAATGTTATCAGCATAATTTATGATACTATGTAAAATACTATCGTACTCGTGCAGCCAATAAATATTATCTATACCTGATGCTTTGCGTGCTTCTTCTTTTGTGTATTTATGCCCTTCCCAAATGGCGATGTGTTCGTTTGTTTGTCTTAAAAAAAGTACTTCTTTGTATTGCTGATTAGGACAATCGGGATATAAAAGCAGTATGCTTTGTTCCTGATCTATACCTGTGAGATAGTAAAAATCGGGATTTTGCTTGAAAAGGAATGTCTGATCACCATTCCTCGGAAACTCATCATTTGAGTGAAATATAGCTACAGAGTTTGATTTTATTCTCGAAACGAAATTTTTTCTATTATTTGTAAATAACTGTTCGTTAACAGGAAGGTATTTCATGGATGATTAAAATATTAATTTTTATAAAAACAAATTATTTCTACTGATTGTAGTAGATATTATGAATTTTGGAACAAGATTTGGTATTTGTTTCAAACATAATTACTAATTTTGAAAAAAATCACAATTAAATCGTTTAATCTTAAAACTATGAATTATTCTACATTAAAGAAATCAGTAGCATTATCTTGTGCTTCTTTGCTGGTTGCTGGAATGGTTAGTGCGCAGACAGACTCCACTACAACCACAACCACTACCACAACAACAGCAGACACAACCACGTCTGCAGCCACAACTGCCAAAGTATTTGGTGGAAGGGGACAATACAAAACCTGGAGCATAGGTGTTAACGTTGGTGCAACTTCACCAAGCTTAGCAACCGGTGGCGGGTCTAACGATTATGCAAATCATAACGTTGAATTAGGTTATGGCATCTCTATCAGGAATCAATTGGGCCACAACTTTGGTTTACAATTAGATGTACGCGGTGGTAAAGTATCTGGCGATAACAGCAGCATTGCTGGTAACCCTGCTACTTACTCAACTAAATTTTATCAGGCTACTTTAAGTGGTGTTGTTAACGTTGCTACTATCGACTTTATCCGTCGTAAAAACTCTGTTAACTTCTTCATTAACGCTGGTGCTGGTTTGGCTATGTACAACCCAACTGGTGTTAATTCAGCTGGTGTTGCCTTTAACTTCAAAGATGGCGCTGCAGGCGTTGCCGGATCTGACAAGTATGTTAAAGAACTTGTAGTACCAATTGGTGCTGGTGTTAAATTCAGACTGAGCGATGTTGTTGCATTGAACTTTGGTTACACTCAAAACTTTATTGACGGTGGTAACTTTGACGGTTTAACAAAACCTGATAACAGAAAAGATCACTACTCTTACGGTTACGGTGGTTTAGAATTCACTTTGGGTTCAAAATCAAAACCAAGCTTAGAGTGGGTTAACCCAGTTGCTATGATGTATGACGAATTATACGATGCAGCTTTACGTCAGGAAGTTGAAGCTCTTAAAGGCCGTGTAACTAACGTTGAAAACGCAGTTACTGATCTTAAGAAAGATTCTGATGGTGATGGTGTATCTGATCAATTCGACAAATGCCCTAACACTCCTGCTGGTAGCGTAGTTGACGGTTCTGGTTGCGTTATCGTATTCCCTAAAGCGGATACAGTTACTGCATCTACTGCTGCTGCTTACTCAAACATCCAGTTTGAATTTGATAGCTCAGTATTAAGAACTTCTTCTTACCCAGTATT
>Ga0065714_10002760_pt1 | contig 11166 bp, 12 predicted proteins | sample MisRhiReplicate2_FD_59101 | JGI IMG/M metagenome (GOLD analysis project Ga0065714, IMG submission 59101) | Miscanthus rhizosphere microbial communities from Kellogg Biological Station, MSU, sample Rhizosphere Soil Replicate 2: eDNA_1 v2... | ecosystem: Host-associated > Plants > Roots >... | reverse complement strand
CTAAAAGTTCTCCTTGTTCAACTCTGCTAAGAACCATACGTACCAATTTCTTACTTCGCTCATTATTGCCAAGCAGTATCTCCTCTAGTGGTTCAAGATTTGTGTCCTGTGGGATTTTTAATTCACTGATAATACGAAGAATATCCATCTCATAATCTAATCCTGATGCCAGTCTGTCTATCAAAAAGTCAATTACTGCATTTCCCGGATCAGGTAAGAGGATCATCGCCAAAGCATCATATGCAGTAAACCTGGCCACGCAATTCCTTTCGTAAGTAATATATTCACATAGGATCGGAACAAAATGCTGGTATTCTTTTCGATTTACGCTCTCAAATTTGCGAAAATGGTAGGTATCCGACAACTCATTCCCTTTACTTGCAGCTATAGCCTCGAGGTAATTAATTAATTTATTCATAAAAGCGTTTTTTGTATTAGTTGATTGCGATAATTGATTTTGCTATTATTTTGTGCCTTCTCCTGAAGTTTCCTGCGAAGCTTGCTCGGCGTAGAACCTTTTATCATCAGATAAGAACTGATTAAAAGTCTGGGTAATCAGCTTCTTGCGAACAAGAGCATTGTTTTTGAATTTCTTCATATTGGAGAGGTTAGTTTATATTACATTGACTGACACGAAATTACAAAATATTAACGATATTTTTTCTAAAAAAAAATAATCAGAAATCATCTATTAAAAACACCTACAGATGAGTATTCATTCTTCAAAAAATTACAATTTGGTAAAACCCTTTTTGAGGATCACTGTTTGACCTGAGGAGCCCTACCAAAAATAGCCCTTAGTTCATCCTTGGCTTTTTCCAGTACCTTTTTCTGATCTTCATGCAGATTCTTGCCCGCCCGATTAATATAAAAAGTCAGCATAGACATAGCAGAACGGTAAGGACCTGATTTCCTGCGGTCACTGCTTTCAGCAGATTTCTTCAGTGACCGTGCAATTTTCTTTGGATCATCAGACTCAAATATATTCGCTTCCAAATCAAGTGCATCGCTATGCTGGGTCACTTCGGCCGACCATTTCTCTTTAGATTTAGTCTTTTTTTGCATGTGTTTTAAGTTTGGAAATGGTTCGCAAATGGCTTCAAAGCCCTTTGCTGCAAAACAAAATGGCACCTCCAATGGAGATGCCGAAGGTTAGTCAACCTACTCTGCCTAAGTTATGGGAATCCCAGGCGAGTTTCTTTTAATCCATAAATAGCGGTTTATCGTCATCATCTATTTCGATATCGTTCAGATCTTCACCTCCATTGGCTTCAAGCCCTAGTTCTTTTTGCTTGTCATCTGACTGCGGATATTGCTGTTGATTTTCCATAATTTCGATTTTTAATTAAATAAATAATGAACATTAAAACACTGGTACCCCCTTCTGGAAGTATCCCAGGTTTTTGCGTTTAATCAATCTTCAGGTGATTCTTCCTTTTCTTCGGGATGATTTTCGAAATATTCGCGGGCATTCTTTAATCCGGTTGCGATCGCAATCCCTTCATCACCGCTTTCCTCCAGTACCTCGTTAGCAATTTCAGTGGCTTTATCCCGAATGTATTTAGGTTGATTTTTATAAGATGCTGGGTAATCTCCGTTGTGCCATGGCATAATTCCTCCTTTTTTTAAATCGCTTTCCAATACTTTTTTTAAGTACGAGAATTTGATTTTCCATATTTCAAGTTTTGAAAGGTTATAACAAAACTAAATGGATATGGTTTTTTAAAACACATATAAAACAGATCTCTAAAATTGGTATATTTAATTGAGCTTTAGTTTGTTGTATATAACTAGCATTAATGCCGACAATATGAAAACAATACAACTGCTTTTNATATGCTGCCTCTTTTTTTCTGGCGGCGATAAATACANCCAAGAACCTTCATATCTAGCGGATTACAGCAAGAAAACTGTAGCGACNTGTGGTTCGGCATCTCCCACAGAAAATATTGGTACAACGGATAACGGTAAATTTATCATGCATCTGCCGGGCTGGGGACACTATTCTTACCAAATATCGACGGATAACGACAGCGCGCAAGTTTATTTTGATCAGGGGCTAACTATGTATTATAGTTACCATATGAAGGAAGCGCTGGCTTCCTTTAAAGAAGCAGCCAGGTTTGATCCCAATTGTGCTATGATCTACTGGGGGCAGGCATTGGCTATGGGGCCTTACTATAATTCTGCCCATACTTACCTCATTCCTAAAAACATATTGGAAGTTTTAAAACTGATGGACCAATCTGCCGGTAAAGCATCTGCAAAAGAACAGGATCTGTTGAAGGTGATGCGCCTCCGGTATCCATCATCAGATACTGATACTGTAAAAACCAATCTGAACGCAGCATATACACAAGGTATGAAAGCGCTCATTTCCATATACCCCCAGGATGCAGACATTAAGGCGCTATTTATAGACGCGGTAATGCTGATCCATCCCTGGGAATTTTGGAACAACGACGGATCGGCGAAAGAATGGACACCTGAAGTGGTAAACTTGTGTAAAGCTGTATTGCAGGAAAACCCAAAACATCCTGGCGCATTACACTATTATATACATTTAACGGAAGCTTCACGTAAGCCAGAGCTTGCCCTGGCCAATGCGCAACTGCTGAAAGATCTTTTTCCAGACGTGGCCCACATGGTTCACATGTCCAGTCATGTGTACCAAAGAAACGGCCTGTATGCATTGGGTGTAGAGGCCAATGACAGGGCTGATGTGAGCCTCGTGCGTTATGATTCACTGGCGAGGCACCTTAAGCTTAACAAACATTCGTCGCATTATTTTGCAGTACAGGCTTTTTGCGGCCTGACAGGTGGAATGTATACTAAGGGAATGCAGGATGCCATAAAGTGCAGAAAAAGTGTTGAGCCAATTTATGAGGANACTTATGCCCAATATTTGTANATGATGCCGCTCTTTACCCAGGTAAGGCTTGGTAAATGGGATGAGNTATTAAAAGATACTGTTCAGCCCGATANCCGCTGGACATATGCGGGGATANTGGATAATTTTGCCAAAGGGCTTGCATATGTGTATACAGGCAGGCCGGATTTGGCAAGAGGGCAGCTTGTTCAGTTGCGTAGTAAAATAACAGATCCCATTTTAAAAAAGAGGCGCATCCCTTTTAATACGACATTGCAAAGCGCGCAGATTGCGGAGAACATTTTAAATGCCGTTATTTTATTTGATCAAAGAAAGAATGCTGCCGGCATTAACAGCCTCAATGAGGCCATAAAAATAGAAGACGAACTGGTTTACGCTGAGCCGATGGATTGGCCCCTTCCAGCAAGACAATTTTTAGGGGCCTATCTTTTAAAGCTGGGAAAACCGGCAGATGCAGAGCAGGTTTACAAGATGGATCTGGAACTAAACCCCGGAAATGGCTGGTCATTACTGGGACTGTATCAAAGTTTAAGTGCCTTGCATAAAGTTGAGGCAATGGCCGAATATAAAGCTGCTTACCTTAAGGCGTTCTCTGACGCAGAGCAGATTCCACCGGCTTCGGTTTATAGCAGATAGAGGTATCCCGAAGACATTACTTCACCGCAGAAAATACGATCGCACCTGAGTCAATCACAACGTTTCCATCAGGAAATTTTTGATTCAGCGCCTCATATACTTCTGCTTTTATTTTATCTTTCATAGCCGCATCGACTTTGCTAAGTGCTGCAACCACCGGTGCAGCAACTTCAGTCATAAAGTTCCAATAGACATCCGCTGTCTGGCAATTCATTTTTCCCGGAACTTCTTTTTCCGAAATATTTGTTAAACCTGCCTCCCTAAATATATCAGACATCAAATCACTTTTGGCACAGCGAAACATTCCGGGAGCTCCGGGAGGCAAGGCAGGCATGTCTATATTTCTATTGATGGTTCCCATAATTGCAGTAACCCAGAAGTTTTTTTCGGGGCCATCCCATACTGATGTAACAATTCTTCCTCCGGGTTTCAATACGCGAGCCATTTCTTTAGCTGCCAAAAGCATATCAGGAAAAAACATGAAGCCAAACCGGCAACTTACAGCATCAAATGTATTATCTTCAAATGGCAACTCGCAAACATCACAAACGAGAGTTTCAATATTTTTAATCCCTCTATCTGCCGCATTTTCAGTAGCAATTTTCAACATATCTTCTGAGAGATCGGTGAGAATAACTTTCCCGCTATCCAATAAAGATGCTATGGTTAATCCGGGTTCGCCGGTTCCTGACGCAATATCCAAAACCATATCATTACCCTTGGGATCAAGCTGTCTGATCATTTCGTCGCCTACAGGCTTTAAAAAGTCCATCATAAGTTCATCCCATTTCTTCCAGCCAGATGAAAACTTGTTCCATACCTCCTTCTGCTGATCACGTATTAATTCGAGTTCTTGATCCATGATTTTAGGTGTTAAAATTATTGGTTATATAAGTCTGGGACGGTATAGAAACTCAACAAGTTCAGGGATAAAAAGTTTGTCATAAATTGCTCTATTCTGTTGTTTCACCGATGATTTATTGTTTGTAACTTTAATATAAAATGGAAACAAAAGGTCTGCTTTTTATCCCTGACATCAGTGGTTTCACTCGATTTGTAACAGAATCAGAAATTAACCATAGTCGGATGATCATACAGGAATTGCTTGAATTGCTCATTAATGCAAATCAAATAGGGCTTGAAGTTTCCGAAATAGAAGGCGACGCGATTCTTTTTTACAAATTTGGCGAACCACCACAGCTTAAAGAATTGTATAAACAGGTGGAGAAGATGTTTTGTCTGTTTCACAAAAACCTGATGTCTTATGACCGCAGGAAATATTGCCAATGCCAGGCCTGTACATCGGCAGCCGACCTTTCTTTAAAAGTAATCACACACTATGGTGAGTTTACGCAGTACCATGTGAAGAATTTCAGTAAACTGATTGGTAAAGATGTTATCGTTGCACACCAACTTTTGAAGAACGATATCGCGCAACATGAATACTGGTTGGTGACCAAAGACCTTCTGGACGATCACCCTCCAACTGATTTTACAGCATGGATGAATTGGAGTGACAGCATAAAGCAAACCGAATCCGGAGAAATACACTTTCATTATACACAACTGAGCCAGTTAAAAAATGAGATACATGATGACCCTTTACCCCAATTAAACCTCTCCGATAAAAGAAAAATATACAGCGCTTCAAGAGTATATGAAACTGACCTCATTACCCTATTTCACGCTGCAGGTGCATTTGAATACCGCCATCTCTGGTGGGAAGGCGTAGAAAAAGTACAGGTAATTAACCACCTTTTACCTCGGGTAGGCATGCGGAGCATGTGGACCTTGAATAATGGAAAAATGCTTTACTATTCCAGCAGCTACTCCTATAACCATGACAAGATTGAATTTACTGAAACGGATGAAAAAGGAGATCAGGTGACTTACTTCACATTGACGAAATTAGCAGACAATGAAACAAGACTTACTATAGATGTTTATAAAAATAGAAATTGGATTAGAGATTTTATTTTAGGATCCTCAGGTCAAAAAAAATTGGAATTTACGCTTAAAAAGTCATTAGAGAATATCATTCCTCTGTTAAAAAATATTCCTTTATAATTAATGGGCTGATTACGGCTATTAAAGATCATTCAAACTTTCGCGAACCATTATTACTGTTGTTTGTTATTATTCAGAAATCAAAATAAATAATCATGATAGACCCAAAAGAAAAAGACGAGGAGCAAAATGGGGATGAAAAAATAAAAAAGGAACCGTCAACCGATACTAAAAATCCCAACTGGCATGAGCACCAGCAGATAGACGAGGAAGGCAACGAAATTAAGCCCGAAGACCTCTAGTAACACGCGTATTCAAAGACTTAGATTCCAATATCGAGTGATAGTAGATAAATATCTGCTCCCAGCTGATCGCTATCATTATCTTCACACAACAGGAATGATAATTCTTTCTCAGAGTTATGCTTTAACGTGAGCCCTTCAAATTTATGTCGGTCTGAGATTTCTTTTGTGAATACTACTTTCATTGTTTTGACATCTATACAGCCTATGACACTTCCTAAAACTTCACCGTCATTATAGGTCGAATTCGTATTTTCCGCTGCTGCTAAAAAGTAAAGTTTATCGCCCACTTCAATGGCATCAGTAAAACTGACCTGGCACCCCCTAATTTCAGGAAGCTTAAATTCAGTAAATGTAATTTTAGTATTCCCGTTTAAATACTTACCATGGACAGTAAAAACAATATTTCTTCCCAAGTGTCCATTCCCACGATTAAAGAAATACCAGGAATCTCCGGTATGAACTACCCCTTCTATATTAAAATTTTCTGCGTTCAATCCAGCTAATACCTTCATGCTTTGGTATAATGCAGATAAATCAAGAACAGAAACTCTTTCTTTAGTAGCCGAATTTAACTGAACCATTTTTGTTCGGTTCTCTGTAGACCCAGATCCAAAAAGATAAAATGAATCTCCATAAAAAGCAAGTGCTTCAAAATCCGGCTTAACCTTCTTCTTTATATTTTCAGCCGGAGATTCATTAAGCGCATAACGGTTTAAAGCTGAAGATTTGAGTTCATATTCATAGAAATAAGAACTATTATCACCGATCACATAAAGCGAATTGTCCTTTAAAAATAAACCAGATGCAGAACCTACTCCTAAAATGTGAAATAACAATTCAATCGTTAACCTATTCATACATAAAAAGCTCCATTCGTGTTCTCCTACAAAGCCTCAATATCTTCGATAGAGAGCTCAGTTATTTCCGAAATCTCATCAACCCTAATATTTTTAGCTTTTAATTTAAGCGCCATTTCAACCGCTTTCTTGCGTTCGCCTTTAGCCTCCCCTCTAGCCTATTAGGAAGGTTTGATCATCCTTAAGGCAGCTACACTATATAAAATTATATCTGAATCGCTGCCCACAGCCATACAGCCAGATGGTACAAACCAAAACATAGTAAAGCCGACAAAAGGACAAGCACAATAATTACAATTATAACTGTGTTTTTGCCGCTCCCCTGATGCTTCCCCTCCAGGTAGTGAGCTTTCATCAATCCAATATTCCGGGAATTCGCTTTAAAAAAGAAGTCAAAAATTTGACCAACAAACGGTATGGCTCCTATTGTCGCATCCAGTAAAATATTCAGAGACATTAATACAACCAGTTTATTGCTTGCTCCCTTTTTAGCAATGGCGAGTAACAAACCGGCGGAAACGACAAGTCCCGCCAAATCGCCTGCTACAGGAATTAAATTAAATATAGGATCTAGCCCAAAGCGAAATTTCGTGCCTGGGAATCTAAACTGCTCATCCATTAAATATGAAATCCTGCTAAGTAATGGAAATTTGTTGTTCGTATTGTTATTGTCTTTCATTTTAACCGATGTTTAACGAAAACATTCCTAGCGCATTAAACAACACCCTGTGCGATCATCGCATCAGCAACTTTCACAAAACCTGCTATATTAGCACCTTTTCCATAGTTGATATAACCATCTGGTTCTTTACCATATTTAACACAGGCAAGGTGGATTTGTTCAATAATCAGTTTTAATTTATCATCTATTTTTTCACGTTTCCAGGAATAACGCAGCGAATTTTGCGACATTTCCAATCCTGAAACAGCTACGCCACCTGCATTAGCTGCTTTGCCCGGGGCATATAAGATTTTAGCTTTTTCAAACACATGTATAGCTGAAGGGGTAGAAGGCATGTTTGCGCCTTCGGCAACACAAAAACAACCGTTCTGTGTCAACAATAATGCATCGGCCTCATCAAGCTCATTTTGAGTTGCATTAGGAAAAGCTACGTCACATTTTACACCCCATGGTTTTTCACCAGGAAAGAAATCGCAGTTATACCGATCAGCATACTCTTTGATCCTTCCTCTGCGGTTGTTTTTAAGATCCATAATAAAGGCAAGCTTGGCTTTATCTATTCCTGCCGGATCATAGATATAACCTTCAGAATCTGAAATGGCTAGTACTTTCGCACCTACCTCGATACACTTTTCTACCGTATACTGTGCTACGTTTCCTGATCCGGAAATAATTACATTTTTGCCTTTCAGCGAATCGCCACGCAGTTTAAGCATTTCTTCTACAAAATAAACTACTCCGTAACCTGTTGCCTCAGGCCTGATTAAGCTGCCACCCCACTCAGGTCCTTTTCCGGTTAATACACCTGTAAATTCACCTCTTATGCGTTTGTATTGGCCAAACAAATATCCAATTTCCCGGGCACCAACACCAATATCGCCGGCCGGAATATCTATATCTGCACCAACATATTTGTACAATTCGGTCATAAAGCTTTGGCAAAACTTCATCACTTCGGCGTCTGATTTCCCTTTAGGATCAAAGTCCGAACCGCCTTTTCCACCACCCATAGGTAAACCCGTCAGACTATTTTTAAAGACCTGTTCAAAAGCCAGGAACTTCAAAACGCTCAAATTTACAGAAGGATGAAAACGTAACCCTCCCTTATAGGGGCCAATGGCACTATTCATTTGCACTCTGAAACCACGGTTCACTTCAACTCCGCCTTTGTCATTTAACCAAGGTACTCTAAATATGATTACTCTTTCCGGTTCGGCAATTCGCTCTAAAATTTTATGTTTTTTATATTTTTGATTTTCTTCACTAAACGGAATAATTGATTCTGCTACTTCAAATACTGCTTGCAAAAACTCAGGTTCATGTGCATCCCGGAGCTCAAGTTTCTTCATGAACTCATTCATCAAATTATTCATTGGTTATATCGTTTTTAGGTTTCTTTATTATCTGTTCGATAAAAATAGCTTTTTTTAAACAGATCAAAATATTTCTCACCCGGATTTTTGGTTTGGAGATCCTTCCACAATCAGCTATTTTTTTTAATGTAATAGCTTCGACTAAGCGTTAATTTATGTTAAACTCCCTGAACTTTAGTTAACAACTCCTACTTTTAATGATAAATCCATTCGATTCGTATGCTCAAAAATAACCTCTTACCATTATTTGCCTTGTTAGCGTTAGGTCCAATCCAAATGTCTGCTCAACAAAACAATTCAGCAATTGTGATGAGCCTTAACAAAGTGATCAAGCCGATCGAAACCCTCAACGGAGGCCGCAACTTTTCGGACATCGACTTTTTAAAGGAAACTTTAAAGGATAAGGAATTGATTGCATTGGGCGAGGTAACGCATGGCACCGCCGAAGTTTTTAATTACAAGGATCGCCTGATAAGATTTTTAGTCACCAATATGGGCTACAAAGCGATAGCTTTCGAGAGCGATTTTATAGCTATTGAACACCTGGACAACTACATCACCGGTAAAGCTGATAGTGTTCAATATGCGGCTGGCACAGCACTAATGACGAGCAACCATTTAATGATAGAATGGCTGAGGACCTATAATCGAAACAAACCGGACGCTGATAAAGTCCATATCTACGGTCTGGAAGTTAGAAACTATACAAATCTATTTAAGAAGCTGCTCGTTGTAATTCCTGATCTCGATAAAGCGGATAAAAACCTATTGGATGGCTACCTGGCAAAACCATTTAATAGCAACGTAACCAGGGAGGAAATAAAAGGCTTTAAATCGATGCTTTTAAAACTTCAAACTGTACAGCTATCTGACATCAACCGACAATATGTAGAAATGTTTAATCAGCTTGTAAGTTATGAAGGAAAAAGACCACTAAGAGATCACTATATGGCCAAGAACGCAATGTGGTTAAAGGATCGGGTAAAGCATAATAAGTTGATTATCTGGGCCCACAATGGTCATCTGGCTAAGACAGAGCTATATAAGCACCCAACCGCAGGGACCTATCTGAACAAGAAATATGGCTCGAAATATTATGTGATCGGTACTGATTTTAACTCGGGGAAAGCATATGTAAATGTATTTATAGCTAAAAATAAACCGCTATTGGGTTTTCAACCACTTTATTTCGCTGAGGCGAAGTCGGAAAAATGGTATGAATACTTCTTTAACCAGTGTCAATACAAAAACTTCATTCTGGACATCAATGCCGCTTCAACGGATCATTTGCTAAACCAATTTTTAACTGAACCACTCACTATGAGATTAATTGGTGCATTAAGTTCCCCTGAAGGAAAATCTTTATCCATATCCAAAAACTTCGACCTGATTGTATACTTTGATAAAACTACGAGTATTTAGGTACTCGGAGCTCAATTATAAAGCTTCTATTTCTTCTATAGAAAGGCCCATGGAACTTTGCTGGTATTCGTTCATTTCAACCTGAAGTCTTACTCTAACGTAATAAAGTCAGACTTCCTGAAATTGCCCGGCATCCTTCGCCAATTTTGATAACATAATAATACACCCCCGCTGATAATGGATTACCATTCCTATTACCATCGAATGGCACCTTGTAATTGGGAGCGTCGAAAACCCTCTCCCCATACCGATTAAAAATATTAACACTTACTTTTGGATAATTTTCAATTCCCTTTATGATCCATCTGTCGTTGCTACCATCATGGTTTGGTGAAAATGCATTCGGGATAATTAAAGCGGCATAGCCAACGGTAACTTCAACTTTAGTTCTCGGGCTTTCACATCCCCCCATGTATCGACTAACATAAAATTTACGATTTTCATTTACACTGATCTTAAACTGACCTGATTCTTGTACATCCAATGGGATTAAACCATATTCATCCCCATATAGTTTGTACCCACTACCTTCTGTCACATTATTTACAATTAATATCGCATCACCTTTACCACAAAGCTGAAGATCATTTACCATTGGTTGCTGTATAGATTCACTTTGGTTCAATAACTGATAAGTCGATACCGTTGAGCAGCCCGCAGCATCTGTTATCGTTAAATGATAGATCCCCTGTGGAACATTCATTAAATCTTTTTGATTTCCGAAGTTTACTCCGGCATCATTTTCCCATCTATAGCTAAATGGAAGCGTACCAGAAACTTCAATACCAGTAACAGTCCCTGTACTCAAACTACAGTGATCATGGTTAATCTGAACATGATCATTATTCACTACCACAGCTACAGTCCCTATAACCGTATACAGCTGGCTTGTTTTTTTGCAGCTGGAATTGGAAGCAACAAGGTAATAACTTCCTGCTTTAACATCCCTTAGGTTTGGATCGGTAGTAGTAGCTATTAATTGATCCGATTGATC
>Ga0065714_10065283_pt1 | contig 11171 bp, 8 predicted proteins | sample MisRhiReplicate2_FD_59101 | JGI IMG/M metagenome (GOLD analysis project Ga0065714, IMG submission 59101) | Miscanthus rhizosphere microbial communities from Kellogg Biological Station, MSU, sample Rhizosphere Soil Replicate 2: eDNA_1 v2... | ecosystem: Host-associated > Plants > Roots >... | reverse complement strand
ATCTGTAGCCTCTGTTAAATCTAAAGACCTGGAAAACTTACCCGTAACAAGTTTTGAACAGGCCTTACAAGGAAAAGCGGCAGGTGTTCAGATTGCCGCTCAAAATGGAAAATTAGGGCAGGGAATAACGGTAAGGGTTAGGGGTGCTGCCTCCGTAACTGCCGGTAGCGAGCCACTTTACATCGTTGATGGAATACCAATTACTTCGGGAGATTTTTCAAGTACTACTGCGCCTACGAGTGCTTTGGCAGACATAAACACCAATGATATCGAATCCATAGAAGTATTAAAGGATGCATCGGCATCAGCAATTTATGGCGCAAGGGCTTCGAACGGAGTTGTTTTAATTACCACGAAACAAGGCAAGGTGGGCAAAACGCTTATTCAGTTTAATGCATTGGGCGGTATTAGTACGCCTTCCAATCATAGAGAATTTCTAAATGCAGAGCAATATGTTAAAATAGAGCGTAGAGCAGGTCAGGGTGCAGCAAATCAAGATTTTCTGAATGGAGATTATGCAACTTTACAAGAAGCACTAGACGATTACAGTGCAAGTGTTGAAGGGCGTTTAAACCGTTATTCGGCAGGCAATAACGATTATCAAACTTACAAGGTAAATTCTAATTGGGAAGCCGCATCATTTCAAGACAACCCGGTTACCCAACAATACGACCTGAATTTAACCGGGGGAAATGAAAAGACAAAATTTTATATTGGTGGACAGGCGCTTGATCAAAACGGAATTGTAGTTGGGAACAGCTACAAACGTTATAGTGGCAGATTAAACCTAACCAATAAAGTAACCGATTTTTTAGAAGTTGGCGTTAACCTCAATTTCTCAAACAGCATTAATAACAGGTTATCTAACGATAATGCTTTTTCAAGTCCATTACAATCTGTTGCACTCTCGCCTATCACCCCATTTATCGATCCGAGATCGGGTTTAGTAAGCGGAACTTTGCCAGGGGCTGCGTCAAATTATCCGGTTTATTATAATCCCTTTATCAGCATCGACAATGCTTTTTACAAAGCAACCGTTTATAGAACCATTGGTAAAGCTTTTGCGAACATCAACATTGCCAAAGGGCTAAAATTTAGTACTGATTTTTCTATCGATAACTTAAATCAAAACGAAGAAAGCTATTATGGATCATTAACTTTTAGAAATACTGGTACTTCAAATGGCTATGGGCAAAACATTTCAACCTTTGTAATTAATGCCAATACCAATAATTTTTTCAGTTATAATACCACTATAGGGAAAAGTGCCTTTGATTTTGTTCTGGGCACAAGTTATCAAAAATCAACCACTAAATACAGTACTATCGAGGGACAGGATTTCCCGAGTGATTCTTACATTAAACTGGGATCTGCTGCAACAAAGGTGATTGCTACCAGCAACGAAGGTGCTTTTAGCTTTTTATCATATTTCTTCAGGGCTAACTATAAATATAATGACCGTTATTTAGTTGGTTTTAGCGTAAGAGCAGATGGTTCATCTCGTTTTGGAGCCAATAATAGATACGGATATTTCCCTGCAGGTTCATTAGCCTGGATTGCCTCTGAAGAAGACTTTTTAAAACAAAGTGAAACCATCAGTTTATTAAAGTTTAGGGTGAGTTATGGTTTAACAGGTAATGCCGAAATTGGAAATTATTCTGCACGTGGTTTATTTAGCGGGACAGGGGCTTACGGAGGTTTGCCTGGGCAAGTGCCTTCACGAATTGCCAACCCCGATTTAACCTGGGAAAAAACCAAACAGCTTGATATCGGCTTTGACTTTGGTATCTTAAAAAATAGAATTACAGGAGTTTTTGATTTCTATCAAAAAAATACCACCGACTTATTATTGGATGTACCTATTCCTCAAACAACAGGCTTTTCTACTAAAACTCAAAACTTAGGCTCCTTAAAAAATACGGGCTTCGAATTGGGCATTAACACCGAGAATTTTGTAGGTGCCTTTAAATGGTCAACTGCCATAACGGGAGCAATTAACAACAATAAAATCACCAATTTAGGTGGCCAGATTTTAAATTCAAATGAAATAAATGCAGCCATTTCAGGTCAGCCAATCGGAGTGTTTTATATACCAGAATATGCAGGCGTAAATCCGGCAAATGGAGATGCACTTTATTACCTTAACACTACTGATGCTTCAGGCAATATAAATAGATCAACCACAACGGATATTAATCAAGCGCAGAGAATATTTGCCGGAAACCCTAATCCTAAATATACATTCGGTTTAAACAACACTTTTTCGTACAAGAATTTTGATTTAGGTATATTTTTTCAAGGCGTAAAAGGCAATAAAATTTTCAATGCTGCCGGGCAGTATATGAGCGCCAACGCATCAAACGGTTATGATAACCAAACTGTTGATCAAATGGATTATTGGGACAAACCAGGTGATATAACCACGGTTCCTGAACCTCGATTATTTGCAGGTAATGGTATTGGAAACTCAACCAGGTACCTTTCTGATGGTTCTTATGTCCGCTTAAAAACTTTAACACTTGGCTATACTTTCCCTGCTTCAGTATTAACCAAAATTAAGTTGAGCAAACTAAGATTATATGCTACAGCGCAAAATTTAGCAACAATTACAGGTTATAAAGGGTGGGACCCAGAAGTTAATGCCGATTATCAGTCGACAAATATTAATCAGGGTGTCGATTTTTATTCTGCACCGCAGCCACGGGTAATTTCATTAGGTATTAACATTGGCCTATAATTAAAAAAGAAATCAAAATGAAAAAGACATATATAAATAATATCATATTTGCTTGCGTGTTTTTGATGGCTTTATCATCGTGCAAGAAAGCACTTGATATAAATCCTGTTGATACCATTGAGCAAAAGAATGCTTTATTCACATCAAAGGATGTCGAAGGAGCCTTAGTTGGTGCTTACTCAGATCTCGGTAGCCGTAATTTTTTTGGCGGACGTTCGTTTTTAATAACTGATTTCTTAGCGAATACTGATGCCATTGAATGGTTTGGAACTTATGAGGAGCTGACCCAGGCCATTAACAAACAGCTTTTAAAAACAAATACCTTTGTAGATAATGTTTGGGCTGCAGGGTATACCGCAATTAATGATGCCAATAATGTAATTGCTGCCCTTGATAAAGTAGAGCCTGCGAAAAAGAATAGAGTAGAGGGAGAAGCTAAATTTATCCGAGGGGCGGCATATTTCGAACTCGTTAGGGTATTTGCAAAAGCCTACAATGATGGCACTCCAAGCACGAATTTAGGAGTACCAATTGTGTTAACACCAACGAATCTCATAAGCGAAGCGAATTATGTAAGCAGGGCCACTGTAGCTGCCGTTTACAATCAGGCTATAACAGATTTAACAGAAGCAGAAGCTAAGCTTCCTGCCACAAATGGTTTTTTCGCAACTAAATCTGCTGCGGCAGGCATGTTGGCCAGACTTTATTTACAAATGGGCAATTATAGTGCAGCCGGAACAGCTGCAAACCGGGTAATCACTTCTGGGAATTATCATTTAACAGATACTTATCTGGATGCTTTCCCTAAAATGCCAGAAAGTGGAAGACCCGCAAAACCTGGAGACAATTCTACTGAAGATGTTTTTGCCATGCAGGTAACGACGCTTACCGGATTTAATGGCTTTAATGAGTTTTATGGCTCATCAACATTCGGCGGCCGTGGAGATGCCGTAATTTCTCAAGATTGGATTGATGCCACCTATAGCGCAAGTGATGATAGAGCTAATGCTTTTTACGATGATGACGATATTTTTACGGCTAAGTTTGGAAATCAATTCGGGAATGTGCTTGTAATCAGACTTGCAGAAATGTATTTAATCCGGGCAGAATGCAACGTTCGCTTAGCTCCGGCACCGCCTATTGGGGGTGTTACACCACTACAGGATTTAGCCACCGTTAGAAGCAGGGCTGGCTTAACAACAACTACTGCTACCTTATCAGACATTCTTAATGAAAGAACACTTGAATTTGCCTTTGAAGGGTTTTCACTGCACGATGCGAAAAGAACTCAAACCAATATTGGTAGCCTACCCTGGAATTCTAACAGATTGGTATTCCCAATTCCACAAAGGGAAATTGATGCCAACAAAAACTTAGTTCAAAATCCAGGTTATTAGAAAAGATTAATTGTGAGGCTTCTCAAAAGTAAAATTGAGCCTCAGGAAATTAAATATTTGAAAATACTCCTGTAATGGGGCTACAAATAAAACAACAAAAAAGACAGGCTGTATCAACAAATTGATACAGCCTTTTCTAACCAATACTCATCTACAAGCCGTATTACCTTACTCTACTTCAGTCTAATATTTTCATGTTAGAATAGAATGTTTCGCACTTTTATTTCATCAGTTAATACCGGAACTAAAGATTTGCATTCCTTTAAATCACTATTTCTTATTAAAACCGTGCGCTATATATGAAATCAAGCACTTAATAAGAAGATTAAAAAGTATCTAAAAAGATACAAATAAGTATCATAATCAATTCAAAAATTAGAACATTAAACTTATATTGTAATGCAAAAACTAATCTATTAACAATCAAAAAATCTACTCATGAAATTAAATTCTAACTTAACAGCATTATTAAAGAAAACGCTTTTCGCTTTCCTAATCATTTCTTTAATCTCGGCCTGTAAAAAAATTCAGGAACCAAGCGTTATTTCGTCGAAAAACAATGATTTTAATAAAAATGGAATACCCACACCGTACTTCGACTGGTCTATGGTAGATTATATGCCAACTCCCTCGGGTTCGCCAACAATTTTAGTACCTTGGGCAAATGGCTCGGTAAGAGGGTTTACTTCCGACATTCAATATGATTATTTGCCAGCTGACGGATGGAAATTACTATATAATACATTTGATCCTACTAAACCTTTGCCAAGCAATCCTTTTTTTGTCCTTTACAACAAATACAGAGCATTATTGAGAATTTATATTTACGTTACAACAAATGGTTTTCAAAATTCTGATTATCTAACAACAGGATTAAACCTTGGTCCAAATAATATTAACTCCAACATGTTAAATTATGCTGGTCAAGACATTGTTAATGTTAATATTGACAGTAATGTTAAAATATCTTCAAAAATAGAACCGACTCAAATCGCATCGGGAGTTTGGTATGCTACGCAATATGAAATAGCTTACGACAATAATATCCAAACCAGTACATTTCAACAAATCGGAGTAAATGCAACTATCAATTGGACTAATGTAAGCACAATTTCTCTTGGCGGGACGGCGGAAGGTACAATTAAAGGTTCAATCACCTCACCAGGCAGTTCTCCATTTTCTCTATCAAAAATCCTAACAGGAACACTGGATGCGGTTGGAGCATCTTTTTTTATTGCTAATAAAGGCCAGAGTACTACCAATCCAGGGGAAGGGAATAAACTTGGATTACCAGCGGCTATTTTTAATGCATCAAGTAGTGCTTTAACAAGTGGCTTATCTGATATTGTTAAAGGTTTCTTTAGTGGCATTTTCGGGGGTAAAACTGGAGGTACAAATCAATCAGTTTCCTTAACAACCAATACAAAAATTACTCTAACAGGAAATAGTACACAAAATGGTGCCTTATGGCCTAATCCAGGCTTGGGCTTAGGTATACCAGGAACGATTAACAGCCAATCAGCAACAGGGTATGCACCATATTATAATGAACCTATGGGGCTATTTTATTTGGCTAATATACCTAATGTTAATGCAACCTATATATCTTATCCTGTTAACATTAGCGATCGCCTTAATGGATATTATGATAATCAAGTTGAATATATACTCAATAGCTCTTCTATTAATCCAATTTGGAATAATGCTGTAGTTAATACTAGCGCAGATGGTGTTTCCATTTCGGATTTTAAAAATGAAATTGTATTGATTCCTAACAATCCAGAGGTTGGTGGGCAATACGAAGCTGGTTTTAATGGAACTTTCGAAACGATTGGTGAGAAGAAAGTTTATACTTCTTTTTACTCGGTAAGTGCCAATATACATGGACGTACTAAAACCCAGTTCCCAAAAGGTAAACTGGCCGTAAGAATCTCCTTTCATGTTACCCCCAATAGTAATCCAGCAGCTAAATTCTTATACGTTAAAACCTTCTATGCACTCGAAAATTAAATAAATATAGCAATATACATTTGCCAGTTGCACTTATTGCAATATGCCAAGAGAATAATAATCAAATATTTAATATGTTATAACAAGCTAATTAATATCCAAAAAGGGATAACAATGTATAATATTTGTTTACTATTCAATAAATTCAGCTTAATCATATTTGTTTGCCTCGTAACATGTGGTCATTCCTTTGCTCAACAAGAATTGGGAATTGGAGGAGGTTTTAATATGAATACCTTAATCATTCGGAACGAAAGCAATAAAAACGTGCGAACGATCCCTAAACTAGGATACTCAATATTTTTTCATTCAAGATTCTCCTTAAATAAATCATTTGATTTAATATTTGAACCAGGAATAAGTGAAAAAAACTACCAAAGAAGATCTGTTGATAACCAATATATTGAAGAAACAACTACTAATAAATATTTACAGTTACCTATAAATTTGGACACTAAAATATTTAAGAGCAAAACAACAACAACGTATTTAACTGTAGGTGTCACTATAGGCTATTGGATTAGATCCAACACAAGAGGGTATCTTCCTGATATTTTTAGCAGTTTTACTTCTTTTGAAAATACTGAACATTATAATCTAATCTATTTAAATGAAAAATATGCTTTTGACAATAAAAAGGACAGGAGATATGATATTGCAATTAACTTAGGCTTCAGAGAGCGCTTTCATATTCGAAATACAACCTTAAGCATAAACGCTTTCATTACTAAATCGATTATTAGCCAACAGAACACTTATATGTTAAATCAAGAAATGCAAAGTAATCAGTCAATCACCCTTCAAATTGCATATTCTAAAAAATTAAAGCATCATGAAGATAAATAGATGGCTTATTGTTTACTTTTTGATTACAACGACAACAATTAGTTGCAAAAAAGAACAACTGATTAATGAAGATCCCAAAAGTTTTAATGAAATTTATGAAACTTTCTGGAGAGAAATGAACATTAACTATGTTTACTGGGATATCGATAAAACCAATTGGGATAATTTATATAGCACATATAAGCCTTTATTCAATAAACTTGACATTAATAACGAAAACGACATTAAAAGTTCAGTTTCGTATTTTAAAAGTATAACAGACAAACTCATTGATTCACATTACAGTATTTCCTTTCAAAAGCAAATATTAAAAGACTCAGCTATCTATCCTGCATATACCAAAAACATCATATTAAAAAAAATACACAATAAATATGACTTCAGCAATTTAGTACCCCAGTATTTAGATACAGGATATATATCTTCCGCTTACTTTTATAGCGAAAACAATATACCTAAATTACTCTTTACAAGGCTAGGAACTATAAATAAAAGCATACTGTACTTTGCATGTAATCAATTTGCGCTGTCAAGAACGATTCAATCGAAAGACCCAAAAACCACATCGCTATTAAACAAACTAGATTTTTATTTAAATGAATCTACAGATATTAAAGGGTTAATATTTGACTTTAGAGGGAACAATGGTGGCGATATTGTAGACCTTAATTATCTAATCGGAAAAATCATTGATAGGCCAGTTCATTTTGGCTATGTAAGATATAAAAATGGTAATAACCGCTTAGATTATACTCCTTGGATCAATACGACAGTAGCTCCTCAGAGTACATCTAAAAAATTTCAATATCCAATAATTGCTTTAGTAGATAATTACTCAGCCTCCTTGTCTGAAACTTTTGCAATGGTTATTCACACATTACCAAATGGAATTATTGTTGGAGAAAGGACTTGGGGAGCCACTGGTCCAATTGCTAATAATAATATTTATAATTATGGTAGCTTCATCATCCGTGGCTTCATGAATGTTACCATGGCTTCTGGAGAATTTAAGTATTTGGATAACAAAAGTTATGAAGAAATCGGCTTCCCACCAGATATCAGTGCAGCATTTAGTTTAACTTCTTATCAATCTGGCATTGATTCTCAATTACAAAAAGCCATTGACCAAATTGAAAAATAAACACATAAAATATCTCGGAATTTAATCAGAAATATTTTATGTGCTTACAGCTTACGCTAAAAGATATTTGATCTGTATGCTTTAGTTAAAGCTTCTTCGCCGCTTCAATAATTTCTTCTACCACCCCCGGATCAAGCAGCGTAGAAGTATCGCCTAAATTAGTGGTTTCCCCTTCAGCAATTTTACGCAAAATCCTACGCATAATTTTGCCCGAACGTGTTTTTGGCAAACCAGAAACAAACAATATTTTATCAGGTTTAGCAATCGCGCCAATTACACGGGTAACGGTTTGTAAGATATCTCTTTTAGATAATTCGGCTTCGCTATGCATTTCCGGGTAAATAACAAAAGCATAAATGCCCTGCCCTTTTACATCATGAGGATAACCCACAACCGCGCTTTCTACCACACCGGCGTGCATATTAATCGCATTTTCTACCTCGGCAGTACCAATTCTATGTCCAGAAACATTTAATACATCATCAACCCGGCCTGTGATCCGATAATAACCATCTTCGTCACGTAAACAGCCATCGCCTGTAAAATATAAATTTTCGTAAGTAGAGAAATAAGTCTGTTTGCAACGTTCATGGTCGCCATAAGTGGTACGCAGCATGCCTGGCCATGGGAATTTAATACAAAGGTTTCCCATCACGCCATTTCCTTCTATTTCATTTCCGTTTTCATCCACCAAAATCGGTTGGATACCCGGTAAGGGCAATGTGGCAAAGCTAGGTTTAGTCGGCGTTACGGTAGCAATAGGCGAAATCATAATTCCCCCGGTTTCTGTCTGCCACCAGGTATCAACAATAGGCGCTTTACCGTGCCCGATTTTCTCATCGAACCAATGCCATGCCTCTTCATTAATCGGCTCTCCTACCGAGCCTAAAACGCGGATTGAGCTTAAATCTTTACCATTTAATGGTTCCTCACCAAAACTCATTAAAGAACGGATGGCTGTAGGTGCGGTGTATAAGGTATTTACTTTGTGTTTTTCTACAATATCCCAAAAACGAGATGGACTTGGATAAGTCGGGATTCCTTCGAAAAGCACAGAGGTTGCCCCTTGCGAAAGCGGTCCGTAAACAATATAAGAGTGACCGGTAATCCAGCCAATATCGGCCGTACAGAAATAAACTTCTCCAGGTTGGTAATTAAACACATTTGAAAAGGTATAACCGGCATAAACCATATAGCCACCACAGGTATGTACCACACCTTTAGGCTTGCCCGTAGAGCCAGAAGTATACAAGATGAAGAGCATATCCTCTGCATCCATTTCTTCTGCTTCGCAGATATCATTTACGTGTTTAACTTCATCTTCCCACCATACATCTCTTCCTTTCAACATGGAAACAGGTGTGCGAACATGGGTTAAAACAATACATTTTTCTACAGTTGGACAACCAATTAATGCATCATCGATTACATCTTTTAAGGGAATTTGCTTGTTCCCACGGTAAGAACCATCAGCCGTAATGACCACCTTACACTGCGAATCATTAATCCGGTCGGCGATAGATTTAGCAGAAAATCCACCAAAAATAACAGAGTGAACAGCACCAATCCTGGCACAAGCCAAAACAGCAATTGCCAGTTCGGGCACCATTGGCATGTAAATACAAATACGGTCGCCCTTTTTAGCACCATTACGTTTTAAAACATTGGCAAAACGGCAAACGCGCTCATGCAACATTTTATAAGTATAAGTAACACTTTCTTCTTCCGGATTATTCGGTTCCCAAACAATGGCTGGTTTATCTCCATTGGTAGCCAGGTGCCGGTCTAAACAATTTTCGGTGATGTTAAGTTTAGCACCTTCAAACCACTTGATATTTGGTTCATTAAAGTTCCATGATAATACCTTAAACCAAGGTTTGCGCCATTGAAAGTTCTGCGCCACTTCGCCCCAAAACTGCTCAGGGTTTTCTACGCTTTTCTTATAATCTTCTTCGTATTGCTTAAAAGATGTAATCTGCATTGCTAGTTTTTATATTTTGGATTAGTGGCAGCTAATTTAAATAAATAATACCAAGGAAAAATAGTCTTATCGTATCAAAATGAATATCAAACGTTTGATACGAAATATTTATTTTTAAGATATGAAGATTTAAATATTCCGCATAACAAATACCACAGAGGGCCCGATCGCCTGTAAATATTAATTGTAAAAAATAATTAGCTATGCTATTGCCGTTTACAATTATTATTCAGATATTTGCACACTCTTAAAAAAATTAAGCGGACGATATTAACAACTATATTTACAAGTCATGTCAAGAGTTTGTGATTTAACAGGAAAAAAAGCAATGGTAGGTAACAACGTTTCTCACTCAAACGTTAAAACCAAACGCAAATTTTACCCAAACCTACAACTTCAGAAATTTTATATTCCTGAAGAAAACCGTTGGATTACGTTGAAAGTTTCTACTTCAGCGATTAAAACCATCAATAAAGTGGGCATTAGCGAAGCAATTAACCGTTTCGTAAAAAAAGGATTTTTGTAAAAAACATTAACTGTTGAGATTAACAGTTTTCAATTTATATTAAAATGGCAAAAAAAGGTAACAGAGTTCAGGTTATTTTAGAATGTACTGAACATAAAGAAAGTGGCATGCCAGGTATGTCTAGATATATTTCTACCAAAAACCGTAAAAACACTACTGAGAGATTAGAATTGAAAAAATTCAATCCGGTATTGAGAAAAGTAACCGTACATAAAGAAATTAAATAGGTTAAGAATAAAAGACCAAAGCTTAAGACTAAAGCATTCGTAAGTCTCAAATCTAATGTCTGATATCTCAAACCTAATAATTAAAATTATAAGAACATGGCAAAGAAAGTAGTTGCAACCCTTAAAACAGGTACAGGTAAAGAATATTCGAAAGTAATTACAATGGTAAAATCACCAAAAACCGGTGCTTACTCATTCAAAGAACTTATCGTACACAACGACCACGTAAAAGATGCTATTGCATCTAAATAAGGTTAATATTTTTTAATATTAAAAATATTAAAGGCCGTTCCGTTTTAACCGGAA
>Ga0065714_10003513_pt1 | contig 11176 bp, 8 predicted proteins | sample MisRhiReplicate2_FD_59101 | JGI IMG/M metagenome (GOLD analysis project Ga0065714, IMG submission 59101) | Miscanthus rhizosphere microbial communities from Kellogg Biological Station, MSU, sample Rhizosphere Soil Replicate 2: eDNA_1 v2... | ecosystem: Host-associated > Plants > Roots >... | reverse complement strand
CGGGCCAGGGTGTCGATGTTAGGCGTGGCGATTTCGCTGCCGAAGGCACCGACGTCGCTGTAGCCCCAATCGTCGGCGACCAGTACTACGATGTTCGGGGGTTTGGGGGCGGCGAAACTTTGGCTGGTGAACCCCAGGCAACACAGGGCCAGGGCGAGCGGCTTCAACGGAATCATTCACAGGTACCTTTGTTTTTATAGGCGTGAGCTCTGTGGCGAGGGGGCTTGTCGGACCGCCGCACCGCCCCGTTGGGCCGCGAAGCAGTCCAAAAATCTGTGATGCAACAAGATCTTGTGAGTGCTTCGCACTCAAACGGGGGCAAGCCCCCTCACCACAGGCTCGCCCCCACATTTGATTGGTATCTGGCTCAAGTCAGGGTTTCAATAGAAGACCCAACACGCGGCGAAACAATGGGCCGTAGGGCGGGCGCAAGATACCCATTACGTCCCATCGCGGCGGTGTGAACACCGAGCGTTCCAGGCTGAATGCCTTGAACCCGTAACCGCCCCGGTAACGACCAAACCCCGAGTGACCACAGCCACCAAAGGGCAAGTCGTTCTGGAACAGGTGCTGCATCACTTCGTTGATGCACGCGCCCCCCGAATGGGTGCGTTCCAGCACGTGCCTGGCTTCGGCGCGGTTGTCACCAAAGTAATAGAGCGCCAAAGGCCGCGGATGTGCATTGATGTACTCAAGCACTTCATTGATATCGCGATACCCGCGAATCGGCAGCAATGGGCCGAACACTTCTTCCTGCATCGCCAGTGTCGAGTCCGGCGGATCCACCAGCAGCGTCGGTGCGATCTTGCGTGAAGCGCTCAAGTCCTCGTGACCCGGATTGACCTCGATCACCCTGACGCAATGTTCTCGGGCGTCTTGCAGGCAAGCTTGCATTCGCTGGTATTGTCCCGGCGTCGCCATCGCCGTGTAGTCCGGATTGTTCAGCAGCGTCGGGAACAGACGCCGCATTTCAATCTGCATGAAGCTCAACAAGGGTTCGAGGTCGTCCTCGTGCACAAACACATAATCCGGGGCGATGCAGGCCTGACCAGCGCTCACGCCCTTCCCGCCCCAGATGCGTTTGGCGGCGTTTTGCAGGTCGGCACCGCGACCGATGATGGTCGGCGACTTGCCGCCCAGCTCCAGGGTCAATGGCGTCAGATGTTCCGCAGCGGCCCGCATCACCAGGCGCCCGACCCGTGGGCTGCCGGTGAACACCAGGTGATCGAGCGGCATGGCGGAAAACGCCGCGCCCAACTCGGCATCGCCGATAAAGCCTGCCACTTCGGTGTCGTCGAACTGTTGAGCCAGCAACTCGATCAGCAGGCTGGCCGTGGCCGGCGACTGGTCGGAAAACAGCAGAATCGCGCGGTTACCCGCCGCCAGTGCTTCGGCCAGTGGCCCCAGTGCGATGGCAATCGGGAAATTCCACGGCGAAATGATGCCGATCGTTCCCAATGGCTGAAAGCGGATTTCAGCCCTGGCACCCAGCCAGCCGCTGCCCAGTTCGGCTTTGCGGCGCTGCGGACGCATCCATTGGCGCACGTGATCACGCGCATATTTCAGGCCTTGTACCGGCAACAGCACATCCGCCAACAGCGACTGATCATGACTGCGCCAGGTAAAGTCCTTGGCCAAGGCTTCGCAAAGTGCCTGCTGGTTGTCCAGCAACTGTTTGATGACCCGGTTGATCCGCTCGATGCGCAATTCGGCGGACGGCGGCCCTTCGGACAAGGAAGCGGCCTGTTGGCGCGCGAGCACCGCCGCGACGCGCGCGGCGGTTGGTACGAAACGCGCTTGCGAGTCACCTGCGAGGGGTGCGTTCATGGTCGTGATCCTATCGTGCAGGCGCATTGGGGCCGATCAGTTCAAAGTCGGGCGAGAATTTGTCCAGAGATCCCAGGACGTCGTAGACCGCGAGCTTGCTGCCATCGATTTTCAGATCGCCTTTGACCACTGCCTCAATCGGCGACATTTTTTCCGCCAGAATGGCATTCAGCGTTTCGCGGGTCAGGGTCAGCGTGGCGTCGGCTTTCTCGGCGTTGTAATCAGGGACATAGGTCAGCGCCGAGTTCTCCAGATTGAGCATGTAGCGCTTGCCATCAGGACCGATATCGGTGAAGTGCCAGTTAAGAACAACGTGTTTGCCCTCGACATCCGGCGCCTTCAGACGCACTCCCAGGTAGTCGAAAATATTGTCGATGGTCAGCGCGCGCAGCATGTCGGGGCTGGCGGTGCGCAACGGCGAGGCGAGTTTCTTGCCGCCGCTGCGTTGTTCCATGGCGGCGGCGAGGTAGCTGTTGCGCTCAACCGCGGACTCGGCCTGATAACCCAACTGTTCCAGGGCATCGGCGGACAATTCCCGAGCGGCCTTGTTGTCCGGTTCGGCGTAGATCAAATGGCTCATGGCTTGCGCCACCCAGCGGTACTGACCGTTGGCAAAGTCGGTGCGAGCGTGGGCCAGAATGGTATCGGCACCGCCGCCATATTCGACAAACTTCTTGCCGTAATCACCGTCGGACAACGCATCCATGTTGGCCGGATTGGCGTCATACCAACCCATGTATTGCTGATACACCGCCTTGGAGTTGCGCTGCACCGAACCATAAAAACCGTGGGTGAAGGTCTCGCTGGCCAGGCTCGCCGGCACGTGGCTGCGCATGTATTCGGCAATTTCTACTGGCTTGTAGCCCTTGTTGATCAGGCGCAACGACTGGTCGTGCAACCACTTGTACATGTCCCGCTGCTTGGACAAATAGTTGACCACGCGCTCCTGACCAAACACCGGCCAACCATGTTGACCCACCAGAATGTCGGCACCCGGAGCGAACTGATGCAGGGCCTGGTTGAGGTATTTGGACCAGGCGAGGCCATCGCGAATGGCAGCCCCGCGCAACGTCAGCAGTTGATGTTGGGTCGGCAGTGCCAGTTCACCGGTATCGAGCACTTTGAATTGCGGGAAATAGTGGATGAACTCGGCAGGCGCTTCGGTGCCGGGTGCGAGCATGTTGACGATCTCGACGCCATCGATGGTCAGGGTTTGCACCGGTTGGTCGAGTTCGAGGGTCGGCGCGATCATGGTGATCGTGCCGTTGGACAAGGCCTTGGCGCCCCCGAGGTCAATCTGGCCCTGAGGGCTGCGTGGCAATGTTGTACCGAACTGATACTCGGCGCGACGGCTCATGGCGTTGCCGGCCATCACGTTCTCGGCGACCGAGTGTTCCATGAAGCCTGCCGGGGCAATGATCTGTACCTTGCCTGACTTCACGTCCGCTTCATCGACGATGCCGCGAATACCCGCAAAGTGATCGACGTGGCTGTGGTTGTAGAACACCGCAACCACTGGCTTACGCGGCCGGTGCTGGTAATACAGCTCCAGCGAGGCATGCGCCACCTCGGTGGCCAGGTTGCAGTCAATGATGATCAGGCCGGTCTTGCCTTCGATGATAGTCATGTTGGTCAGGTCAAGACCGCGCACCTGATAAAAACCGTCCGTGACCTTGAACAGCCCGTTGGACATGCTCTTGCGCGCCTGCTGCCACAGGCTCGGGTTGACCGTGGCCGGCGCATTGGCGTTGTCGAGAAATTCGTAGCCCTTGAGGCTGTACACCACATGACCGTCAGCGGCGGTGGTTTGGGCGTCCGGCAGGCTGGCGATAAAGCCCCGCTGGATGTCGGCCTCAACCAGCGGATCTATGGCCGGCATGGTCTGTGCGGTGTTTGCGTTGGCGGCGATGGTCGCCTCGGTCGCGGCTTTCTGGCCGCCCTGCCCTGCGCTGTTGTCGACCGCTTGCAACTGAATTCCGCTTTGACCTCGCGACCATTGCAGCCCACCGACAATGCTGGCGGCCAACACTGACACCGTCAGCACTACACGGATTTTCTTCATCGCACGGTCTCTCTCTAATTGTTGTTCGAATACCGTTTCGATGGTGCAAGCAAGGCGCCCGGGTTGCCGGTCTTCTCAATCAATTCATCTGTCTTCACAGACCTGACAACCCCCAATATCACTGACTCATGAGGACCCACTGTGGGAGCCAGCCTGCTGGCGATAGCGGTCTGTCAGCCAACATCAATGTTGGATGTAAGACAGCCATCGCCAGCAGGCTGGCTCCTACAGTGGATTGCGATGTCTTGGGTTTCTGCCGCATTCCTGCTCCCCCTGCGGACAACCGCTTTCGTTGCAATGACCTGCGACAGCCCCCCTTGCATTCCTACTATCAGCCCATCAACCACGCCAATAGAGCGCTAACAATAAGGGGAGTTGTCATGAGTGATGATGTGCTGCTGTATGAAATCGTCGGCCCGGTGGCGCGCTTGACGCTCAATCGCCCACGGGCCATGAATGCGTTGAACCTGGCGACCCTCGCCGAGCTGGAACGCTGCCTTAACGAGATCGCGCTCAACGATGAGCTGCGGGCGGTGATCCTCACGGGTACCGGTCCAGCCTTCTGTGCCGGTGCCGATCTGAAAGAAGTGTTGGCCGGCAGCAGCCTGCCCGCCGGCGAAGCCGACTTCCTTGACCGCGCCAATCAGGTCTTTGGTCAACTGCGCAATTTCCCCAAACCGGTGATTGCGGCCCTTAACGGCGTGACCATGGCCGGCGGCCTGGAATTGGCCATGTGCGCCGACATCGTGGTCGCCGCGCAAAGCGCGACCCTGGCCGATGCCCATGCCAATTTCGGTGTGTTTCCTGGCGCTGGCGGCGCTGCCGTGCTGCCTCGCCTGATTCCGCTGAACATCGCGATGTACTTGCTGATGACCGGCAAATCCCTCTCGGCTACTGAAATGCAAGGCTACGGGCTGGTTTGCGAAGTCCACGCCGACGAGGAACTCGCCGACGCCGCCATGAAACTGGCCACGCAAATCTCGAAAAAGAGCCCGATTGCCCTGCGCCGCATGAAAGAAGTGGCCCGCGCCTCGGCCGACAAGTCCCGCGACGACGCCTTGCAGCACGAGCAAGTGATGCTGCGCCAGCACCTGCGCACCGCCGATTTCCAGGAAGGCCTGCAAGCCTTCGGCGAAAAACGCGCGCCGAACTTCAAGGGCCGCTAGGCCACCACGCCCCCACACCTGCAGGAACAGACAATGAACGATATTTATGTAGTGGGCGTTGGCATGACGCCGTTTGGCCGATTGCTGGACCGCAGCGTCTACGACATGGTCGACGAAGCCGTGGGCCTGGCCTTGAAAGATGCCGGCGCCACCACCGCTGACGTCGGCTCGGTGTATTACAGCACCATGACCAACGGCATGCTCCAAGGCCAGACCGGCATTCCCGGCCCGATCGCCATGCGCCGCATTGGCATCGAAGGCGTACCGGTGTTCTCCGTCGAGAACGCCTGCGCTTCCGGCTCTTCGGCCTTCAACCTTGCCACCCTGGCCTTGCGTGCCGGCCAGTGCGACATCGCCCTCGCCGTCGGTGCCGAGAAGATGAACATTCCGGACAAAGCCAAGATGTTCGCCGTGTTCGATGGCGGCTGGGATGTGTCCACCGTCGAGCAGAACAAGCAGACCTTGCTGGCCATGGGCGAAGGCATCGTGCCGCCGCCGGGCACCGTTTCCGAGCGCCCGTACAGCGTGTTCATGGACGTCTATGCCTCCATCGCCCGTAACCACATGCTGCGTTACGGCACCACTCAGCGTCAGATCGCAGCCGTCGCGGCGAAGAACCACCAGCACTCGGTACACAACCCGCTGTCGCAGTTCCAGCAGGCTTTCAGCATCGAAGAAGTGTTGGCCTCGCCAGCGATCTGCTACCCGCTGACCACCCTGATGTGCTCGCCGATCAGTGACGGCGCGGCAGCTGTGCTGCTGTGCAACGCCGATGGCCTCAAGCGTTTGAAAAACTCCGGCGACCGTGCCGTTCGGGTACTGGCCAGCATCGTGCAGACCGGTACCAACCGTGGTCTGGATGAGCCGGAAAAAATTATCGCCCACCTCGCGGCGAAAAAAGCCTACGCCCTGGCCGGTGTGAATCCCTCCGACGTCGACGTCGCGGAAGTCCACGACGCCTCGGCCATCGGCGAAATCCTCAACGCCGAGTCGCTGATGCTGGTGCCGTTCGGCGAAGGTGGCCCGGCTGCCGAGCGCGGTGATTTCACCGTCGGCGGACGCATGCCGATCAACCCGTCGGGCGGTCTGGAATCCAAAGGCCACCCGATTGGTGCCACCGGCCTTGGGCAGATCCATGAGCTGGTCACGCAACTGCGCGGTGAAGCCGGCAAGCGCCAGGTTGAAGGTGCGCGCATTGCCATTCAGGAAAACGGTGGTGGCCTGTTCGGCATCGAAGAAGCCGTGGTCGCCGTCAACATCCTCGCCAACAAGAATATTTAAGGAGCCCACCCATGGGACACGTCATGCGCACCCCGGAACAACTCGAAGCCGTCGAGAGTTTCCGTCGTTTCCTGGCCGACAAGATCGACCCGGTGTTCAACAAGGAATACCGCGACAAGTTCATGCCCAAAGAGAAAATGGCCGAGATGATGCGCCAACTCTCCGAGTTCGGCATGGTCAGCGGCGCCGTCAGCGAGGCCCATGGCGGCCTCGGTCTGGACTGGCCGACCATGACCATGTTGTTCGAAGAAGTCGCCGCCTGCTCGGTAGACCTGTCGACGCCAGTGGTCATCAACTCCTTCGGCGCACAAATGCTGGAAAAACTCGCCCCGGATCACTTGCGCGAGCGCTACCTGCCGGGCCTGATCAGCGGTGAATCGTTTGTCAGCGTCGGCATTTCGGAACCGGATGTCGGCTCCAACGTGCTGGAAATCAAGACCCGCGCCCGTCGCGACGGTGATGACTACATCATCACCGGCGAGAAAACCTGGATCAGCAACGGCTCGTACTCAGACTTCCTGATCTGCACCTGCCGCACCGGCGAAGATCCGCGCAAGGGTCTGACCCACTTCCTGCTGGACCGCAAAGAACACCCGTATGAAGTGCAGAACATCCACAAGATGGCCTGGAACAGCCAGTCCACCGCGCAGATTTTCCTCAACGACGTGCGCGTTCCGGCCAGCAACATCATCGGCGGCGAAGGCCAGGCACTGAAAAACACCCTGTCGTTCTTCGAACGTTCCCGCGTGTTTGTCGCCGCTCAAGGCCTGGGCATCGGCCGTCGCGCACTGGAAGAAGCCGTGCGTTACGCCAAGGAACGCAAACAACACGGCAAAGTGATCGCCGGTCACCAGTTAATCAGCGGCATGCTCGCGGAAATGGCCACCAACGTCGACGCCGCCCGCCTGCTGACCTACCGCGCCGCCGAGATGATCGGTGCCGGCATTCCGGCAGAAATGGAAGCGGCGATGGCCAAGTATTTCGCTTGCGAAATGGCGGTGACTGTCGCCCGTCAAGCCGTGCAGATCCACGGCGGTGCCGGTGTGACCACCGACTTCCTGGTCGAGAAACTGGCCCGCGAAGCGATCATCGTGCCGATTCCGGAAGGCACCACGCAGATCCAGCAACTGATCATTGGCCGCGCCCTGACCGGGGTCAACGCGTTCTGATCAACCGCCCGTTCCATCCCTAACAATAACAACCCGGTCCGTTTGGACCGGGCAGCGAACAAGGACACTTTCATGCGTATTCAAGACAAAGTCATCGTTATCACCGGCGGCGCTTCGGGCCTGGGCCTGGCCACTGCGCATTACATGGCAAGCGAAAAAGGCGCCCGCGTGGCTATTTTCGACCTGAACGTTGAAGCCGGCGAACACGCCGTAGCAGCCATTGGCGCCGATCGCGCGATGTTCGTGCAAACCGATGTCAGCGACGAAGCCTCGGTGCAGAACGCAGTCAACGCAGTGGTCGATAAATTCGGCGCCATCCACGTGTGCATCAACGGTGCCGCCGTGCCGACCGGTTTCAAAGTGTTGGGCCGCGAAGGCAAGGCAGCACCGCTGGCGCGTTTCGCCCAAGCCACCGCGATCAACCTCAACGGCGTGTTCAACGTTATGTCCAAGTGCGCCGAGCACATGGCCCACAACGAAGCCGAAGCCGGTGAAGAGCGCGGCGTGGTGATTAACGTGTCGTCCGGTGCGGCCTATGAAGGTCAGGTCGGTCAGTGCGCCTACGCGGCCACCAAGGCGGGCGTGATTGGCATGAACATGCCGGCAGCTCGCGAACTGGGCGAGATTGGCGTACGCGTCAACGCTATCGCACCGGGCCTGTTCCTGACCACCATGGTCGCCGGTCTCGACGAGAAGATTCTCAACTCGCTGAAAGAGCAGATGGAATCGCCGAAACGCCTGGGTGACATGCGTGAGTTCGCTCATTGCTGCGCGTTCCTGATCGAAAACGCCTACGTCAACGGCGAGACCATCCGGCTGGATGCCGCATCGCGTATGCGTGCCCGATAACTCGCGCTGCAGTCTTCTGAGCTATTGGAGCGTTCACCATGAAAATGAATTTTAGCCGGGTCATGCGCTTGCTCGCGCTGCGTCATCGCGACCAGGAAGCCATCGTCAACATCGAGCGCAACCGGCGCTACAGCTACGAGCAGTATCACCTGCTGACCAACCGTATCGCCGATGTCCTGCGCTCGACGCTGCAAGTGCGCACGGGCGAACGCTTCATGCTGATCCTGGAAAACGACAACCTCAGCCTGATGATGTTTCCCAGCACCTTCAAGCAGGAAGGCACGGTGGTCATGACCAACCTGCGCGACCCGCTCGAAGAGCATTCGCGGCAGATCGATCTGGTCAATCCTCGAGTGGTTTTCCTTGAAACCCGCTTGCTGGACAGCTACTACGGCATGTTGCGCGACCATGGCTGCGAGATCGTGGTGATGGACCCGCCCACAGCCGAGCAGGCCAGTCTTCCCGGGGTGCACAGCTTCTGGTCGTTGGTGGATGCTGCGTCCGATCTCGACAACGATGTGACCCTCGATACCGATCAGCACATCTGCATGTTGCGCTTCACCGGTGGTACCACCGGCAAGGGCAAATGCGCGATGTACTCCATCGACAACTGGATGGCCTGCCGTGATGCGGCATTCATCAACACCGACCTTGGCTTGAGCAGCGCGACGCGGCTGTTGCATGTGTCGCCGCTGTCCCACGGCACGATCATGCTGTTTTTCCCGACGTTTTATGGCGGCGGCACCAACCTGACCATGAACCAGCTGGACATGGAAGCCTGGCGCCAGCAGGTCGAAAAGGAGCGTGTGACCCACTCGTTCCTGGTACCGACCGTGCTGTATCGCTTGCTGGAAATGCAACGTGCCGCGCCCAAGGATTTTTCCTCGCTGACCACCTTGATCTACGGTGCCGCGCCGATGAGCCCGGACAAGCTGGGCGAACTGGTGGAATGCTTCGGGCAGATTTTTGTCCAGGGTTACGCCGCCACCGAAACGCCGATGATCATCGCCTCGCTCGACAAGGCCTCGCATCAGCCCGGTAATGCTATCGCCCTGCAACGTTTGTCGTCAGCCGGTCGCCCGACCCCTGGTGTCGAACTGTTTATCGCCGATACGGACGGCACGCCGCTGCCGATAGGCGAAACCGGCGAGATCCGCATTCGCTGCAAAGCCGTGATTAAAGGCTATTACGAAAACCCGGAAGCGACGGCAGCCGAGTTCGAAGACGGGGCGTGGAAATCCGGTGACCTGGGTTACATCGACCGCGACGGTTTCCTGTACATCGTCGACCGGCTCAAGGACATGATCATCAGCGGTGGCTTCAACGTCTACGCAGTGGAAGTCGAAGCGGCACTGGCGGCGCACCCGTCGGTACTGATGGCGGCCGTGGTCGGCATTCCGCACGCCGAATGGGGTGAAGCCGTACACGCCGAAGTCATTCTGCGTCAGGGCGAATCGGTCACGTCAGAGGAGCTGATTGCACAGACCCGAACGCGACTGGGCGGCTACAAGGCGCCGAAATCGCTGGTGTTCGTGGATGAGCTACCGCTATCGGTGGTCGGCAAGGTGCTGCGCCGGCAAGTGCGGGAAAAGTACTGGAAAGGATCGTTGCGCAACGTCAGCTGAAGACTCAGCCAGCGTCTGTTCCGGGTCCCGCAGGCTTGGAGCAGACGCTGGTGAAATCACGCTCTAAGTGGGCATATCAATTTGATCCAGCACCCGGTTCGCGGCGATCTCCGCCACCATGATGCTGTTTGAAATCCCCAGCAACGCGTAGCGCGCCTCCCCTTCCAGATGATCCACCAACTGATGGACCATCACATCGACCGAGGCCAGTGTCTCGACCAAAAAAACCACCAGGGTTTCGTTACTCGCTGCCTGGTCTACGGAAAACAATTTGCCGGGTGTACGCGCGGTGGCCTTGATGTCGGCATTCGACGGGAAGTGGAAGTCGAGGGCACGTTCGGCGGCCTCGTTGAGTTTGTTTGAATCGGGTTCGTACGGGGACACTGGATCGGTGTCCGGTGGGTTGGGCGTTACTTTGAACATATGCTGAGTTACCTAATTGTGTGCCACCCCTCTTGCGACTAAACGAGATGGGAGGCAGCTGTACGCAGGTTAGCCGACCGGCAAACTCAGCAATCCGGCGCGCCCGAGAGCGCCCTGCGTACAGCCACCATCAAGTACAGGAATTGAAAGACCTGCATGACAGATGCACGCACAACTGAGTTAACGCGGGCGACTAAACACGACCACTGATGGGCAGTGGCAGGTAAACGATAGAGGCTAGACCCAGGGCGCACAGGCCGGCGGATTCTGGCGTAACGGTAGGCAAAGGCGCAAGGTCTTGTAGCTTTCAGGACGTAACCTGGAGAGCGTTTAAACAAGCACCTTCAAATCGCGTTTAACGAGCCAGCAAGCTGGTGTGGTGAGGGGGCAAGCCCCCTCACCACAATGCTACCTCGTCCATGCCAATCAAATGACCGAACGACGCTAATCACGGCGGTGTCACCACGGTGTAATACACCCCGTTGGCACCATAGGCAGGTTGCAACCAGGAATTGCCGCATTGGTAGTACGTCTGGGAAAAGGTCTGCAAAACACATCCGGGAGGCAGGCTGGCGTAGGTCTGGCCCAAGGGCATCGTCGGCGGTCCCGAAGCGACCATGCCGGCGTTATAGCCAGCGCTGAAATCGTCGGCGTCGGCATTCTCATCGACCATCGACCCTACCGCCGAGCCTACCGCCACGCCCGTCGCAGCGGCAGCGACCGGATTGACCCCGCCACAGTAATAACAGCCGCTGCTGGCTATCACAGCGGCGG
>Ga0065714_10000102_pt1 | contig 11180 bp, 7 predicted proteins | sample MisRhiReplicate2_FD_59101 | JGI IMG/M metagenome (GOLD analysis project Ga0065714, IMG submission 59101) | Miscanthus rhizosphere microbial communities from Kellogg Biological Station, MSU, sample Rhizosphere Soil Replicate 2: eDNA_1 v2... | ecosystem: Host-associated > Plants > Roots >... | reverse complement strand
CCACCGGACGGTCGAACGCAATCACTTGCGCGTCTTCCATTTCCAGCAGCATTTTCAAGGTTTCCAGTACATCGGCGGAGTCGTCGACCAGCAGGATCGTCAAACCGCTCAGCCTGCCAGAGGATTCTTCAACCTGAGTCGGGGTTTGCGGCTCATCTAGGGTGTGGGCCAAGGGCAGGTAAACCGTGAAGGTACAACCTGTTCCCACCCCGGCAGAGGTCACCTCAACCGTTCCCCGTTGGGCCTCGGTCAACTGGCGGACCAGTGACAAGCCGATTCCCAGTCCTTCACGGTTGTGGCTGACATGCTGCTTTTCAGCCTGGCCGAACAGGTCGAACACGTGATCGAGGTTCTCGGGGGCGATGCCTGCACCGTCGTCTTTGACGTCCAGCCGCGCCATGTTTCCAACCTGGCTGGCGATCAATTGCACGTGGCCGTTGGAGGGCGTGAATTTCAGCGCGTTATTCACCAGGTTCCAGATAATTTGCTCCAGGCGCGTCGGGTCGGCATGGACCATCAATGCGTCTGAAGGCACGTGCAGCTCGACGGTGGCGTCGTGTCGGTCGCTGAGCACGACGGCGTGAATATCGCGCAACACACTGGCCAGATCCACGGCGATGGGTTTCAGTTTCAGTTTGCCGGTACGGACCCGGGCGACATCCAGCAGATCATCGATGATCCTTGCCTGGCTGTTGACGGCGTCGCAGATGGTGTTGACGGCCTTGGCGGCCGGCTCCACCGACTTGGTCACCGGCAAGCGACGCAGCAGTTCTGCATTGAGCTGAATCAGGTTCAACGGATGNTTGAGTTCGTGGGACATGACCGCGAAGAATTCATCCTTGAGGTAATTGGTGTTGCGCGTTTCGGCCAGTTGTTGGCTCTGTTCTTCATGCTGGCGTTTATGGCCGGTCAGGTCGCGGGCGATTTTGACGTAGCCTTTGAGATTGTCGCCGCTGAGCAAGGTCACCTCGCCGCTGCAAAAGAAGCGGTTGCCGTCCTTGCGCACGTGCCAGCGCTCATCTTCGCTGCGGCCATGGGTGCGCACCGCCAGCAGTTCGTTTTCAGGCACGCCGGACGCGCGATCTTCAGGCGAGAAAATGAAGTCGTAATAGGCGCCCTCGGCCTCGGCCTTGCTGTAGCCGAAGATCAATTCGGCGCCTTTGTTCCAGGTGGTGATCACGCCCTGCTCATCGAGGGTGATGATGGCGTAGTCGCGCGTGCTTTCGGCGACCAGGCGCATGCGTTCTTCGCCCAGTCGCAGCTCTTCTTCAGCCGCACGACGTTTGGTGATGTCGATGAACGTCAGCACGGTGCCGTCGATNTGGTCTTCNCTGGANCGATAGGGCAGCAGGCGGGCGATGTACCAGCGGTTGTCGGTGCTGCTGACTTCGCGTTCGATCATGTTCAGCGATTCGAACACCTGGGCCGCGTCTGCGACGATGTCCTCGTAATGCAGGCGATGGGTAATGTCGAGCAAGGAGCGCCCGGTATCCACCGGTAACATGCTGAAGATGTCAGTGGCACGCGGAGTGAACCACTTGATGCGCATGCTGCGATCGACAAACACCGTGGCGATGTCGGTGGAGGCAATCAGGTTGGTCAGGTAGTCGTTGATCTTGTCGGTTTCTTCGACTTTGGTTTTCAGCTCGTAGTTGACCGTCAACAGCTCTTCGTTGATCGACTGCAGCTCTTCCTTGCTGGTTTCCAGTTCTTCGGTGGCCGAACGCAGTTCTTCGTTGATCGCCTGCATTTCTTCGTTGGAAGCCTTGAGCTCTTCGCTGGAGACTTCCGATTGTTCGATGGTGTCCTGCAGGTGCAATTTGGTGCGTTGCAGTTCGCGCTCAAGGTTGGACAGCACCTGGCTTTCGGTCTGTAGCACGGTGGTGGCCGCNCGTTCGGCAGGGTCGACCTCGACTTCCTCGAAAATCACCAGGACGTATTCGCCGTCCGAATCTTCATCCTTGTAGGGATGTGCGACCAGATCAATCAGGTAACTGCGCTTGTCACGCTTGATCGGCACTTCGCGGGACTTGACCGGCAGGCCACTCTGCTGGACCTGGAACAGCGTNGTGCGGATTTCCAGGCGCAGTTCCGGAAGAATCAGTGTCAGCAAGTTCCGCGACAATTCGCCGCCAACATGACGCAGGAAACGCCCGGCACTCTCGCTCATATGCAGGATGTCGGCGTTGGCATCGACGATCACGCTCGGTGGTGCGGAGTGTTCGAGGGCGCGTTGATGGATATCGGCAAATGACAATTTACGCGGCGCGCTGCTTTGCGGGACCTGTTGGGAAGTGTTGGTCCGCACATAGCCTCCACGCGGCATGGTCGGTGTGCGCCGACTGTTGGCCGTGCCGGTCTTGGCGCGGAAAATCCGGTTGCGTTTATCCACCGGCGCGAACAATTCGTGGCACGCGTCTGCGCTCTCGGAAGAACCGAGGAACAGGAAACCGCCGGGACGCAGGGCAAAGTGGAACATCTGGAGGATTTCGCGTTGCACTTCGCGATCCAGATAGATCAGCAGGTTGCGGCAAACGATCAGGTCGATCTGCGAGAAGGGCGGGTCGGACAACAGGCTGTGCTTGGCGAACAAGACCTTTTCGCGGATTTCCTTGCGGATCCGATAATGATCGTCTTCCTTGATGAAGTAGTGACGCAGCCGCGAGGGTGGCACATCGGTGACGATCGCCTGTGGATACAGGCCGGCCCGGCCGATGCTGATGGCGCGTTCGTCGATGTCGGTGGCGAACAGCTGCATCGACGCCGCGCTGGCATCCAGTTGCAATTGATCGTTGAGCAGCATGGCCAGGCTGTAGGCTTCTTCGCCCGTGGAGCAGCCCGCGGACCAGACCCGGATTTCTTCTTTCTCGGGGTGTGCGGACACGGCGGCGCTGACCAGTTGCGGCACGACATCCCGCTCCAGNGCTTCGAAAGCCTCTCTGTCACGGAAGAAGTTGGTCACCCCGATCAGCATGTCGCCCAGCAGTGCCTTGGTTTCTTCGGGATTGTTCTGCAGATACTGGTAATAGGCACTCAGATCCGACTGGCCAGTGACCTGCATGCGGCGTTCGATCCGGCGCAATACGGTGGCGCGTTTGTAGTGTTTGAAGTCATGGCCGGTGCCGGTGCGCAACTGAATCAGGATGTCGCGCAGGACCTGTTCGGCAAGAGCCGCGTCACGCTCGGACACCGTAGCAACGTTTTGCAGTTCTGGATCATTAGCGATGGGTAAAGTGATTTCCTTGGAGTTGCGCCATAGCTCCAGCAGTTTTTGCGGCATTTCCACCACAGGCAGCACCAGGTCAACCATGCGGGTTTCGATGGCGGCGCAAGGCATGCCATCGAATTCGGCGTCTTCCGGTGCCTGGACCAGTGTGATGCCACCTTGTTCCTTGATCCGTGACAAACCAACCGCGCCGTCCGAGCCGGTGCCCGACAACACCAGACAGAAGGCGCGCTCGCGGTGTACATCGGCCAGGTCGCGGAAAAACAGATCAATGGATGCGTGGCGACCTTCGCGCGGGTCTGTGGCGCTGACTTCCAGAAAGCCATCGTTCATTGCCAGCCGTTGCGCCGGTGAAATGACGTACACCCGGTTTTTCTCGATGGCCACCGTTTCGGTCACCTGCAGAACCGGCATCTTGGTCGATTCCTGGATGATCTTGTCAGCGATGCTCTGGTGATCGGGCGACAGATGGAGAATGATCACGAACGCCATGCCATTGTCTTGAGGCATGTTTTCAAAGAACAATTTGATCGCTTGCAGCCCGCCCGCNGACGCACCGATGCCCACCACCGGAAAGTCCAGGGTGCTGGGGATCAGGGCCTTTCGCTCGGTAGGGGTATCCGAGCGCTTGGGTTTGGTGGTCATGACTTAGGCCTTTAGCTACGACGTAAAGCGTGTTGATTTCAAGCGACAGGAAGCGCAATTCAATAGGTCAGGATAATCCCGTTTTTCAATAACACCTTCAAATATTTAGCTCGCCATGGGAGGCCTCCATAGATTCTTTGACCGCCAAATGAGCGATTGCACTCCCGTTGCTTCAAGTGAATGCCTGTTCTGGCCGATAACCCGAACAGTCATGGTCTTCTTCTTAAATTGCCTGGAAATCTTCGATGCTGTCGTATCACCAAAAGCGTTTTTTGATCGTCGATGATTTCTCGGATTTTCGCAGTTCCGTCAGGTCCATGCTGCGCGAGCTGGGCGTCAAGGATGTCGACACCGCCGACACCGGTGAACAGGCGCTGCGTATGTGTTCGCAGAAGGCTTACGATTTCATCCTGCAGGACTTTCACCTGGGCGATGGCAAGAAGAACGGCCAGCAGGTGCTTGAGGACCTGATGATCGAGAAGCTGATCAGCCATGAGGCCGTGTTCGTCATGGTCACCGCCGAGACCAGTCAGGCGATGGTGCTCAGTGCGTTGGAACACGAACCCGATGCGTACCTGACCAAACCGTTCAACCGTTCCGGCCTGGCTCAACGCCTGGAGCGGCTGGAGCAACGCAAGACCTTGCTCAAGCCGATTCTGCAGGCCCTTGACCGGGGCAAACCGGTTGAAGTGCTCAATGCCTGCATCGCCCTGTGCAAGCAAGACATCCGCTACTCGCCGTTGTGCCTGCGCTACCGCGCCGATGCGTTGCGCGACCTGAATCAGAACGAGGCGCTGGAACGTCTCTACGACAGCATCATTGCCGATCGACCGTTGCCGTGGGCGTTTGCCGGGTTGGGTAAGCTGCTGTTCAAGCGTGGCCAGGTCGCTCAGGCCAAAGGCGTCTACGAAAAAGCCCTGAAAGTGTTCCCGATGATGCCGGCGCTCTACGACGGCATGGCCGATGTGCTGGTCGCCGAAGGCGACACCAAGGCGGCCCAGCGTGTGCTGGAAGAGGCGATCCGCTTGTCGCCACTGGCGGTGCGCCGGCAAGCGCTGCTGGGTAAGTTGGCGATGGCCAACGAAGATTTCGACACCGCCTCCAAAGCCTATCGTCAGGCCGTGGCGCAGGGCGCGCAGTCACGTTTCAAGGATGCGGAGAGCAACCTCGGCCTGGCCCATGCCTTGATCAGTAAAGGCAGCGAAAAAGGTCTGGATACCCGGACTCGACTGGAAATCAACACGACGCTGAGTGCGGTGGCCAAGGAAAACCCCTCCGACCCAGGTCTGCAGATTCGTGCGCGATTGATGAAAGCCACCAGTCTGCTGCTCAACGATGCCGAAACCGCCGAAAAGCTTACCGAGCAGGCGATGATGCGCCTCGATGGCATGGAACAGTTCATGAGCGCCGAAGCCGCGCTGCTGGTGGCCAAGCAACTGCAGATGCTCGGGCAGGCCAGCGCNGGTGCCTCGATGCTGAAAAACTGCGCGGAAATCTACGGCGACGACCCGACGGTGATGAAGGGCATCGCCAAGTTGACCGACGATCCGACCATCCTCAACTCCGGCAACGCCGCAGCCGACCTCAACCGTCAGGGCGTGCGGGTGTACAAGACCGGCAACCTGGTGGAGGCGCGGCAGGTGTTCCGCAAAGCCCTGGCGCTGCAACCGAAGAACATCAGCATCGCGCTGAACATGGCGCAGTCGCTGCTGCACGGCACCGACACCAGTGTCCCTTCGGCGGAGCTGGAGGAATGTCGGACGTGCCTGAAAATGGTCGGCCTGATGCCCGACACCGATGCGCGTTTTCCCCGTTATCAGAAGTTGCGAAGCAAGGCGTTTGGCGAATGAACAACAGCGAACAGGCACTCGATTTTTCCACGGTGATTGCCTCCACCGTGCACGACATGAAGAATTCCCTGGCGATGGTGATGCAGGCCCACAGCCAATGGTTGGCGCGCNTGCCGGATCCGCAGCAGCACACGCCGGAGCAGGGTGTGATCGAATTCGAATTCGCACACCTTAATGGCATGCTGGTGCAGTTGCTGGGGCTGTACAAACTCGGCGTCAACCAGATGCCGTTGCAACCGGCCTACCATGAACTGGATGACTTCATCGAAGCGCAATTGGCCTGCCACCAGGACGTGTTCGCCAGTCGCGGCATCATCGCGACCTATGAAGTGGACCCGCTGAGCCCTCTGGGTTTCTTCGACCGGGAGCTGATTGCTTCGGTGCTGAGCAACAGCATCAACAACGCGATTCGTTACGCCCGCCACGCGGTGTTGATCAGCGTCAGCGATGAAGCCGGGCAACTGGTGCTGACCGTCAACGACGATGGAGAGGGTTATCCACCCGAGATGATCGAGCGTCAGGCCGATTACGTGCAGGGCATCAACCACAGCAGCGGAAGCACTGGCCTGGGCCTGTACTTTGCCGGGCGGATTGCCGCACTTCATCAGCGCAACGGCGTGGGTGGACGCACCGAAATCAGCAATGGNGGCCCGCTGGGCGGCGGCGTGTTCAGCCTTTACCTCCCCTGACGGGTCTTTTTGTTGGCCGCTGCTTGATATTCCGAACAGGCGGAGCCTATTTTGTACGGGTCGCCGTTCGCGGCTCGCACAACAACAAAGGATTGCGTCATGACAACCGATGGCCATCGCTCACTCGCACAGCGATTGACGGGCATTGATGAGATTGAATGTGTCACCCCGGATTTGAATGGCGTACCCCGTGGCAAGGTCATGACCGCCGAAGGCTTTCTCGAGGGGCGGCGTTTGCAGATGGCGCGCGGGGTGCTGCTGCAATGCATCATGGGCGGATATCCGCCAGCGCGCTTTTACGGCAGCGATGATGGCGACCTGGCGCTGGTGCCCGACCCTGCACAGATCCATCGCTTGCCATGGAGCCAGCAACCGCGAGCCTTGGCTATTTGCGATGCTGACGAGCTGACCGGCGAAAGCTCGTCTCTGTCGACCCGCGGCCAACTCAAAGCCGTGATCGCGCGTTACGCGGCNCTCGGCCTGGCACCGGTGGTGGCGACCGAGCTGGAATTTTTTGTCTTCGCGCCCAATACCGACCCGACTCAACCGTTCCAGCCGCCGCTGGGCCTGGACGGTCGTCGCGAGGACGGTCATTCGGCGTTCAGTATCAGTTCCAATAATGGTTTGCGGCCGTTCTTCAGTGAAGTCTACGCCTGCATGGCGGCCCTGGGCCTGCCGCGCGATACCTTCATGCACGAGATGGGCATCAGCCAGTTCGAGATCAACCTGCTGCACGGCGACCCGCTGCTGCTGGCCGACCAGACACTCCTGTTCAAACATCTGCTTAAAGAAGTCGCGCTCAAGCATGGCCTGACCGTGGTTTGCATGGCCAAGCCGCTGGCGCACACGCCCGGCAGCTCGATGCATATTCACCAGAGCATCATCGAGATCGGCAGCGGGCGTAACGTGTTCAGCGACAAGGCTGGAGAGCCGACGGCGACCTTCCGTCATTTCATCGCGGGTCAGCAGGCTGGCATGGCGGATTTCACCGCGTTGTTCGCACCGAACGTGAACTCGTATCAGCGCTTGTGCCATCCGTATGCGTCGCCGAATAATGCCTGCTGGTCCCACGACAACCGTGCGGCCGGATTGCGTATTCCGGCCAGTTCTCCCGCCGCTCGTCGGGTCGAGAACCGCTTGCCGGGGGCTGATGCAAATCCTTACCTGGCGATCGCCGCCAGCCTTGCCGCAGGGTTGTATGGCATTGAGCACAAACTGGAGCCGAGCGAGCCGATCCAGGGCGAATTTGAAGTACCGGACAATCTTTCGTTGCCGTGTACCTTGCATGCGGCTCTTGAGCGTCTGAAACGTAGTCAATTGGCGAAGGAACTGTTTGGCAAGGAGTTCATCGAAGGCTACATCGCCTCGAAGACCATGGAGTTGACCAGCTTCTTTGATGAAATTACTCCCTGGGAACGGCGTGTTTTAGCGGCCCAGGCCTGACGATCCGTCGACATCAGGCTATCGTTTGTCGGTAGCCTGAAACTCACTGCAAGGAGCCGCTCGGAACGCCGATGCGCCAAATCTGGAAACCCTTTCGAGCGCTTTATTTTGCCTCGCTGATGATGTTGATCGGCTCTGGCCTGTTGAGTACTTACCTGGCCTTGCGCCTGGCGGCCGACCACGTCGACAGCCTGTGGGTCGGTGCGTTGATGGCAGCCAACTATTGCGGCCTGGTGCTGGGTGGCAAGATCGGCCACCGGTTGATCGCCCGGGTCGGGCATATTCGCGCCTATTCGGCCTGCGCCGGGATTGTCGGTGCGGCGGTGCTGGGCCATGGCCTGGTGGACTGGTTGCCGGCCTGGATCTTCCTGCGGGTCATCGTCGGCCTCGGCATGATGTGCCAATACATGGTCATCGAAAGCTGGCTCAATGAGCAGGCTGAAGCCACGCAGCGGGGGACGGTATTCAGCGGCTACATGATCGCCTCGTATCTGGGGCTGGTGCTGGGTCAATTGATTCTGGTCATGCACCCGGGCCTGGGTCTTGAGCTGCTGATGCTGGTCGCCTTGTGCTTCGCGCTGTGCCTGGTGCCGGTGGCCCTGACTCGGCGGATTCACCCGGCGCCGTTGCACCCGGCACCGATGGAGCCGCGGTTCTTCATCAAGCGCGTGCCGCAGTCGTTGAGCACGGTGCTGGGGGCAGGGCTGATCATCGGTTCGTTCTACGGTCTGGCTCCGCTGTATGCCTCACAGCAGGGATTGTCCACGGAGCAGGTCGGTCTGTTCATGGGTAGCTGCATTTTTGCCGGGTTGCTGGTGCAATGGCCGTTGGGCTGGCTGTCCGACCGTTATGACCGGGCGCTGTTGATCCGCTGTTTTGCGCTGGTCCTGGCGCTTACCGCGTTGCCGCTGGCAATCATGCAACAGGTACCGCTGGAGATTTTGTTTATCACCGGGTTCTGCTGTTCGCTGGTGATGTTCTGCCTGTATCCGNTGGCGGTGGCATTCTCCAACGACCACGTCGAGGGCGATCGCCGGGTGTCCCTGACGGCGATGCTGTTGGTGACCTACGGTGTCGGCGCCAGTATCGGGCCGCTGGTGGCCGGGGTGCTGATGAAGCTGTTCGGCAGCCACATGCTCTATGCCTTCTTCAGTTTCTTCGCGTTGGTACTGGTGTGGCGGATTCGCCCGAAAGCGGTGACCAACCTGCATGTGGTGGACGATGCACCGCTGCATCACGTCGCCATGCCGGACAGTATGTCGAGTTCGCCACTGGTGGCTTGCCTTGACCCGCGGGTCGATGAGCAAGTTGTCCAGGAGCAGATGCAGAACCCGATCAACCCTGAGCCGGACCCGGAACCTGAACCTGAATCAGGGCNCGAAACCGATCCGACACCCGAAGACCCTGATGCACCTCGCGAGCAAAGTTTTACCGAGGCCAGGCCATAACGCATAAAAACAACGCATAAAAAAACGGGCAGTCACCGCAAGGGACTGCCCGTTTTCTATTGAAGCGTCTTATTACATGTCGTCTTTGTCGAAGCGCCGCGCTTCGCGCTGAAGCTGATAGACGAACCGCTCGACCTGNCGCTGCACCAGCCCGCTCATGTTGTGAAAGCGTACGCCGGCGAAGGTGGTGGAGATCCTTTCTTCGAAGTGCAGGTAACGCAGCTCGACCGGTGCCGTCATGTTGCCAAAGGGCAGGGCGGCGATGAAGCGGTCATACACCTGGCCCAGTTGCAGGCTGGCGGTGATGTCGCCTTCGAAGCGCAACTTGCAGCCGGTGGCGGAGATGTCCAAGAGCTTGCCGCTGATCGGCGACTTGAGCTTTTCACCGCCCAGATCGACGTTGACCAGTTGTGCCAGCTTCAATGCTGCGCGGAATGCATTGCGACGCTGGTGGTAAACCACCTGGGCGGGCAGGGCGCCACGGTAGCAGCGACCGCCAGCGGATTCGTCGATGGTCAACNGGCCGTTGCTTTCCCAGGCAATACGCACGCCGTCGTGAAAGCCTTCGACCTTGAACGGTTCGCCGGCGAGCAGGAAGCGTTCACCATCGCGGGGAATCATTTCGTCCAGGGCCATCATGTTGCTGTCACGGTCAATGTCCACCAGATAACTCTGGAAGCGCTGGCTGCGCTCATGGAACGTGATGATCAGCGGATCATGGCTGTCTTGCAGCTGGCGCAGGGTGCCGGAGATCTCCAACGGCGTGGTGAGCACCTTGGGTGGCTGCGGAGCATCTTCCGCGCTTAAGGCATTGAACACGGTTCATCNATCTCCAGGCAAAATATGACTACGGCTNGCCAGCATATTGCCAGCATGTTNCGCGTCTTGATAGTGCGCGCTTTTCAGCAGGCTCAAGCCTGACTGAGCGGGCGTGGCTTCGCAAGCATGGAGGTTGATCCGCGCGCATCGTAGAGCGCTGGCGGCTCGCCGCCGTTGAGGATTTTCAGCTGATTGGCCGTCGCGGCCTGTTGCACCAGAATCGACTGGCCATTCTTGACGTTGATCGCCTGGCACTGAGCCAGAAGATCGGTCAATACGTCGCTCTGCTCCAATAGCTGATCACCAATGCTCGAATGGCTGGCAAGTTGCTCCAGGCCATTGTGATTGGTCGGCAGGTTGAGGCTGGCGAGGATTTCACTGCGCTTGCGGCCATGCTGATCGAGCAAAATGATCAATGCCTGTTTCTGCGCCAGAATCTCTTCGAGCAGTGGCATGTCACGACCGTGCAAGGCGAGGGACTCGGTTTGCAGTAACTCCAGCAAGTGCTGTGCCGGAGCAAAATCGTCGGTGATCAGTTGCAGTAAATTAGTGTCGTGCATGGCTGGCCTTGGGTTTTAAGCGTCCAAAAGCCTGGCGCAGGCCTTGGCCTAGCGCTGGGCTTCGAAGTTGAGCAGTTTGCTGGCTACACGGTTGCTGTCGACTTTGTAGCTGCCATCGGCAATCGCTGCTTTCAACTCGGCCACGCGGGCGTTGTCGACGGCAGGCTGATCGCGCAGCTTGTCAGTGACCTTCTGCAACTGTTGAGCCTCATTGCTGAGATGTACCGATTCCCCGCTTTTGACGGTACTGGCCTGTTCGGCCGGGGTATTCAGCGGTGCGGGCTTGCCGGCTTCGGCGGTTTCCTTCGCGGTGCTGGTACGTGTACTGCCGGTAAGTGACGAGGAACTGTTTAAACGACTGAAATCGATNACCATGACAAAAAACCTCTGGGTATTTGGACGCTTGCCATGTTTTCGGCCATACCCGGAAAAACTTTAGGCCCAATTATCAATGAGCTTGCGCGCGTCAACGCTTGCCCTGCATAGGGCACAGTCTAGGG